>JAABUK010000783.1_pt1 | contig 64247 bp, 56 predicted proteins | sample 5559141 | NCBI WGS metagenome assembly JAABUK01 (sample SAMN10711869, study PRJNA513367) | rock metagenome | isolation source: Antarctica rocks | place: Antarctica: Victoria Land, Pudding Butte nord | collected 2016-01-03
TGCCAATCGCGGCCGATACGTCGTCTCCGGAGCCTGTGTCATCGGGCGGTGCCATTGACACGTTGACTCGTACTCAGCCGTGACCTGTCAATGCCCCCCTCCAACGAGAGGACCTGGGCTGTTACAGAATCTCTATGCAAGCCAGGCCGACCTTTGTTCCGGGCACCGATGCATGCTCCAAGGAGAGCTTAGGGCGACTCCATTCCGGACAGAACTAAGCCGTGCTCGCGCGCGAGCACTCAGCCAAGGTCCGGTTGCGTGTCCTTGAAGCTCTGCAAGGCTTGAATCTTCGCCCACCAGTCTGCATAGCCGTCGACATTGAAAACGGCGTCCTTGTCTGGCGTCAGCGAGACATAGAAAGCAATCGGCGCGAAATAAAGGTCGGCAAGGCTGAGCTCGCCCGCGATGAAGGGCGAGGCGCCCCTGGTCTTCATAGCAAACTCGATCATCTTGCGCCCGTTCTCGATGCCGCTCGTCCGCATCGCGTCGTTCTTTCCGCCAACGAAATCGGGGAAGAGATGGTAGGCCGCGACACCGCCTATCAACGCGCCGTAGCCGTATGAGTCGATGATGCCGACGATCATATCCATCCGGGCACGATCCTTGAGGGTCGCGGGGATCAGCGACTTGCCGGGCAGGACGTCGTTCAGGTAGCGGGCGATCGCGGTGGTTTCCAGGATGCGCATCCCGTCATGGTCGAGAACCGGGACCTTGCCGAAGGGATGGCGCTCCAGATGCTCCGGCTGTTTCGGCTCGCCTTCCAGGACATTGAGCGGCATCTGCCTGAACTGCGTGACGCCCTTCTCGGCAAGCAGCATCTTGACCGTTCGCACATAGGTTGAGCCGTCAAAACCCCAGAGTATGATGTCAGACATGGATGATGACCCTAATTCCTCGATACTGTGGTCACGGTGATACAGAGCTTTGATTACGGCTGGAAGCCTGCGGCGGCGGATGACTGCAATGATCCAGCCTGGCCGCATCGACCAGAAGCCGCTCATCGCATGAAACTCGATCAAATGAGGCGGCGTATGAGCTGTTCGCGAACCAGCTTGATGGCGTGCTGAAGTTTGCAATCACTCCCCGAAAAGGAAACGGCCGTTGCAGCACGCCCAGGAAATCGTCGCCGACTACCCACGTCCACCGCGTTTGGAGCCAGCGCATCGCCGGGTGCGGATCGTGTTCGCCGGCCGGACTATCCTCGACACCGACGCTGCCTGGCGCGTGCTGGAGACCTTTCATCCGCCCAGCTTCTACTTGCCGGTCGCTGCCTTTGCTCCCGGCACCTTGGTGCGAACAGCTCGGACCAGCGTCTGCGAGTGGAAGGGACCCGCTCGCTATTACAGTATCCATGCGGGTGGCCGGGTTGCCGCCGACGTTGCCTGGGGTTACCCCAATCCCACGCCAGCCTTCCTCCCCATCCGCGATCACGTGGCCGTCTATGCCGGCGCCATGGATGCATGCTTCGTCGATGATGAGCGCGTGGTCCCGCAGGACGGCGGGTTCTATGGCGGCTGGATCACGCCGGAGCTGGTTGGCCCCTTCAAAGGCGGACCCGGCACGCTGTTCTGGTAGGGCGCGGCCCATCTCCGTATAAGGCCCGGTGTCACCCCCCCCCCCGGGCCAACCCTACAAGGACAGTTCGATTTGGACGGCACCGGCCGCCTGCTCCCTGCACGCGCTCCAGGTATCGCCCGTCACGCGATCGAGACGATGCGCCTGGCCAGCCCGCTGGCGATCGCGCAACTGGTGCAGATGGCGATGGGCATCACCGACACGGTGCTGCTGGGCACCCTGGGCGGCAACGCGCTGGCGGCGGGCGGGCTCGGCGCCAGCCTGTTCATCACCGTAAGCGTCGTTCTGCAGGGCGTGCTGACGGCCATCAGCGTCCTGGTTTCGCAGGCCCGCGGCGCTGGTCAGGATGCGCAGGTGCCAGGCCTGTATTGGACCGGCCTGCTAATGGTCCTGCTGCTGGTGGTTCCGGCCTTCGCGCTGTTCAGCACAGCTGAACCGCTGCTGCTGGTAGTGGGCGAGCCTCCGGCGCTGGCGCACGATGTCGGCGTCTTTGTGGACGTGCTGCGCTGGGCCACACCCGGTGCGTTGCTGGGGATGGGCCTCATGCGCGCCTTCCTGCCGGCGATCAATCAGGGTGGGATGATCCTGGGGGTGTCGCTCGCGTCGGCGGGGGCGAACGGCTTACTGTGCTATGGCTTGGTCCATGGCGTCTGGGGTCTGCCGGCATTGGGCCTACGCGGCCCGGCGCTGGCCACCGTGCTGTCGCTGTCGGCGGGAGCGGTCGCTTTGTTGCTCCTGCTGCACGGCCGTCCGGCGTTGCGGCGCTTCGTAGCCTGGCGCCGTCCGCGCCTGGACCTGCTGGGCGTCATGCTGCGGCTCGGTGTTCCAGTCAGCGCCACCTTCGCGGTGGAGGCCGGATTGTTCCTCGCGATCGGACTGTTGATTGGGCGGCTGGGCTCCGTGCCGTTGGCGGCGCAGCAAGTCGCGTTGAACATCGTTTCCGTCGCGTTCATGGTCCCGCTGGCTATTGCTCAGGCCGCCAATGTCCGGGTCGGCCACCGGGTTGGCGCGGGTGACGCTCCGGGCGCCCGCCGGGCTGGACTGGTGGCAATCGGCTTGGGCGCCGCGTTCGAGGTTGCGGCAGCGCTGCTGTTGCTGGTGGCCCCGCACACAATCATCGGGCTCTATCTCGACCCGGCGCTGCCGGGCAACGCCGAGACTTTCGCCATCGCGGTCGGCCTGGTGAACGTTGCCATCGTGTTTCAGGTGGCGGACGGCGTGCAATCCGTGGCGAGCGGCGCATTGCGCGGACTTGGGGATACGCGCGTTCCGTTCCTGCTGGCGACCGTGGGATATTGGGGAGTGGGCTTCCCCGCTGCCTGGTTCCTGACGATACGAGCCGGCTGGGGCGCTGCGGGCGCGTGGTGGGGCCTAGCCGCAAGCCTGATCGTCGTAGCGGCCTTGCTGACTCGCCGCTTCCTCCAGCGCAGCCGCCTCACGCCGGCGTGCGTTCCCCTGCCCTGATTGCTGCCGGCAACCGGTTCGCAGCCGGCGCCAGCGGACAAACGTAGCGGGCCGAATAGGCGCAGGACGGGTTGTAGGCGAAGTTGAAGTCCAGCACGGTCCCTCCGTCCGGCGTGCCGCCAAGGTCGGCGCTCTTAATGGTGTCGAGCAGATACCGCCCGGCCCCATACGTCTCCCGTCCGCTGGTCGCATCCGCAAACGGCAGGAACGTGCCGCCGCAATATCCCAGCAGCCAATAGAATGTGAGTTCGCCGCCCAGTGCCTCTGCCAGTCCTTGGCTACGCGCGAATGGCTGCATGCGCAGATCGCCGTCGTTGCCTGCAGGGAGCATCTCTACTGCCGCGTCCACAATGGGCAAGAGTTTCACGTGAAACCTCAGGGCCGGGTCATATGGAAAATAATCGAGCTCGATGAACCCTGTCCCTGGCTCGATCGGGGTTTGCGGGTGTTCCCGAAATAGGCCGTCCCGCATGCTGCGCCAATGCAGCCAAGCCCGCTGCGGATCCGGCTCCGCCCGGACGGCGGAATACAGGTCGGCCACCTGCCGGCGCCAATCCCACAGCGATGCCAGGGTCGCACTCACGCCTGCTTCAACTCGATCAGCCCCTGGCGAATCTTGCGGCCGCGGCCGATACGGTCCTCGATATAGGCTGCATCCCCCCAACGCACCGCCCGCGCCATGGCCTGCGCATCCTCGGTGAAGCGGGCCAGCATCTCCAGCAGCGCGTCGCGGTTGTTCAGGAACACGTCGCGCCACATCACCGGGTCGCTGGCGGCGATGCGGGTGAAATCGCGGAAACCGGAGGCGGCGAACTTCAGCACCTCCGACCGGCTCGCCTCCAAGGACCCGTTTTCGGTCGCCAGGTCGTCCGCCGTGCCGCAGATCGTGAAGGCGATCAGATGCGGCAGGTGGCTGACGATCGCCAAGACGCGGTCATGGTGCGCGGGGTCCATCACCTCGACCATGCTGCCGGCGCGGCGCCACAGCTCGGCCACACGCTCAGTAGCAGCCGGATCAGTGCCCTCAAGCGGCGTTAGCAGGCACCATCGGCCCTGGAACATCGTACTGAACCCGGCGTCCGGCCCGGAGTACTCGGTGCCCGCCAATGGATGTCCCGGCACGAAATGCACACTGGGCGGCAGCAGCGGCCCCACGTCGCGGATGACCGAGATCTTGGTGCTGCCCACGTCCGTCACGATGGCTCCCGGCGCCAGATGCGGCGCAATGGCGCCGGCAATAGCGGCATAGGTGCCGACCGGGGCGCACAGCATCACGCAATCCGCCCCAGCCACAGCGCGCGCTGCATCGGGCTCGATCCGGTCGGCGAAGCCCAGCGCTGCGACCCGCTCCAGCACCGCGGGGCTGCTGTCGGTCACGACCACCTCCGCCGCTAAATCCCCCCGCTCCCGCGCGGCACGTGCGACCGAGCTGCCGATCAGACCGATGCCGATCAGCGTGAGCCGCCGGAACACGGGTCCAGGCTGCGCCAGTCTGGGGCCAAGCTCCGCTAGTCGGAGCTCAGGCATGTGCCGGCTGACGCGCCATGAATGCCGCCATGATCTCGGCGACCAACGCACACTCGTCCGCCGTGCCGATGGTGATGCGCAGGCACTGCGGCAGACCATAGCCGCCGACAGCCCGCACGATCACGCCCCGTGCCTTCAGCGCCGCATTCGCTGCGCCGGCCTGTTCTGGCGTCTCGAAATCGGCCAAGACGAAGTTGCCCTCACTGGGCCAAACGCGAATCCCCGCATCCTCCAGCGCAACGGTGAGCCAGGCGCGATATTTCGTGTTGTGGGCGCGCCCGGCCTCGATCCAGCCAGGTTCGGCCAGCGCGGCGATCCCCGCGGCCTGTGCCGCCAGGCTCACGTTGAACGGGCTGCGCACCCGGTTCAGCACGTCGACGACCGAGGGCGGCGCATAGCACCAGCCCAGGCGCAGGCCGCCCAGGCCGAAAATCTTGCTGAACGTCCGCGTCATCACCGTGTTGTCGCCGGCATCCACCAGCCGTGTGCCCGGGTCGAAATCTGGACGGTCCACATACTCGGCATACGCCGCGTCCAGCACCAGCAGCACGTCGGGCGGCAGCCCGGCCCGCAGCCGCTCGACCTCCGGCTGCGGCAGCATGCTGCCGGTCGGGTTGTTCGGATTGGCCAGGAACACCAGCCGCGTGGCCGGCGACACCGCCGCCAGCATCGCATCCACGTCGGCGGTCAATCGCCGCTCCGGCGTCTTGATGACGTGGCACCCAGCGTAGGCTCCTGCGATCTCATAGATGCTGAACCCATGCCGGCTCATAATCAGCTCGGTGCCGGCGCCACCATAGGCGAGGCAGAGCTGATAGATCAGGTCGTCCGACCCGGCGCCGCACACGATCCGCATGGGATCGAGCCCAAACCGTCTCCCAATGGCCTGGCGTAGCTCGTGCGCGGCCCCATCGGGATAGCGGTGCAGTTCCCGGTCCAACCCGGCATACGCCGACTGGGCGCCAGGCGGCACGCCAAAGGCGCCCTCGTTGGAAGATAGCTTCACCGTCCGGTTCTGCCCGGCCACTTTGCTTTCACCGCCAACATACGGCGCGATGCCAAGGATTCCTGGTCGTGGTTGCGGGCCCATCAGCCTTCTCCAGTCAACGGCACGGCATAGGCACCCAGCACCACCGGCGGCCGTAGTACAGATTGCAAAGCAGGAAGCCGCGGGTCGTCATCGCCCACGAAGCCGCCGACATCCACCAGCGCGTATGCGACCGAAGCATCCGAGTCCCGTCGCAGGATCGTGATCCCAGCCTGGAACCCGGCCGCCGCCACGGCAGCACCCAGCCCTGCGCGGCTCGTCTCCGGTGTGAGCTCTAATCCCAGCAGCGACCGGTCCAAGCCGCTCGGGTCCGGGGCTGCGGCACTCACCACCAATGCCTGTACCCTGGGTGAACCCTCCGGCCGGGGCGCCCAGAATGGCAGGCGGACGACCACGTGGATCCGGGGATCGTCCTGGTGCAACAGCGCGGTCCACCACGCGGCGGCCGGCGCCTCGCCCTCCGTCGGCGCGGGCAGCACTGCGACGGTGGCGATCCCGGCACTCACCTCGCCGATGGCCTGGGCTGGGGTGCGATGGGCGCGCAGCGGCGTCAGCGCACCGAAATGCTCATGCGCGACGGCAAGGTAGGCGGGATCACCCTCAGCCTGGCACACCGCGACCACCAAGGGGCGCTGCTGCGCCGTGGTGGTGGCCAGCAGCTCCCGCCAGATGCGCACGATACCGAGAGGCGGCAGCTTGCCGGCGTGCCGGGCTAGCAGGCGGCGGATGATCGCAGCCTCCCGCCCCGGGCGCAGCGGCACGGCGCCCTTCACTCGCAGGGCCGCGACCTGCACCACCACCTCGGCCCGGCGCATCAACGTATCGTGCAACGCGTCATCCAGCCGGTCCAACTCGGCCCGCAGCGACAGCAGGTCGGGCGCATCGACCAGCGTCGGGGCCGGCGCGGTCGGGAGCAGGGCCTGGAGCGGACTGGGCATCGCAGTCGTGGATCTCATGGAAATTGGGGGGAGAACAGGCGCAAGGGGCAGACAAATAGCGGAACCGTTACAGCCTGCAAAGCCGTCCATGGCAAGGCCGGGTGTCACAATGCTGATGGGCGATGTTGCCCGGCGGTGCCGCGCGGCCTATGCAGCCCCTGCAATGGATCATCCGGACATTCCGTCCCGCGACACTCATCAATCCGCCACCTTCGGCGGCGGTTTCATGCTCGAATGCGGAGTGGCGCTTCCGTCCGTCACCGTTGCCTATCGCACGTATGGCACGTTGAACGCCGCCCGGTCGAACGCGATCCTGGTGTGCCATGCGCTGACCGGCGACCAATACGTGGCGGAGCCGCATCCCGGGACCGGCAAGTCCGGCTGGTGGAGCCAAGTCGTCGGACCCGGCCGGCCGGTGGACACGGACCGGTTCTTCGTCGTTTGCGCCAACGTGCTGGGTGGCTGCATGGGCAGCACCGGGCCGCGCAGTCCCCGCGACGACGGGCCGGATACACCCTTGGACGCACCACCCTGGGGCACGGACTTTCCGCCGATCACCATCCGCGACATGGTCCGCGCGCAACGCCTGCTGATCGATCACCTGGGCATTCCCCGCCTGTTCGCGGCGCTGGGCGGGTCCATGGGCGGCATGCAGGTGCTGGAATGGGCCGCCACCTTTCCCGACATGGTGTTCGCGGCCGTGCCGGTCGCCACCGCGTCATTCCATTCCGCGCAGAACATCGCCTTCCACGAGGTCGGGCGCCAAGCCATTTTCGCCGACCCCGACTGGCTCCAAGGGGAATACTGGCGATACAACAAAATCCCCGCGCGCGGCCTGGCGGTGGCGCGCATGGCCGCGCACATCACCTACCTGAGCGAACAGGCGCTAACCCGCAAGTTCGGCCGCCGGCTGCAAACTCCGGCCTCCGGCGCCACCTCGTTGTTCGGCGACATGTTCGAGGTCGAAAGCTACCTCCGCCACCAGGGCAGCACGTTCGTCAACCGCTTCGACGCCAACAGCTACCTGACCATCACCCGAGCGATGGACTATTTCGACGTTGCGGCCGACCACGACGGCGACCTGGCGGCGGCGTTCCGCGGCACCGCCACCCGGTTCTGCATCGTCAGCTTCGATAGCGATTGGCTATTTCCCACCGCGCAGTCCCGCGCCATCGCCCGCGCGCTGAACCGCGCCGGCGCCAACGTCAGCTTCGTCGAGATCGCCAGCGACAAGGGCCACGACGCCTTCCTTCTGGACGAGCCCGACTTTCACCGCACGCTGTCCGGCTTCCTGTCCGGCTGCGCCGAGCACGCCGGGCTTTGAGCCTTTCCTCGCCCGCCATCGACCGGCCAAGCCGGCCGAAAATGCGGTTCGACCTCCGCCTGATGTCGGAGATGATCGCGCCGGGCTCCCGCGTGCTGGACATCGGCAGCGGCGATGGGACGTTGATCGAGTACTTGTTCCGCACCCGCAGCTGCGACGCGCGCGGCATCGAGATCGATATGGCCGAGGTCACCCACGCCGTCGCGCACGGCCTGCCAGTGATGCACGGGGACGCCGACACCGACCTGGCGCACTATCCGGACGGGCTGTTCGACTACGTCGTCCTGTCGCGCACGCTGCAGGCGGTGGAGCGCCCGCAGGAGGTGCTGCGCCAGATGCTGCGCATCGGCACCCGCGCGCTGGTCAGCTTTCCAAACTTCGGCCACTGGCAGGTGCGCTGGCAGCTCGTGCGGTCCGGCCGCATGCCCATGACACCCACCTGGGACCGGCCCTGGTACGAGACGCCGAACATCCATCCCTGCACGATCCGCGATTTTTTCGCGTTGTGCGCCCAGGAGGGCTATGCCGTCGAACGCTGGCTCGCGGTGGACGACGAGGGGCACCAGGCACCCTGGCGTCGCTTCCCCGGCCTGGCCAACCTGTTCGGAGAGCAGGCGCTGTTCCTGCTGCGACGGGCCTAGAGGAGTTCAGCCCGCCAGCAGCACCGCCCGCAGGTTGCGCCCCGCAACGTCCAGCACTTTGGCGTCACCGCTGACCATCATGGCGGCAATCGCGCCGTCCAGCACCAGCAGGACCTGCCGTGCCATCATCAGCGGCTCGGCATAGCCGGCAGCCTGCGCCAGCTCCGCCAGGAACGCGATGATCGCAGCGTGGTGCTGTGCAGTCATCTCCCGCAACCAGGGCTCGCCCCCGCGACTGCCTTTCGCATGTTCCGCGGCGGCGTTCATGAAGGCGCAGCCATAAAATCGCTCCCCTTCAAACCAGGTGCGCAGTGCGGGAACGGCGGCCTGCAGACACTTGGCCGGGTCGGGGCCGGCCTCCTCAATCAGGGCAAAGAACGTCTCGCGCCACTCTGCGCCTTCCCGCGCCAGAACCTCCCGCACCAAAGCCTCTTTGGAGCCAAAGCGGCCGTATAGAGTCATCTTGGATGCACCGGCTTCGGTCAGGATGCGGTCGATGCCCGTTGCATGGATGCCGTCGCGGCAGAACAGCTCGCGCGCGACCTCGATAATCCGCTCATGCGGTGGTACCCGGCGAGAACCTGGTATGGCGGTCGTGCCTGTATCCGAAGCAATCGTCGCATCTACCATGCCTGACTTCCACAATTGCCTGCCTATAAGGCAGCAGGTGCTTAATTCTTAGCCGTTACGCTATCGCTTAGCTGAGTGTAAGCCTCGCCAGAGTGTCAGCGCAAAGCCCATGCCGGTCAAACTGGGTCTGGCACGCATCCTGCTAGTCCATAACGCCAGACTGACCGGTCTGTTCCGGCCAGCATAAAAGGAGACCAGGGATGAGTGCCACCGCTACCAAGGCCCCAGCCGCGCCCCCCACCGCGATGACCGGGTGCCTGGCCCCCATCGACAAGGGCGGTCTCGACAACCTGATCGCGAAGGGCCGCGCCGACCCGACCGCCATTAAAACCCTGAAGTGCCGCACCGTCGCCGAAGGCCGGTTTCGCCACCTGAACATGATCCGCGACCTGCCGCCCTACATCGTGGACGAGCCGCCGGGCCTGCTCGGCGACGACACCGCGCCGAACCCCTCGGAGGCCTCGCTTGCGGCCCTCGGCTCCTGCCTCGCCGTCGGCATCCACGCCAACGCAGTGTCGCGCGGCATCACCGTGCGCAAGCTGGAGATCGAGCTCGAGGCCGATATCAACATCACCGCCGTCTGGGGCACCGGCGACACCTCGCCGAAGCCGGTCGGCTTCGACGCCGTCCGCGCCAAGGTCCACCTGGATGCCGACGCGCCACAGGCGGAGCTCGACGGCCTGATCGCCCACGCCACCAAGTGGTCCCCCGTGGCCAATACCTTCACCAAGCCGGTCGGCCTCGACGTCAAGGCCGTCTGATCCGAACCGACAGGGGAGCGTTGCCATGAGCGAGACCGCAATCCGCACCGGCGCCCATTCAGCGCCCCCCGCCGACGCTGTGTTGCGCGCCGTCATCGACGCCGAACTGGCGCCGCTGGTGAAGCAGATCGACCATGACGGCCTGTATCCCGCCCAGGCGATGCGCGCCCTGGGCGGTGCCGGGCTGTTCTCCCAGCATTTGGCCGCCCATTCGTCGCGCCCCAGCGTCGCCGCGACCATCGACGCCATGGCCGCGGTGGGCGAGACCTGCATGTCCACCGCGTTCTGCACCTGGTGCCAGGACGCCAGCAGCTGGTACCTCGAGCAGTCGGACAATGCGGCGTTGCGCGACGACCTGCAGGCCGGCCTGGCGCAGGGCGGCACTATGGGCGGCACCGGCCTGTCCAATCCGATGAAGTCGCTGTCGGGCATCGAGCGCTTCAAGCTCCGGGGCCGCCGTGTGCCCGGCGGCTACGAGGTCTCGGGCGTGCTGCCCTGGGTCAGCAACCTCGGCCCTGGCCACCTGTTCGGCACGGTGTTCGAGGACGCGGACAGCCCCGATCACCGCGTCATGGCAATGATCCGCTGCGGCCAGCCCGGCGTGGACATCAAGATGAACGCGCGCTTCGTGGCGCTCGAGGGCACCGGCACCTATAGCGTCCTGTTCCGCCGCGCGTTCATCGCCGACGAGATGCTGCTGGCCGACCCGTTGGGCGACATGGTGCGCCGCATCAAGGCGGGCTTCATCCTTTTGCAGACCGGCATGGGGATCGGCGTGACCCAGGCCTGCATCACCCTGATGCGGGAGGCCGACGTGACGCACGGCCACACCAACCAATACCTGCCCCGCCGTGCCGACGATTTTGCGGCGGACCTTGCATCCGTGCACGAGGAGATCACCGAACTCGCCGCCACGCCGCTGGACCAGGCGCCCGAGTACCTGCGCGCCGTGCTGACCGCACGCCTGCGCGTCAGCGAACTGACCCTGGAGGCCGGCCAAGCCGCGCTGATGCACACCGGCGCCCGCGGCTACATCCACGGGTCGGCCGTGAACCGCCGCATCCGCGAGGGGCACTTCGTCGCGATCATCACCCCCTCGATCCGTCATCTGCGCCAGGAGCTGAGCCGCCCCGAGCTCCGGATGGCCGAGCTTAGGATGACGCCGGGGAGCCTGCACTGATGCTGCACGCCGTCATCGAGGGTCCCGGCGGCGAGACGGTGCTGCAGGGACAGCCTGGCGACAGCGTGATGCAGCTCACCCGCGCCGCCGGGCTGCCGATGCTGGGCGAGTGCAACGGCTCGCTCGCCTGCGCCACCTGCCACGTGATTGTGGATGGCGCCTGGACCGCCCGCCTGCCGCCCGTGACGGACGACGAGGATGCGATGCTCGACACCGTGTTCGACCTTACGCCGACGTCACGCCTCAGCTGCCAACTCCGCCTGACCGACGCGCTGGATGGCCTCCGCGTCCGTTTGCCTTGACCGCCCTACCCACAGGAGATCGAGCATGACCGACAAAGTACTGCTGACCCCGGCCGAGTTGCAGGGGATGATGGGCCCGGATGTCGTCGTGATCGACACCCGGTCGCCGGACGCCTACGCGGCGGGGCACATCCCGGGCGCGGTGAATGTGCACGAGATCTTCACCTTTCTCGCGATGTCCACCCCGGAGGGCATGGCGACCCTGCGGCAGAAATTCGCCGATGCCTTCGGGGCCGCCGGGCTATCCGGGACCGAGACGGCGGTCTGCTACGAGGAAAGCATGAGCTCCGGCTTCGGCCAGTCCTGCCGCGGCTACTTCCTGCTGAGCTGGCTGGGCTATGCCAAAGCCAAGGTGCTGCATGGCGGCCTCCAAGCCTGGAAGGCGGCCGGCCTGCCCATCAGCACCGACTCGGCCACCCCCACTGCCAAGCCGTTCCCGCTTTCGGATGCCGGCAGCGGCATGATGATCGACCGCGACGCCATGCTGGCCGCCGTCGGCAACGACTCCATCGTGAAGCTGGATGTGCGCGACGTGGACGAGTGTATCGGCACCAGCTCCTCGCCGTACGGCCCCGATTTCTGCCCGCGCAAGGGCCGCATCCCCGGCGCGCGCTGGCTGGAGTGGTACCGCCTGATGAAGCCGACCGGCGCCGGTCCGATGTTCAAGTCCCCGGACGAGATCATGGCCGAGGCCCACACAGTCGGCATCAGTCCGTCCACGCCGGTGTACCTTTATTGCTTCAAGGGCGCCCGCGCCTCCAACACGCTGGTGGCGCTGCGGGAGGCCGGAGTACGCGACGTGCGCATGTACTTCGGCTCATGGAACGAATGGAGCCGCGACGAGGGCCTGCCGATCGAGACCGGCATGCCGTTCGCGCAGGCTGCCGAATAGCTTTCGGCGGCCGCAGACATTGGGTGATCCGCCGGCGAGGCCTTACTTCAGCCCCCGGTGGATCATGCCCCCTTTCATCACCATACGGACGCTCCGCTCCGGCGTTGCCAAAATAGAAATATCGGCCAGCGGATCGCCGTCCACCACCAGTAGGTCCGCGAACGCCCCGGGTGCCACGATGCCCAGCTTGCCCTCCATCCCGATCAGGCGGGCAGCGACCACCGTGGCGCTGGCCAGAATCTCGGTCGGGCGCAGCACCCTGGCGCGGATGGCGAACTCCTCGCTTTGCCGGGCGTGTGTCTCCCCCAGAAGGTCGGTGCCGAACGCCGTCACCACCCCCGCATCCCGTAAAATGGCCAGGCTGTCCAGCCCGGCGGCCCGCACGTCCTCGATCTTTGCGATGCTCGCCGGCAGCAGGCCCAGCCGCGCCCCGTCCTGCGCCAGCGCCTCATAGGTCACCAGCGTCGGCACCGCGACGCACCCGGCCTCCGCCGCGCGCCGGGCGGTTGACGCGTCGATCCGGTTGCAGTGCTCCAGGCTATGCACCCCGGCCTGCACGGCGCGCAGGATGGCGTCCGGCGTATAAAGATGGGCCGAGACATAGGTCTGCGCATCGAGCGCCTCCTCGACCGCCGCCTGCATTTCGGCCAGCGAGTAGCCCTGCCACGCGATCGGGTCGGTCGGGCTGGCCACGCCGCCATTCGCCATGATCTTGATGAACTGCGCCCCTTGCCGAAGCTCCTGACGCGCCGCGCGCCGCACCTCCTCGACCCCATCCGCCACCCGGCCCAACGCGCCGAAACTCGTGGCCCAGCGGTTCGGGTCGTGCGTATCGTGCCGGGGCCGCAGGTCGGCGTGGCCACCGGTTTTCGACAGGGCCTTGCCGCACACCACCAGGCGCGGCCCGACGGCCAGGCCCTGCTCCACCGCCTCCGCCAGGCTGAACGGCGCGCCGCCCACGTCGCGCACCGTGGTGAACCCGCGGTCCAGCATGCCGCGCATGATCGGCAGCGATCGCAGCACGGCCATCGCGTCCGGCACCTGCGCGTTCGCGCCCAGGTTCATCTGATGCGCGACCACGTGCACGTGGCAGTCGATCAGCCCCGGCATCAGCGTGCGCCCACGCAGGTCCAGCACCATCCGGTCGGGTGCCGCGACCGGCCGGGCCGCAAGGTCGCGGATGACCCCATCCTCGATCAGCACATGCCCCTCCCGCGGGTCCGGCTGTAGGGCGTCGACGATGCGGGCGTTGGTCAGCAGGGTCTGCATGGCGTCCTCGAAGGTCCTGGACGGAGCCTAGCAGCGCTTTCCCCATGCGGAAGTGCTCACGGGCCATTGATCTATAGCCGTGCAAACCGCACAGTCCTGCCCCACGCGGGGCGCGTGTCGCGAACCCCTCATCTGGAGACCATCGTATGAAGCGAAGCATTCTGCCGGCCGGCGCCTTGCTGATCGGGGCTACCCTCGCCTTTTCCGCGCCGGTTATGGCGCAAGGCAGCGGGTCCGCCACGGTCGACACCATCAAGTCCAGGGGCCAACTGGTGTGCGGCGTCTCGACCGGCGTGGCCGGGTTCTCGTTGGCGGACAGCAAGGGCGTGACCCAAGGCATCGACGCCGACACCTGCCGCGCCGTCGCCGCCGCCATCCTGGGCGACGCGAGCAAGGTGCGCTTCGTGCCGACGACGACCACGAACCGCTTCACCGCGCTGCAATCCGGTGAGCTCGACTTGTTGGTCCGCTCGACGACCTGGACCCTGGGCCGCGAGGCCAACCTCGGCCTAGAATTTGCCGGGGTGAACTTCTATGACGGCACCGGTTTCCTGGTGAAGGCGTCGGCCGGCGTGAAGTCCGTCAAGGACCTGAACGGCGCCACCATCTGCGTGCAGCCCGGCACCAGCACCGAGCTCGCGATCGCCGACTATTTCCGGCTCAACAACCTGAAGTTCACCCCAGTCCTGATCCAGGACCTGGCCGAAATTCAGAACACCTATCTCGCCGGCCGCTGCGACAGCTACTCGACCGACGCGTCCGGCCTCGCCGCCTTCCGCTACCAGCAGGGCTCGAAGGCCGGCGAGCACGTGCTGCTGCCCGAGATCATCAGCAAGGAGCCCCTTGGCATGATGGTCCGCAAGGGCGACGACAAGTTCTTCGATGTCGTGCGCTGGACGCTGTTCGCGATGCTCCAAGCCGAGGAAAGCGGCGTCACCAGCAAGAACGTGGACGAGATGCTGAAGTCCACCAACCCCGACATCCGCCGTCTGCTGGGCAACGAGGGCGACATGGGCAAGGCGCTGGGCGTCGATAACAAATGGGCCGTGAACATCGTCAAGGGCGTCGGCAACTACGGCGAGATGTGGGACCGCACCATCGCCCCGCTCGGCATTCCCCGCGGCATCAACAACCTGTGGAACAAGGGCGGCCTGCACTACCCGCCGCCGATCCGCTAGTTCGCCCGCTATTCTGCCATAGCTGCCTAAGATTTGGGCTGCTCTCGTTCCGGAGCAGCCCTTTTTTCTCGAAAATGGCTCGCCATCCCCGTTGCTCTCCAGCCCGTTATCAAGGCAGATTGTTGGCATGTTGTCTCGGCATGCCTCCAAGGCTCTGATCGCATGACAGCCGCAGTAGCCCCGCCGAAGCCCGGCGCCTGAGGAGCCGCCCATGTCCGGTGCCGTCGCCGATCCCCGTCAATCGCCCATGCGGGCCGCCCCCAAGAAGGCGTTCAGCTTCAGCTGGTCCGACCCGCGCTTCCGCAACATCGTCTGGCAGGTCGTGATCCTGGGCACGGTCGCCGCCATTGTCTGGTACCTGGTGCAGAACACCAACCGCAACCTGGCCGCCCGCCGCATCGCCACCGGGTTCGCCTTCCTGAGCCGCACCGCCGGCATCCCGATCGGCGAGGCGCTGATCGACTACGACCCATCGATCAACACCTATGGCCGCGCCCTCCTCATCGGCCTGCTCAACACGCTGAAGGTCGCGGTCGTCGGCGTCGTGCTCGCGACCATCTTCGGCACCCTGCTGGGCGTCGCACGCCTGTCGAAGAACTGGCTGATCGCGCGCATCTCCGCGATCTATGTCGAGGTCGTCCGCGATATCCCGCTGTTGCTGCAATTGCTGTTCTGGTACACGGCGCTGCAGGGGTTGCCCGCTCCGCGGAACTCCTTCCACCCGCTGCCGGGCGTGTTCCTGTCCAACCGCGGCATCAAGATTCCCGTGGTCGAGTGGGATACGCCGTTCTGGTGGGCGCTGGCCGCCCTCGTGCTGGGCGTGATCGGCACCGTGGCGTGGTCGCGCTCCGCCACGCGCAAGCAGGAGGCGACCGGCGTGCGGCCCAAGGTCTGGCCGGTCGCGCTTGCCTTGCTCATCGGCTTTCCCGTCGCCGTCTGGGCAGCGCTCGGCGCGCCGTTCGCGGTCGAGATGCCGGAGCTGCATGGCTTCAACTTCACCGGCGGTGCAACCGTCAGCCCGGAATACAGCGCGCTGACCATGGGCCTCGTATTCTACACCTCCTCCTATATTGCCGAGATCGTCCGTTCCGGCATTCTCGCCGTGCCGACCGGGCAATGGGAGGCGGCGGGCGCCATCGGGCTCCGCCCCGGCATCGTGCTGCGCAAGATCGTGCTGCCCCAGGCGCTCCGGGTCATCATCCCGCCGATGACGAGCCAGTACCTGAACCTGACCAAGAACAGCTCGCTCGCGGTGGCGATCGGCTACCAGGACATCGTGTCGATCGCCAGCACGACCTTGAACCAGACCGGCCAGGCCATCGAGGGCATCGCCGCCATCATGGTCGTCTACCTCGTCATCAGCCTTTCGATCAGCTTCTTGATGAACTGGTACAACGCCAGAATCGCTTTGGTGGAGCGCTAGGCCATGTCGGACAGCACCGCCCGGACCACCGCACAACTGACTGAGGCCGCAGGCGACCCGGTTCCCGCCATCGCCGGCATTGCCGCCGCCCCCAACGTCGAACGCATCCGCCCGGCCGCCGCCGCCTTCGCCCCAGTGGCATGGGCGCGCGCCAACCTGTTCAGCGGCTGGATCTCGGCCGCCGTCACCCTGGCGCTGATTTACCTGATCGCGCGCTGGGCCATCGGCTTCTTCGATTGGGGCATCCTGCACGCGGTCTGGACGGTGCCACAGACCGCGGCCGGGCCGGATGCCTCGGCCTGCCGGGATGCCAAGGGCGTCGGCGCCTGCTGGGCGATGATCGGCGACAAGTACCGCTTCATCCTATTCGGCCGCTACGCTTATGAGGAGCAGTGGCGCCCGGCCATCGTCATCGCGCTGTTCATCGGGCTCTATGCCATCTCCGCCATGCGCCGGTTCTGGCGCAAGGAGCTGCTGCTGATCTGGGTCGTGACCCTTACCGTGATCGGCGTGCTGATGTGGGGCGGCGTGCTCGGCATGGAGTTCGTGCCGCAGGACAGCTGGGGCGGCCTGCCGATCACGCTGATCCTGTCGACCTTCGGCCTGGCGCTGGCCTTCCCGCTCGCCGTGATGGTGGCGCTGGGCCGCCGGTCCACGCAGCTCCCGGCGGTGAAGGCGCTGTGCGTGCTGTATGTCGAGCTGATCCGCGGCGTGCCGCTGATTACCCTGCTGTTCATGGCCAGCGTCATGTTCCCGCTGTTCATGCCGGTCGGCTTCAACCCGGACAAGCTGCTGCGCGCGCAGGTCGCGGTCATCCTGTTCGCCGGCGCCTATTTGGCCGAGGTGGTGCGCGGCGGCCTGCAGTCGCTGCCCCGCGGCCAGTATGAGGCCGCCGACGCACTAGGCTTGTCGTACTGGAAGAAGACCGGCCTCATCGTCCTTCCGCAGGCGCTGCGGCTGGTGATCCCGCCGCTGGTCAACACCTTCATCGGGTTCTTCAAAGACACTTCGCTGGTGCTGATCATCGGCATCTTCGACCTGCTGACCGCCGGCAAGGTGGCGATCACCGATCCAGTCTGGCAGAGCTACAGCACCGAGCTCTACCTCGTGCTGGCCGCCATCTACTTCGCGTTCTGCTTCGTCATGTCCCGCTACAGCCATGGGCTCGAGCAGGAATTCAGCCGGACCGTCCGGCGCTAGCACGAGATGAGGGACCAACCATGAGCCAAGCCGCATCGATAGAGCGCCCACGCACCGACACCAGCAACCAGCCGGCGATCCTGCTGGACAAGGTGAACAAGTGGTATGGCGCCATGCACGTCCTCCGCGACATCAGCCTGACCGTCGGACAGAAAGAGCGCGTGGTGGTCTGCGGACCCTCCGGCTCCGGCAAATCCACCATGATCCGCTGCATCAACCGCCTGGAAAGCCACCAGGAAGGCCGCATCGTCGTGGACGGCACCGAGCTGACCGACGATCTGCGGGCACTCGATACCATCCGCCGCGAGGTCGGCATGGTGTTCCAGAGTTTCAATTTATTCCCGCATCTGACGATCCTGGAGAACTGCACGCTGGCGCCTATTTGGGTGCGCAAGATGCCCAAGGCCGAGGCCGAAGAGCTCGCGATGAGCTACCTGACGCGGGTCAAAATTCCGGAGCAGGCCAAGAAATACCCGGGCCAGCTCTCCGGCGGCCAGCAGCAGCGCGTCGCCATCGCCCGCGCGCTGTGCATGAAGCCGAAGATCATGCTGTTCGACGAGCCGACCAGCGCGCTCGATCCCGAGATGATCAAGGAGGTGCTCGACACCATGATCGGCCTGGCGCACGACGGCATGACCATGGTCTGCGTGACGCACGAGATGGGCTTCGCCCGCCAGGTCGCCGACCGCGTGGTGTTCATGGACCGCGGCGAGATCGTGGAGGCTGGGCCGCCGACCGAGATGTTCGAGAACCCGCAGACCGACCGGCTGAAGCTGTTCCTGAGCCAGATTCTTCGGGGGCATTGAATCAGGAGCCGCTGCCCCGAACAAACCCAACAAATTCGCACGGGACCGAATCGGCGGGCCAGGTATGATGACAGCATGCCGAGCTTCACTTTCCTGCATGCCGCGGACCTGCACCTCGACAGTCCGCTCCGGGGCCTCGATGCCGCCGCACCGGCTGAACGCATTCGCAACGCGACCCGGGAGGCCCTCACCAACCTGGTGACCCTAGCGGTCGAGCGCCGGGTCGCCTTCGTGCTGCTGGCGGGGGATCTGTATGATGGGGACTGGAAGGACTGGCATACCGGACAGTTCCTGGTGCAGCAGCTTGCCCGGCTCACCCGCGAGAAGATCGAGGTCGTGGCGATCAGCGGCAACCACGACGCGGAGCAGGTGCTGACGAAAAAGCTGAGCGTTCCCGGCATGCTGCGGGCCAGCAAGCCCGAGACCCGCCGGCTCGCCGGGGCGCCGGTGGCGGTGCATGGCCAGAGCTTCGCCACTCCGGCCGTTACCGATAACCTGGCGCTGGCCTATCCCGAGCGGATCGACGGCCTGTTCAATATCGGCCTGCTGCATACGGCGTGCGGCTCGGGGGAGCACGCCAACTACGCGCCCTGCAACGTGGCCGACCTCGCGCGGCGCGGCTATGACTATTGGGCGCTGGGCCACGTACACACCCGCGGCGTGGTGTCCCGGGATCCCTGGGTCGTATTCCCCGGCAACATACAAGGGCGGCACGTCAAAGAGGAGGGCTCCAAAGGCGCCACCTTGGTGACCGTCGCCGGCGGCCGGGTCGCGGTGGAGCATCAGGCGCTGGATGTGCTGCGCTGGCTGCGGCTGGATGTAGACGTGACCGGTGCCGCGGGGCAGGAGACGGTGCTGAACCGGGTGCGCTTCGCGCTCGACGAGGCGGTCTTGCTGGCGGATGAGCGGATGCTGGCAGTCCGCGTCACCCTGGTTGGCGATTGCCCCGCCCATGCGGACCTCGCCCGCTCACCGGACGCGACGTTGCAGGAGGTTCGCGCCGCCGCCGCCGAGGTGGCCGGACCGGACGCGCTCTGGATCGAGGACGTGCGCATCGCGACCCGCCCTACGCTCGACCTCGCGGCCATGCGCGCGCAGCCCGGCGCGGTGGGCGCGCTGATCCAGGCGCTCGAACAGCCGGTGGCGGTCGATGCCGGCCTGCGGCTTTTCGTCGCCGATCAGCTCCGCCGGGCGGAGGGCGTGCTGGACGCGGATCACCCGGCGCATGCCATCGACGCGGGCCATATCCCGGAGCACCTGGTGGAGCGTGCCCGGGCGCTGCTGCTCGCCGAACTGGCCCGACGCTGATGCGGCTCCGGCGGCTTTGCATCAAGCATTACGCCTGTTTCGAGGCCGCAGACCTGGCCTTTGCCACCGAGCCCGGCCGCATCACCCTGGTGGTGGCGCCGAACGGGGCAGGCAAGTCGGTGCTGCGGCAGGCGTTCCACGACCTGCTGTTCGACATCCCGCTGCAGACCCCCATGCGGTTCCGCTTCGGCTATCCCGGCATGGCGCTGCGTGCCGAGGCGGTCGCCTCAGACGGCAGGCCGTTCGACTTTGGTTGGGAGCGGCAGGGCAAGCCCCAGCGCACCACGACCGACCCGGCCCGCTACGCCACGATCCGCAATGGGAACACATCGCTGCAGCTCGAACAGCTTTTCGCACTCGATACCGTGCGGCTGCGGCAGGGCGGCACCGACCTGAAAGGGGGCACGACGCTGGCCGGCGCCCTGCTCTCGGGCACCGGGGAGCTCGCGCCGGCCAAGGCGGTCCGGGCGGAGATCGAGGCGCGACGCCAGGCGAACTGGGGCGCAGGCAAAAGCAAGCCGCCGCTCAACGCCGCAATGGCCGCGCTGGACCGCGCCCGCACCCGCGCCCGCGCCGCCGTCCAGCGCCCAGCGCACCGGGAGCAGCAGGAGCGCGATCTGGAGGCGCAACGAGCCGTCCATGCGACCGCAAAGCAGGACCACCAGGACGCGCTGGCGGACACTCGGCGGCTCAACCGCATCGCCCTCACGCGCCCGCATCTTGAGGCGTTGTCGGATGCCAAGGCTTGGTTTGACGCGCATCCGGACGCGCCCGCGCTTCCCCCTGGCCTCGATCAGCAACTTGCGGACGCGCGCGGCGGGGTTGCAACGGCGCAGGCGAAGCGGCTGGCGGCGCAGGAGGGACTCGACGCCGCGCTGAAACAGGCTGCGGGGATCGAGCGGGACGCGGGCGCCAGCCTTCATGCGGAGCAGCTGGCCCGCCTGCCGGGAATGCTGGGTGAGGCCGAGAAGGCCGCGAAGGACATCGTCGCACGCCGGGCCGACCGGGCTGCGGCGCTGGTTCTGGTCGGCATGGCGCTGCGCGATATCGGCGCGATGGTGCCGGTGGAGCAAGCAGGATCGATGGTGCCGTCCGTCGCGGTCACGGCGGCGGCGCGGGCGGCCATCACGGAGCATGCGGGACTGCGCAAGGCGCGGGATCTGGCGGAGGCCGGGGTACGGCGGGCGCGGAGCGACCCCGAGGCGGAGTCTGCCGCGGCGGTGCCGGCGCCCGACGGCCTCCTTGCGCTGTTGCAGGAGGTTCGCGCCGACCGGAGCCCAGCCCAGCACGCCGCCGAGGCCGCCGAGGCCGTGCGCACGACCCAGGCGCAACTGCGCGCGGCGCTGGCGCTGGCGCCCGGTTGGACGGGAGGCGCCGAGGCGCTGCGTGCGCTGGCGCCCCCGGCCGAGGCCGCATTCGACCGGCTGGATGCCGCGCGCGCCGCCGCCGCGGCGCTGGATCGAGATGGAAGGGCCACGCTGACCCGGCTGACGCTGGAGCGCGACACGGCGCTGCGCAGCCTGGCGGCGCTGCACGAACAACCGCTGCCGGATGCCGCCGCCATTGCCGCAGCCCGGTCGGAGCGGGATCGCGGCTGGCGACTGATCCTGCGACGCGCCTTTTCGCCGGGTCCGCCGGACGTGGCGGGGGAGCACGCCTATGCCGGGGCCGAGCCGCTGCCGCTGGCGTTCGAGCGGCAGGTCCGCGCCGCCGATGACCTGGCGGACCGCCGCATCGCCGAGTTGGACCGGGTCACGGCGGCCGACCGATTGAGCCGGCAGGTGGCGGATCTCGATGCGGAACGGGAAACGGCCTGTCAGGCGGCGGCGTTGGCCAGCGCGGCGGCGGCCAAAGCCGGGGAAGCCTGGATCGTCGCGTGCGCTCCGTTCGGCCTTGGCCAAGACTCGACTATGGCAGATGTGCGCGGCCTGCTCGCGGCGCGGCTGCGGGTGATCGAGGCGATGCAGGCGGCCGAAATGGCGGAGTGCGCATCCGCCGCCCTCGCGGACACGCATACGGCATGGACCCGGCGGCTGGCGACGCTTTTGGGAGTGTTGGAGCAGCCGTTGCCGGCGCTGCTGGCGCTCGGCGACGCACGGCTCGCCGCGGCGCAAGAGGCCGACCGGGCATTGACCCGCCAGCAGGCGCGGCTGGACGCAGCCCGGCGGGAGCAGAAGGGCGCGGCCGAGGCCCTCGCGACCGCAACAGCCGATCTGTCCGAGTGGGAGGCAAACTGGGCGGCGACGCTGAGCCGTCTCGGCCGGCCACCCGGGGAGCTTCCGGATGCGACCGCGGCGGTGCTCGACCGGATCGCGGCCCTCGACCAGCATGACCGGGAGGCGGCGGCGCTGAACGGCCGGATTAGGGACATGCAGGCTGACCTCGACGGTTTCGCCGCAACGGTCCAGGCGCTCGCAAGCGCGTTGGATGAGGTGGTGGACGACCCAGCCGCGACTGCCCGCGCCTTGGTGGCCCGATCCCGCCGGGCGGTTGCGCTGGACAGCGGTTGGGAGCAGGCGCAGGTGAGCCTCCAGCAAAGCCGCAAGGTGCTGGCCGATGCGGAGGAGCAGGGGCGCCTGGCGCAGCAGGCGCTGGATGCCGCCATCGCCGCCGCGGGCGCCCAGACCGCCGAAAACGCCGATGCACGCATCGCTGCCGCGCGGGAGCACGCACGGCACGCGGCCATGCGGGATGGCGCCTTGTCGGTCCTGCGGCACCACGGCGACGGACGGCCGGGAGACACGCTGCTGAGGGAAGCGGAGGCGGTGCCCCCCGAGGCCATGGCGGCCGAGCGCGACGCGGCGGAGGCTGCCGCGACCAATGCCGGCGCGCGGGCCGAAGCGGCCGCAATAGGGCTCGACCAGCTCCGGATGGCGTTCGACGCCGACGCCGAGGCCACCGCTGCGATCGAGGCACGTGCCGAATATGAGGCGGCCGGCACGCTCTACGCGCGGCGGCTGGAGGAGCAGCTTGTCCTGCAGGTCGCGGCCGGCATGCTGGCCCGCGCCATGGAGGCGGTGGAGCAGGACGCGGGCGGCGGCGGCGTCAGAAGTATCTCAGACGCATTTTCTGCCGTGACGGACGGTGCCTATGGCATTGCCGTGGCGGAGGACAGTCCCGACGGCGCGGTGCTGCATGCAATTGAACACAAATTTCCCCAGGAACGGAAAGAGCTGCACCAATTGTCGGAGGGCACGCGGGACCAACTCTACTTGGCGCTGCGGCTGGTGGCGCTCCGGGACCACTGCGCGGCTGCTTCGCCTCTGCCATTCATCGCCGATGACATCCTGCAGACCTTCGATGACGACCGTGCGAAGGCAGCATTACGGGCATTGGTGGACCTGAGCGCCCATGTGCAGGTCATCGTGCTCACGCACCACGCGCATGTCGCCCAGCTTGCCGAATGCCTGGAGCCGGGATGCGTGGTTATTCAGCGGCTTTGATCAGCACTGCTTGCTCTCTTCCCCTCCAGAAGAGGGTCGGGTCCGCTCGCCCACCGTCACCACGATCCGCTTCCAGCCGACATAGGCCAGGTCCCGCGGTAGTTTCGGGAACCCTAGCCAACCGGAAAACCTAATCCACGACAGCTCCGTGACAATTCAGAGCAGCAAGGTCACGAAACCTTGAGGCATCGCCCCGGCCATAGCCAAAGCGATGCCGCCGGGATCAGTAGCGGTAGAGGTCGTGCTTGAACGGCCCAGAAACCCCGGCGCCGATGTACTCCGCCTGCTTCGGCGTCAGCTTGGTCAGTGCCGCACCAACCTTCGCCAAGTGCAGCGCCGCGACCTTCTCATCGAGCTGCTTCGGCAGGGTGTAGACCTGGTTCTCGTACTTGCCCGCCGGCGCCGTCCAAAGTTCTATTTGTGCCAGCACCTGGTTGGTGAAGGACGCGGACATCACAAAGCTCGGGTGGCCCGTGGCGTTGCCGAGGTTCACCAGGCGGCCCTCGCTCAGCACGATGAGACGCTTGCCGTCGGGGAACACGACCTCGTCCACCTGCGGCTTCACGTTCTCCCACTTGAAGTTGCGTAGGCCCTCGATCTGAATCTCGCTGTCGAAGTGGCCGATGTTGCAGACGATCGCGCGGTTCTTCATCGCCCGCATGTGGTCCACGGTCAAAACGTCGATGTTGCCGGTCGCAGTGACGAAGATATCGCCGCGGGGCGCTGCGGCCTCCATCGTCACGACCTCGAACCCTTCCATCGCCGCCTGCAGCGCGCAGATCGGATCGACCTCGGTCACCAGCACGCGGCAACCACCGTTCTTCAGGCTGGCGGCCGAGCCCTTGCCCACGTCACCATATCCGGCCACGACCGCGACCTTGCCGGCCATCATCACGTCGGTGCCGCGGCGGATCGCGTCGACCAGGCTTTCCTTACAGCCATACAGGTTGTCGAACTTCGACTTGGTGACGCTGTCGTTCACGTTGATCGCCGGAACCTTGAGCGTGCCGGCCTTCGCCATCTCCCACAGCCGGTGCACGCCGGTCGTGGTCTCCTCGCTCAGGCCCTTGATGCCGGGCAGCAGGTCCGGGTGCTTTTCGTGGATCAGCTTGGTCAGGTCGCCGCCGTCATCCAGGATCATGTTCGGGACCCAACCATCGGGACCGCGCACGGTCGCCTCGATGCAGTCCCAGAACTCCTGCTCGTTCATGCCCTTCCAGGCGAACACCGGAGTGCCGGCCACGGCGACCGCGGCGGCGGCGTGGTCCTGGGTCGAGAAGATGTTGCAGCTCGACCAGCGCACCGTGGCGCCCAGCGCCGTCAGCGTCTCGATCAGCACGGCGGTTTGGATGGTCATGTGCAGGCTGCCGACGATGCGGGCATCCTTGAGCGGCTTCGAGGCGCCGTATTCGGCGCGCAACGCCATGAGGCCGGGCATCTCGTCCTCAGCCATGAGGATTTCCTTGCGGCCCCATTCGGCGAGGGTGATGTCGCGGACCTTGTAGTCGTGAGGGATGTTCACGTCGGGCATGCTGGGAGTTCCTCGCTGTGCGGCGGTATATAAGGATATCTTTAAGTGTATACCACGTTTGGTAAACGGAGATTGGTGAACTGGCAAGGCGAGCGTGACATGAGTCCGGCCAATGGTCGCAATCGCCAAGATTCCTGTGCGGATGTCGGTGGACGAGTTCCTGGATTGGGAACCGGCGATGGCCAGGCGTGGCAACTCGTCGATGGCGAGCCACAGGCGATGTTCCCGGCCAAACGGACGCATGGGGCCTTGCAAGGCGAGTTGAGCCGCCTGGTTCAGAACCACCTTGTCGAACAGGGTGGCCCTTGTTCGGTCGTTGTCGCTCCCGGCGTCGTCCCACACGTGCAAGCAAGCTTCAACATGCGCGTACCGGATTTGGCCGTGACATGCACCGAGTACGACGTCGAAGAGGCTGCCCTCAGCAATCCGGTGTTGATCGTTGAGATCCTGTCGCCGAGCAACCAAGCCGAGACCTGGTCCAACGTTTGCACCTACACGACCATCCCGAGCGTGCAGGAGACCCTGGTATTATTCAGCATCAAGATCGGCGCCGACCTGTTGCGCCGGCGCAAGGACGGCTCATGGTTGCAGGAGCCGGAACGCGTCACCGACGGCGACCTGGTCCTCGAAAGCATCGGCTTCCGGACGCCACTGGTTGACGTTTACCGGACAACGCGCCTGCGCCGGCGGCCCGGCGGATAGACCGCCCGGCCTGTCCGGCCGTTAGGTATTCATCGCGTCGAAGAAGTCCTGGTTGGTCTTGCTATACTTCAGCTTGTCCAACAAGAAATCCATCGCGTCCGTCATGCCCATTGGCCCCAAAATGCGGCGCAGCACCCACATCTTCGATAGCGTGCCGCGCTCGACCAGCAGTTCTTCCTTGCGAGTGCCGGACTTGGTGATGTCGATGGCGGGGAAGGTGCGCTTGTCCGATAGCTTGCGGTCCAGGATGATCTCGGAGTTGCCGGTGCCCTTGAACTCCTCGAAGATCACCTCGTCCATGCGGCTGCCGGTGTCGATCAGGGCGGTCGCGATGATCGTCAGGCTGCCGCCCTCTTCGATGTTGCGGGCCGCGCCGAAGAACCGCTTGGGCCGCTGCAGCGCGTTCGCGTCCACGCCGCCGGTCAGCACCTTGCCCGATGACGGCACGACGGTGTTGTAGGCCCGCGCCAGACGGGTGATGCTGTCCAACAGAATCACGACATCCCGTTTGTGCTCGACCAGGCGCTTGGCCTTTTCCAGCACCATCTCGGTCACTGCGACGTGCCGGGTTGCCGGCTCGTCGAAGGTGCTGGCGACGACCTCGCCCTTCACAGTGCGGGACATGTCCGTCACCTCCTCCGGCCGCTCGTCGATCAGCAGCACGATCAGGAAGATCTCGGGGTGGTTCGCCGAAATGGCGGTTGCGATGTTCTGCAGCATCACCGTCTTGCCGGTGCGCGGCGGCGCCACGATCAGGGCGCGCTGGCCCATGCCAATCGGCGCGATCAGGTCGATGACTCGCGGCGTCATGTCCTTGCCCGGCCCCTTGGCGACCGACTGGAAGTTCTCGACCTCCATCTTCAGCTTGCGGTCGGGGTAAAGCGGCGTCAGGTTGTCGAAGTTGATGCGGTGACGCACCGCGTCCGGCGGCTCGAAGTTGATGGTGTTGACCTTGAGCAGCGCGAAATAGCGCTCCCCGTCCCTAGGTGCCCTGATCTGGCCCTCGACCGTGTCGCCGGTGCGGAGCGCAAAGCGGCGGACCTGGTTCGGGCTGATGTAGATATCGTCCGGGCCCGGCAGGAAGTTGGCCTGGCTGCTGCGCAAGTAGCCGAAACCATCCGGCAGGATCTCCAGCGTGCCTTCGCCATAGATCGCCTGATCGTTATCGGCGAAGTTCTTTAGGATCGCGACCATCATGTCCTGCTTTCGCAGTGACGACGCGTTCTCGACTTGTAGGGATTCGGCGAAGCTCAGAAGGTCGGCCGGGGATTTGGCCTTGAGTTCGGCGAGGTGCATGAGGCTGCCTCAGTGTATCTGGATGTGCGGAATGGGGCATGATGCCGGCCGAGATCCGCAAGGTGCGGTGGCAAGCGCTGTCCCGTAGTGGGGGAGAACAGGGCCCAAAGGCCGCCGGTTCCTGGTATGACAATGCCGGGCTCGCCCCGCATCGCTGCCTTCCAGTTGGCATCAGCAACTCGCGGCGTCAAGCGATTTCAGCGTAGCCGGTCAGAAAGGCTTCACAATGACCATGATGACGGCGACGATCATCAGCAGCGTCGGCACCTCGTTCGCATAGCGGAAATAGCGGTGCGGCTTCTGATTCCGGTCCTCTAGGAAGTTCCGCCGCCACTTGCCGGCGGCACCCTGGAAGCCGGTCATCAGGATCACGGCGGCGAACTTCACGTGCCACCAGTTGAACGGCGACCAGGCCACGACACCCGGGGTCAGCACCAGCAGCAGCCCGAACAGCCAGGTGCTCAGCATCGCCGGCAGCATGATCTGCTTCAGCAAGCGGCGCTCCATGACCTTGAAGCGCTCGCTCTCGATCGATCCGCGGGCTAGGCCGCAATGGTAGACGAACAGCCGCGGCAGGTAGAAAATCCCGGCCATCCAGGCGATGACCGACATCACATGCAGCGCCTTGGTCCAGGGATAGACGTGTGCCAGCGCGGCAATCGTCATGCGGCGGCGCGCATCGCGGCCTGGAACAGCGCCGGCAACTCGGACAGCGCCCGCACCGGACGCGCCCCGGCGGCCCGCAGCGCGGCGCCGGGTCCGTGCGGATCGAGCCCGATGCACACCATCCCGGCCGCCAATGCGCCGCTTATGCCCGGCAGGCTGTCCTCGACCACGATGCAAGCGTGCGGGGCCACGCCCTCGGCGGCAGCGGCGGCCAGGAACAGGTCTGGCGCAGGCTTGCCGGCCGCCACGTCGCGCGCGCTGTGCATCCGGCCGGCTACAAGCGGCGCCAGGCCGGTGCGGGCGAACTTGACCGTCATCTCCTCATGCGAGGAGTTGGAGGCGACCCGGTACGGCAAGCCAAGTGCCGCCGTCGCCTCCAGCACGGCCGCCGCACCCGGCATCGGCTCCGCCTCATTGGCGAGGGTCTCGATCAGCTGGTCGCAGACATGCGCCACCCAGCCGGCGGGGACCGGCCGCCCGGTATGCGCTGCCACCAGCGGCGGCATGTCGGACAGCCGCAGGCCCATGAAGCGCGCCATGGCCTCGGCCTGGGTCATGGGCCAGCCTAGCAAGCTCACCTCACGCGCCGTGACGCGCGCTGCCGGGCCTTCGCTATCGACCAGGACGCCATCACAGTCGAAGATGACCAGCCGAAGCGGGCTCGGCGTCACGAGACCCGTGCCAGAACCGGCGCCGTCGTGGGCGTGCCGGCACGGGCATGCGGGCAGTCGCCAAACGGTCGTGGGCAGGTGCGGCCGCCGACGAAGCTGCACAGGCCGGGACCGCGGCCAAGCGTCATGTGCACGAGTTCGGCCAGCGCCTCGATGAAGGCGGGGTCGCTGTTCTGCGCGGGGCAGCGGAAGTAGCCCGGCACGCCCTTTTTCTCCGCGACTTCCCGATACTCGACGTCGAGCTCCACCAGCGTCTCCGAGTGTTCGGAGACGAAGGCGATCGGCACGACCAGGACAGCGGTCTTGTCATGGGCCGCCCGCTCGATCTCGACCTCCGTGCTCGGCTCGATCCATTTCTGTGGGGTGGCACGGGACTGGAAGCAGACCGTGTAGTCCAGGTCCGGCATATCCAGCTCGCGGACCACCGCCGCCACCGTGCGCTCGACCTGGAACTGGTAGGGATCGCCGGCCTTCACGATGCTTTCCGGCAGGCCATGGGCGGAGAACAGGACGCGCAACGGTATGGCGGGGTCGAGTGCGGCCCGGGCGTCGCAGTAGGCGCGGCGCACCATGGCGGCGGTGGCGCGGGCATAGCCGGGGTCGGAATGGTAGCAGCACAGCGTGCTGACCGGGGTTACCAATCCGGCCTGCGCCGCGGCCTCCCGCCAGGCCGACAGGCTGCTGCCGGTCGTCGTCGTGGAGTATTGCGGATACAGCGGCACGAGCACGACCTCGTCCGGGTCCCACGCCTTCACGTCGCGGGCGGCGGCGATGCTGAACGGGTGCCAGTATCGCATGGCGACGAAACAGCGGGCGTTTATGTCGGACAGCGCGCCCTCCAGCGCACGGGCCTGCTCCATGGTCAGTTCCAGCAGCGGGGACTTGCCGCCCAGGATGGCGTAGTTGGCGCTGGCGGCCTTGACGCGGGCCTGGGCGATGATGCGGGCGAGCCAGGGGCGCACGAAGAACGGCACCCGAAGGATGGCCGGGTCCTTGAACAGGTTGACGAGGAAGGGCCGCACCGAGGCTGGTTTGTCGGGGCCGCCAAGATTGAATAGAACGACGGCGATCTTGCGCTGGAGCATGGATGCCAACTTGGCCAGTAAGGGGCCGCAGTCAAGCGGGAGTTGGGGCAATCCAGGAATGACAAGGCCGGGAACGCTAGACGAGCATAGGTTGCCGTTCGGGCTTGAGGACGACGCCCTCATGTTCGAGGAGCCAGCGCTTGCGGTGCAGGCCGCCACCGAAGCCGGTCAATGCGCCATCGGAGCCGATCACGCGGTGACAGGGAACAACGATCGAGACCGGGTTGGCGCCATTGGCGAGGCCAACCGCGCGGACGGCGCTCGGCCGGCCGATGCTGGCCGCGAGCGCGCCGTAGGTTGTGGTGGCACCAAGCGGGATGCGGCGGAGCGCTGCCCAGACCGAACGCTGGAACGGCGTGCCGCCGGTCTCAACCGTAATCACTGCGAGCGCAGCTTGGTCGCCGGCGAAATAGCCGCGCAACGGCATGGTGACGGCATCCGGCGCGGGTGCGCTCGTCAGCTCGAACGCTCCGTAGTGCAGCCGCAGCAGCTGGCGCATACGATCCTCGTAGTCGTGGAAATCGAGCGCGCGCAGGCGGCCCTCCTCGTCGCAGGCCAGCAGGATTTCGCCCAAGGGCGACATGACACGGTCAAGCTGCAAGCGCATTGGAAACCTCCGACAGTCTGCATGACGCACGCGCTGTGTCCGCAGCCCAAAGGTGGATCGCCGCATAGGCGCGCCAGGGCCGCCAATTTTCCGCACGCATTGAAAGAGTGGCAGCCGTGGGACGCCCGGCGCCATCGTCCATCGCGCGCATGAGCCCGATGTCGGCGGCCGGGAACGCATCGGGTTCGCGCATCGCCCGCATGGCGATGTAGTGCGCGGTCCATTCGCCGATCCCAGGCTGTGCCTGCAGCTTTTCCACCGATGCGCCGAGGTCGGAGCCACGCTCGAACAATTCGGGGTCCACGGCCGCGGCTGACGCAAGGGCAGTGATCGCGCGGGCCCGGGCCGCCGGCATGCCGCTGATTTCGGCGCCGGCCAACGCCTGTGGACGGGGAAACAGGTGCGAGAGAGCGGCGTTGCCTACGGTGCCCGGGAACAAGGGCCCATGCTCGCGCACGAGGCGCGCGGCGAGGCGTGTCGCTGCGCCGACGGTGACTTGCTGCCCAACGATCGCGCGGACGGCCAGCTCGAACCCGTCCCATGCGCCGGGCACGCGCAGGCCGGGGCGCGCGGCCACCAGCGGAGCCAAAAGAGCATCGCGCGACAAGGCCGCGCCGATCACGTCCGGGTCGGCGGCCAAGTCGAACATCCAGCGCAGCCGGGCCACGATCACCGGCAGCGCGTTGAGTTGTGGGAACCGGATCGTCGCACGCAGCCGGTTGCGGCTGGGCTCGTGGGCCACGGCGACCGTGCCGGCGTGGCCGTCGATCTCGATCGTGCGGGAGTAGGTCTCGCTTTCGACGGTCTCCACGCCGGGGATCGCGCGGACCGACAGGAAGCCGATGATCGCAGCCCAGTCGTAGGGCGGCCGATACCCTAGCGAAAGCGTGATGGCAGACCCGGCCGCTTGACCTCCGCGTGCCCGGCGCAGGGTGGCCGGCGCCCGGCCGAACAGCGATTGAAAGACCTCGTTGAAGCGGCGGACGCTGCCGAAGCCCGCTGCGAACGCCACGGCGGTCATGGACAGGTCGGTCTCATGCAGGAGCTGCTTCGCCAACAGCACGCGCCGGGCCTGCGCAACCGCGAGCGGCGACGCCCCGAGGTGGTGCATGAACAGGCGGCAAAGATGGCGTTCGCCCACGCCGACCCGCATGGCCAGCGCGCCCGTATCGTCCTGGTCGAGCGCGCCCGTCTCGATCAACCCGAGCGCGCGCGAGACGGTGTTCGACGTGCCCCGCCAGGCGCCGAAACCTGGCGCGGCCTCTGGCCGGCAACGCAGGCAGGGACGAAAACCCGCCTGCTGCGCTGCTGCCGCCGAGGGCAGGAAGATGCAGTTCTCTGCCCGGGGATGCTGTGCCGGGCAGATCGGGCGGCAATAGATGCCGGTGGACCTGACCGCGATGAAGAATCGTCCGTCGAAGCGCGCATCGCGTGCGAGCATCGCTTGCCGGCAAAGAATGGGATCGAGGTCCATAGCCGGCAGCATAATCCCATCCCCGGCTAAGTCTGGCGGTTTTCGGACCTTATTGGACTTCAGCGGCGCGGACCTGTTTCACCAGCTCTGCCACGTGCTCCGGCGGGGTCTGCGGGACGATGCCGTGACCTAGGTTGAAGATGTGGGGGCGGCCCCGAGCGCCGGCCAGCACGCCGCGGACCTCCGTCGCCAGGGCCTCGCCGCCTGCGACCAGGGAGAGCGGGTCGAGGTTGCCCTGGGTCGCGACTGTCGCGGGGACCAGCTTGGTGGCGATCGACAGCTCGGCCCCGGTGTCAAGCGCCACGGCGTCGACTCCGGTCTGCTCGGCGTAGACGCCCACCAGCACGCCAGCCAGGCGCGGGAAGCCGATGATGGGCGTGCTGGGATGCCGTGCGTGAAGGGCGTCCACGATGCGCCGGGTCGGCTCGATCACATGCAGCGCGAACAACCGGGGCGAGAGCACGCCGGCCCAGCTATCGAACAGCATCACCACGTCGGCGCCTGCCACGATCTGGGCGGACAGGTACTCGACCGTGGAGGCGACCAGCACATCGATCAGTGCCCCAAACAGCTGGGGTTCGCCATGCGCCATGCCGCGGATACGGGCGAAGTCCTTGGAGCCGCCGCCCTCGACCATGTAGCAGGCGACGGTGAACGGGCTGCCGGCAAACCCGATCAGTGTGGTCATGTCATCGAGCCCGGCCTTGGTGCGCTGCACCGTCTCGAGGATCGGGGTGATCGCGCCCATGACTCGGCTCGGGTCGAGCGCCGATACCTCCTGACTCGTCGTCAAGCGCGGCAGCACTGGGCCCTCGCCCTCTTTGAACGCCAGGCCGTAGCCGAGCGCCCAGGGCAGCATCAGGATGTCGCTGAACAGGATGGCCGCATCGAAGCCATAGCGGCGGATCGGCTGCAGCGTTACCTCGGACGCGAGCTTTGGCGTAGTGCACAGGCTGATGAAGTCGCCGGCCTGGCCCCGAAGCTCCCGGTATTCCGGCAAATAGCGCCCGGCCTGGCGCATCAGCCACATCGGCGGCGGCCAGACCGCTTCCCCTGCCAGAACGCGCAGCAACGGCTTTGTCATCGTGCTCTTACTCTTTAAGAGAAGGTTTATATGAGTCATGGAGTGGCTGTAGGGCCTGTGAGTCAGGGGGTACCCAGTTATCCCCGAGTTATCCCCCTCATGCCCACAGCCCCGAACCCTGGCAAGTCCTTGTTTTTGGCTCGGGGCTTCCGGGGTACCCCATTCCCGTACACGATGCACCCGCGTACTATCCCCAGTACCCGCCGTTCCACTTACCATCCCCGCTCACCCAGCCGACTCATGCGACCGTGCCGCAAAAACCAAGTTATCCCCGCTTTCCCCCCAATACGGGACCGCCGCACATGAACCTGCATTTGGTGTCCGACGCGACCGGGGAGACGCTGAACAGCATCGCCCGCGCAACCGTCTCACAGTTCGAGCAAGCCTCGATCGTTTATCATCGCTGGAGCCTGATCCGGACCCGCTTCCAGCTGCACCGTGTGCTGGAGGGGATCGAGGCCGAGCCCGGCCCCGTCCTCTCCACCGTCATCGACAAGGCGCTGCGCAACGACCTGGAAACGACGTGCCTCCGGCTTGGCGTGTCTGTCTTGAATGTGCTGGAACCGGTGCTGGCCATGCTTCAGGAGCATATCGGCACCCAGGCCCAATCCCGGCCCGGCCGGCAGTACGTGCTGGACGCCGACTACTTCCGCCGGATCGACGCGATGCACTACGTGCTGGCCCATGACGACGGCCAGGCGCAGGCGGGCATCGCATCCGCCGACGTCGTGCTGGTCGGCGTGTCGCGCAGCAGCAAGACGCCGACCTCGTTCTACCTTGCCAACCGCGGCGTGAAGTCGGCCAACGTGCCCTTGGTGCCGGGCACGCCGAACCCGCCGGGGCTGGAGGCGCCGACCTGCCCGGTCATCGGCCTCACGCTCGATCCGCCGGCCTTGATCGAGATTCGCCGCCACCGTCTGAAGCTGATCGCCGCCGGCAATGACACCGGCCGGGTGCGGCAGGACGTCAGCGACTATGTGGATGTCGAGGCCGTGCGCAGCGAGCTGCTCTGGGCCCGGCGCCTGTGCACCCGCCGCGGCTGGCCGGTGATCGACGTGACCCGGCGGTCGATCGAGGAAACGGCCGCCACCGTCCTCCAGCTCATGGACGCCTGGCACGAACGGCGGCGCAAGGAGGCGCTGGCGCTGCCTGCCTCCCCATGATGCAGGCGCCGCATCCTCCCTTGATCCTGGCCAGCCAGTCCGCCGCCCGCGCCGCGTTGCTGACGGCGGCCGGCCTGCGGTTCGAGGCTCGCCCCGCCCGGGTGGACGAGGCAGCGGTGAAGCAGGCGTGCCGGGCGGAGGGCGCCGATGCCGCCGAGACCGCCCTCACCCTCGCCGGGCTGAAGGCGCAGCGCATCCGCGACCCGGACGCCTTGGTGATCGGCGCCGACCAGCTTCTGGTGTGTGGAGGCGCCTGGTTCGACAAGCCGGCCGACCTTGATGCCGCCCGCGTCCACCTCCGGGCGCTGCGTGGCCAGGTGCATCGCCTAGTGACCGCCGTGGTCTGCCTGCGTGGCGGTCAGGAGGTTTGGCGCCATGTAACCGAGCCCCAACTCCGCATGCGCGTGTTCAGCGACGTGTTCCTGGAGGACTATTTGGCTGCGGAGGGCGGTGCCGTCTTGTCCTGCGTCGGCGCCTACCGGCTGGAGGGACTCGGCCTGCATCTATTCGACAGCGTGCAGGGCGAGCATAGCGCCATCTTGGGCCTGCCGATGCTGCCGTTGCTGGGCTTCCTGCGGCAGCATGGAGTCGTCGCGAGCTAGCGGACGCTTTTGCCGGGCCGACTCGTGTGCGATAGAGTCGCTGTGACACACAACGAAAAGGCGGGTGCGGGATGGCGGCGAGCAAGGTGTATCCGGATGCTGCGGCGGCGCTGGCCGGGGTGCTGCGGGACGGCATGGTGATCATGGCCGGCGGCTTCGGCCTGTGCGGCATCCCGCAGGTGCTGATCGAGGCGATCCGTGAGAGCGGCGTGCGGAACCTGACCTGCATATCGAACAACGCGGGCGTGGACGACGCCGGGCTGGGCCTGTTGCTGCAAACCCGGCAAATCCGGAAGATGATCTCGTCCTATGTCGGCGAGAACGCGACCTTCGCCAAGCAGTACTTGGCCGGAGAGCTGGAGATCGAGTTCAACCCGCAGGGCACGCTGGCCGAGCGCATCCGCGCAGGCGGCGCCGGCATCCCCGCCTTCTACACCCGCACCGGCGTGGGCACCGCAATCGCCGAGGGCAAGGACGAGCGGGAATTCGACGGACAGCGCTACATCATGGAGCGCGGCTTGGTGGCTGATCTCGCCATCGTGCACGCCTGGCGCGGCGATCCCGAGGGCAACCTAGTGTACCGGATGACGGCGCGGAACTTCAACCCGATCATGGCCACCGCTGCCAAGATGGTGGTGGCGCAGGTTGAGGAGCTGGTGGAGCCCGGCGCGCTCGACGGCGACCATATCGTGACGCCGGGCATCTTCGTGAAGCGCATCGTCCACGTGCCGAATGTCGTGAAGCGGATCGAGCAGCGCACGACGCGCAAGCATCTCGAGGAGGTTATCTGATGCCCTGGACCCGAGAAGAAATGGCGGCCCGCGCGGCGCGGGAACTGCAGGACGGCATGTACGTGAACCTAGGCATCGGCATCCCGACCCTGGTCGCCAACCATATCCCGGCCGGGATCAGCATCCAGCTGCACAGCGAGAACGGCATGCTGGGCATCGGCCCGTTCCCGTTCGAGGGCGAGGAGGACGCCGACCTGATCAACGCCGGCAAGCAGACGGTGACCAAGCTGCCGACCACGAGCTTCTTCGATAGCGCGGCTTCCTTTGCGCTGGTGCGTGGCGGCCATATCGCGATCTCGATCCTGGGTGCGCTGCAGGTGGCAGAGAACGGCGACCTGGCGAACTGGATGATTCCCGGCAAGATGGTGAAGGGCATGGGCGGCGCGATGGACCTGGTGGCCGGCGTGCCGCGCGTCGTGGTGCTGATGGAGCATACCGCCGGCGGCAAGCCGAAGCTGCTGCATGCCTGCACCCTGCCGCTCACGGGGGCTGGCGTGGTGAATTTGGTGGTGACCGAACTCGGCGTGTTCGACGTGGCGCGCCCCGGCCTGACGTTGGTCGACATGGCGCCGGGCGTGACATTGGAGGAACTGCGGGCCAAGACCGAGGCCTCGTTCGAGGTGCACCGGGACCTGAAGGCTGCATAGCCCCTTGATGTCGGGCGCGGGCGGGTCTATTACCCGCGCCTTCCGCAGCCGGGCCTGATATCCCGGCACTGGCGGGGCTGTAGCTCAGTTGGGAGAGCGCCTGAATGGCATTCAGGAGGTCAGCGGTTCGATCCCGCTCAGCTCCACCAAAATTTTGAATGGCCGAGGTATAGAGAACTCAGTCCGGCGTGCTTGCCACGATCCGGAACAGCAGTTCCTCGCCATCGGGCCGTCCCAGCCGGACCAGTTCGCCTGGGCGGAATATGTGGCCCTCGAACGTCCAGAGCGGATCGTCCTCGCTGGCCATGGTTTGCAATGCCCAGCCCTCATCCAAGCGTATCAGTTCCGAGTGCTTATCTGCAAACCCCGGCCGCTCGCGGGTAGCCAGCCAAGGGATTGGATCGTTGTCATAGGCCGCGAGGTCGATCTGACCCTGTTGGTTTAGGGCAAGCCGTATAACCACCCGATCTTCAATATCACCCTTGGGACGCCCCGGCCCTCTGGCCAGCAGCATGGTTAGCTTCGCCATCACCTCGCCTTAAACGCGCTCGAACGGTGACCGGCGTGCGCGACGACTTTTCAGCCCATGATCTGCGGGGGTTATCATGCACCCGCTTCGGTCTTGTTGGACCCTATCGCGCTGTAACGCCTTATGCTCGGGCTGGGTTCTTCAATCCAGCTCGATCCATGCCTGATGCGACTCGGATAGGTTGCAAGCCGTGGCTAGATTGCCACCCGAACTCCGAGTTCGACGACGCGGTCGCTTGGGATGCGGAAGAATTCCGTCGCAGGCACGGCGTTTCGCGCCATGAACAGGAACAGGAACAGCCGCCATGCCGGCAGCTTCGGCACCATGGCGCGTACCAGGACCTCTCGTCCTAAAAAGAAGCTGGCCTGCATGGCATTGTACTCGACGCCATGGGCGGGCAACTCCTCAAGCCCGCGAGGGATGTTGGGGCTTTCCATGAAGCCATAGCGCATCACGACCCGGTGCACGCCGGGCGCAAGCTGGGACACTTCCATCCGTTCGTCGGCACGGGCTTGCGGCCTATCCAGGTTTTGCACGGTCACGAATAGGACACGCTCGTGCAGGACCTTATTGTGCTTCAGGTTGTGCAGCAGCGCGGCCGGGACATAGTCCGGGTTGCCGGTCAGGAACACCGCCATGCCCGGCACCCGCACGGTCCGGGATTGCGGCAGCCGTGCGAGGAACGAGGCGAGCGGCAAGCTGTCCTGCTTCCAGCGCGCCAGCATCAGCTCGCGCCCACGGTTCCACGACGTCATCATCGCCATCAACGCGCAACCCAACAACAAGGGCACCCAACCGCCCTCTGGGATTTTCAGCGCGTTGGCGGCGAAGAACACCAGGTCAACAGCGAAAAAGAAGCCGAATACCCCGACGGCAAGGCTCCGCGGCCAGTGGAATTGGCGGCGGAACACCACCATCGCCAGCACGCAAGTGCAAAGGAACGTGCCGGTGACGGCGATGCCATAGGCGGCGGCCAAGGCGTCGCTGCTGCGGAACGCCAGGACCAGGATGAGCACGCCGACCAGCAAGGCGATGTTGACCTGTGGAACGTAGATCTGCCCGGCCTCGGTCTGGTTGGTATGCAGGACCGCCATGCGCGGCAGGAACGACATCTGCATGCACTGCCGGGCGATCGAGAATGCGCCGGAAATCAAGGCCTGGCTGGCGATGACGGTGGCGACGGTGGCGAGCACGACCAGCGGCAGGCGCAGGCGTTCGGGCGCCATGAGATAAAAAGGGTTCTCCAGCGCGGCTGGGTTCGCCATGACCAGGGCGCCCTGGCCGAAATAGTTCAGCACGAGGCAGGGCAGCACGAAGAACACCCAGGCAAGCCGGATGGGATGGGCGCCGAAATGGCCCATATCGGCATACAGCGCCTCCGCCCCCGTCACCGACAGGACGACGGAACCGAGGGCGACGAAGGCCAGCCAGCCGTGGTTGAGGCAGATCATGGCTGCGTAATAGGGGGACACCGCTAGGAGCACGCCGGGGTTGTGGGCGATCTGAATGAGGCCCAATGCGGCTAAGGCGACGAACCAGACCGCCATCACCGGACCGAACAGGCGGCCGATGCTGTAGGTCCCGCGCACCTGAAAGGCGAATAGCGCCACGATCACCACGATCGACAACGGCAGGACCAGGCTTTTGAAAGTGGGGGACACCACCTCCAGCCCCTCGACCGCCGATAGGACCGAGATGGCGGGGGTAATCACGCCGTCCCCGAAGAACAGGCAAGTGCCGGCGACTCCGATCAGACCCAGTGCCGCGCGCATGGCGGTACCCACTGTCCCGCGCTGCGCCAGCGCCATGAGCGCCAGGATGCCGCCCTCGCCATTGTTGTCGGCGCGCATGACCAACAAAACGTATTTCACCGTCACGATTAGGATCAGTGACCAGAAGATCAGCGACAGGACGCCCAGAATCTCGATCTGGCCGATGCCGGCACCACTGAAATGGGTCAGGCTGGCCTTAAGGGCATAAAGCGGGCTCGTGCCGATATCGCCGTAGACGACGCCCAGCACGCCCAGCACGGCCGCCGCACGTAATGGCCGGTGAGCGACGTGGGGAATAGCATCCGCGGTCAGGCTCACAGGCCCGGTCCGGAGGGCTTAGCTGCAACGCAGCGTTGCAAGGTCATTCGATGTCCATCAATCGCGGGATCTGCACCACTCCGGAGCCGCGGCGCCCGTCTTGCCAATGGGGATGCCATAAGCCCGTTGGCCTGCAAAGCGCAAGCCAGTGCAGAGTTCCCGCCGTCCTCACGTGCCGGGTTCGGCGCAGCACGGCGGCAGGGCACTGGGACGGCGATTGCGAGTTTGTTCACGGAGCAGGAGGTCACGCCGGCTCCTCATATCTTAAGGACCGCCGCTGGACGGCGCAGCAGTCCGGGCGCCGAAGATCGCGCTGCCGACCCGAACATGGGTGGCGCCCTGGGCGATGGCGCATTCATAGTCGCCGGACATACCCATGGACACGACCGGCAGGCCATGATGGGCGGCGCAGGCGGCGAGCCAGGCGAAATGCGGCGCCGGGTCGCCCTCGGCCGGCGGGATGCACATCAGCCCCACCAACGCGGCGCCGAACCGTGCGCGGCAGTCCCGAACGAAGGCGTCCACGTCGGCCCGGGACACGCCGGCCTTTTGCGGTTCGTCGCCGACATTCACCTGGACGAGCAGGCGCGGCAGGCGGCCCTCTTTGCTGGCGGCTTCGGCCAAGGCGTCGGCAAGGCGAGGGCGGTCGAGGCTCTCGATCACGTCCGCCAGGCGCACGGCGTCACGGGCCTTGTTGGTCTGCAGGCCGCCGATCAGGTGCACCGCCAGCCCCGGATGCTCGGCGCGCAGGCCGGGGAACTTGACTGCCGCTTCCTGCACGCGGTTCTCGCCGAAGATGGTCTGCCCGGCGTCCATCGCCTCGCGGACCGCGCTGGCGGGGTGGGCCTTGGACACCGCGACGAGCGTGACCGAGCCGGGGGACCGTCCGGCTCGCGCGGTCGCCTCGGCGATGCGGGCCTGGACCTGGCGCAGGCGGTCGGACACGGTGGGCTCGGAGGATTGCATGGACCATAGGCTCGTCAAGTGGGCGCGCGAGGTCAAGGCACGGCGGCGCCTTTGCAGCGCGCCGGTGCTGTGGCTGTTCACCGATGCCGTGCGCCTGCCCGACCCCTGCATCGCGATTGCTGCGCTGCCCCGGCGGTTGTGCGGCGTGGTGTTCCGCCATGATGGGGTCGCCGGCCGCGCCGCGCTGGCCAAGGCAGTGGCCCGGCAATGCCGGAGGCTCGGCATTCCACTGGTGGTGGCCGGGGACGCCCGGCTCGCGGCGGCGGTCGGGTCCGGAGTGCACCTGCGGGGCGGCCGGTGGCCGGGCGGTCGTGGGCGAAAAGGCTGGCGAAGGCCGGGGACGTTGATCACCAGCTCCGCCCATTCCGAAGCCGAGCTGCGCCGGGCGTGGATAATGGGAGCGGATGCCGTGTTCCTATCGCCGGTGTTGCCGACTTCAAGCCATCCCGGTGCCCCGGCGCTCGGCATGTTGCGTTGGGCTGCAATGGGACGACAGGGACACGGCGCAGTCATGGCGTTGGGCGGCGTGGATGGCCGGATGGTGCGTCGCCTGCCGCGCTGGTGCAGCGGGGCCGGAGCGATCGGGGCACTGACGGCCGGGGTGGATGGCGATGAATGTGGCCCAGTCGCCACAGTGTTCCGCAATTGCCATAAGTGACACCGGCAAGTGATTGCCGCGGGCCCGCCAGCCCGGCAATAGTGTCGTCAGGCCTGGCTGCCCTCGCTCGTGACCCACTTTGGTGGTTATCTGGTGGGAATGGGCGGGGCCTTGAATGTTCGCCGGCACACGGCGTTTTGAGGAGAAGTTTAATGCGTAAGCTCCTGCTGGCCACCGTGGCCGCACTGGGCGCCTCGATGGGGGTTGCCGCCGTGGCCGATGCCCAGACGGCGGGCCCGGCGCCGGGCACTGTGACCGTCCGCCTGAATGGCCGTTTCCGGTTCTACGGCGCGGTTATGGACCAGAAGAATGCTGACAATAACGCCTCTGGCACGGCGACCGGCAACGTCGGCCTTAACGGCCAGGGCACGGGTACGGGCACCAACAAGCAGACAAGCTACGCGTTCGGCAACTACGCACGGCTGTTTCCAGGTTTCGACGGCGTCGCCGCGAACGGCCTGAAGTATGGCGCCAGCCTTGAAATCCGGCAGGATCAGGTCTCCGGCGCCGGCGGCGGCTCGTTTGGCGGCATCTCGCAGCAGAACCGCGCCCGCAGCGGCCTGTATTTCCGGCGTGAGTGGGGCTACATCGGAACCGACCAGCTCGGCACGATACGCTTGGGTTCGACCGACCAGCCGAGCAGCCTCTACATGACGGGCAACTTCGAAAACTTCAACGACGGCGGCTTGAACGGCGACGCTCCCGCCTTGTTGTCACAGAACTTGACGGTGACGTGGCCGTTCGCCGATGTCGGCAACTATTACACGACGACCAAGGCAATTTACCTGTCGCCGCAGCTCTATGGCTTCGACTTCGGCGTGTCCTATGAGCCGAGCACCGGAAACGTCAGCGTCAACAGCAACTGTGGATCGGGCAGCGGCGTCGGTGCCAACTTCGTCAACCCGGCCGGCAGCTTCGTGCAGGCGGCGGGCGCGAACGGCCAAGGCGTCGCCGGTCCTGGATGCGACCAGTTGTCGTCGTCGCCGTCCAACGCGGAAAGTGGCCGCCGCCGCAACACCGTGGACGCGCTGCTACGCTACCGTGGCACGTTCGGTGGCTTCGGCATTGCAGCCACCGGCGGCTATATCGGCGGTGGGCACGTTTTGGACAACTCCGGCGCCGCATTCACCAACAATGCCTTGGCTCCGGGCGGCATTCGGCCGAACTACAACGGTCTGAGCATCGGCGACTTCGGCGTGGCAGTGACCTATGGCGGCTTGAGCGTCGGCGGCAAGTATATGTATGGCCGCTTCAACGGCCAGTGGTCGCTCGAGCCCAAGGGCGTGGCTGACGGCGAGGCTATCCTCGGCGGCGTCTCCTACACGGTCGGTCCAGTCGTGGTCGGCGCGCACTACTTGAATTACAAGAGCGCGGGCGACATCGGCAACGCCGCGCAGGGCCGTCAGCGTCGCGAGCAGGGTGTCGCTGCGGGTGCCACCTACTCACTGGCGCCTGGCTTGTCGCTGTTCGCGTCCTACCTGTACAACGAGCGTAAGCAGAACGGCTACAACTTCGTCACTGGTCAGGGTGTGAGCGCCACGACGCCACAGGGCAACGCCTTTAGCAACAAGGTCACGTCGCAGCTCTTCGCAGTGGGCACGTCCTTTAGCTGGTGAACGCCTAGCATAGATGATCGGGAGGGGCGGTGGGCAACCACCGCCCCTTCTGCATTTCGGCAGACGGACGGTGTCTCGCTTGGCGCGGCGGTGTGGCCGGGGTATGACAGCGCGTGGCGTAGGTTGGCGCCATTACACGAACGGATTTCCTATGTTGCATCGCATGTCCATGGCAGCCGTTGTCTTGATCGCAGCGCTGGGGCTGACAGCGTGCGGCCCGGCGAAGGTGCGCCCCGTCGCCGACGACGAATACCAGGATTACCGCACCAAAGGCGGCGAGCAGGGCAAGCTGTTCGGCGACCAGGGCCTGGCGATCGGCATCGGCAAGGGCGCTGGCGGACCGCGGCCCGAAGAGGGCGGCGGCGCGCTGGGGGTGAACGCCTATTTGTGGCGGGGTGCGCTGGATACGCTGGCGTTCATGCCGCTGTCCTCCGCGGACCCGTTTGGCGGCGTGATCATCACCGACTGGTATCAGCCGCCGGCCGGGGGTGGAGAGCGGTTCAAGGCCACGGCCTATATCCTGGGACGCCAGCTTCGCGCCGACGGGGTACGCATTTCGGTCTTCCGGCAGGTCGCGCAGGGCGGACAATGGGTCGATGCGCCGGTCAGCCCGACGACGACGAGCGAGATCGAGAACAAGGTGCTGGCCCGGGCCCGGGAGCTTCGGTCGCAAGTGGCGGGCTCATAACGAGCCGCCGGTTGCCGCATAGGCAGCCTTGGAGGATACAGGACGCCGTTCCCCATTGCAGGCTTCGCCCAAGATGAATGACATCATCCCCGCCCCGGCCGCCTTGCCTGGCCCCGACGCTACACAGGGTTATGACTTCCGGACCGCGGAGCTCCGCTGGCAACACGCATGGGATGAGGCCGGGTGCTTCCGCGTGGCCGACATCCCCACGGACGGTAAGCCGAAATACTACGTCCTTGAGATGTTTCCGTATCCGAGCGGGAAGATTCACATGGGCCACGTGCGCAACTACACACTGGGCGACGTGGTGGCGCGCTACAAACGCTCCCGTGGTTATTCGGTGCTCCACCCCATGGGCTGGGACGCGTTCGGGCTTCCGGCCGAGAACGCGGCGCGGGAGCGCGGCGTGCATCCGGCCGAGTGGACGCGCGGCAACATCGCGGCGATGCGCACCGAGCTGAAGCGGATGGGCTTGTCCATCGATTGGTCGCGTGAGTTCGCGACTTGCGACCCCGAGTATTATGGCCAGCAGCAAAGGCTGTTCCTGGACTTCATGCAGACTGGCCTGGTGGAGCGGAAGGAGAGCTGGGTCAACTGGGACCCGGTGGACGGGACCGTGCTGGCCAACGAACAGGTCATCGACGGCCGAGGCTGGCGATCAGGTGCCGTGATCGAGAAGCGGCAGCTTTCCCAGTGGTTCCTGCGCATCACCGAGTATGCCCCGGACTTGCTGGCCGCGCTTGACGGGCTGGATCGCTGGCCGGAGCGGGTGCGGACCATGCAGGCCCGGTGGATCGGGCGAAGCGAGGGCGCCAGGGTCCGCTTTCCCCTGACAGTTTCGGCCGATGACGAGGCTGATGCCATGGCCGAGGTCGAGGTGTTCACGACCCGGCCGGACACGCTGTTCGGCATGTCGTTCATGGCGCTGGCACCCGAGCATCCAGTGTCGGCGGCGGTTGCGGCTCGCGATCCACTTGCAGCGGCCTTCGTGGCGCAGTGCCGCAGCATGGGAACCAGCGAGGCGGTGATCGAGACGGCGGAAAAGCGGGGGTTCGATACCGGCCTGCGGGTCGGTCATCCGTTGATGCCCGGCCAAACCTTTCCGGTCTGGATCGCGAACTTCGTGCTGATGGAGTACGGGACAGGTGCAATCTTCGGCTGCCCTGCCGGCGACCAGCGGGACCTGGATTTTGCCCGCAAGTATGGCCTGGCCACTCCTGCCGTGGTGCTGCCGCCGGGTGAACCGGCGGAGGGCTTCGTCGTAGGGGCGAATGCCTATGATGGTCCCGGCCAGATGATCAACTCCGGCTTTTTGGACGGGCTGGACACCGTTGCCGCCAAGAGCGCGGCGATCACGGCGCTGGAGCGTGCTGGAGCCGGGGCCGGCGTCGTGAACTGGCGCATACGGGATTGGGGAGTGAGCCGGCAACGCTATTGGGGATGCCCGATCCCGATGATCCATTGCGACGCGTGCGGCGTCGTTCCGGTGCCGGATGCCGACCTCCCGGTGCGGCTGCCGAAGGATGTGACGTTCGACCGGCCGGGCAATCCGCTCGACCATCATCCGACCTGGAAATACGTGGCCTGTCCGCATTGCGGCGCTGCGGCCCAGCGGGAAACGGACACGTTCGATACGTTTGTGGACAGCTCCTGGTACTTTGCCCGTTTCTGCAGCCCGGATGCGGATATGCCGGTCGTGCGTGCGGCGGCGGATCACTGGCTGCCGGTGGACCAGTATATCGGCGGGATCGAGCACGCGATCCTGCATCTGCTCTACTCGCGCTTCTTTACCCGGGCCATGCAGCTTACGGGTTATGTCGGGCTGGCCGAGCCCTTCGCGGGGCTGTTTACCCAGGGCATGGTTACCCATGAGAGCTACAAGGGCGACGATGGACGCTGGCTGTATCCGGAGGAGGTGGACCGCCAGCCGGATGGCACGGCCCGGCACCTGGTGACGCGCGAGCCGGTGTCGGTGGGCCGGATCGAGGCGATGTCGAAGTCAAAGCGCAACACTGTCGACCCTGCGAACATCATTGCCCGTTTCGGGGCCGACACGGCGCGCTGGTTCATCTTGTCGGACAATCCGCCGGACCGGGATATCCAATGGACCGAGAACGGGGTCGCCGGCGCCTCCCGGTTCATCCAGCGGGTGTATCGCCTCGCGGCCGGCGTGTCGCGGGTTCCATGTCCTCCGGCGATGCCGGACACTGCGGGCCCGGCCGCGACGGCATTGCGCCGGGCCACCCACCGGGCGATCACGACAGTGACCGAGGCGCTTGAAACTTTTGCGTTCAACCTTGCGGTGGCCCGGCTGTATGAACTGGCGTCGGCAATCAGCGAGGCCGAGCGTGCCGTGCCGGATGACGGACTGGAATGGGCCCGGCACGAGGCCACCCTGGTGATGGCGCGGCTGCTTGCTCCGATGGCGCCGCATTTGGCCGAGGAGGTGCAATGGATGCTCAACCCCGAAAGCCCGACCCTGGTGTGCGATCAGCCCTGGCCAGAGGCCGACCCGGCCCTGGTTGCAGCGCAGACCGTGACGGTTGCAGTGCAGGTGATGGGTAAGCTGCGTGCGACCGTCGCGTTGCCGCCGGGTTCCGATGCAATGACGGCCATTGCCGCGGCAGAGACCGATCCCAATGTAGCGCGGCTGCTTGAGGGGCGCCGCATTGTAAAGCGCATCTATGTGCCGGACCGGATCGTCAACTTCGTCGTGGCGAGCTAGCGTGGCCGCTGGCTGGCCTTTGCTGGGGCGTCGCGCGGTGTTGCTGAGTGGCGGAGCGGCGTTGGCCGGATGCGGCTTCCGACCGCTTTATGCGCCGGCTGCGTCCGGCATGGCGGGGCCGGCGACGGCGGAGCTGGCGGCGGTCTATGTCCCAGTTTTCGCGGAACGCCCGGGCCAGTTGCTACGGCAAGCCCTGCAGCAGCGGTTCGAGGGCAGCGGGACGGGTACGGCGAAGAAATACGAGCTGACGGCCTTAATCTCGATCAGCGCCGAGGGGATCGCGATCCAGCGGGACAGCTCGTCGTCCCGTGTGCGGTTGACTGGGGTGGCGCCATGGACCCTGAAGGCGCTTTCCCTGGAGCATCCGGTGCTGGCACGGGGGAACAGCCGCGTGCTCGACGGCTATAACATTATCACTCAGCAGTTTTTTGCGGCCCAGCTGGAGAATGACACGGCGACCCGGCGTATTGCGTCGGCCCTGGCGGATCAGATCACGTTGCAGGTTGGATCGTATTTCCTGCGCCGGGCGACGGCGGCGGGATGAAGCTGGATGGCCGCCGGATTCCGGCGTTCCTCAGAGAGCCTGGCCCTACGCGCATCGTGCTGTTGCATGGCGACGATGAAGGAATGGTGCGGCACCGGGCGGAGGCGCTGACGCAGGCCGTGACAGGGCAGCGGGACGACCCGTTCCGTGTCGCTTGGCTGTCGCGGGAGGACCACTCACGGTTGATGGAAGAGGCCGCGGCGATCGCCATGATCGGCGGGCGGCGCGTGGTCCGAGTGCGCGACGCGGGCGATGGCCTGGCGAGTGCGGTGAAGCAGGTGGCGGAGGGGGTTGGGGATAGCCTGGTCGTACTCGAGTCGGGGTCGCTGCCGGGCCGGTCCAAGTTGCGGGCGCTCGTTGAGGGCCTGGAGAACGGCGCGGCGATCGCATGCTACCCGGAAGAGGGAAAGGCGCTGCAGGACGCGATCGAGGGCGGCCTGGCCGCGGCTGGCGTGCGACTGGACGCCGATGCGATGCGGTGGCTGCTGGATCATGTTGGGAGCGATCGTGGATCGACCCGAAGTGAAGTTGAGAAGCTGATCCTGTATGCCGGCGCGGAGCAGCGCCTTGATTTGAATGCGGTGCGGGCCTGCGTGGGCGACCTTGCGGCGGTCTCGTTCGACGATGCCGTGTTCGCGGCGTTGGCCGGAGACGTGGCGCAGACAGATACGTCGATTGAACGCACCCTGGCCGAGGGGATGGCGCCTGTTGCGGTCACCCGGGGCGTGCTGGCGCACTTGAGGAAGCTGTACGTAGCACGCGGGCATATGGCTGTTGGAATGTCCGTTGCCGACGCCGTCCGGGCATTGCGTCCGCCGGTGTTCTTCAAACGCGTGGGGCAATTCAGCCAGGCCTTGGCATTGTGGGCTCCGCGGAAGCTGGTGCAAGCGATGAATGAGGTGAGCCGGGTCGAGCAGGCGTGCAAGCAGACGGGTGCCCCAGACGCGCTGTTGGTGCGGCGGATGCTGCTCGGGTTGGCCCGGCAGGGAGCGGCGACGCGCGCTAGGGCGTAGATGGGCCTGGGCCGGTCAGTCGCGTGTCAGCAGAGCCAGGATTCCGTCCAGCTGATCCAATGTGCGATATTGGATGCGTATGCTGCCGGCCTTTCCGTCGAAGTCAATTTGCACGGCAAGTCCGAGCCGGGCCGTCAGATCGCGCTCAAGCGCGGCAGTCTCCCGGTTTTGCGGCCGGTCCGGTTTTGCGGGCTGTGGAGGACGAAGGCCCCGTTGCGCGAAAGCCTCGGTTTGGCGCACATTCAGGCCCCGCGCCATGACGGCGCGAGCTGCCGTTTCGGGCGCTGGATGGGCCAGCAAGGCGCGGGCGTGCCCGGCCGAGAGCGCGCCCGATTGCACATGAACCTGGACCCCGTTCGGCAACTGCAGGAGGCGAACCGTGTTCGCGACGTGGCTGCGGGATTTTCCAACCAGATCGCCCAACTGGTCCTGTGTGAGGCCGAACTCACCCATTAGGCGTTTGTAGCCCGTCGCCTCCTCGATAGGATCAAGGTCCTGGCGTTGGAGGTTCTCCACCAGCGACGCGGCCATTGCGTCCGTATCGGACAGTTGGCGAACTAAAACTGGGATATCGTGCAGGCCAGCGGCCTGGGCCGCCTGCCATCGACGTTCTCCGGCGATGATTTGATAGTGGCCAGGAGTAGTAGGATGCGGACGGGCCAGAATGGGTTGCAGGACTCCCTGCTGCTTGATGGATGCAGTGAGATCGGCCAAGCGTGCTGGATCCATGGTAGTACGGGGCTGGAAAGGTCCGGGCTCCAACGCCGTGACGGGCAAGGTCGTGCGTGGCGCAAGGACCGACCCGGTGCCGGGCGGCGCGTCTCCAAAGAGGGCAGCGAGTCCCCGGCCAAGACGCGGCGATGCGTCGCGCGTGGTCATGTCCGGGCGCGCTCTTGCCGTAGCACTTCAACAGCAAGGCGGACGTAGGCCTGTGCTCCTGGGGAGCCGAGGTCGTAGAGCGTGACGGGTTTACCATGGCTAGGCGCTTCGGAAACCCGAACGTTACGTGGAACGACCGTTTCGTAAACGCGTGTTCCGAAGAAGCTGCGCACGTCTGCGGCTACGAGTTCTGATAGGTTGTTCCGGCGGTCGAACATGGTGAGCACGATACCTTGCAAGACGAGCTTGGGGTTGAGATTCTGTTGAATGCGCTCGATGGTACGAACGAGTTGGCTTATCCCTTCTAAGGCGAAAAACTCGCACTGCAAAGGAACCAGGACGGCATCGGCGGCTACCAATCCATTGACGGTGAGTAGGCCGAGGCTCGGCGGGCAATCGATCAGGACGAAGGTATAATGCCCGGCATTGGAGTGGAGTGCGTGTTGAAGTTTGTATTCGCGCTGGTTCAGGACAGCGAGCTCGACCTCTGCGCCGGCAAGCTCCGGGTCGGCAGGCACTAGGCTTAGATTGGGAATGCCGGTCGGGATTGAGGTGACTGCGATGCTTTCCTCGCCAACGAGCGCTGCGTAGGTGCCGCGGCCCCGTTGCGACTGGTTGATCCCGAGTCCTGTCGAGGCATTGCCTTGCGGATCGAGGTCAATGAGCAGAACCTGCTCTCCGGCAGCCGCGAGGGCCGTTGCCAAATTGATTGCAGTCGTGGTCTTGCCGACGCCGCCCTTCTGGTTTGCAATAGCAAGGACCCGGGTCGTGCAGGTGACGCGTGCTAGGCCGAGGCCATCCTGACTGCCTGGAAGATCAAGCATGGGTCAGGCCGGTGATGGCGAGGATCGTAGATCCTGCGTGTTGCGGGTCGTCGGATCGCTGTATTTGCATACACCAGTGCTGTGTTGCTGCTGCGATTTCTTCATCGGCATGCGATCCTTTTGGAAATAGGGCGGTACCGCCAGGAAGCAGTAGGCGGTCTGCATACGCAAGTAGAGTAGTCAGCGGCGCGAGCGCACGGGCTGTGACCAATGTTACGCGAGGAAGGTCGAGATTCTCGATGCGGGCACAATGCACCTGCACCGGTGCGTCTGTCACACGCTGGGCTTCCACAAGGAATGCTGCCTTACGCCGGTCGGCTTCGATCAGGTCAAAGGGGATGTTCGACACTAATGCGAGGATCAGGCCCGGAAAGCCCGCACCTGAACCAAGATCCGCTCCACGGACCGTGTTTTGAGGGATCAAGGGAAGCAGCCGCAAACTGTCCAGCACATGGCGCGACCATATGATGTCGTGGTCACCTTGGGAAACTAGACTGATGGCCTTCGTCCATTTTCGAACGAGGGCAACGTATCGCTCCAGCCGATCCATTGTTTCATGTGAAACATTTTCCAGCCGCAGCACAGGAGTGTAGGTGGTTAGCGGCGGTTGCGCTGAGATCTGGATATCCGGCGCGACCGGATTAGCTGATTTTGTGCGGCGAAGCATGATGCACGGCCTAGCATGGCCTGAGAGACGCTGCTACGTGGCATCCTGCTTGACAACGGCGGCGCAAAGACTGCGATTGCGCCATTCACTACACGAGAACCCAATTGCCGCAACTCTCGCTTCATTCTCCGCTTGGGGCGCTGACCCTTTCAGAAGAAGACGGGGTGATTATCGCCGTCGACTGGGGTTGGGGCCGTGATCAGGATGAGACTGCGTTGCTGATGCGTGCGCGGGATCAGGTGCATGAGTATCTGGATGGCGAGAGGCAGCATTTCGAGTTGCCGGTCCAGCTTAACGGGACCATCTATCAGCGACGAATTTGGGCAACTCTGTCCTCCATTCCATACGGCCAGACGTGGACCTATGCTGCCGTTGCATGCGCGGCAGGAGGGGGACCGCGATCGGTTGGCCAAGCCAACCGGTGCAACCCGATCCCAATCATAGTCCCATGTCATCGAGTAGTCGCAAAACATGGGCTGGGCGGTTACTCCAGTGGCGAAGGACTGGACACCAAGCGATACCTGCTACAACTCGAGGCCCGTTCCGCATAGCGCGCTGCTTGCCGCAGCCGACTCAGGGAGACGACGATGACGAAGGCTATCCGCATTCATGCCTATGGTGGGCCCGAGGTTATGCAGTGGGAGGATGTGCCGACTCCTGAGCCTGGTCCTGCCGAGGCCCTGATCCATCATACTGCCGTTGGTTTGAACTATATTGACGTCTACTTCCGGTCGGGCCTCTATAAAGCACCCTCGTTACCAGCAACGCTGGGCATGGAGGCCGCCGGGGTCGTCCGCGCCATCGGATCAGATGTGAGCGGTATTGCCGTTGGCGATCGGGTTGCCTACGCAACCGGTCCGATCGGCGCCTATTCTACGGACCGAGTTATCTCTGCGGATCGCCTAGTCAAGGTGCCGGACGGCATTGATGATCAAACGGCTGCAACCATGATGCTGCAGGGAATGACGGCGCAGTATTTGCTCCGCCGGACCTATCAAGTGAAGGCTGGCGACATTATCCTGATTCATGCTGCCGCTGGAGGAGTAGGCCTTATTCTATGCCAATGGGCGAAACATCTCGGTGCAACGGTCATCGGCGTGGTCTCGACCGACGAGAAGGCGCAGTTGGCGCGAGAGCACGGCGCGGAACATGTGATCGTCGGTCACGATAAGCTGGCCGCGGAGGTAAAGCGGCTGACGGCAGGGGCAATGGTGCCGGTCGTTTACGACAGTGTCGGCAAGGACACGTTCACGCCGAGCCTAGACTGCTTGGCTCCGCTCGGCATGATGGTCAGCTTCGGCAACTCGTCTGGCCCGGTGCCCCCCATCGAGATCGCCGTGCTCGGTGCCAAGGGCAGCCTGTTCCTAACCCGGCCATCATTGGCAACCTACACTGCCTTGCGATCCGACCTCGAACGGTCCGCACGGGATTTGATGCAGGTGGTGGGGTCTGGCGCAGTGCGGATCAGGGTCAATCAGACGTTCGCCTTGAAGGACGCAGCGGAGGCCCACCGGGCTCTTGAGGCCCGTAAGACCACTGGCAGCACTGTCATGCTTCCCTGAGCCCCTCCATGTCGGAACCGGCTGGGTTGCCAGCACCCAGCCCGGCGCGGACCCGGCTGACTGTCCTAATTGTGGCCTGCGCGCTACTCATGCAGAACCTGGATGGGACTGTAGTCGCGACAGCGCTGCCCGCAATGGCAAAGGCATTCGGTGCCGACCCGCTTCATATGAATGTGGCCCTGACCTCGTATCTGCTCAGTCTAGCCGTGTTCATTCCCGTGAGCGGCTGGATGGCGGACCGTTTCGGGACCCGGACCGTGTTCAGGGCAGCAATCGCGGTATTTACGATCGGGTCCGTCTTATGTGGGCAATCAACTAGCCTATGGGGTCTCGTCCTGGCCCGAATCCTCCAGGGTGTTGGCGGTGCCATGATGGTCCCCGTTGGTCGGCTCGTTCTGCTGCGTTCGGTTGCTAAGTCGGAACTGGTGGCGGCTATGGCGTGGCTGACGGTGCCGGCGTTGATCGGGCCCGTAGTAGGACCGCCGCTCGGGGGGCTTCTGGTGACCTATGCCAATTGGCGCTGGATTTTCGATATCAACGTACCAATCGGCATTCTTGGAATCCTACTCGTTACGCGCTTTGTGGAGGATGTGCGGGAGCCAACCCCCAAACGGCTCGACATCGTCGGTCTGCTGCTTTTAAGTCTAGCCTTGTCTGGCCTAATGTTTGGGTTCGAAATGCTGGGAAGGGGCATCCTGTCTTCCTTGATCGCTGGAGGGTCTGTCGGGACAGGGACCATAGCGTTGCTGGCCTATTGGATGCATGCCCGCCACAATCCAAACCCAGTGCTCGACATCACCCTTATGCGAATTCCAACATTCGTTGTTTCGGTAGCGGGCGGATCGCTGTTCCGGGTTGGCGTCGGTGCTGTGCCGTTCCTGTTACCACTCATGTTACAACTCGGGTTTGGGCATAGTGCTGCGGAAAGCGGTCTCATCACATTTGCCGGGTCGCTGGGTGCAATCGTCATGAAGCCAGCCACGCAGTTCGCGCTGCGTTGGTTTGGATTTCGCACAACCCTTGTGTGGAACGGCGCATTGTCCGCGATATTACTAGGAGCTTATGCTGCGTTTCGCCCGGACTGGCCGCTTGTCGCCATTTACGCAGTGTTACTGATGGGCGGATTCCTGCGGTCCCTGCAGTTTACGGCCTATAATACCATCGCTTATGCTGATATTCCCCGATCGCGAATGAGTGCAGCTACCAGTCTCTATGCCACCATCCAGCAGGTCTCACTCACCGTTGGAATAACCGTTGGCGCTGCCGCACTTGAAGCATCGACCATACTTTCGGATCGTGCCGAGCCTATGACGGCAGATTTCTCGGTCGCCTTCGTCGTGGTGTCCGTGGTGGCTCTAGTCGCCGCTCCTCTGTCGGTTCTATTGCCGCGTGATGCCGGGGCGGAGCTGAGTGGCCATAGGATACATCGTGTTGTTTAACGCAAGGCGCCCATTACCGGCTGAACGTCGCAATCAACTTCCGAGTTTGGGAAACGTCTGAATGCTTCAGTATCTGCCATGTCAACCGTCGGCAGTCGTCGATCGTCGTTCCCCGAACTGCCTGCTTAACCCGGGGCACAGCCGAGGCATTAGTGCTGAAGCTGCGTAATCCCAAGCCAAGCAGCAACGGCGTCATATCCGGATTAGCCGCCATCTCTCCACATACAGATACTGGAATGCGGTGAGACGCCGCACCCTCTATCGTCATCTGGATTAATCGTAACACTGCGGGATGGAGCGAGTCATACAACTCGGCCACTTCCATCTCGCCACGGTCCACAGCAAGAGTATACATGCATAGATCATTGGTGCCGATTGCAAAAAATTCCGCCTCGGCCGCAAGCGCATCGGCACAAAGGGCGGCACCCGGTGTTTCGACCATGGCTCCTAGCGGCGGTAATACGACGGGCAGCGCCTCGCCACGTTGGCGCAGACGGTCTGCAACACGGTGATATATTGCCTTCGCCGCACGCACTTCGGCGACGTTGGTCACCATAGGCAGCAGCACCCGGACTGGTCCAGCGTGCGCCGCCCGCAGGATGGCAGCCAATTGTGTCTCGAACAAATCAGGCTGTCGTAGAAGAAGGCGTATTCCCCGCAAGCCCAGTGCCGGATTTGCATCCACCAATTCCGGTACTACTCCAGCCGTCACTAGGGCTTCGATCTCCTTCTCGCCACCCCAATCCAAGACGCGGATCGTCACGCTATCGCCGGCCATCGTCTCGATGATGCTGCGATAGGTTTCGGTTTGCTCATCTTCGGATGGCACCGTATCGCGGTTCATGAACAAGAATTCGCTGCGGAGCAGACCAATGCCGTTTGCACCGGATTGTGCGATCATTGGAAGTTCGATGGGCAGTTCGAGGTTGGCTTGCAGGCTCACCGTCTCTCCATCCAAGGTTACGGATGCAAGCCGGCGCAAACGGCCCAACCGTTGGCGGTCCCTTGCGAAGGTCGCCACCGCCCGGCGAGCGCCTGACAGACTGGTGGGCCCCGGATTCAGGATCACAGTCCCGACAACCCCGTCCACAACCGCTGTGCTGCCCGCGCGCACGTCCGTCATCAGACCCGGTGCGCCGAGTACCGAGGGGATGCCAAGTGCACGAAGTAGGATGGCAGTATGGCCGTCGGTTCCACCCTCCTCAGTTGCGACACCAGCGATCCGTGCGGGATCGATCAATGCGGCATCCGCTGGGCGGAGGCTTTCAGCTATCAGGATTGCACCCTGCATTGCGCCCGCAAAACTGCGAAATGGCGCACGGGTCAGGTTTCGAACCAGCCTGCGACCAATCTCCCGTACCTCGTCGGCTTGCCGTTGAGGAACTGATGCATCTTCGTTCGCGACCGCCGTGAGCGTTATAGAGATAGCGTTTGCTTCCTCCATAACGGCGGTTTCAGCAGAAACAAGTCGCTCCTGGATACGTTTCCGTATGCCACGAACTAGCCGGGATGGGCCTAACATCTGGATATAGGCGTCCAACAACGGCGCGATTTCGCCTTGGCTTTCTTCTGGCAGCACGGCAAGCCGACTTCGTAATTTCAGCAGTTGCTTGCGAGATTGCAGGATTGCGGCATCGAGCCGTGCTCCCTCTGCCTGAATATCCGCAGCGTGGATTTTGTGCCGGGTAACTTGGGCAGGCGGCTCCGTCGTGCGAAATACCGGGCCGATTGCAACACCGGCACAAGCGGCAATGCCGAACAAGCGTCGCTCGGGTAAACGGCCCTCCGACCCTTGTTGCGGCCGAGAGTCTGTTCTGTCCGTGTCAGTCCCGCTCATGAAAACCGGCCTCAACCAGAGATGCTAGAGCGTCTAACGCCTCCTTAGCGTCCCAGCCATCAGCCTGCAGTTCCAGTTGCGATCCTTTTCCAGCGCCGAGCATCATCAAGCCCATGATCGACCGTGCCGAGACGGTTTGCCCGTCCCGAATCACGTCGACCGACGCGCCATATCGCTCGGCCACTGTCACGAATTTTGCCGCTGCCCTGGCATGCAGCCCACGAATATTGGCTATTGTAACGGTTCGAGTGACCAGCGTCGGACTACTGGGAGGCATATCTGCGTCGCTCATCTCCCTAGCCGCATACGCCTGGTTTTTTGCAGGAAGGCAGGACGTGCGAAGCAGCGGCAATATACTTCCGGCCGGCTGCCTGCGCGCAGTCAACACATTCGTCAAGCGTTTGGCTTGATCTCACCTTTGCAAGCTTCACAAGCATAGGAAGATTTACGCCCGAGATCACCTCGACGCCCTCACGACTCATCATGGAAATTGCAAGATTGCTCGGAGTTCCGCCAAACATATCAGTTAGTAATACGACACCATCTCCAGTATCGACCTGGGCAATGCTCTGACGTATATCTGTACGGCGTCCCTCCATATCGTCTTCAGGGCCAATACATACTGTCGCTACATTTCTCTGAGCCCCCACGACATGTTCCATTGCCAAGCGGAGTTCATCAGCAAGCCGCCCGTGAGTCACTAGCACAAGCCCAATCATCGAGTTGTCTCAAACCTCCCTTGTGAGAGGCGGGCCTGACATCGACGGGACAATGTAACTTCGCACGATCCCATCGGTGGTACTAGCCGTCCGTATGGGTTGCACCAATCCCTCTTGCTCTAGTTCACGATGCGTCACGGTTATTTGCCAATCCTTTCTTTCCGTCCCACTGCCAGATGGCGATGACAGACCATGCGCCAAGAGTTCTATGATATAGACCGATCGATGCCGGCCGCCTGAGCAACCAACCGCGATCGTCGCATATTTTTTCCCCTCTTGCACAAATCGAGGCAGGACAAGGACAAGCAAGGCCTTGATCCCATCAATGAACTCGGCAAAATCCGGATCAGCCTCAACGTAGGCCGCTACCATTTCATCCAGCCCTGTTCTAGGCCTTAATGTGGGATCGTAATGCGGATTACGCAGAAATCGTGCATCAAACACCATGTCCGCTTCACGGGGCAGACCAGCAGGAAATGCGAATGAGATTAGGGAGACCACCAAGCCTGGTTGTTTGGTGCCGGCTGAAAGCTCGGGACGAAATCTTGCTTCAATAATTTTTCGCAACTCGGCAAGAGGAAGGTTAGACGTGTCGATCACCAAATCCGCCCCATCGCGCAACGGCTGGGTCAGCGCGGCCTCTTCGGCGATTCCATCCACCACGCGACCTTGTGGTGCCAGTGGGTGGCGGCGACGAGTTTCGGTGAACCGGCGAAGAAGCGCCGTTTCATCGGCCCAGGCATAAACAAGCTCAGGTCGCAAATCCAGGTTCAGGCGAAGTAACGCCAGAGCTGATAAGACTAGCTCGGGTTCGAAGCCCCGGCTTCGGGCGTCAAGTCCAATCGCGAGCGGACGTTCACTTCGGCTGACAATGTCGGCGACCAAAGTTAAGGGTGGATTGTCAACCGCCTCGTATCCAAGGTCCTCCAGAGCGCGCAAGATGGATGCTTTTCCTGCGCCGGACAGGCCGCTCACGAGGACTACACGCAATACTGTCAAGCAAATGCCCCCGCAACTTGATCGACCCGCCGGAGGGCGCAGTCGAGCGCTAAAGCAACTCGGACGGGTGCAGAACATAGGGCTGGGTCGATCGACACGAGTGGTAGCGCCGTTTCAGCGTGCTGCACTGGACTTGGAAGCCGTGAAGCAATTGTAAGCTGGACTGCAAGTGCCAACCGGACCCGTTGCACGAATGGCAACCGAACAATGCCCAGGCCGCGAATTTCCAGCAAACCTGCCAAGGCTTTAGGCGCTTGTGCCACGCCGTCCTCAATGCAGACTCGATCATCCGCGACCAGCGCGAATCTATGGTCGAGCAAACGTAACAACAGGTCGGATTTCCCCGCGCCTGGTGGCCCTAGAAGCAGCACGCCATGCCCGTCGCGGGCTGCGCAGCTTGCGTGAATCTGCATGATGTTCGCTGTGTGGCCCGTATTAAGCCTAAAGGGAAGTGTCTTGTCGCTGTTAGCCGAGAGTCGTCCGCCAACGCGACCTCAGGCGCGTTCAATGTTTCACGTGAAACAGCGGCGAGTTACGCCCGTGGCAGCCACACTACGAAGCGCGCGCCTACAACTCGGCCTTGATCGTCCCGCCGGTTCTCGGCAGCAATTCGGCCCTTTAGGGCTTCAACGATTTGCCTACTGATTGATAGGCCTAAGCCAGAATGCTGGCCAAACTGTTCATTTGCCGGCCGTTCAGAGTAAAACCGATCAAACACATGCTCCAGCTTTGCGTCTGGAATGCCAGGCCCGTCGTCCGACACGCTGATCTCGACCATCGCGCCACTTTCCCGCCCCTGCAAGAAAATGCTCCCGTTCACAGGTGAGAAGCTGCGCGCGTTCCCAATCAGGTTACGTAGCACCTGAACAAGCCTACCCTCGACGGCTTGCACCAGCAACGGCGTGCCGGGTACATCCAACATGATCGCTGGCTCACCATCGCCCCGGGTGGCATCATTAATCTCGGCGAGAATGGCAAGGATCGACCCGACATCGAGCGGCTCCGTCGGGGTCCTGGATAGTTCGGCATCGACCCGGCTCGCGTCGCTGATGTCGCTGATCAGCCGATCAAGGCGAATGACGTCCTCCGAGATAATCGCCAGCAGGCGCCTTTGCTGGTTCGGGTCCTCAATTCGCTGCAGTGTCTCAATCGCGCTGCGGATGCTGCTGAGCGGGTTCTTTATCTCATGCGCTACGTCCGCCGCAAAGCGCTCCGTAGCATCCATGCGCGCCCATAGCGCTGCAGCACTTTCCGTTAGGGCGTGGGCCAACTCGCCCACTTCGTCGGTGCGGCGAAGCAATGTCTGCGGCACGGTTCCGGATCGGCCGCGACCCTCCCGCATCCTATGTGCGGCTCCGGCCAATCGCAGAATGGGCCGCGCGATCGTCGATGACAAATACCACGAGAGCGCGACCGTCAGTACCAACGCTAAGGCGAACAACCCCAAAATACTTGTCCGAACCGTCAACAAACTGTCATCCACCTCACGCGCTTCCCGCGTCAGCAAGACGATGCCGACTGTGTTCCGGTTGCGCATCACGGGCTCGGCTACCGTCACCAGCAACCGATCCTCCTGGGTACGCCGGATGTAGGGCGGCATCTCGCGACCCAGGTTGGAGCCGGTCAGCCGCAGCTCTTCCTTGACATTCGGTTGCCAATCGATCCCGGCAGCGTTCGGGCTGACCTCGACGAACGGGCTCTGGGACATATGTGGCAGCAGCGACATCAACTTGTCGTATATGGCACCGACCGTGCCCATGACCCGGCTACGAATCGCTGCCGGCGGTAGTGGCTCCGTCACCACTGCGCCGCTGGCGCCTTCTCGCACCCGGCTGTCGGCAATCAACTGACCATCCGGGGCATAAAGCCGCGCCTGGGCATTTGGCGTCGGTTCGGTTAGCCGCCGAAGCAGCGGCCGGGCCAGGTCGGGCTGCAATGTTGGATTATCGGGATCCTGCTCCCGCACAGCGCTCTCGCCGAGCGCCCCGGCATAGATGCGCGCCTGCTCCCGCAAAGCCTGCACCTCAGCTTCCAGCAACCCATTCTGATATTGATCCAGATAGAGCAGCGCCGCCACCAGCAGTGCCAGGGGCAGCGCGTTGACCAGCAGAATCCGGCGTAGCAACGGAGACACCCATCGCCGTCGGATGGCACGTGTCGCACTGGCGGTCGGAACCGCTGGCAGAACGCCGCTGTCAGGCATCGCTGCCCGTTACCCCCTATTGATCCTTGTAGCGGTAACCTATCCCGTACAACGTCTCGATGTGGTCAAAGCTATCGTCAGTCGCGCGGAACTTCTTGCGAACCCGCTTGATATGGCTGTCGATGGTGCGATCATCGACATAGATGTTTTCCCCATACGCCGCATCGATCAACTGGTCTCGCGATTTGACCATGCCCGGCCGCGCCGCCAGCGCCTTCACCAGCAGGAACTCGGTCACCGTCAGCTGGATGTCCTTACCATGCCACGTGCATTGGTGCTTCGTCTCGTCAAGCGTCAGTTCGCCCCGCACCAACACCCCGCCCGGCGCAGCTCCGGACCCCTCAGCCCGGCTGGTCTCGTTGCGGCGCAGGAGCGCTCGGATGCGCTCGATCAACAGACGCTGGCTGAACGGCTTCGTGATGTAGTCGTCTGCGCCAAGGCGAAGGCCCATCAGCTCGTCGACCTCCTCGTCCTTGCTCGTCAGGAAAATGACCGGAAGCTGGGTTCGTGTTCGAAGCCGTTGCAGCAACTCCATCCCGTCCATCCGCGGCATCTTGATGTCCAGCACCGCCAAATCCACAGGCTTGGCAATCAAGCCCTGCAAGGCGCTCTCGCCGTCTGTATAGGTGCGGACCAGAAAACCCTCCTGTTCCAACGTCATCGAAACCGAGGTCAAAATATTGCGGTCGTCGTCGACCAGCGCGATCGTCTGTTTCATGGAACTGCTACCCTCGCTGGCCAGGCACAGTGGACGCCCGGCATGTCCACTCCATGTGGGGTTGGATTGTGGCAGAATGCAGGGAGAACAGAAAACGATGTCAGCTATGGTGGAACCAACGGCCACGCCCATCCCGGATGCCCGCGCCCTGCTCCGCACCGCCCGGGCCGGAACGCTCGCCACCAGCGGCGACGGGCAACCGTTCGCATCTCTTGTGACCCCGGCCACCGCACCCGACGGCGCGATGCTGCTGCTGCTGTCCGGCTTGTCGGAGCATACGCGCCATCTGCGGCATGAGCCCCGCTGCGCCGTCATGGTCGCCGGACCGCAAATCGGGCCCAACCCGCAAACCGCCCCACGCCTGACCATCACTGGACTTGCGACCCCAGAGGCCGACCCCGCTCTCAAGGCGCGCTGGGTGGCGCTACACCCCTATGCCGCATTCTATGCCGGTTTCGGCGATTTCCAGCTCTGGCGCATTGCACCAAAGGCCGGGCTGTACATCGGCGGTTTCGCCAGCGCCACACGCCTGCGTCAGGCCGACCTGGCCTGGGACTTGGTTGCCGTCCAGGCAGTCTCTGCCGCAGAGCCCAGCATCTTATCCCATTGCAACAACGACCACGCCGACGCGCTCGATCTGATCGCCAGCGTGCATGGCGCGAACCAGCCGGGTTGGCGCATGGTGGCCTGCGACGTGGACGGATGCGATCTCGCTTGCGACGAGGCTGTCCTGCGCGTCTCCTGGTCCGCCCCGGTTGCCGACGCCGGCAGCATCCGGACGGAACTGATCCATCTTGCAAACACCGCACGGAATTGGCATAAGACGGCGCTGGACGATGCACCACGCCTCGCCTAATAGCCCTGGCACCCAACCAACAACCACCTGCCCAACCGGCAGGGCTGCTCCAGGGAGCGCGTCAGTGACCATTCAGTTAAACACCGCCTCTCACGCCGCATCCGCCCTGGCTGGAACGGGCGTCTTTGCTGGCTTGGTTGTCCACGCCAATTTACCGCCATCACAGCTTGTGACGCATGCGCTCCGCCGTAACGAGGGCACGCTCTCGGCCGATGGCGCCCTGGCCGTCAAAACCGGCGCACATACTGGCCGCTCCGTAGCAGATAAGTTCATGGTCGATGAACCCGAAAGCTCGGCGGACGTATGGTGGCGCCATGGCAACCAGAAACTCGCGCCGCATCACTTCGCGGCACTTAAGTCCCGAGTCCAGGCCTACCTGCAAGGTCAGGAGCTGTTCACCCAGGACCTCTACGCCGGTGCCGATCCCGACTATCGCGTCCGCGTCCGTCTCGTTAGCACCGAGGCCTGGCATACCCTGTTTGCCCGCAACATGTTCATCCGCCCCGATCCGTCCGAGCTTGCCGCGTTCGAGCCGGACTACGTGATCCTGCACGCGCCCCGCTTCCAGGCCGACCCGGCCCTCGATGGCGTACGCTCCAGCACCGCGATCGTCGTATCGCTAAGTCAGCGCACCATCGTAATTGCCGGCAGTGAATATGGCGGTGAGATCAAGAAATCGATCTTCGGGATCATGAATTGGAAGCTGCCGGCCGAGGGCGTGCTTCCCATGCACTGTTCCGCCAACGTCAGCCGCACCATGGATGGCACACCCGGCGAGGTCGCGCTCTTCTTCGGCCTGTCCGGCACCGGCAAGACCACGCTGTCTTCCGACCCCAATCGTCCGCTCATCGGCGATGACGAGCACGGCTGGAGCCCGAATGGCGTCTTCAATTTCGAGGGCGGCTGCTACGCCAAGGTAATCAATCTCAGCGCCAAAGCCGAACCCGAGATCTACGCAGCCACCCATCGATTCGGCACGGTATTAGAAAACGTCGCGGCGGACGCCCACGGCAATCTCGACCTGGAAGACGGCTCTCTGACGGAGAACACTCGATCCTGCTACCCGATCGAGTTCATCCCCAATTGCGACCTCAGCGGCCGGGGCGGCCAGCCACGCAACGTCGTGATGCTGACCGCGGACGCATTCGGCGTCCTACCGCCCATCAGCAAGCTCAGCCCTGCCCAGGCCATGTACCATTTCCTCTCCGGCTACACCGCCAAGGTCGCCGGCACCGAAAAGGGCCTGGGCCGCGAACCGCAGGCAACCTTCAGCACCTGCTTCGGAGCTCCGTTCCTGCCGCGTCGGCCCGAGGTCTATGGCACCATGCTGTCCGACCTCATCGCCCGGCACAGCGCCGATTGCTGGCTGGTCAACACCGGCTGGACTGGTGGCGCCTTTGGCACCGGCACCCGGATGAGCATCCAGCACACTCGCGCCCTGCTCAACGCCGTGCTGGATGGCACCTTGAAGAATGCCCGCTACGTACGCGATCCGTTCTTCGGCCTGATGATGCCGCAGGACATCCCCGGTATCCCGAACGAGGTCCTGGACCCGCGCCAGTCCTGGTCCGACAAGGCGGCCTACGACCGTGCTGCCGCCGATCTGGTCAGCCGTTTCGAGAAGAACTTCGCTACCTTCCAGGGTGGCGTGACCGAGGATGTCAAGGCCGCTGCTATCCGCACCGCTGCCTGATTTCCCGATGGCAGAACGGCCTGACGTAACTCCGGAGCACTTCGACCGGCTCTATGCGAGCGACCCGGATCCCTGGAAATTTGCAACGAGCGAGTACGAGCGGGACAAATATACAGCGACCCTCGCGGCCTTGCCCCGCCCACGCTATCTCCGCGCGTTCGAGGTCGGTTGCAGCATCGGCGTCCTGACCCGGCAGCTTGCGGCCCGCTGCGACGCGGTTCTGGCGGTGGACGTCGCGGCGGCTGCGTTGCAGCAAGCCGCCATCCGATGCCATGACCTGCCCGGTGTGCAGTTCGCCCGTATGGTGGTTCCGCAAGCCTGGCCTACCGACAGGTTCGACCTCATTCTGTTCTCCGAGGTTCTCTATTATCTTCCCTCTGCCGAACGGCTGGCCGCGGCCCGGCTTTCGCTGCAAAGTCTGCTCCCTGGCGGAACGGTCGTTCTTGTCAATTGGCATGGCCCGACGGACGGCCACTGCACCGGCGACGAAGCGGCTGAGCAAGTCATCGCTGCCTGTGCCCCCGTCCTGCAACCCGTCATGCAGCAGCGTGCCGAGAAATACCGCATCGACGTCCTGTCCGCCTGATCCAGGCCCGTCATACCGCGCCAGGGAACCTGAGACGTGCCGGCCTGTTCCCCCCTCACGCTGATAGCGACAGCCTGGAGGCAACATGATGCACAACCTGACAGACATGAGCGTGGTGATTACCGGCGCATCGAGCGGTATCGGCCGTGCCACAGCACTGGCCTTTGCTGCACGGGGCGCCAGCGTGACCCTGGCCTCCCGCCGCCGGGGGCGGTTGGCAGAGTTGGCGCAGGAATGCGTGCAGGCCGGGGGGCAAGCGCAGTTCGTCGAGACGAACGTTACCGATCCCATCGCCATGCGGGCATTGGCCCAAGCCGCCGTGCGTCGCTACGGCAAGCTGGACGTTTGGGTGAACAATGCCGGGGTAGGGGCCGTGGGCCGCTTCATTGATACCCCTGTGGAGGCGCACGACCAGGTGATCCGCACCAACTTGCTGGGCACGCTGCACGGGGCGCATGCGGTGCTGCCGCTATTTCAAGGCAGCGGTCAAGGCACGCTGATCAATGTCATCAGCTTCGGCGCCTTCATCGGCACTCCGCTCGCAGCGAGCTACACCGCCAGCAAGTTCGGCATGCGTGGACTGTCGGAGAGCCTGCGGGCAGAGCTTCAGGACTACCCCGATATTCACATTTGCGATGTCTACCCCGGCTTCGTCGATACGCCCGGCGTAAGCCATGCCGCCAACTACACCGGCCATGAGTTGCACCCCACCCCGCCCGACCGGCCAGAGGAGGTGGCTCTGGCGATCGTCCGTGTGGCGGTAGACCCGCGGGACAAGACCTCGGTTGGCGCGCTCGCCAAGCTAGCGCCCCTGGCCTATGCGATGGCGCCTGGCCTTGGCCGTTGGATCATGGCGCGGGTCATCGGCATCGGCCTATCGCGCACGCCGGCGCAGGCCGCCACGTCCGGCTCGCTGTTCAATCCGACCGATGATAACGGCCACTCGCAACCTAGCCGCAGCGCCACCGCCAGCATCGCCATAGGTGCCAGCTTGGGCGTGCTATTGCTGGGCGTGGGTGCCCTGGCCTACCAGCGGGGACGGCCGTAACCGTCCCGCTGAGCCTTAGCCTCCGCCAAGCATTAGCTCGGAATGCGGAGCACCTGGCCCGGATAGATCTTATTCGGGTCTTTCAGCATCGGCTTGTTCGCCTCGAAGATCGCCGGATACTTGCTGGCGGCCCCAAGGGTTGCTTGTGCAATTGCAGACAGCGTATCCCCACGGACCACGGTATGGAACCGCGGCTCGGCAGCCGGCGCGCTGGTGGTGATCGCGTCATCCACCTTGGCGACACCCGCAACGTTGCCGGCCGCCAGAATGATCTTCTCCCGGGTCGCTGCATCTGGCGCAGTGCCGCTGACCTTGACCGTGTCGCCGTCGACCGTCACCTGCATGTCCGGGGCATCGAGCCCTAGCGTCTTGATCTCGTTGGTGATGGCGTCGGCATCCGGCGTCGGCGGGGCCGGCTTGCTCTCGTCTTGCGTCGCGTCATGTCCCATGCCGAGCATCCGCCCGGCCGACTTGATGAAATTGAACAAACCCATGCAACATCTCCTAAGAACGGCCGAAGCCGTTTAGAAACCGTCCTAAATCGGATTAGGAACGGCCAAAGCCTCTGATGAGGACCGTGGCCAAAGCAGCGTAGAGGAAGGCCGCCGCAGAAGCGACGGGCTCATCGAAAAGCACCCGACGCCTCGTGTTGCCGTCCGCGCTTTCTACCGGGAGCGTTTGGGAAGCGCGCGCTCGGCGATTACGGTCGAAGCCACAGCCGAGCCCCATCCGGATCGGTGCGGGCCAGGTGCCCGCCGTGTTCCTCGGCATAGTGGATCAGGGCCGCATCCATGGGCGTTTTCCACGTATCCCGGTACAGCCCGGCATAGATCGCCGCCGGAGCATGGCGGTCGAATGCATCGGCCAACGTGCTCGGCGACAGCGCATGCAGCCGGGCGAGCTGGGTTTTGGAATAGAAGTCGCCTGAACGAAACACGAAAGGACCCGTCGCGAACTCGGGTCTGATAGGGGACATATCCGCCACCAGAGTCGGGAACAACGTCGCGACCTCCCCCTCGGCCCAATCTGCCGGCGGCAGGGCTTCGTGGATGGCGACCGCCGTCCGATGTGCTGCGATCCCCACCCACAAACCAGGCCGGGTCAAGTTGGCCACATCCGGCGCGTTCAGTATCAGCATCGGCACGAGTGGCAGCGCCGCAATCCCAATGAGGATGCGCATGGCACGCGCATCGATGGGGGCTACGGTGCTGTAGTACAAATGCGTGATGCAGCACGCTAACAAAGGCGGAACCGCGGCATAGTACATCGGCCAAGCCGGACTAGGCAGGAAACCAAACACGACCGCCCCGGCCAGTAGCCCCGCCAACATGCCGCCGGGTGCCTTGAGGCTGCGACGCTGCAGGATCGCGGTCACCAAAAGCGCGATCGCTAGTATCAGCAGTGTCAAGTTGCCTCCCATCGCCAGCCATCCCAATAAGGATCGCAGCCGCACCGGCGCCGTAAGCAGCGCGCTTAACCCCTCCCGCCCATACCACTCCGGGGTCGCAGTCAAATGGATGTCGAGCAACCCAAAACGGAACGCCTCGGGTGCCGCGGCGTAGCACAGCATGGCCGGCAACGCGGCCACCAGCGTCCCCAGCAGGACGGGCCACAGCCGCTCCCGTGCATTGAGCAACGCATACACGCCGAGCATCGCCGAGCCGAAAAGATAGGACACCTTCGCCTCGACCGCGAGGCCGAACAGCAGGGCCACCGCCATCCGTTTCCAAAACCCTCTGCCGGTCGCCAGATGCAGCAGAAGCCCTGCCAGCATTAGCGTAAGAGGGAGCGCGTCATTGCGCGAGTTGCTGAGCGCGGAAGCCAGGAACGGCGACGTGAGGCAGGCCGCCATGAGCACCGCTGCCAACTCCTTGCCGGCGCCCAACCGCCGCAACAGCCGCCACAGCAGCGCGGCCGAAATCAGCGCGAGGAAGAATGTCAGCAGTCGCCCAGTCAGCAGGAAGTATCCCCCGCTTAGCTTGAACAAACCGCCCAGGACGAACGCATAGAGCGGCGCTTGCAGATAAAGAAAATCGGTAACAGCCCAGGTCCTCTCGTTGGAGGGGGGCATTGACAGGTCACGGCTGAGTACGAGTCAACGTGTCAATGGCACCGCCCGATGACACAGGCTCCGGAGACGACGTATCGGCCGCGATTGGC
>JAABUK010000785.1_pt1 | contig 64142 bp, 55 predicted proteins | sample 5559141 | NCBI WGS metagenome assembly JAABUK01 (sample SAMN10711869, study PRJNA513367) | rock metagenome | isolation source: Antarctica rocks | place: Antarctica: Victoria Land, Pudding Butte nord | collected 2016-01-03
TGGGGTGGTGGTGAGGTAGCCTAGGAGGAGTGAGGTGGTGGCGAGGAGGGCGATGAGGAGTGTTGTTAGTGGTAGCTTTTTCCCCCAATGTGTTGTTTTGGGCTGGTTATGGCTCAGAGCGGGTTCTTCGTTGTGGTTGAGATCGTTAAGGGAGACCTGTTGGTATGCTTGTGGGCTCATTGTTGACCGTGTTGGAAAAGGCGTGAGAGACGAAAAAGAAGAATGAGAACTAGGAGCACGAAGTAGTAACCCTATGCACATCAACACATCGTGAAAGTCGCCACCCGTCTCCTTGCGTGGAATGAATTCAGAATTCAAAATGCCAACCAATCCGCAAAGCGGCCGTACTCCCTGTTTTGGAGAAGAATCCGCATGATCATCACCTACATAACCTTCAAGATATTCGTGTTTAGAACATCATCTCTTCGCCAGACCTCCTTACTACCCAGGTCTTTAAGCCACGACACAAGCAGATCAATGAACAATATGGACCTGCCAGATGCGTCAACACCACGGCCATCAAGTGACGACAGAGAAAACTACACATCCACTTCTCCACCAGCAATGTCCAGCACGAATCATAGGTCCTGCCGTCGACCACAACGCTCCACTATACTCACCGCATGCCAAGCAGCTGCCCTTATCATACTATTCTTCCTCATCGGCAAATTCATATCCATCACCAACACCCACACACCAACCCCACACCACTGCGGCCGCACACCCACAGACGCCAAAACCCACAGTTGCATCTTCAACCCCATGACCTACTCCTGGGAACCCCGCCTATGCCACGACGACGCACTCACCGCAGATTTCCTCAAAATGCAAAAATGGCAGTGGTATCTTGATGCCAACGGCCAGCGCGAAGCCGATAGGGACCTTGTGCTGGCGGGTAGATACGAGAAGCTGTATGTGACGTGGGATTATCGGCGTCATCAATGTGTTTTTGGTTGGAGGAAGTTGCATCGGGCGGCGATGCAAGGGAAGTTGCCGGATAGCTATACGACGGATTGGGCGCGAAATGTGTGGTGTGAGGAGATATTGGATAGGCGTGATGTGCCGTTGAATTCGACGGATGGTTTTGTGAGGCAGGGGTTTTTGAGGTGTGGGCTTGGGATGTAGTCAGAGCAGTATTTGCTGGAGGGATGTCTCACTTTTTGCTCTTTCTAGGAATGGCTGGCTTAAGACTGCCATCGGAGGCCCACAGATCGAGAGTATGGGAGGTAAAGCTCGCGAACGGAATATGGGTAGAGGTCGAGTACAACTTCTGAGGTCTCTCTGTCCTTTACATCTTGGATCTCAGCTTGGTCATTGTTGAATTAGTCCTTAGCTTCTCCACTGACACAGTCACGGGGTTGCTTTAGCTCTTTACGAAATGCAATGACTTCTAATTTCGATCACTTCTAATCCCGCTGGAAGCGCCCCTGAATTTGCCGCAGTAACTTGTTCTTGAAAAGTTGGTGATGGTAGTGAGGATAGTGTTGAGAAAACATTTTCGAGGACGCAAATGTTTTTCGACTGTAGAGTCGTCGGATCTCTCCAAATGAAGCTCTCTCTAGGCTACTAGAAAGCCCAGACGCGTTATTCCTAGTTTGCTTGGCCGCCGTTGTTGCAAGCTATGAAACGCACTTTGCTTGAACCTTAAGCGATATGAGTGATAGACATGATTGTGATGATGCAGAAAGTGCGTAGTAAAATAAGGTGTAAGAGAATGGTAAGTCTTTCATAGGAAACAATGTGTACGCAAAAGACGCACTGTTCCCTCGAGAGATGCAACCTCCGACATATATGACGATGATATTAAACAGTCATACAACTTTGTCCCGACTTCCACAAAAATCATAAGCCGTTGTTTCGTAGGCCATGAGTTCGTAGCTGGCCTCCTTGCCGGGCGCTGACAGCCTGAGCAAATGCCAAAAGATGCACCGCCGACTCATTACACGACTCGAGAGAGCTCTCATGACAAGGAAACCGTGCCACTGTAGGCTGTCAGTAGCATCGACCCCAGATCTAATTTCCGGCGGCTGCGGGAAACCATTCATCTGGCTCTGGAAGAGTCCAGTCATCATCCCATGCAATAGTCTCAAAGCAAGTCCCCGTCTCTTTCTCAGTCTCGAAAAATGCAAAGTGGTTTTTTCCCAACCAGCTGCCTCCTTGAGACTGCTCGAATCCCCTCTCCTTGAAGCCTTGCTGTCTTTGCTCGAACGGAATGTTGTTGCAGTCGTAGGCGACGTGATGGATTCCTGCCACTCGCTTAGAGGTGCTTCCTGCTAGGCGATTTAGGTCGAGGCCTCAAGAGGAAGACTTTACCTTCGCCATGCTGATCCAAGAATTCCTGGAAGATGTTCGGTCCGCTGATAGGCTGGATGACTTCATAGACCATAGTCGGTGACAAGTCGGCGAAGCAGACGCGCATAGTGAAAGCGCTGGGTTCGCCGCGGTACGTCTGATTGGTGGTATTTTCCGGAGTGAAGGTGTATATACGCCAGGGACCGATACCGACCTGGGACAAGCCGGTGATGGTCTGTTTGAAATCTTTAGTCACGAGACATATCTCGATTGGGCTGCCAAGGAAGGACGAGATTGGGCTCGACGAAGTCATGACGCGCAGAGTGCTTTCTGATGGCGATTTTGCTTATGATATTTTTGATGAGAATTATCCTAGTACACAAACGACCTGCTATCGACGTTTACTTATCACCTATCACACAAGTGAACCCTCACGCACAATGACGTCTTTTGGAGGTGGGGTTCCTCGGTGAAGTAGACTTACAACAAATCGGAAGCAATCTATATAGTCGACAGTGTAGCTTTCAATGTACATTTCCGCGACCCCATCAAGGCGCAAGTTATATTCAGTTCTTAAAAGAACCTCCACTGAGATATTCTTCATACTCATACTCCGGTTGGAACTCACGGTACAAGCTGTTCTGCTTCTCTATCAGCACACCATGTTTGCAATACTGTGAGAACATCTCACCGCTTCACTGGCATATTTGAAGTTGTAAGCTGCCTCTTCATCACTAATGATATTTTTCTGAATACCGTTCGCCGCAGCAGCCTCGGCCAGTAATTGCACCTCGCAGCTCTTCTCCATCAATCTGAACAAAAATGCAGCTTCATCGACCGTCTCACCCACAGTCAAAAGCCCATGATTCATAAGTATTAGCCCTTTGCCTCTCGGTCCGAGAGCGTCTGCCATTTTCTCGCCCTCTTGCTCGCCGAAAACGATGCCGCCGTACTGAGCATAGACGTTATGTGCGCGGAAGAGATCGCAGACATCTTGATTCAGCATCTCAAGCGGGCGTGCAAAAGCCGACCAAGCTTTTCCGTATATTGTATGCGTGTGGCAGACAGCTCCAACATCAGGCCTCGCCTTATGAATGGCAGCATGTATGAACACCCCCGCTTTGTTTGTCGGCCTGGTCCGGTTACCTCCAATGATCTCTCCATCCTCTAAGCGAACAAGCATCATATCAGAAGCCTTCAGCATGCCAAAATGCACAGCAATTGGGTTCATCCACATGGCCTCTGTTTTGATTGGGTCCATGACGGACATGTGCCCGGATATGCCTTCGGTGTAGCCGTGACGTGCAAAGACACGGAAGGCGCAGGCCATGTGTTCAAGGATCCATTGCCTCTTCTCCTCTAGATCGTTGAACGTTGGTATACCTGGTAAGGTTCCACCGTGTGAGATTGCTTGGAGGGGTGTAGGGTGTGTAGTTTTGGTTGATGGAGAATTTGATGCCGCATCAAACACCGCCGTGGGCGCCATGACCGTGAAATGTTAGTAGCAGTGTCTTCGCCTGACAGGATGCATCTCTCCGGGGAGAAATGAGGGTTTGGAAGACCCTAGCTAGCGGAAACATGGGGGCTAACATCTGCCAAGCATACTTTCTTGGCATCCCGGCCGGCTCTGTTTGGACAGATTAGTAAGCGTCCGGACTTGGTTTAGTGTGATGCCGAATCGGATGTTTTCGACATCAGTGGAGATCTGAGTTTTATTCAGATAGTATTTATGTCCAAGACGCCCGGAGAGTCTTACGAGCCGGAATTTCACTTGCTGACATGACCTGCTGACAGGGGATGGTTGCTTGCGAGTATAGTATCGAGTCTTTGGAGGTGATCTATGTGGCGGTTGAGGGCAATCCTGCCGTTGCGCCTCTAGTCCTCGCTCGAGCAGCTAACGACTGGAATATACTTCTCAATCGCCAGCTTTTCTTATGATTTGGTAGTTCTACGCGAGACTAGACCGGTCATTGACAGTTTGACGACACGGACGAAGAAGGATGTCCTCAATGACGAAACACACGAAGAACTTTTCACCCTTCTCAATGACTGACACCATCAAGTTGTATGCATCATAGTCGAACAAACTTGATCAATCAGCTTATCGTTTCTTGCCATTCTGAGCCGTCTGGTCAAGTTTGAAGGCATTTATGAGACAACTGGATCTTCTTTACATTCATCTAATATATATGAGACTCGTTGATCTATTCTCTGACAATTTGACCAGACACCTAAGAACTTGTTGCCAAAAACTATATCTCGTACAAACTTCGAACCAAATTTGCATCATCTATGTCCCCACAAGCGGGCTCGCTCTTCAGCAAACCGTGCTTTGTCTTCTTCAGTAGAGCTCAAGAAGCCGATCTCTCTCCAGATATGGATGTATTTCCTTGCCACTGTCTCACTCACTGGACCGACCTCTCGGAGAGTCTTCGAGTGCTCAAGGGTCTTCTTGGTGTCCAAGACGAGCCCGCCACAAGACATCCGCAGGAAGTTATCTTCCAAGAACTCAAGAAGTGACGATGCAGGATTGTTCTTCTGCGGAGCATTTCGCACCCGTTCAATCCACTCCTGAAAGGGTACCACGTTGCTGGGTGGAATGTGCAAGGCCTCGGCCAAGATAGCCGTCATCTCCCGCCAAGGCTGGCCCACTGGGTTCTCAACATGGTAAATTGGGAAGGGTACATTATCAGCCAAAACGAGATCGGACAGTGTACCTGCAATGTCGTTGACTGGGGTCCAGTATAGGTCGTCGATCATGTCGGGAAGAGCGTTCAACGTTTGTGATGACTTGACCAAGAAGCCGAGATGTTCCATGGGGTTCCAGTAGCCACTAGTCTTCGAGCCTGCAATCTGTCCCAGACGGACGGTCATGGTGCGGAATCGGTCAGGATGCTGGTGGAGCGTCAAGTCAAGCATCCACTCGCAGCCCCACTTGGCCTCTCCGTACCCGTTTGGCAGGACTGATTCGATACCGACTCTTTCTTCGGGCACGATGATCTTCGTATTGCTTCCGGAGCCGTACTGTCCCACAACGCCAATGGAAGATACCATCTGGAAGCCAAATTTAAAGCTTTCCGGACGCCGAGACGCGGCCTCGCATGCAAAGTCAATAAGGTTGCGCATGACCTGAAATTGGGACTCGAAGCCTGACAGAGGACGCTTTGCACTCATAGGCCATGCGTTGTGGATAAGATGAGTGACGGAGTTGACAAGGCCTTCGTAGTCGCCCTTCGAAAGTCCAAGCCTGACTTTGGAACTATCGGTTTGGAAGACTTGCAGTTTGTGCTTAAGTGTCTCGGGAAAGCGAATGCCTTTATCCCTCATGGCTTTCTGTTGGCGAACGTACCCGTCAGACCTGTTCTCACGGTTAAGACAAACCACCGTCTTGACGTCAGAAAGTTGGGCGATGTGGTAGGTCAGGTGAGTACCTAAGCCTCCTGACGCTCCTGTAACCAAAACGACCTTTTCGTGGTCTGTTGTGGAGAGGCTCGACAGAGAACTTGATGGTCCAGAAAAGCAAGCGGTGTACTTTTGAACGTATTGTTCAACGTCGTTCCTACGAGCTGTCAAGGAAGCCATTTCGACCTCGCTCCTGGCTGGCGCTCCTAGTGGCTTGGTAGCCGATGCGGGCGCAGGTGCAGGAGCAGAGATCAGCTCTGGCTTGCGCTCAGCCAGCGGCGCCGGTGTCATGTCTTTGCTCTCGGTCGTGTCTCCCTCAATCAGTCTCCTCAAGTCCCCCACGGTAGTACACTCCAGGAACAGAGATTCGTATGGTATGTCAATCTCGAGCTCATCACGGAAACGGCTATTGATAACCAAAGATAATAGGGAGTCCACACCACTGTCGGCAAAGCTGGTGTCATCGGTGAGGTCCTCGATCGCCATTCCGCTTTCCTCTGAGATAATAGTAAGAGCACGCTGAAAGCCGATACTGTTGCTGAGATCTGGTGTCGTGGTCCCTGTGACATTCGAGTCCGAGAAGCTCGGTGTGGCAGATCTGGGGGTGCTGCAACTCGGCGTATCGACTGCATCCTGGATCGGGATCGTGCTGTCTCCGGAGTGTCCCAGCAGTTCCTTGAGGCTCTTGACTGTAGGATATTCAAAGAACAGGCCATTGAAGTCAAGTTCAAGGTCTATCTCCTCCTTGAATCGAGCCGAGATAGTTAGGGCCATGAGAGAGTCAATGCCAGCGTCGCTGAATACAAGGGAATCGGTCAAGTCGTCCACATCAATACCGCTTTCTTCAGCGATGATGGACAGTGCTTTTACACCTTTAGACGCTGTGACCACTTTGGTCTCTGGATCAGGCTCCGGACGCGTCTTGGGAGGTGTCGATACCGTCTTCGAAGGTGCGGGCGCAGCAGGTGAAGATTCATCCTTTCGTGTGGCTTGCTGCGTTTGCGACTTTGCTCCACTTTCAATGGACAGGATGACCTTGAGTACCCGGCGTGGAACACCTTGCATCTAAAGACAGTTAAGACATATATGCTCAACAACGAGAAGCGAGAGACACGTACTGTAACCTGCTGAAAGCTTGCAACGATGTTCTCACCGTCGAATACCGCCACATCGCCGTGCCACAATTTATCAGTCCCTTCATGCATACGGGTGTATGTGGTGTACTCCTTGTCAAAGTTAATAGGCTCGAACATCTGGAAGCCTCCCCAACCGTGGTTCATGAAGACCTCGATGTCTAGATCAGTGCTATCGTTGCAATTCATGGTGAACCCGCAAGACTGTGTAAGTGCGTCGATTACAGCCGGATGAGTGTGGAAGTCACCACCCCTCTTGACACTGCCAAAACTGAGCTTACTCGTGGCCTCAAGCGTCTTGCTGTTCAGCAAAACTTCGTCAATGGCACGATAGTTGTTGTGAAATCGTGCCAGCGGTTGGATCATGCGGTACACCATGGGACGATTGAATCGCGCGGTATCCCCAGTAGTAATACCATCTCGGAGGGATTGCATCTTGTGTTTCACTTTGAACGAATCTTTCTGCAGTGTCCCCTGTAGCCTGCGGTCCTGGAAGCGAACAACGCATCGTGCGTGTTCCTGCAGCTTCTTCTTGGTACTAAAAGACATGAAGATGATGGTCGCCGCATTGGAGGTCCAATCAACGTCAGCGTGGGCCTGAAGAAGCTGTTCAGCGACCTTTTCTCTCAAGATGAGGGCTTTCGAGATGGTCATGTCCGAGACGTCGACAAGTCTCTCTAGCTTGTTTGGTCGATATCGGTCAAGCAGGTAGGTGCCCAATGACAGCGCAATGTCGGCGTACACAGATGGAGTGCAGAGTGGAATATTGTCGACCTCATGGCCTTGCACGAGCGGGCTAAGATCTTCGCGTGCAATATCTGCCTCCACGACAATATGAGTCTTGTCGGTATCGCCAGATTCTTCAACAACCCTGTGGATTGTGGTGCTCTCAAGCTTCGGAGCGTTTCCGGCGTTGATCACCATTGGAGGATCCCCCTTGCGCAAAGACCAATCATTCACATATTGCATCCAGTACTCTTTCAGATCCCAGCTATATGCCGGCAAGGGAATGACCTTGTGAGAGGCCTTGAAGTCTCGGTGATATTCAGACCAGCGAATCTCAGCGCCTGCACTGTAAAGTGTCTTCAGGGCGGATGCCAGAACCTGGAAAGATGGTCTGCCACGCTGCATCGACACGAGAGATGCGACATGCGGCAACTCTGCCTTAATCATACCCGAAATAGCAGGATGTGGACCAATCTCGAGCGTTGTCGTCTGGTCCGTTATGATTCTATTGCCGTTCGCCGTTGCGAGTGCGGCACGCAAATTCACCGTTTCGCGACAATGACGGGCAAGGTAATGTGGGCTGAACTTGCCCTCGTCGCCAACGACGCTGCCGTCGAGCGGGCACAGGACGGGCATTTTGGGCTTGGCGTACGTTACTCCGGCGGCCAGCTCCTCGAATTGCTCCAATATCGCGTCCATCTGGGAGGAATGGAAAGCGTAAGGAACCTTGAGCAGTGTCGACCTCATTCCCTCGGCTGCGAGTAATGATTGGAACACAGACACGTCCTCGTTGAGCCCGGCTACGACGGTCTCAATGGGAGAGTTGATACAGGCGATTTCGAATTTGGTGCCCTTCAGGGCAGAAGCAACAACATCCAGAGGTCCCTTGACGACCAGCATTGAGTGAGTATCCTGTGCGCACTTCTCCTCGAGCAGCTGGGCCCTCTTGCCGACAAGGTACACGGCATCGGTATCGGAAAGCACTCCCGCAATGTTGAGAGCTGCGTATTCACCCAGAGAGTGTCCGACGACGGCCACTGGAGTGATTCCCCAAGAGGCCCACAGCCTACTGAGCGCAATTTGCACGCAGGTGGTTGCCAGCTGGACAGCTGCCGGAGCGAAGATGCCGATGTCTTGTTCCTTGGACTGGATCACTGCCAGAACAGATGGGAAGCCCAAGCTCTGTCCAATCTGTTCAAGACGACGCACCTCATTGCGGAAACAAGAAAATTGTTCGTACAACTGCTTTCCCATTCCAGGATATTGAGCGCCGTTCCCAGTGAATGTGAAGACTATCTTTGGCGCGCTCTTAGGTCTCCTCATACCGGTTTCATCCTGAATAGCCATTTCGAGTTGATTGCAGATCTCGTCTATCCGGGATCCAGCAATCATCGCACGATGCAGATGATGCGTCCGCCGCGCCGTCGTTGTATACGATAGCTGATCTAGTCGAACATCCGGATTTTGCTTCAAGAACTTTAGCATTGACTTGAGATTACCTTGAAGCGAGATGCCACTCTTGGCCGAGGTGGCTACGAGGTGAAGAGTTCGGGTGTCTCCGTCCAAGCTTGGGATCTCACGCTTGATCGGCGCATCTTCGATCAACAGCGCCGAATTCCCACCTGCAGCACTAAAGTTGTTCACAAAAACACGCCTAGGCTTTGCTGGGTCGGGCCTCCTTTCCCAAGCAGTGGGCTGAGTGGCGATCCTGACATTGCGCGCCTGAAGATCGGTCGGGAACCTGTGGTTGATTTTGGTCTTGATGCCACAGTGCGGAACGATTATATTCTTCTGCATCATGAGCACGACCTTGATAAGGCTTGAGACGCCCGACGCCGCCTCTCCATGCCCGATGTTTGCCTTCGCGGACCCAAGGTAAAGGGTTTGATCGTTGCCTCTACCTCTGTTGACCTTGCTGAGAGGCGGCGCAAAGGAACTCAAAACGCTATGCATTTCCGCAGCATCGCCCGCTTGCGTGCCTGTCCCATGCATCTCAACACAATCGATGTCGTACGGGTTTACGGCACTCTTGTTCAAGATCTTGTTGAAGATGGCTTGTTGGGCCCCGGCATGTGGCCGAGTGATAGATTCAGACTCTGCTGAGTGGTTCGTGTCCGCGCCAAGGATTAATGCCAGGACTGGGTCGTTGTCGGCAATGGCATCTTCAAGACGCTTGATAATCACTGTGCCGATTCCCTCTCCGCGACAGTACCCATCAGCTTCATCATCGAAGGTTCGACAATTTCCTGTCCGCGAGAGAAAGTGCCCACGGTCGAGCCCAGCTGTGAAGTCCGGATTTGTTAAGACGTTCGTTCCACCTGCAATAGCTGTATCGATGTCTCCTCGCCACAGGGAATTGCAAGCAAGGTGAATGCCAGCCAGACTTGAGGAACAGGCTGTGTCGACCACATAAGAAGGCCCGCTGAACTTGAAGAAATAGTTGATCCTTCCAGGAATGAAAGCCCGATTCCCACCAGGAATGAAATAGGTATCGATGCTTTGGGCGCTGTTGGTCTCCATCCAGTCATTGGATGTCACACCATAATAGACACCAACTCGATCCCGTCGGGTTGAAGCTGTTGCGTCGGGAACAATACCAGATTGCTCAATAGCCTCATACGCAGTCATCAAAACAAGCCGTTGAGCAGGATCCATTTGCGCCGCTTCTCGTGGCGAGACGTTGAAGAATCGTGCATCAAAAGCGGCGGGAGCATCAAGCCAGCAGCCAAAAGGCGTTGCGCTTGTATTTTTGGCGGTTCCGGTGGGATCAACGTGTGTTTTAGAATCCCAGTCGAGCGCAGGAACTGGCTTGTGAACATCTAGGCCTTGGTAGAGAAGGTCCCAGAATGCCTCGTTGTCTTTCGCACCAGGAAAACGGCCCGACATTCCTATGATGGCTAGCTTGGGCTGCTTGGGGCTGGGGCTTGTAATGCCGTCCAGGGGGGATGGTCCGCTGGGAGGGGCCGTAGGTGGCAGTAATGAACGCAACGTCGTCTGTTGGAGCGCGTTATAGATGAGATGTTCTTGATTTGACCCTATCGTCACGATGCTGAAGGCCGTGCGCGCCGCCTCTGTGTGAGTCAAAGTCCGGAGCCAAGTCTGCAATTCTTTAATCACGCTATTCCATTGAATTGGGTGTAGAAGAATCTGGCCGACTGCAGCCTTGAGTAGGATGCCGAAGTCACCGCCTTGCGCTGTAGTCCCAACGCTCGAAATGACAGGAATCCGGTTAGGATGCGCGGCCGCATTAGATGCCAAGACTTCGAGAATGTGTTCGATATCGGTCTCGGAGGACAGAGCTGACCAATGGTAGGGGCCATAAATTGGAACGCTCGTGGATCTGAGGTTCTCAAAGCCCTCAGAACTGCGCAGCTGCGACAAAGAGCTTGGCGGGCCGCTCACCGTGATTGCTCTTGGCGCATAGGCACTGATGTAAGGCCTCTTGGTCAAGGGAAGCATCTGCCACTAGTCAGCTACTCTGAAACCCAAGAATGTGGTGGCTAGGACCGTCAGCTTACACTCTGCTCGCAGAATTTTTCCACCGCTTCAGCCGCTGCCGAGCCAGTAACGACCATCGACCAACTCTGATCAGAGTCCTGCAGAGGCTCGATTCGCTGTGCAACGTCACTGACATGCACGCCTGTCTTGAATGCGACAATGACTGCTTCAACACCCAACGAGATGAGATCGAGCGTGCTGCGGCTGCAACTCACGGCGGCAGCCGCCAAGGCTCCTGTACAGAGGCCCAGGATGCGGTCGTTGTCCGTATCTGGGTACTGAAACTTCAAATCTTCATGGCTGTAGGTTTGTTCAGCTTTTAGACTAACCAGCGGCTACTGTACGGAACCCTTACCTGATGAAGATCCCAAGCTGATACATGCAAGTCACGGCCATGTCTAGGGGGACACATCGCTTCCAATCTTGCTTCCACAGGATGAGATCGTCAAGGCACGTAAATCGGGGAAGGCCGTCCCTGACCTGGGGCGGTAGCGTGAAAATTTCATTGCGAATTGCAGCGTATGCTTTGACAAGGAATTCTTCGAGGATTGGATTGGTTCTGTAGCTCAGCAAATCCTTCAGGTGTTGCCGTACGTCGTATGTCTGGTCTCCGAAGAGGTACAACTTCTGTTGCTGCTTCGCCATCTTGAGTTGTGTGGTGGGAGGAGGGCGATTTGGAGAGTGAAATGAGAGTTTGTGATGTATGGCAATTCAGACTAAAGATGAGAGCAGAAGGTGAGGCTCGAGTCTAATGGAGACTCCTATCATGACAGGAAAGTATGGAGCTATTGCCAACCGATCGCTGTGCAGCAACCGTGGTAGCAGTAGCAGCAACTTTAATCCAAAAATCGTGGGTATCGACATCTTTTATCCTGACGCGCTCGATATGATGTTGGACAATCCGACAATCCTTCCTTCCCACTAATAGAACGCTTCAGAACCATGGGACGACGCCCTGCCGTGAGCTCAGACGGTATGTCCCACCCATCGAACGCTTTGGAGTGGTTACAGTCCCATCGCGAAGGCGTTCGCGAAGGCTGAGGTAGGAGCAGGAGCGCATTGGCACCGACCCCCGAGATAAGCCGCTAGGGACAAGCTGTCGACGAGCTCACAGACAGACATCGTTGGCAGCATGGGCCGCACGTGGCGACGGTGGCGTGTGACTGCAAGTGTCAGAGTGAGAATATGAGGTAAGCACGACCACGCAACGGGATGATCAGCAACGCTAGCAGTTCGGTCCACAAAGATTATGAGCCCAGGGGGTTACTGCATGTACTCTGCCCCGAGGTGGTGGTGAGTTTGATGGCGCAGTCTTCGGAAGTCTACATAGCGTCAACAAGGGCCGTCCCTATTCCCCGAGCTCAATCCCGAATGAATTGTAACTTATCGCGGGTGCTTACGTGCTCTCTTCCTATTTGCTGATCTCCGTAATCCTGTTATGGAAGTTAGCGAGACGTAGGATGCGAGAAATCCCGTGTGAATAAGCTGGAGGAGGGCTAAAGATAAGCTGAAGGTGTTGGGTGGGTGGCTGTTGCTCGGGAACCTCACTATCAGAGTAATCAACGGCACAGGACCGGAGGAGCGCACGGCGTGTTGAAGCTCGTTCGGGAATACTTTTGGGCGAAGCTCTGCTCTGCTCCTGCATCATCAAGACGAAGCTGGCAGATTAATATACGCACCAATGCCGCTCAGCTTAAAGAAAATTAAATGCTTCTTGAAGCCTCCAAGCCAGTAAATTTTTGGGTAAAGACATTATAACAAGGGCATGGCTATCCAAACTCAAGCAAGAGACGAGATTCTCGAGCATGCAACGCGAACGAAACAATTGGTACAAGACCCTAGTAGCTTCTTGACCGAGTTTCTGGTCCAGCAGCAGCAATATGCAAGTCTCAGATGGCTCTTGCATTTCGATATCCTCTCAAAGATCCCCAAATCACCTAGTGGGATATCTTATGTAAACCTTGCGCGGCTGGCTGGCGTCCCGGAGACCACACTACAAGCAGTCGCTCGCATGGCAATGACTTCCGGTTTCCTTGCAGAGACTCCCGAAGGCTACCTTTCCCACAACGCCTTGTCTAGCGCCATCATCGAAGACCGGCATCTGAGCCACTGGCTCCATTATATCGTGAAGCATACGGTGCCTTTGATGAGCTGCTTGATACCGGCAGTGGAGAAGTGGGGAGACTCCAAGCAAAGTAACCACACGGCGTACAACATCATGGGAGATACCGATCTGCCTTTTTTTGAATTTCTTAAGTCGCGGCCGGATCTCAGCACGGAATTCGACGCCTACATGGAAAGTCAAGCTGTCATACATTCTGGCACCCGCATCGACCATCTCCTGCAAGGCTTTGATTGGGCGGCTCTCGAAGAAGCGGTGGTGGTTGATGTCAGTTTTCTCCAAAGGATTTAGTCCTTTTTGTCTTGCTTTTTACGTACCGGTGGCTAACGTTTCCTAGGTCGGCGGCAACGCCGGCGCCACTTCCATTACCCTCGTTAAGAATTTCCCTGCCCTTCGCTGCAACAGTCAAGATCTCAAGGCTCCTATCGATACCGCTCGAAGCAAGCTTGCCGAGCTGCCAGCGGATATATCTAAGCGGATAGAGCTTCAAGAGCATGACTTCTTCACGCCTCAGCCGGTCAAAGGCGCGGATGTGTCTCTGTTGAGGATGATTCTCCATGATTGGAAGGATCCTGAGGCGGTCAAGATCTTGAAGCAGCTAGTGGATGCCGCTAAACCTGACAGCCGTATATTGATCATGGACATGGTTCTGCCCACTCCTGGATCAGCCTCGAGAACTCTGGAGGCAGCCTTGCGACAGAAAGATCTAGCGATGCTTCATACATTCAATGCCAAAGAGCGAGAAGTGGAGGATTGGCGGAGCGTGCTGCAGAAAGCAGACCCACGCTTGGAAATCAAGGCGATCCGAAGACCGGATGGAAGCCAGCATTCTGTCATCGAGGCGGTTTTTAGGCAAGACGCAGGAACAAATGGAGTGAATAGGCGCCACGATGATTGAGACCGTTTTACGTTGTAGGGTAGATTCTGTTTGTAGCTCGTCTCGCTATTTTCAATCAAGGACGATTACATTCAGCTGTCTGTGCCACCTGTAGACCGGGTTTGTGGACAGTACTCAGACCTTCGGTGCTATTCTGGTGAACCTCACCTACCCCCCGTTGCCTCCAAATAGAGCTCCGGAGCAAGGCCGTCGCGGCCACGAGACTAAATTGAACGCTGGCGAGTCTGTTCATGGTCGATGGTTCCGCAGGACCTAGCACCAAACCCTTTACCACACGAGAAGCGGAAAGCTCAGAAAGGTTCGTAGCATCTCTGACTTGTTCGTAGGTGAGATACGGATTATCAAACACGTCGACTGTGAAGCTCATCAGGCTTTATAGTCATCCGCCAGGGCATGCCTGAGATTCAGATGTGTCTGTTACCATAGAACCTTGACCATGCTCTTGATACTCTGGTACCAACGAGAGCCACTATGCTGCGACAACAGCTAGAATTGGTTGTTCCAGATAGAATCCTCCAGAATTCGGAGATATCAACAGCGAGTCCTTTTGCAGCTTGTCTCCAGATGATAGAGCCCCAGTGATCGAGGACCCCAACAGTGAGATCGCACTATGTGGGGTACCTACTCGTCATTTTTTATCCTTTCGAACCCTTCCGTGTCTGACATGGATGTAGGTAGCGGCAATACGCGGTCCCGATTTGCACGGCAACTGCAGTATACCATTTAGAGGTCAAGACTGTTCTGAACGAACGGTAAAGCAGTATGAAGCGCAAGAGGGATGCTCTGCTACAGAGTGGTCGCGGGCAACGGACTCTTTCCTGCTCGCGCCAATGTTGTATAGATCGACTGTAACGAGGCCAATAAATCGGGTAGAGTAATAGAAGGGTTCCGTGAGACCGTCCAACCTTACCTTATATTCTAAGGCTCATACCTTACAATTCTAGGATGAACTCGGGGCCGCCAGGGTCCTAAGCTTCGGGGTTAACGCGCCCTTACGTGTCTATATAAGCTACACGCGCAAGGGCTACGCGCATCTGACCCCGCGTGCTGAACCTATGATTTCCATTACCACTATCATCGTTACCCCTAAAAACAGCGCATTATGTATTTTCCAGGGACCTACCCATACTACTCGCCTAATAAATCTACCTAAATAAAGGCAAATAGCACGCTACGGAACGGGTCTAGGTACCCGCTCCTAGTCCCCGCCCCGGAGCGAAGTGGGGCGGGGATTAGGGCTACATTAGTCTCGAAGGTACAGTGGGTACCTACCCGTCCTAGTATAGTAGCTCTAGTACTAAGAACCCCCTCTATCTTCTAAATTTAGCGACTTATATAGATAAATGGTCCGCGGTAGGATGGTACGATACTAATCAAAATCCAAAGGCTAAGAGAAGAGTACTATTTTTGGGGGTGTAGTCGACTAGATCGGATTCAAAATTTTCAGGCACAACGATCACGGTATTATCACGCGGGTTTCAAAATAATTCGGATACTGGGATTCATCGAGAACCCTACCAAATGTTCGAATTCTTTGTGAGATCCCGGTGGTGATATGTCCGACGCTCCCCGATGCTCCCCGCGTGCTGAAAGAAAGCCCGAGCTCTAACGCTTACTCAGTCCTCCTAATCGAGTCAACTCCTCGCTCGCTCTAATCGAAGACAACCCGACGTAACGCTGTATAAAGAATGCTTACTACCTTAATAAACATTCCGTGTTCGCCTTCATTACTTCGCTTCTCCAACGCAAGCTTTTGTCGTATTACCCGAACCGCTCCAGCGAAATCACTCCAGCAGAATGTCGAAGCCCATCAAACTCTATTCGCACGTGGGCGTACGTGTACCGACCCTATACACAAAGTATCCACGGCTAAGGCATTGAATCCAGGGCCCGAACCCTCCCAAAGTCGCCATCATTCTTGAGGAGCTCGGTTTGCCCTACGAGACGCAGCAGCTCGAGTTCCCTGATATGAAGAAAGAGCCTTATACGTCCATTAATCCAAATGGCCGGGTCCCTGCTATCGAGGACCCCAACACGGGCATCACACTCTGGGAGTCGTCGGCGATCATCGACTACTTGCTAGAGACGTACGACAAGACCAATAGCCTCCAGTACACAAGCTGGCCGGAGAAGTTCTTGCAGAAGAGCTGGATGGCCCTCCAGATCAGTGGGCAGGGACCGTATTACGGGCAGAGGGCGTGGTTTCTTTTGGTAAGACCTGCTCACAGTCACCCAATCGCTATTTGCGGCGCAGCTGACTGCGCTTTCTTCAGTACCATCCAGAAAAGGATATCAAATCTGCCATCGACCGCTACGGCAACGAGTATGTTGACCCCATCTTCACTTCGTACGGGTGAAAGCTCACGCGCTTGCAGGGTTCATCGCGTCATCGGCGTTATCAACAGCCAACTCAAGAAAACCGGCAAGCCATACCTCGTTGGCGACAAGTGCACTTATGCCGATCTCGCCTTCGTGTCGTGGCATTGGACCCTTCTTTTCCCGCCACATTTCATGGGAGCTGACTTCGCGAAGGAGTGGGAGACTGAGTATCCAGAAGCCTGGGCGTGGCATCAGAGATTGCAGCAGAGGCCTGCTGTGACTAAGGTTTTTGATGAACGGCTGAAGGCCATCATGGCTTCAAAGCACTGAGCCTGATGAGGAGCAGGACAGGAAAAATTATCATGAGGGATCACAATGACTAAATGAAACTAGAATAGAACAGTTATACGACCGTGGTTTGCAGCTTTTGCCATGCACTGAACGTGTTCCTTGTCAAGTCTCGAAAATCGGCTCTCCTGCCAACGAGTGACGATCATGTGGCGCTTTGCTGCTCCGTGATCTTGGACGGTATCTTCCGAGTAACGAGAAAGTGTGTACTAGCTTTACTGCACGGGCGGTGCATTCCTAGTACCATTAGATCAGCACCAATAGGAATCGAATCTATCATGAAGTATACAGTCCCAACACGAGCTGTTGCAATTCGCAAATCCAATGCACGCAAGTTAGAAAACCGTCGGCCTGATTGTACCTCAGGAATCTCAATCCAGAAGTTTCCAAATTGCAGAAGTCTCCCCTTATCGTTGTAGATGATTTCGAAGTTGGATGGCGCATCGGATAATGTAATACCCATAAATCGATACTTCTTGCTGCTTTGTAGGACTCGCTAGCTATTATTCGTACCCCTATATACTTCACTATGAGGCTTCGTCCTCCTCTGTTTAATTAGAGTCTACATAAAGATGTGCTAGACACAAGGGCACGGACTCCGGCGTAGATCCAGGTGCGCTTACGGTTGGACGAGGACGGGTACTTTATGGACCATGTATTCCACCGCACCCCAGGTCCACCCGTAAGCATACCGAGTCCAATGAAAGAAAAGGCTATGTTTGCGGAGAGTGTTGGTGTTCTGACCTTGTCTCCTCAGCGCTGGTGACAGGCTTATATATGGGTGCCGCTGTGTTATCCATTGTCGAGAACACGCAAGTGTGAGATTGATTTAGGCGGAGGGATATCAAGAATGACAGATATCGACATTCGGGCGTAAGGAACAAAACCCTAAACGGCTATACCATTCTACCGGCGCCATTAAAGATCAAAGCTAATACAATTTAGATGTATTACCTGGCCACACGACTTATACCAACTAGCGAGGGTCCCCGAACGGACCAACCCTTCCTGCTGCGCCAGACGAGGCTTTGACCGGGATTCAAATCCGAAGCACCGGCGCTACCAGAGATGAGCCGAGTGGTATCCATTGTAATTTTCCCGCTCAGCTCAGCACTAGCGAGATAGGGGCTGAGAAGAAGAGGAACTGATACTCGAGCCGGCCCGACGGGCCGGGCTCAGCTTCACACGATAAAACCCCGATCGGGTCTCGACGGGCTTGGGGCGCAGCGGCACGGCGCTCAACGGGAGCGATCGGAACCGGAATACGCAGACAGGCAGTGTAACAACGATTTTATTCATATTCATAGGTATATTCAAATATATTCGAATATTTATTCGGAATATGAATATGGTAGTAGGATATTCGAATATAAATACGCTTTTTTAGGATATTCGAATAAAATTCGAATATATCTAAAGATAGATATATACTAAAAATAGTATATTTTTTTAATATATTTAGGTAGATTATATAATAAAGTACTATTTATAGACTTTAATAATCTAGACTAGCTTACTAAGCGTAGTTTTATTACTAATCTAAGAAATTTATAAGGAGTACTATAAATAGAATTTATTCAAATATATATTCGAATATATTCGAATATTTATTCGGAATATGAATACGGTAGTATGATATTTATTCAGAATATGAATATCGGGCTGAAATATTCGAATATGCATGAATTTGTTACACTGCAGACAGGTGCTACCATCAGGATTCAGGATCAATGAACACCGTAACTAGACCAGCGTAACGGGGGACATTGTTCTAATTATCTAATCCGTTACGAGGCTTATGGCGGAAGTCTGAGCTGCTCTTGAGGTTTCGTATCGCTATTGACGAGGGATGGTTGCATGATCCGGATGTGAGCAGAAGGATTCACCTACTTTCCCGTCCACACCTACTTCTCGTCCAGCCCTACCGGATTTATATTACCCGGAGCTCTACCTGTCGTAATCCCGGAGGGCCCCTTTAAAGACACTCTAGGGCTAGTTATTAAGCGCCTACAGATTTTTACTAAGGCGGATTCCAATAAAAAATTTAGTGTGAAATTTAAGTAATCCTTTGAAGCGTTATAAGTTTATTCGCGGAAGTATATTACTAAAATATTTAGTGGTACTTAGGGAGGTATGGACGGGAAGTAGGTGAACTTTTCCACGTCCTAGACGTATCAATCTAGAATCAACAAACAGATCTACGTAAGGTGGGTCCTTGTTCTATCAACGCACTGATCTCTGGAGCAAACGAGTAGTGCTAGCTAGGTGTTAGCCGTCCTTCCTTCAGCGACATGCAAGCCCAGAATGATGAAAGTGGTGAAGTGCGGGAAGTCTTTGCAATGGCTCCTTCACAACAGTGGATGGCAAATCGGAATCCATGTTGAGGCCCGGCAAGATTGTCGGACCGTTGCTGAGAAACATCTGGAGTCACTCACCAATGACCGCCAGAACACGTGGCTGAATGTTACCGCAATACGATCTGGGTCCTGTGAGTCTATGAGCGCGCTTGCAGGAGCTGACCGAGATATGATATGATGTGGTATGGAAGAGCTTTCTCCTCATGTTTCCTTCCTTCTAAGAATACGAAGGTATAAATACTCGACAGGACTGCTGTAGGATTTGGCCACATGATACACTAAGGAAGAGTGGCATTTGCGAAGGAACAGCGGAAATGACAATTCGCTTGCTAATGACTCTGAGGGCCTTATCTGCTACATGACATAACACCTACCACTCGCGCTCATTCTACTTGGTCCCAGCCTCCATGTCCTTGACCGTCCATGGCTCGAATGTATAATGCTCAGGAGCATTAGTATTCTTGAATGCCTTACCCGTCTCCAAACATTCCCGGCATTCGTCGAATCTGTCTGTCGCATACTTTTCCGGATCGTGTTCATACTGCCATTTCGCCGGTTCAGCTGCTACGATACTCGGATCCTTTTCGACAGCCTCCCAGTCCAGGTTGCGGAGCACATTCCGGCGCTTGTAGCCGATTTGCTGGATGAAACTCACACGGTCAAGCCGAAGCGTGTTGTGTACCCTGGTAGCTGTCGGGATGCCGTCCAAGCCTTTCTGATCGGTAGCCATGCGTAAACAGCAAGGTAGCGACACAGCGTCCTCGAATGCCTGCGTTCCGCCATTGACCGACGTAGGTAAGAAAGCATGAGCAGCATCTCCGATCTGTACCACGCGCCCTTTGGGTGATACCCAGTCTTTATGAAGGTCTCGCCACACAAGTTTCCAGTGAATGATGCTATTGGGAGGCGTAGCTTCGACGACTGCCCGGTACTCGGGACCCCACTCCCCATCTCCGTCTAGTTGCTGCAGAGCTGTCTCGGCTGAGAGCTTGGCGGACCACGACTCGGTAGAGGTCGTCTCATCGTCCCTGTGCATCCATCCCCAACAAATCTTTTCCTTACCGATCAGCATAATGCCATGGCTGGCGGAACCAAGGAAGAAGTGCATTGTCTCGCCGTGGGTCGATAAATCCCACTTCTCGCGCAAAGAAGGAATCTTCATAGCATGCGAGGTAGGGTAGGCGCAACGAAAGATCGCGCTCCCGCTGCTGTAAGTCTTTGGTTCTTCGCCAGTGACTACCGTCCAGCTTTTTGAGCGGATTCCGTCAGCGGCAATGACGAGGTCAGCATTGAGGATTTCGCCATCCGAAAGCTTCACCCCCCCTCTGTCCGGTGTCTCCAGATACTCGACTACGTGCTGCAAGTAGCGCACTTCTATATCATGCGCTAGCACCGTGTCCATCAACATTTTGTGGAGGTCAGGCCTGATGATGTTCCAACCGAAGGATTCAGTAACCTTCCTAGGACCTGCGCCTATCTCGCCATGCTGTTTATGGTAGTAAATATTGGTATCATATGCTGCTTTGTGGAACGCATTGTAGAGGGTCGGCCAATTCTTGAAGGCGCGGACGGCGGTCGGTCCGATAGTGATGAAATCCCCTACAATTGGATTAATCAAAATATCGCCATGGTCCTACTCGAACATGCCCACCAACAGTTTGTACGACGTCCCTTGATTCGAGCACGATTGGAGCAAATCCCCGCCGCTTGCACTCCAGAGCGCAGAAGAGACCAGCGAGCCCAGCGCCTACAACGAGGATTTCGATGGGAGGCTCTGCAGAACCCATATTGCGGAGTCAAGCTAATCGTAAAGCGCCAGAAGTGATACGTTTGAGCGAAACTTAGCGGACTTGTCGCTATCGCCCTAGTCTGTAAGGCGGTCACGCTGAGCTAATTACTCTTTCTATTAGTACATTAAGGAGCGAAAGTATAGCTAAATATGAGCCAGAGAGAGAGACCCCCTCAATATCATTCTAGTATCACATCGAGCTGAACCATGGTGTATCCGATCGACCCCTCCCCGACCCTCTCCGACGCTCACCGACGAGACCTGTTGCAGTCGGTATCGTTCGCATCCTGCCGCTCGGCAGGATTTTACTATGTGCGCATAGCCTGTTCGACTGGAGGAGCCAGTGCCGGGATCTGCAGGGCACAGACACAGTCGGGAATTTACTGTCATTGATAGCTTACGTGGGTAAAACGATTTCATGTATTTTGGTAGACAGATTGGCTCGTTCGACACAAGCTTACTGGTGCCTAGCAAAGAAGAGTTAGAGCTAATTCAAACAAGTCCGATTGGCTGCTAATCTCTACACTGTCCGTATTTATGCAGTATTTGCTCAGCTACTTCCATTTTCCTTGGTTCAGCTACCACTCTCCTCTTTTGTACCCCAAATGCACGACCTCGCTCAGTCGCGCTCCGAGATCGCTTCTGTCGGCTCTGAAAGAGAGCTTTCACAGAATTTGGCCCGACTTTGAAGATCGCAGAGCCTGTACCGCGATGTCTAAGTGTGAGGCACCTGTCAGTGCTTACTGCTCGTCTATGTGGCTGCTGATATCAAGAATTGGCTCTGTGTTGCATTTTGTAGTCGTCTTTGGCACTTTTGCAACGCGATGGCTTTGGCTGAGTAAGCAGTATAGGAGCTCATTTCGCCAGTGGAGTCACTTGGGTTGATTTCGACCAGTTCACGTGCATTGAGTCGTGACATCGGTCAGAGTGGAGATACATATTATACAGCAGACCGCCCAGATATTGGCTCAACGGCAAAGACACTAACGGGATTAGGTCGTCCAGAAAGTTTGTCACCGCATGATCTCGGGTGTGTTTCAACTTTGCTCGATATCCAGCTGTAATTAGACATCATTTGATACCTAGTGGTGGTAGGTGCGACTACCGCCACAATACGACATCTAGAAAGAATATTTGTATAGACCTTCCTTGCCTATTTCGCCGGTGCTGCAGAGCTCGTTGAGTACATTCTCCATGTTCGTTGCCACCCTGGTGGCATGTCCGGCAGCGATAGTCTCATTCTTCGAAGCCGCCTCACCTGGGACGACCCAAGAGACCTCTGCCTTGCCTTTGCAGGAGTCTCGGACCGCCTGCAACTTGTCATCGGTATAAGTGCGGCCGACTAAAATAGCTTTAGGAGTTGCACTGTAGTTGTGCGTCCCAACTTCGTTCTCCTCGACGGGCTGCGGTTGCTCTTTCGATAGTAGGCGAGGAATCTCCGCGCAAGCCGCGTCCACCGATGCGCAAAAATGTATCACTTTATAAGTCAACGAGAAAGAAACATCAGGGAAAAGGTCGACAAGCTCTATACCTTCGAATTCGGGTTTCATAAAATTCGCTGATTCCAATCCCAGCGCTACCTTGGCACCGCATAGGACTATAGGGACGGGTGTGTTTGCAGAGGCCATATCTGTTATTCGAGTCGGTTTACTGGGCGGTGTGAGAGCGAGGCTGAAAGGAATGCCTTTTGTATTATCCTGTGACTAGCAATTGCGAATAATAAGCATCAGCGTTACATGCTAGTTCGTAAAAGACGGGACTTAGTTGCTTCAGCGTAACGTCCCCAAATGCCACGGGCCCACCGGGGATCCTCGGGCCTCTATCGGGGTAATCACTTCCGACCACGCTTGACCCAAACAGGCTTGCCGAGTGCAGTAGTGTTCCGCCTATCAGTCTAGGGATTTAGCTCCGCGAAGACAGTAATTACCGCTAGCTTAATCCACTAGTCATTGCATGTCATGAAGCTGCTCTGACGGTCGGAGGTTAGTGAGTATATCCTCAGAGCCTGCTGAGCGCTAGAGCTGGAGCTAAATGTATCGTATGAGAAAAGGGAATAAACACCTGAGTTCCTCACGCGAGGTAAAGAGATACAGCGGTATGTTCAGCTCCACAGGATGGCCCGTGCTGACAAGCTGACCATATAGTAATCCTGCGATCGATGATCAATAAGAAAATAAGCGATTGACTTGATTGGCGTGAATGCATCGAATGATCAGGCTTCCCAGTCGAACAGGCAGCGGTGAACGGGTGACTTATCAAATTTGGGAATCCGCAACGACTCCTTCGTTGGTACTACCTACTTATCATGGTAATGTAAACCCCTGCGTGTCTGCTTGCTTGTTACCAAGCGACGATCTCCCGAGATGCAAACTGCTTATTTATCCAGCCCGGCACCTGCTCAACAGCCGGTGCGCGTACGATTGTCATGCGATTCATGCTCAGCAGCCAAAGTCAAATGTGACCGACGGCGGCCAGCCTGCGAGCGTTGTTCCTCGAACCAGTTGCATTGTACCTATAGCGTTTCTCGGAGGCATGGGTGCAAGCGGAGGATAGCATATGAGCCAGCAGTCACGGCACATGGAGCAGCGAACATAGCCCAGCAGTCTTCAAAGGGCGGCGGCTACTCTTCAACGGCAGACACCAAGAGGCAGGCTCGCGACACTGCTGATATCTTGACATACAACAATAACGAAGTGAGCGGAAGCAGTACGGGAAACGACGGCATCACCTTCCACAACCGCAACGATTATTGGAACTCGTTCCAGTATTTGGCGGATGATGACTTCACTACGGGCGTGGAAGTGGATGATTCAGAATTCTCAGCTTTCGCCTTTGGCAATTCTCTTCCGACGCCTTGCGATTCGTCTCAAAATACATATTTCCCCCCCAGCCAGCAAGAACCTGGACAGGCTCCATGGACGCCAATTGCAACTCCTTCGACAACATCGATCGATGGAGAAGATCCCAAAATGTCAGGACACAGTGTCGCACAACCTGCTGCTTCCGAGGCCAATGGCGACGCCTTTAATCGACCCAAAGACTCACTGAAGAACTCAAATCAGGCCGCTAGCAACGAGATATATCAGGAAGTTCACGACTGCGAAGCATATGCTCTCACCCTGCTTCGCTCGCTGGACCACCCACTTTATTCCCCTGACAGGCACAACCAGATCCCGTCCAGCAACCAGGCTTGCGCCGTTCCGGAAACTGACCTTGCCAACAGTAAAGCCAATCTAGAGGTGCTCCACAGCCTAGATACAATCTTACACGCCAACAAGTGCGCCCTTTCAGGCGTTGTGAAGCTCCTCGACTGCTCATGCGCCCAGCGTCCACATCTAGCAACACTCTACATGTCTATCATCACCAAGATGTTGTCTCTGTACGAGACCGCGGCGAGTACCGATATCTCTTCACAGGACTGTCTAGACTCGGCCTCACCTGCTAATGCTACGCATAGCTTGTCCGGGCCCCGCTTGGCGCGCACTACAGTAATTCAAGTCGGCGTCTTTCACCTGGACGAAGAAGACCAGGCGACGCTGCAGCGTGGCATTCTCTTGCAACAACTTCGCAAGACGGAGAGAGCAATTGAGAAGTTTGCATCTTTGAGTGGTGGCGACGCCAACGATTATGATATAAGTGTACGCCAGTGGCATAGTGTGGCTAGTTCTATGCTGAAGAAGGAGCTGCAAAGGATTTATCAGAATTGCAAAGAGAGGCTACAAATAATTGCTTGAGCAAGATCCTAAAACATGCGTTCCCGGGGCAGTCCATCAGGCCTCGCAGGAAATGGCTTGTTGGGTATACCCGCAATGGAGGTCTGCCCTCCATTGGCTTTCTCACTGTTGCCACGGGCGGGTTATTTCTGCCCGTCGCTCTCGTCGTATAAGACGATCAGCTGGCGGGAGCCGAAGGTCAACAAAGGCACGACTCATACCGTATCCGGCATCATGATCGGACAGGGTGAAGACTCCTACTCCCTCCAGAAATGGACGGTCGGCTGAGGTCCGCGGTGTGGAGAGTCGGCGTGAGCAGACCACCATCTTATTGCCATCTGGGCACGAGGCTCCTGTAGGAGATAACCCCGACAGCCATGTAGGGGAACGAACACTCGGGGAAATGAAGCCGGAAAGGAGACAGAGCGTGGCTATAGCAGAGGGGATCAAAATCCCGTGCTCGACGATGATCTGGCAGCGGCATAAGAAGACCGACTGGCTTCAAGGTTGTGGCTGGCAGGGGTGGGTTTAGATATAAAGACGATACCCATGATAAATACAATTTATAGACTGCCAAACTCCTCTGATCACCTAGTTAATTTACCTATTTCTCTAATCTGCGCGTAACAAGAAAGGTCTCTACTTCCAACATGTCAGATCCATCCCAATTGCCTCTCCTTACCGGGGTTCACAGATAGCACAGCTGTCGGCGGGATCGTTCTTCTTCAAGGAAACCTTCTGCAAGAAGGAGTTCCGAGGAAACAAAGAGTCCACATACATAGGTCCGTCGAGGTATTATCATAACTATCAAGACTGGGGATTAATGGCTAGTGCGCTAGTCATAGGCTTCTGAGGACGCGTATCGTGGGATTGATATGCGTTGTGATATAGTATGTGCTTGATAGCTGGAAACAAGTGGATGTAGGCAAAGAATGTTAGTTGAATGGTGCAAATGTCAAGGACAGCGGAGTCACGTGATTATGCCAAGGCCTGGGCTACCTGAGGTGGTTCAGGAAAGATAATCTAGCGTTATGGAGTTAGCACGCGGTGAGCAGAATAATTCGGGCACTTGGCGGGGTGCTTATTTAGTCCTTATGTTATTTTCTCGCTCACCGCGTGCTTTAGGTATCCCAGTATTTTCAAGCGCAGGAGAACCAACGTTGGAGGCCGATAGATATAGATTCTACTGCAATCATTGAATTACACAGACTCAACATGGCAGATCCACTAAAAATGGGCATCACCTTCCTCGGCTGCGGTTCGCACCACTGATCTCTTGTGCTCAAACTTCCCCAAGAACTGACATACCGATCAGGAAAACTAAGCTCATCAATCCTCTCGGGCATCATCTCATCATTCGCAGACCACGCTCTCAATTTCGCTCCACCACCCGAAGAATCCAAAATCTCAAGACCAGCGCCCGTCCAACCATCCGCACTCACAGCATGCGTGCACACGCAAGAAAGCGCCGACAAACTCAAAGCGAAATTCGCAAAATCAGGCAAAGTAGACGTCCTCGTAAATGAAAACGTGCGCGGAGTGAAAGCAGGCGCTATTATCATCCTAGGCGTCGAGCCAAGCGTGTATGCAGATGTATTAGCGGAGGAAGGCATGCGTGGTGCCTTGGCCGGAAAAATCCTCATCAGCGTCGTCGGCGGCGTGCCGATCGCGAAACTCAAGAGTGCAATCTACGGCGTCAATGCCTCTGCGAAACTTGACGGGGAGAAGCAATGCCAGATTGTTAGAGTGACGCCTAGCACCGCGAGCGCTGTACGCGATTCCGTCAGTCTTATTATTCAAGAGGGTGATGAGCCATATGCGCCCAGCGCACTCAATCCGGTTTACTCGCTCTTCTTACGTGTGGGTAGCGTCAAGATCTGGCCGGGCTCGTTAGCGGGCGTCGGTGCGACGTTGTGTGCGAGCAGTCCGGCTTTCTTTTCGCTTATGCTGGAGGGTGCTGTTGATGGCGCTGTTGAGCTGGGCATTGATCGCGCGGAGGCGTTGGGTATGGCGGCTGCGGCTATGCGAGGTGTTGCTGGGTTGGTGACTGGTGGGGCGGAGCCAGAGGAGGTTAGGCGGAAGGTGGCTACGTCGGGTGGGTCGACGGAGGCTGGGTTGAGGGTGTTGGAGGAGGGTGGTGCGCGGAAGCTTATGAGCGATGCTGTTAAGAAGACGTGTACAGCGACTGCGGGATTGGGAGATGAGAAGAGTAAGGGATGAATTATTCCCAATACATCAGAGCACTCGTCTCCCCTATCTCCTCAAGGAAAATTTCTCTTGGCTTCTCTTTCTCTCGTCAGAGACCAAGCACTGTGCTCTGCTTAGCCGTCGATTGATTCACATTGTTGATCAACCACCACGTAATGTATAGCCACCCACTACAACATACAGGATTGCTCCGAGCCAGTGTAGTTCTTCGGAGGTCATGGTGCGTCATTAGAACATAGAATAGGGGCTCGAGGACATTGAACCGATCAAAAGTATCCCACAGTCCAGTCTTCTCGGGTAATTATTTCCAAAGCTGTTACCTCTAACAGCAACCCTCGCAGAACTCCAGCCCCTTATCTTTCGCCGCAAATTCGGAACCAAATCGCTTGTAATCCTTCCGTGTCGTCTACGGATCTCCTGACATACGGCTGTTGTCGCAGCTTTTCTATTTGGGCTCCAAACTCGCTTCTACCTTCGCTTAGCCATGGATAAAACCAACGTGGCTTGATGCTCCCGACTTGTGAACCTGAACGTATGTGCAACGTCACCGAAAAGGGTCATCTTTTGTTGTAAAGCAAGAGGAATATGACTCTGATCACATTGCTTTCAATCCCTTCCAAGACCTTACAAGCCGTCTCCGGAACACAAAGCAGATCAACAACAACCCCATCACCATCATATATAGCTTGATGCTCCAGCCATATCTGTCTGCTGGTTGGTTAGAGTACCCAGGCATCTGCGGCTGACCGACCGATTGAAGTTCAGGCATTGCTAAAATACGCACAATTAGTGAGGTCCAGCCTGTAAAGTGCTGTGTTCTTTGGCCTTTGCCTGTGTCGGGGTTATATTGCTCCCATGCGAAACCAGTTTCATTCCAGGAATTGAAGACCGTAGTCACCAGATTTACTCGTAGCTCCGTATATATTTCGAGCGCTTTCTGCTGATACGTGCCTGGTTGTTGAGCAAGATCCTAGTCGTTGAATGAGCTATGACACTCTTCAACCACAAGAATGACGCGGAGGATACTTACCAATAGTCTTTGCAACGCCATGTAATTGATGTTGATCCAGATTGGGCTTCTCCAATAATTCTCATCAGTGCCATAGTACTCGTCCTTCGGGCTGAGACTACGAAGGCCATGAGGACTCCACAGCTCCTCGGGATCCCGGATTAGGTCAAGCACAGCTTCGAGATGAATGTGGTCTGGACGCATAAGATTTACGAGGAACGGGAAAAGAGAAATGTAGCCTTTGTGGCAGACCCTCTCCACTCGGTCTTCGCCGATCACAGTAGTATCGCAATATGCTTGGTTGGAACCAGACCAGTGAATACCATCAAGACTTCGGATGGCGTCAGTCTCATGCTTCGAGAAATCATTCTGGTCGCTTTTCTCGCCAAGAAAGGTTGAGATCTTCTTCAAGGCGACAGCCATAGACCCAACCCAGCAGAGGGCGTCTAAGTGCAGTTCTTCTGGATGTGGTGGTTGTGCTCGAGGGTAGTCATCCAAGCCACTTGTCAGAATGTGCTGAGGTGTGCGACCTCGCCATCGGTATCCCTGATAATACTCAGGGCCAGGAAGCTGATAACTCTTCATGTTGCCAGCCTGTGTTCGACGAAACCATTCGTAGTGCTTCTTCATCCTGGGGTAGATCGCCTTCAAATAGGCCGTCCCTAACGCGGGATCTTCCAGATATCGACTTGGAGCTTCATGGGAGGGGGAGATTCCGCTGGCTTTTGCGAGAAATGCTTCGACTACCAAAAATAGAGTTGGTGGGTTGGCATAGTGTGGATATTGGGTCTGAAACTTCGACGGGACCTTGCTCCGCGCTTCGGGGCCGAGAATCTGTTCTCTTGCTATCCAGCCACTTTCGTCCATCAGATCGAGCCAGCTTGAGACAATTTCCAGAGTCAGATCCATGTCCCAGTCGAGAATGACTTGGAGATGGAAGCCTTCGTCCCAGAGGAAGCCTCGAGGGAAGAAAGGCCTAGAAGGTACAGCGGTGAAAAGCTGATAAGGGCCACGTTCTTCAATAGTGGCACGAGATCGGGCTAAATCGGCCTTTTCCCAGAACTTCTCGTCAGTCTCGGCATATTCTGGAGCGGAAGAAATGTCAACTTTGCTTGTACCGTCAAAATACCCTATTCCTCCCATAAGGTTGGCAAGAAGAGATTGGGAGAATTTGATGTATTGCTTATCCTGGAATGGCGCTTGAGGTGCATACACCGACTCGAAGCGCTCACTGAACACGGATGATGCGCTTCTGATACAATTTGTTAGAGTACTGGAGGTCATCGATTCAGGATTTGAGCTTGAAGAGAATAGAACGTCGAGCTCAAACCCTGCTTCGAAGGTCTTTTGCACCAAATGAAGGTTTCCAGGTCCAGGTTTATCTGCAATCAATCCTTCATGAGAGTCACTGCTCTTGATTAGGTCGATTAACATTGACTTTGCCTGCCATATAGTGTCTCCGGGGACCGTCAAACTATTAACAGACGTCTTTTGACGGGCGCCGCTGTCAGCTCCATAATCTGGAAAATCTATTTGAAAATCGCCTAAGCCGACCATCGTACCGTTGCAGACGACATTACTATTGGATGGATTGAGTCTGTGCCCATTCGTGCATATCACCTTTGAATCTGAGTTCTCACTTCCAAGGTAGACTATCAGAGTAGTCTTCTGGTCGTTGCGTGCATTTGCCCTCGGGATGCCTTTGATTCTCAAGCCCCAATTTCCATTTGGTTCGCCGTCAAACACTTTCGCAAACTCAGTAACTAAGTCCAATTTGTTCCCAGTATCATAGACAGTTTGGGTGCCGCCACTCCGGACATCGTACGACGTCCAACCATAGCCTGCCATACCTTCATCTTGCTCGCATGTGTGACGGACATCTTTTGATTTGACTAAAATTAGTAGATAGAACAACAGAAGCAAAGGGTGCTTGAAGCGTACTTCCCGGGATATTGACAGGATCGTCGGCATTCGACCACATCAAGCCTACGAGCAAGGAATTTGGTATCCTCGGCCGTATGCCAAGGTAGAGGTTGGGCCGATAGGGACCCCAAAGTAATGATGCATTGCTCGGACTCGATATTTTCTCGGAGCTCGTTGTGGATGTTTCGATTAGGACAACGAACATTAATACGATGAGCAACAACATAGCGAGTTACAGCCAGCTTTGCCTTTCCACGTCCAGTACTGTGGATCATGTAAGGGAGAGCAAGTAGCTGTACCTTATGCCCCCAATAACTTACTGCAGTCAGCGTGATGATTGGTAATGAGTGATCTCAAGTCAGTAAATATTTTGGCAGTTGTCAATAGGGGGCTGGTTTTCCCACTGCAATTCGTTACGAGCTGCCCGCATCGTAGCCGCTGGAGCTCTTGGCGCTCAGAAGCTAAGCCGCACTCGCATTAGCACGTGCGCTCCTGCAAGCGCGAGGCACGCCCTTCCTCAGCACCATCATAGTTTTGGCTTCATTCATTGGCCCAGTGATATCCACTGCTTTGCCAGCTCAGCTTGACGCAGTTTCAAAGGTGCAAACCAAGCCCAGCCATAGTGACCCCCAAACGGCTCACTCATGCAACCCAGTGGTCTAGCCCCTGCAGCAAACCTGGATCATTATTCTATACGGAGTAAGGCTTCATCGAATTATGGAGGGTGGGTAGCTTCTTGTATGTGTTCCTTATCTCATTATATCGTTGCTAGGTGTGTGGCGGCTTCCAGCGATGAACTTTCCGAAATGTCTTGCATGCTTTACGTTAGTTGGCGCCGGCACATTGGAATCTTCTTCCAGATACCGCTCGATATTCCATTATCTTGCACGATTCGTCTTGGCGGCGAAGCACTCTAATTTTTCGCGAAGGACTGGGGAAATCGGGCAGCGATCTTGCTGTAGGATGTAACGTGCATGAAGCTTGGCAATATTCACGGCGTCTCAGTGTTTCACAAAGCGGTAGGCTCATCCGGAGGCTGAAGCTCGACAAAATCTCCTTGGTTCTGGCTCATTTATCTTCCGTCTTTCTCTACGTGTAACTTCCGTCTTAGTGATTCCTGCCCGAATATTCACAATTGGAGACATTCGACATCGTTCTGGCTAATCTCGCTACTCCAAACGGAGCCTTGTCTACAAAGCAGTCCCCGTATGCAGCATATCCCTTTTACCACGATCTCGTATTTTCCTCCAATCCATGGCAACCTCGAAGCCGTTGCCAGTGACGCCGATGCAGGCACCAGAGCAAGTCCAACATAGCACGCTGGAGGTAGACCACGATCGTTTGCTAGAGAACAATTGCAATGCTGCTCCTATGGTGGGCCATGATCCCCAGCATGAAAAGATTATCTTCTCAACCAATGTCGACAAACAAGCAGTCATCAATTACGAAAATGTTGGCAAACAAGCAGTCGATAGCTATGACGAGGTTTACAACGATGCAGCCGGTATAGATGCATCTAATGCGCAATTAGAGTTGTCACGACGAACAGAGCAGCGCAAAATATTCGGTCTGAAGCGCAAGACGTTCTTCATCGCTTTGGCAGTTGTATTCCTTCTCATGGTGTCAGGTGTAATCAGTGGTGGTGTTGGTGGAACGACCTCTGCCCATCATAGAGGACCGACTGCTACCGCATCCAAGAGCATCCCAACTCCGACTACTCGAACACTATACGGAAACACAGGCCTGGCCGCCATGCAATATACTGATCTCAACGGCACATTGCACAAGAGATTATACTATCAAGACAGCAGTAATAAGGTCCGAGAGTCTGCTTGGGATAACAACACTGCTTTCGATACCGCGTGGCAGATTAACGCCGTCAGCGATGCCGTCAAACCCGGTACACCCATCGCAGCAGCAGCAGGATATCCTCATGCCATTTATGACTACCCATTGGTGCGTTTCGCTAAATCCTCGTGCTCCGTCATTGTTTAACACATGACTTGTAGGTTAAGGATGTGTTCTATATGTCAGCTAACGATGAACTCTACGCGCGTCAAGCTCCCTCTAACGACTCTCAAGCCTGGATTCAGGACAATTTCAGCGGACTCTACAGCGGCAGTAATTCTACTTTCCTCGCTGCATACTGGAATCAAAATATTCAAAATATCTCGCAAGAATTAGTTATCTTGTTCCAGGAAGCCAACTTCGCCAATGGCATTACTCAAGGCCGATATATCAGCAACAGCACGACAAGCAGTCCGTGGGTTGCTAACAATTTCGGATTCTCGCAGCCCCAAGGGTCGACATTTGTTGTGTCTCTTGTAAGCTATCGAAGCGGAAAGCACCTCATGCTGTACACAGTCGGCGATGGCAACAACTTGAAGCAGCATGAATACACAATCAGTGACACTGATCTTATTTCCACGACCGTTGTATCCCTGACCTCGGAATCTGGTAAGTACAACATAATCAGCGCAGTCTCGCCGATTATACATTCTCTGAACACACTAACATAGTCGTCAAGTGACCGACCTGATCGTCCAGCCGCGATCCCCTCTTGTCGTCGTGGCCCAAGATAATCAACCTTTATATACAACAGACACGTTACCCGAGTGCACCCATCAAACACCCTTGGCCAACCTAATCATGTTTACGGTTCCGGACCGCAGCTCTCTAGTACTCAACGCATGGAATTGCTCGACAGGGTTCTTAGATCACACGGACGAGATCAAACCTCTTCAGAAGCCGAACACGACGTATCTCTCTCTGGCAGCCATGAGCGATAGAGCGACTGGGGACGGATCCGTGTACGTCATGTTTGACTCTGGGACTGGCCCGCAGGTTGAGGAGTGGACTATGCCTCAACGTGCGGGTGACCCGTGGGTCACTAGCAGGAATGTCACTATTGACTTTGGCTTGTAATTTCCGAGTACAATGTAGCGTTGGCGTTCCGGAACTTCACCGTTAATGGACATGGCTTTCTCTACTTTTCACATCTCCGCAACATCGAATTCGACTTCAAATTCTTGATCTATCACCTTGATTAGGGATCTTTCTAGCTCTACAGGCCGGGCTATGGGGAGCAAGGAGTAATGGAGCGGCAACCACGATCACGAAAACCCTGCCTCGGCAACGGGACTGCACGTATGATGAGGCTCAGATGGGTAGCGATCACGAAAGGACCGCCCCTGCAACGGGACTACACGAATGATAAGGCTCACATGGGTACTGTTGTACGAACCTGAATTATGCCGTATCGATTCTTGCAGACCCAACAGATATACTATCACGCACAGCGTGCCTCATGACTTTTTACCTCCCATGTAGAGACACGGTCAGTATAGAAGACATGGAAAATACAGAACATACACAGTAGGTCATTCATTTATCTACTACGACCCCAGTAGTCCAAAGCACCTTGTATATAGCCACGATCCTTTTAAAGCCAATGACGCTACACACCCACGCAACACCTGTACATCCCCAATGCACCTCGCGCATGCTCAAGTCAAAACACTAGCAGTACCAATACAATCACACCTCGAATCCCGCACCTGAAGTCAATACCCTACCTCACCTCGTGCTGCACAGCACCATCTACCCAGTCTGTCCTTTCTTTCTAAAAGTCAACCAGAATACTTTCTTCTATCGCCAAACCTCCGATTTACACCCACAGACTAGAGAAGACTCGACATCTCGTCCGCTCTGCTATCGCTGCACACCAGACCGGTTGCTTGGTTGCGGCGGCCGGGACAAGCAGAAGTTGAAAACTGCTGTGCGCATCTTGCTTGCATGATATGTGCCGGACTGGTGACGGAAGATTTGGGCTAATTGAATCAAAGGACTACGCAATTGCTGAAACGGCTTTAGTAAATTATGGGGAATTGTACATTGGAGACCAGTCTTGGTAAATGGGATTCTGCGCCTATGAAGAAGGAATGGCATGCCCCTGTGGGTCGTCGTGCGCCTCTCATTCCTCATGTGTCGACTCGTCCCAAATTAGTGCCTGAAGTCAACCCAGGCACGAAGGTAGAGCAAACCCTGCATGGACTATCGGAATTTTCATCTCCCACGTGCGCGACTATCTTGAATGAATTGTAGTGAGAGAAACAGCTTCCAAGTCGGAACTTTGCCATGCTAATTGACCACTAGAGTAGTGGGGCGAATCCAAAAGTGTGACTTCGGTTCTAGCAGATTGAACCTGAGGGTTGAAGCTCGCTTGATGTATCTGCAGAGTGTTTTGTCACCCGCGTGTCAAGAAGGAAATGAACTATCGCATCCCGCCGTTCCAGATACGATTCTTCATCTATGGCCTCTGCATTATCGAGGCCCGGCTCCTTCGCCATCATCTCATCCGCCAATGCTTGTGGATTCGCACCGAATTCCATTAGCAACGCCTTCATTGCCACTGCGCTTTCAAGGCCCTCTTCATAGGCTTCCGGACCGTCCCAGGTACAAAACCATCTGTGGGCGTAGACCAAGCTGGGGAAGCCAAATTCGTCTCTTGCGTCAACTTCAGCACCGGATTTCAGAAGAAGGTGGGCGATTTTGACATAGTGACTTTCCATAGCGCAGTGGAGGGGTGTGCGACCTTGATGGTCCCGTTTTTCAATTGAAGCCCCATTATCTACAAGCGAGACAGCTATTGGATACCTAGCGTCTGCGTCTTGAAGTGCCCGGGTCTTAACGAAATCAAAAGAAAGCCCGTTATGGGCAGCCATCATATGTAGTGGTGTCGACCCGAGAATATTGGTGGCGTTCACGTCGGCCCCGTATTGTATCAAGCGCGATACGATTGTGGACGACCCTGCATAATGTAGTACGGTGCAGCCTTCAAGGGAGTACTCGCGGTTCGATGTCTGCCGCCAAGAAACGTTTGCACCAAAAAGCAGCAGTAGGTCCACGATTTCAATTGCATTCTGAGCAGCGGCGTCAGCTAGCACCGAAGCCGTGGAGTGAATCCCTTTTCGGGCAGTGTCAGCGCCTTTCCTCAGTAAAATTCGTGCAACATCAGCATTTCGAGTAGATACTGCATCCGCCAATGGTGAATATCTTTTCCCATTAACATCTGCTCCCGCAGCTAGGAGCATATCCGAAATCCTGATTGAGGTTGCTCCTTTCAATTTGGCAGCATAGTTCAGCGGTGTGTATTCACATCTGTCGGCGTCTGAGTTGACATTAGCGCCAGCTCTTAGAAGCATGGATACGCATAGCTCGTTCCCAGAGCGAACTGCACAGTGTAGTGCATGGTTCCCTTCAGCTCCCACGATGGTGCCTTTAATTTTCTCGATCAGCAATTCTACTGTCTCTCGATCGTCGTAGCAAATTGCCACACAGAGAGCGTCGGACGCTCTTCTAAATCCCGTGCGGGTCAAAATTCCCTCAATCTCTAGAAGCGTGGGGACTCTGTCAATAAGGCCATATTTGGCAGCCACCCAAAGCCCATGAACATCATCGGGATGATTTCGGCGGTGTTTCCAAGAGAAGAAGCCATCATCATGATAGAAGTACTCAAGCCCAAGCGATGCTGCGGCAACTGAGGCTGCAAGGTTAATGTAGCATCCCAAAAATTTCAAACAGAGAGCTCTTGTTGCGCGTCCATCACTGTGGGCTAGGTGATATCCCCATGAGTTGGTAGCATAGTCTAGTAGAGGGTGGGCTTCTAGATGAGCGTCTGCCTTCTCTGGATCAAACCGTATTTCCATGATGTCTGTTTCGGTATAATTCGAGAATTCGTCGAATAAGAGATAGGTGATGCAGGTTATTGCGATATGGGTATCTGCATCTTTGAACAGGTCGTGCCTTCGACGGTCAAAGTACTCTTGCATAGTGTAGTGAGCTAGACGGACGGAGCCATTGCCTCTGTCGATGACTACGAAGCCGGCACAAACGGATGTCAATGTTTCTTCGTCAACAAAGTTCTCTTCGTCTATCGCAGTGTCCCCGGGCTCAATCGAAAGGGCATAGAGTAGTTCCGTCACGGTCAAAGGCCTGTTTGCTAGGCTGATCCATGATATAATAGTGAACGCGAGATCACGGAAGCCTGGTTCTTGTGAATTGATTCTCTGAACTGTTTCATCGTATGTAAAATTTGAAGCAGCGGAGTCAGACCCTTTCGGCAAAGCCTTCAGAGCCTCTTCAATCTTTCTCGTGTTGATTTTGTCGACTAGTGACCTCATATGGAGACGAGCTAGGAGGAATCTGTGTTCGGTGTTTGTATTAGCTTCTTGCATAAACAATATTGGAAATCCAATCGCCTGTACATCGATAATGGTGCGACTAGACTTGCTCCAGCCATGGTGAGACCCTTGACTCCGCATATGTTCTCAACATTGTCCAACGCAGCCCCAAGCAATGTAGTCGCCAGTCGACTAGTCGTGTCTCTCTTTGTAGGCCCGGATGATCTGAGATAACGGTTGGACGACTATGAGAGCTTTGACCTTTGCTGGCAACGACGATAGCAATGGGATACTGAAAAACGAAAGCCAAACGTTTCCAGAATTGTACTCGAAGATGAAAAGAGGAAGTAGAACAAGGATCACCTACATGCCCTCAACAGCTCCAGTAATAGTCTGCACGATTAGCTCCTGCAGAGCCGGCTTGTTTTTGACGCACGTCGGCAGGCTCGACATCTGACTCGTCAAGTAGCGGCGAACATCGGCGTTGTCTGCTGACACGACAATATGCATAGCGTCATCGAACGCAGCAATGAATGGAGAGACAGGGCGTGAAGTTACCATGAGGTTCGAAATTTCGCGGAGCGATTGAAGTTCATCGACTAATGATTCCTGTGCAGTTTCGCTTTCAGAATACTCATCGAGCGCGTCGACAACAATGAAGACTTTCCGAAACCGCCTAAGCTCTGTCCTCAGGACGTTGGAAAGGTCCCCTTGTTTGGGACGAGAATGGTTTCTCATGCTTGCCTCATAGAGATCCTTGATCTGATCTGGTACTAATTTAAGGGCCTGAATCAATTGCTTTAGAAGCCCTGCAGTGATGTTGGCGAGGGATTGCTGCGAGCGATCCTTGTAGAAGCAATACATGTAGAGTACTATTGTCAGTCCATCACCTGCGGATGTTGTATTGAGATGGTCGATCACGAGAGATGCAATGATAGTCTTGCCTGCGCCAGGGATCCCCTCAATGAGTTCAGAGTCAGCATATCTACATCAAGGAACAACACTGTCTCGTGGGCCACATCAGAAAAGCAGCTACGCTCAATGTATGTCTCATGAATCACAACGGCGAAAACCCGGTCAAAAGAATGACGTACAGGGCAGAAGAGCGTCTCCTTGGCACCGTCTCGCCAGCGTACAAAGTTGGGGGAGGACAAGAACCACTGTCCTGTGCCTTCAACACGGGCTTCAGTGGCGCCGTTGTGATCTTTCCGACAATCGACAGGTGAGAGCCAGGACAACACTTTATCAAGCAACGTTGAGTTGGCTTGAGCAGACATGCTAGCACTCAAGGAGTCGATATTGGTAGAGATATTTTGCACCCGTATGCCTAAAGGCTCAATAGCTGCAGTGTCTGTCTTTATTGCACGCGAAAGCTTCATACTGTCCTTTTGTAGGGCCAATATCAGGCGCGATTTGAAACGCTCGATATGTGCCAGGATCTGATGGATGTCATCTTTGCTCAAAGTCCATACTAGATGCCTGAGTGGAGCTCCATTAGCCATTCCCATCGCATGTAAATAGAAGAGGAGAGAATTATAGACCACCTGGAAATAGTTATGGGTGAAATGACAGATTTTGGGGGGAAGGCTTGTTATGAGGGTCTAGTCGCTGTGCTCGGAAAGGTGTAGGAGAGGACGGACACTTGTAGGCTAGACCAGGCGGCGGTGTAGATCGAGGGTACCACAATAGAGAATTCGGGACGAAACGCGTCAGAGCAATCCTTCCCATAGCGAAGGGTTCCAGGCGGAGGAAGACTATGCAAGGAGAGCGCTTACTTGCCCAATCTCAACATAGGAGATTCCGTCTTCAACTTCCGTTTGAGCTGATCCATCGTCCTTTTAAATAACTCCAAAGGCCCACCAGGCCCTCCAAGCTCCAAAACGCTCTCGATCCAAGGATCATTAGGGTCGGCATTCTCTACTTGATCCCTCAGGGTATTGAGAAGTGGAAGAAGATTAGCAGCCTCCAGCGCCAACTGCGCACGCTCTTTCGGCGCGTTCTTGACGTCATTAAGATACCTATTCAAGGAGACTCTATCAGACCGATCTGTGTGATGATAGCTTTATGCAATTTAGGCAGCACCTCGCTGTTGGTAGTGGAAGAACAACAGATTGCGGACGCTGAGCGTCCCCCGGTCCTAAAATAAAGGGTGCCGAGTATGTAAAGAAGCAGCTTCCAAGAAGGTATGTAATCTTGGACGTGGCAATCAAGAAGCATAAGAAACGAAGCACCACTCACTGATACGCCTTTACTGTAGCACCGATAAGCTGAACAACGCTCGCAGCCAAGCCGACTACAGTGACTGCTTCTGCCATCGCGAGCACCAGGTTGTTGTGTGGATGAACAATGACGATCAACCATTACGTGAGGCGGCCAATGTGTCCTGTGCACGGAAAGAAAGGAAGAGCAATGGTAGTGGGACGAATGCACTCATAACTTGCATGGCTCTTCAGCCTCACTATTCTACGCTAGCTGCATTCAGACTTAGTTTTAGCTGAACAAGATCAATATTTTGATGTTAAATTCTAGTCTGTCTATGCACGCTTGTCATCCTTGGGCTCGCGGCCCAAGATCGATATCCCCAGTTTACACTCAAGGGCCCTTGATCAGCATTTAACCTCCTTCATAGCTCACAAGTTCTGATCTGTATCCAGGCCACCGTACTGATTATCATCGCCCTCTCCCATCTTCTGCCTGGGTGCCGACGAACCGCTCGAGCTCTGCGTCTTCCTCTGCATATCATTCTCTGCTTTTCTGCCCGGATCATTCTCGTCTCCAATATCAGAGGTGAAGCTTGCGTTCTGATCGTCACCCTCATCGAATCCACCCTCCGTGATGTTCTTTCCCTTTGGCTTGCCGGTCCGAGCAGGGTCAGATGCAACACTGCCTACATATCCTGGAGCGGCATCGACATCCGAGCTGCCCTCTCCCTTGAATGTGTTCTCGGTAGGACCAGACTTGGCATCGCTCCCAGACGTCTGCTGCCCACCAGTCGAGCCCATTGAGGCACTAGGGCCAGTCACACCGCGTAGGCCTGACGATGGTTTTCCATCCATAGGTTGCGGTTGAATATCTGACTGACCATCTGCACCTTCGGGATACTTTTGTCCACCTGGGCCCTTAGCGTTGTCGGAGGTTTCGTCCCAGGCAGCTTTGGCCTCGCGCTCTGCGGCGTTTGGCGCTGGGCGGAGCTCGGTGGCGCTAGAGGTGTCGGTGTTGTTGAAGGTAGATGATGAGCCTGATTGCTTGAGGGGCTGGCTGTCACGATTTTCTCCAAATTTGCCGCCTGAGCGAGCAGATTCAGCGGCCAGGGAGTCTGACGCGACCGAACCGGCGCCTTCAGTGGTGGGATTGTTGTAGCGCTCGGGGTCAGAAGTGTTCTGATGTGGGTGTCAGCCTGACCGATCATCGCTAGGCATATTGGGGGAGCAAGCTACGACTGGGGTGGGGAGATGTCTGGGCTTACCTTCATGCCCTGGTTGGTTGAGCCGATCGGAGTTCCTTGCATTTCCATGTTTGTAACTGGTTGTGGTTTCTACTGAAGGAAGATCTTATGAGTAGATGTGAGGTCGTGGCTATATTGTTGAATATTGATTTTGTGATCGGTTGTCTAAGTGTTGAGTGCAAAAAGATTGTGGAGACAGAGCTCCATGCAAGGCTACATCATGTCCAAGGAGTGATGTAATGCCCTACTAAATGTGGCCCTGAAAATCACTCACCATATCTGGCTATCAGTCACCTGACTAGAGCTTGGATTGAGTTGGCATGAGATACGAGCGAATTGGCTTCTAAGACCTCTCTGAGATTCGACAGGGATCCTTTGCTCGCAACAAATTTCATCTATATTTGGAAAATTTGATGCAGAGCATTCCCGGTCATCCATCCAATTATCTCATTTCTAGACTTCGTATCGAGAGCTCGACGTTTGCAGACCTCCTTGTGTCTCGAACTTAACGTTGGCTCCAATTCTACCGTTAGAGCTTCTCCGCATAGTCCAGTCCTTCCATCTTTCTATAACCCCTGTTCAGCTCTTACCTCTTCTTAGCATCCTTTGGCAGCCCGTCCAGATTATCATGCGCTTGTCTTCCCACATTTTCAGCGCTGTCACTGGTTGCTGGCCCCCTGAGACTACTACTGCCTCCTCCGTACGAGACGTCCTCCGAAACTCCGCCTGACCCGACATTGACTTTGCTCGCATCACTAGAGTTTCAGTCCGAAGCTACTGGGGGCTGGTCAGGTAGAGGAAGGTTGGCTTGACGCTCGGCGATGATTTCAGATTTTGGCTTGGAGTTCTTGTCGATGATGGACTGTGGCAGCACTATCAGCCATCGCGATGCTGATTGGCAAAGATACTAATCGACATACCTTTGTCTGAGCGACCTCAGAGTCCTTGGGTACATTGCCATCGTTTTTCTGTGAGACCTTCGACTCAGCCTTCCGGAGATCTTCGCTGGTGGCATGGAAGGTTTGATCAGACATCTTGATCACGGTTGTGCGATTCTGCCGTTATGGACAGTTTGATTAGCTATGAGGTTGATGTGAGCGTGGGTACTTGAAGTGCTGTAATGTCTGAGAATTGAGCGATTTCTCGTCAGAACTTCGAAGAATTGATCAAAAAGGTAGTGGGGTGACGGAAGGGTATCGCGTCATGAATTTTTCCCCACGATAATAGTGGGGTGCCAGATGTGACGCAATCCTAGCTTTCTCGGCAACGGGAACGTCAAGCGAGCCAATCGCGGCCCGACTTCTTAAACCACAGCAGTGTGAACATTGCCGTACGGAAGCTTCAGAGAAGCCCAACGCGCAACGTTCCCTCAGAAGCTCCTCAGGTACAATAATATCGAGGGTTTTAGCTTCTGCAAGATCCCACACAGATGCGCAGGTGGATAAGAGAGTTACTGCGCGGTTTTGTACCATGCAATAGCTCTCGAAGATTTGGGCGGAGGATCTCTCTCCGGAAAAGGGGCTCGGAAAGGTCTACCTAGAGGCATGGAATGTGTATGACCAGTCACGAGTCTTAGCTGGTGCTTTCAATTTTACGGTCAGCAGCTGAGCTCTAAGCATTCAGTGTTATCTAAATCACGATATAAGTTAGTAGATAGAGATTGAAGATTCAAATGAGCTAGAGGACAAGAGCCAAAGCCACCAATGTTGAGGTTACGTTCAAGGGTATCAAGGACCTATCCATGGCTTAGCACCTGAACACACGATCTGGAGGATCATAAACCCAACTCACTATGTAACAGCCTCCTTCACATGTTTCCCACCAACGCCATGCACATGCCACACAAAACTTTTATATCCTAACATCCCTTCCGGCCTTCAGAACCACTTTCACAAGATCATTGTACACCTCGCCAAAGTCCTCCGCCCCCTCTTCTTTCTCCACCTTCTTCTTCCCTCCAGCTTCTCTGCTCACCATAACAACGCTAGTAGGTCTCTTCGTACTGCTCGCGGCCCCCAGCTCCGCCCTCGACGTCACAAAGATATACGGCACACCATGATCTTCGCACAGGACCGGGAGGTGGGAAATGACATCCATGGGTGAAATATCCGCCGCCAAAACGACAATGGCGGGTGCTTCGACGCCTGAAGCAGCGGGCGATTTACGGAGGGACTTGACGACTTCTTTGACGCCACGTTTGAGGGATTTATTCTTTGCAGCTGTGGCATTGCCTTTATTAGCCATTGGCTCTTTCATTGATCGTATGGGCCAAGGAGGACTATATATACCTTTCTTGACGCTCTTAAGCACCTTTTTCCCCACCTTCTCATCCGCCAATGGATTTGCAAACGGCACCAGTGCGCCCTGAAGCGGCGCGCTCTTCACCTTAACCTCCAAATCCCCTTCCTTCTCCTGAACCACGACACTCCCTGGCTTCGTTTCCTCGAGCGCGTTGAGTAGCTTAGTCGTAACCTCGACATCGGCAGCTTCTGCTTCTTTGACTTTCTTTTCTTTCTTTTCCTTCTTGTCTTTCTTGTCTTTCTTTTCCTTTTTGTCCGGTTTTACAGATTTTGATTTGTGCACGCCGTCCGTTTCGGAGCGCTTGGCTTCTTTTTTCGCTGTCTTGGCCGCACGTTTGGCGTCTTTGTCCGGGTCGGTGGGCTTTTCTTTAGCCATTGTGTGAGTGCGAAGAGGGAATAAGTGGAAAGCGGCTTCCGGCTTCGCTTTTGCAAAGCTTGCGAAAGTTCGAGGACCAAATTCAGCTTTGCCGAGCTTCTTCAGGCTAAGCCTGTTTGGGAAGGGCTGCTTGGCTCGGCAACAAGTTCTGGTACACAACTTGTAGTTATTGATCAGGAGACATAACATCTGTGACCTAGGCTCCTGCTCTTCTCCTCGGGGCTACGTGGGGTAATGAGTCTTCTCACGCTGCGGTGTGCGACGAGTTCTGCCATCCGTAAGGTAAGTTCAATGGATACAATGTCAACATGGGTTCTATAGCTGCAATTGACCCAACGAAGTCCCTCTATTGGCCGTTCAGGTTATTGCCGATGGCATTAAAACGCAGTGTTGAGAACACTCAGCCTGGCATGTGCCACAATTATTGTAGCATCTGTAAGGATCGGAGTCTTGGCATCTAGCTTGAAATATTCGTGTTCTGTTTCGTAGCACCTGCTTCAAGTCCTGCATGCAGCCACAGATGAGATCTTGCAACCCTCGAATCGACGAGGGTTCGGACTGTGTCTTGCAAAGTAAATCTCCTGTCCGATGATCGGATCGAGAATGGTAAGACTCTTGTGAAGCGGCATCTGTGATCAATCTAGTCAGTGCCCTGGATAGCTTGCTTCCCTAAGCGTGGTTTAATCCTACGAAATGTCTTGGAATCTCAATCCCGAAGACCAATGTTGAAGGCGACTGAAAGAATTGGCTAGGGCTTTCGGCTTCTCGGTCTGCAACATATTATCACTTGCAAAGAAGAGCTCGTGCAGATCCAATGTAACCTTGAGCAACACGTCAAAGTGATCGTATTTTCATGGCCTTATGTACAAATCCTCAACAACCTCCCATTTATTCTCCTCGGCTCTCTCCTCAGGCTTATCCATGTTTAACCACGCACGGTTCCACCTTGAGTGGCCTCATCAGATTCCACAGGATCATGCGTCCGTCCGGGCTTTGAATTATAGTATTCATTCCTAATACCACACCAATTAGCACTCTATGCCCACGCCCATGCCAAATCTGCCATCATCTGTAGGTGAGACATACTTCTCAGTAGCCCAGGTCAAAGTCAAGTATGCGATCGCAAAGGGAGGCACAACGTAAAGCGCCTGGGCTCTGCATCTCCGATACGTATTGAAGACCGCTGCGTGCAGGGTGCCGGCAAGGGGGCGCTGGCGATTGGCGGAGATGGCGTAGGATGTAATACCTTTTTGGGTTTGGGAGCCTGTGCGTCGATGGGGTCAGATGTGGCTAGATGATAGTGTCCGCGTCCTCGACGTGGGTGAACAGGATACAGGTTCTTTGTGACGAAGTCGATGATGTAGAGGAGAAGATTGTTGGCATACCTAGATTGCCCCATCCACCGAGATACCTGCAAAGGGATGTCAGTTGATAATCTAGTCATGGAACAAGGAAAGGCCTTCTCGAGGACGGGGACGACGTACTGGCCATGCTTTGTGTCTAACGGTGCGTTTCCCCCTGTCATGGTGCTTGAGGTATGTTTTCTGGCGACAAAGGAAATGTGAATTCCGTATGCGAGGTGGCACTTGCTTGAGCAGAAGACCGAGGTCGATCTTCGTCGTCGTTGCGCAAGTCAACGCCAAGAATCGAAATGACACTAAACCGTATCGGACCTGGATATTTTTCAACGACAGTGGAGCTGCCAATTGATTGCTCTTCCCCAAGCTTCTTTCTTCACCCACACGGTTGGAATCACCTTTCGCTTCTTTCCTAAACCCTCTAAACTCAATCATCCACCATGACCACCGCCCTCAGCGCCGTCTACAAATTCGCTGTCCCCCTCGCCATCGGCTTCTCCTTCGCCCAAGCCTCCATTTACGACGTCAAAGGCGGCAGCCGCGCCGTGATCTTCGACCGTCTTTCCGGAGTCAAAGACACAGTCGTGAACGAAGGCACACATTTCCTCGTTCCCTGGCTGCAGAAAAGCATCATCTACGATGTCCGCACGAAGCCAAGGAATATCTCGACGACGACGGGGAGTAAGGATTTGCAAATGGTCAGCTTGACGTTGAGAGTGCTACATAGGCCAGAGGTCAAGGCGTTGCCCAAGATCTATCAGGTGTGTATTCCTCACTACATTTCTCTAAGCCCAGAGAAATCTCACACTCGTGCTGCTTCCTCCTCAATCCACCCGCCCATGCTTCCATATCTCATAACCCCTACAACAAAGCACCTGACTAAATCCACCACACCACCAGAACCTCGGCCTCGACTACGACGAGCGCGTCCTCCCCTCCATCGGCAACGAAGTCCTCAAAGCCATAGTCGCCCAATTCGACGCCGCAGAACTGATAACACAGCGCGAAGCCGTCTCCGCCCGCATCCGAACCGACCTCCTCAAACGCGCCTCCGAATTCAACATCGCCCTCGAAGACGTCAGCATAACGCACATGACCTTCGGCAAAGAATTCACCCGCGCCGTCGAGCAGAAGCAGATTGCGCAGCAGGATGCCGAGCGCTCACGCTTTATCGTGGAGAAGGCGGAGCAGGAGCGACAGGCGAATGTTATCAGGGCGGAGGGAGAGGCGGAGAGTGCGGATACTATTAGCAAGGCGGTGGCGAAGGCGGGGGATGGGTTGATTATGATTCGAAGGATTGAGGCTAGTAGGGAGATTGCGCAGACGTTGGCGGGGAATCCGAATGTGACATATCTGCCTGGTGGAGGCGAGGGTGGAGATGGGAAGGGAGGGAAGGGGACTGGGTTGCTGTTGGGGCTGAGGTCGTGAGGGTGAGGAGGTAGAGTTGAGCAGCAAGGTGTGGAGGAAGTTGTAAACGACAGGTTGTCCAAGAGCATGGAGGCATCTCTCGTACGGAAAATGGTTGTATAGCATTACAACACATCTGTAGCATAGCATTGAATTCCTCCCTTCCACCTATCTCCCACGCCAACTTTTTCAAAACTCCGCTCTTGTACAGCTCCAGTAATCTAACAACAATAACACCCCAACATACCAGAACCCCCGCGAAAGCCAATACCCAATCCCCAATCCCTCCATTGCTCCAGCAAAAAACACCTATTCTACATCCCTAGCCACTAACATTCTCTTCCAAACCCCCAGCCCATAGAACTCTGACAAGCCAAAATCCATACCAATATTCTAACGCCTTCAAGATGTTAGTTGATATATTCTATTGTAGCATGGAGAGTATATGGAAATGGCTGACTTAGAGAGGCAAAGACGATACATAATCAGAGTAAGAAGGGAAGCTGGTAGATTTAGTTCTCGAGGTCGGATGTTTACTGGATGCCAGATAAGAAAAGCGTGCTTTTGATCCGCGTGAATGGGGGGGAATAAGGAGGATTGTGGCTTTTGTTTACCATGTCAAAGCTTTATGAGTCTTTTTTTGGAGCTTAGTTGGGTTTGGAGTTGAAAGCTCTGCTGTTTTGGTAGAGTTTGTGGATTACTTCTACAGAATCAGCCCCGTCAATTGGTAGGTTCCTCGAGTCAAAGATCCCAGACGTGAAATTCATGAGTACCCTTTGTCAACATCAAAATCCAGGACGCCACAAAGCTTAGAATCAACTGCATCACCCTCGCTCCCACCTCAACCATCGCCGCCGGCGACATCCAGGTCCTTGTCACAAGCGCGGATGAGCTTTCGAGCCCTGATAACATCATCCACGAAAGCCTGCACGAATGAACGGCTGTTGCTCCTGCTAACAGCGTTTGCGGAAAAAATGCAATGTTGGGCGACGAATTCGTCCCACAAGCTTTGTTTGTCGGTGTCGTGGTTGTGTTGCAGGTCGTAGAGATATTTGACGGACGTGTGTGGCGGTGATAGTTCCTCATGGTCACATTTGTGTCTCACCGCCTCCAGTGTGAGCTCGCGTAGTTCGGGGATGTGGAGCGCACCGGTCAGGCTCCAGATGTAGCACCACTGGTCCATTGTGAGGGTTTTGTTGACTTCGTAGAGCTGACCGCCGTCGTCTATTGGCTCATGACACCAGCCGACAATCCAATCGAGCATCTTTGCTTCCTCTTTGGTCAGGTGCAGAAGTCTGTCGGTGGTGGTTTGGAATTGCTCTGCGTATGAGATGGTTGGAAGGGAGAAATTGTTGAAGTATGTGGAGTATTTGCGCATCACGCGCCTGTCAAAATCGACCTTTTCCGGACTGATCCCTACTTGGATGCTCGTAAAAAGCCAGGCTTGTGTCCAGTGTAAAGATTTCTTGACCTGATTCACAGACTGATCTACGTCCTCCAACGTGAATTCCTGGTCGCTGGTAGGGTGTGAAGCCATTGGTTTGGTGGCAGCTATGTCGGATGATGATTTATAATATCGCAATGAATGCCCTGCGTAAGTATAAGTATGTGGGTCAATGTAAGAAATGTATGTCGTACTCAGACGTAAAAATGAGCCTGATCAATACTCAAAGTAAGAGCAAATACAATGCACGAGTCCATGGCAGCAACATCCGGCTCCCCACTTCCTAGTCATTCCCGAATGGAAGGAGCCATGCCTATTCTCGTAATGGTGATTCAGTTCGCTCCGAGGTCTTAGCATACTCTGTTTCACAATCGTGTTGATACCAGCAAAGACAATATCGAAACCAAACTGGTGGAGACAACCGGGATTCATAATTTCTCTGTTACGCCTTGATTATGTATTCGTACCCCAAGGATAGAGCACAGTAAAAAGATCGAGTAGAGAAGGTTGCGCAGATAGTTGGCGCCAATTGGCCCTCGCTGGTCGTGGTTACCTCCTTTCGTTTGAGATTTATGTCTTTCAAGCGCGGTATGTGTGAGCACATTGAGGAGGTAGGTGCGCGTTTTCTTCGAGTGGGCGATTGAGATTTTTCTCTCAATACGAAACAACGTAGGTCTTCAAGCTCGAGTGTGGTCTTTGGAATTGCCCAGGAATGCCATGATGTCTCAGCTTCAAATCCGGCGGTAAAGATGCACCTGATACCTCATGTCCTCCAAGTCAATTGGATAGACAAGCCCCTCGGGTAGTCTAAACCACTCCGACTCGCGGGATACCAATTTCTCCCATTGGTTGGCACCAGCAGAAGCATTCTTGCTGCTGCCGACTGCAGCTGACTCAAGGAGCGTGTGATCTAGGAGCCATCGCATAGGATACTTCTTGGTATCACCCTCATCATGAGTATCAGACGACGATCCGAGCTTCACCGTTGAATAACTTCCTGGGCTGTCAACGACCAACAGCAATGCACTAGGGGAAGAGAGCATCGTCAGCGATAGTAGAAAATTCGTTGTAGCGCTTATGGAAGTGGTGTAGAGCTCGTTGAGTGTGAACATCAGTGTCACCAGTGAAACATCCGCAAATGTTGCTGCCAAATCGGAGAGTTCCATGTTCAAGACATCTTGCTGCACGAAGCGCACGGCGTACAATGAAGGCTCAACCACTGGGCGATTAGTAGCTTTTGTTTCAGCGGAGGCGTATCGACTTAGCGTTGGTGCTGTAGTGATGCCACAATATAGCTTTGAAATAATCGGATCCCATTCAGCTATGTCAATGGCTGTAACCTCAAGGTGGATCCGTGGCGGCCTTTGTCCCAACGGCCGGTCGAGTTCAGATGCTCTCTGCTGGATGAATGAATTCTCTTCGAGGTGCTTCAATAATCCTCCCAAGGCAACGATCTCTGCACCTCCACCGGCACCGATACACACAATGCGACTGACCTTCGCTTGCTTTTCCTTTGCCACGTGAACAAGGTCTGAAGACTCGGTCGAGTGTTGCTGCTCCATGTGATCAAGACCACCAAGCACGGTTGATGAAAGATATGCAGCAAGTATTGGTGTGCTGCACAAGACATCGGTGTAAGCCAATGCTCTACTCGGACTCCACCTGAGGGCATAAGCTTCTAGATACTCCACCCGCCCAAACGCGTTTCCAAAATCACGCTTGAAGAGGTAATGCTTAACCTGCTGGATGAGGTTGGGTAGATTGGTTTCGGCAGGAGAGAAAAGGGCGTGATTGAAAATATTTAGCAAAAGCTGGAGGAGCTCGATTGGTACTTTCGCGGACTTGGAAAGCAATTGAGAAGGGCTCGATCGATCTATTTTATGGTCCTTGTGCCTTGGTCCGACATTGGCAACGCAGTCGTTTTTCGGAGGGGGGTTTCTCTTGGATGGCATTATTGATATTTCACACTGCGAAGGCCGCTCGTCTCATTAAATGTTTTTGCCCAGAGCGTTTCCCAGATATGCCAGCACTAGACGAAGAGACAGATGGCCTGGGCGCTAATCGTGCCCACATGTGTTTGTTGAAGGAATATAAGATAGAGGTCAACTGTAAAGATATTGGGCTAGGGCCAAGACTACCCACGCCTGGGGTATTACACATTGTCCTATGTTGTAGTGTATGAATCCCCGTATCCCATACTTGCAGCAAAAAAGGCCCGCGGACGATATATTTACAGCTTTCTGTTCAGGCTGACTATCTTAACAATTACATACATCGTACCTGCCCTCCATCGCAGGCACAACTCTTCATCTCCTTGAGTGACGTCTCAACTTCCGTCCACCACACTCGCGCCTTATCTGGTTCCCGTGTGCTTCCCACTTCGTGTGTACGCTTCAAAACCCTCGAGTGTCAAATATGTATGTACTATCGTGTGTTCTTGACCCCTGTTCTTACATCATCCCTGCAAATACCACAGCTCCTCCTACCACAAGCACCATCTCCTTGCCCCACCCTCTCGTCATGACCGCCTCTCCAGTCTGCAATGACGGGTTTGAAGCTGACGTCGTGCTGGCCACACCTGCGGCCCCCGTAGGTGTATCCACTGCTGGATTACTACCGCCCACAACTGTAACGGCGGTTACAACGGATTTACTGCCGTTTGGTAGGGTCGATGTTTGTACCACAACGCTCGTCTGGGCTGCGGCGTTGTGGGCTGCCATTGATGTCATGCTTCCTGTTGGCGAGACGGTTGAGACGCCGCCACCGACAGTAGATATGACAACAAGTCCGACGCCATTCGTTGTGGTTGCTAGCTGGCCAGCTGTGAGGGAGACGGAGATGCTTGTCGAGGTAGGGGTGGGAGATGCAGCGGATGTGGTAGCTGCTGCTTGAGCAGAGGTGGTGGATGGAGAAGTGGATCCGGGAACGGGGGTGCCATTGGATGATGAAGTGGATCCGGGAACGGGGGTGCCATTGGATGATATAGTGGATCCGGGAACGGGGGTGCCATTGGATGAGGTGCTGGTTGATGTTGTGGTTATTGGGGAATTGCCAGCAGAGCTCACACTTGTCTCCGTAGTTGAACCAACTGGGGTGGAGGAATCTGATCTCTGAGGTACCGGTGTCACGCGTGTGGAGGTAGACTGAGGATTAATTGCCGCAGAAGTTGTGGTAGTTGTGCCATTGCTGATGTCGTTAACGCGTTTGGCCAAATCCACTACCTCCCTCTTTTGACGTCTAGCCAGGTTCACGATGCTTGTAGCTATCGACGGCTCTTCCTTATGGATGACCTCGACTGCTGTACGGTCTTCCTGAAACATGCCATGCTTGAATTTCTTAGGCGAGAAAGTGTGAAGAGCTTCATGCAATGATGGGGGGTCGACTTGCTCTAGGAGCTTTTGGAAGGTCTCGAGGTTTTCCTTATCTTCCCAATTGTTTTGTGATGGATGAGCTCGGATGCATGGGGTGAAGAGGATGAGGAGTAGGGACGCGGACAGGATGTTGTAGACGCTGAACATCTTATAGGTGTGTCTTTGTGACCCAGACGGTAGGATAGAATGTGTCGAAGTGGATGTTATGGATATGCAGTCAGCCTAGTACGTGCGAGTAAGTCAGCGTTGGATCGAGATTAACGACGCCGCAACTCCCGCGGTCAAACGAGCGCAGTGCGCAAAGCCCCAGAGAACACGAAGGTGCGACAAACCCTGCGATGATTGCGGGCGACAATGGGTCTTGCTACTTCTCAGGAGCAAGAGCGGGCATGCGAGTTTTGGTGTAGCTGAAGGGTTCAGAGGAGGTCAGAGAGGTCGCAACGCCAAGCGAAGGTGAGGATGAGTGAGTACTACTAAAAGATCAGGGTGTAAGGCGTTCCAATCAGTGCAATGCTGAAACGCTGACACGAAGCAAGTGGCAATTGCTCGTCACTTGACCTATGAGGGGGTGTATCAATACTCCTGAGTGATACTGGCAATAATACCTTAGTAGACGTGAGGGAAAAGTACGCTATGACAGGAACTTTCCTGCTGAATACGACCGCCAAGGCTTTTAGCCCTTCTAATTTTGGTTGGCTGTGACGAAATGGGATATGAGAAACCTGATGGATCGGCGACGGCACTTCACAAGCACGCCAAGCATGAGCGGGATCTTCCATTTTGTCGTGGCTTCAAACGTCTTGTTGCTGTGATCAGCACGCTACTCAGGGCGGCACCGGTCAAATTCATAGGCCATCAAGAACGTTGAACTGCTATCTCCCATTGCATGAGACCCAAATGTTTCATGTACACTGGAGGAGGTAATCAAATCTCCAATCACCCTATTTCAGCGACCTGTGTGTTGACCATGGGGATTCCTTGGCAACTGACCTGCAGACACTTCTAAGACGCTGAAAATGGAATGAGTAAATTGAACATCCACTGTCAAAGAAGCCAAAGTATTTGCCAAAGAAACAAAGAGAAACAAGAGTCTGCCTCTGAAAATCCTGTAGGCGCTTCGCCACTATCGAAAAAAGGGGGTATCCGTCGTCCGTCCATCTCATATCAAGAACCTCGTCCCTGTCTGCTGTACATCTTACTCGCAATCTTTGGCACATGAGAACCCATTATCGCAATCAAAACATCATGACATCTGGCGACGTCTCCGACCTTTTTGGTCATCGCTACCTGCCAATGGGAGCAACGTGCTGCCCTTCTTCCTCTTTACTGACCTCTGCAATGGCATCCGTCGATCTCCCACGCGTTGATACACCCTCCTGCGCGATTGCATCCAGGCTTTTCTCGCTCATGGCATGCTCGTCGCCGTTACGTGGTGGACTCTTCGCTCTTTCTTTCTCAGCTTCACGCTCTTCCTTCTTTTCCTTGGCTTTAGCGACTTTTCCTTTGATCCAGCTCATTGGGCCCTTCTTCTTCTCGTCCTCCGGGCCGCTGTCTTTTTCTCTTAGCACTAGGGGCTCTTTGGAGGGCGTGGATTCGTTGCTTGAGTGGTGGATCCCCAAAGGTGCTGACGCTTCAGTGCCTGTCTGCGTTGAGAACGTGTCGTTTGTCATGGACTTCTTGGGCCTTCCTTGACTGACGACAGAGGTAACACTCCTCTCAGCGACTGCACTCGAACCGAGCCGGGAATCTGATGGAGTGACGGCGCGCCTCTCGTGACTAGGTTTAGCGGTAGTCGAGGACAGCCTCCAACGACGCTTTCTCTGTGTATTTTTTTCACTTGTCACATCGTCGGTGTGATCGAGCTCTGACTCCTCTGTTACTGAAGCCTTGGAGTGCAGTGATCCAGGGGGCGAATTTGAAGGCTTCAATGCTGGGCTACCGCCATTCGTGCTACCGGCTTGGGAGACATGAAACGCACCGAGCTTTTCCATCTCGCCGATCCGAGGGGCTGACTCTAACCCCGGCGATGCATCGGTATTAGAGAATGTGGGGGGTGCAGTAGTCAATGGATCACTAGATAATGGAGCCACCATTCCAGGAGTTGGCATTGGCGTGTAAAAGGCCGTTGGAGAGTGCGGACTATCATGGAAGGATTGGGTCGAACTCTGAGCACTAGCATTCGGTGACACCCCCGGCATTCGCTTTTTCCTAAGCTTATTGGGCTTTCGGTCATCTTTACTACGCTCGTTCTCACTCGAAGGGGATTTCGAGAAAAAGTTCTTGCGCTCCCGGTTTGGCGTTGGGGAGTTTCCAGATGTAATAGTTGTTGTCACGCTGTGTTCCGGTGTTCGAAGGCTGAGCCCTTCGGTAGATGATGGTGCAATTTCTCGGCTCGATGCCCTGATATTCGAATCCTTAGTTTCTGGTACTGCGTTGAGGCCCTTTCGACTATCAACCGTAGGCGTAACGGGCGCTGTCGCAACAGATGGATCGACATTGGAAGAGCTGGCTTCAGAAGTTGGTTCAGCTAGCCTAGATCCTGATGACAATGACCGAGCTGCAGGAGCGAGCTGACCGCTTGGCGCAAGTCTAGAAGAGGTAGGGGTCGAAGATTCTGCGTTCCTGAAGCGACCTGATGGTATGCCAGGAGATCTTTGAGAAGGAACAGTATTACTCCTATGAACACCGCCACTTGATGTAGTAGTCGTAAGTGGGCTGCCTGGAGCTGGCGAGCCTGGACTTGGCACGTTGCTCGAGGCTCTAGAGCCTCGCGACGAGACAGACACGTTTCTCCGAAGCCCGCCCTGACGCCGAAGACTATCTGCTCCTGCACTCGCGTTTGATGCAGATCTACCCAGACCAGCTTGTGATGTTCGTGTTGGGGTATTAGGCTGTCGGGGCGAGCCTCTCTGTATATCTCGAACAGTATCCGCATCTGCTGCCGTCCCCCTCATGCCAACTAAGAAGTGGTCTTGGTTCACGATTAGGAAAATTATAACGTCTTGGCTGAGCCGATATTGGGCAGGTACCATGTCATGGTCTGGATGTGACAACATGCCTGGCTGGAAGATCGCTGCGAGATTAGGAGACGTCATACGATTGAGCTCAGATTTGGCGGCAAAGACAGCAAGGAGATCGAGTATGTAAAGTAATAGTTGGCGGTTGAGTGGTGGCAGCTCGGTGATCAATCTCTGGTAGGAGCCGATAGCCGCGTCCGGATCAAATTCACCTACAGACTGTGCTTGTGCTTCCATGTCACCAACAGCTTGAGCTTGATGGCTCCTCAGAGGGTCCCGAAAGTTCTCATACTTTTCGTGTGGTACGATGGGTTCTGGTAGCATGTTGAGATATCGTCTCAGTATATTGGCTGCATCGTGGACGGTATATCCAGTCCAGTCAAGACCTTTTCCATATCGTGGGGGTGAATCAAACGCCAGCTGCAGCTCTTTGATCCGTTTTGCTGAGCCGCTTAATCGAAAGATGCCTTCCACATCGAGAGCTTCAAAGAGATGTGAGCGCAGATGATGTATGCGCAGGGCGATACCACTTACCTCTCTCTTTGAGAAATACTCCACATTTGGCGATAACTATGGGCACATAGCCATATACGTAACTCTTCCCATTCTCATCCGTGAGGGAGATTGCAACATTGGCGTAATTAATGCTGTCTTCCAGCGGGACGCCAAAAATACCAATTGGAGCTTCTACTGGGGTTACCAGAAACGTTAGCTTATAGGGGATCGGAGAATATGACGAACGAGCACGCAGGGAACGCTTAAATATACAGAGGCGTGCGAAAAACAACGGTATCAGATAACGTCCGGCTGATCGAAGAGCATCAAAGTGTCAGGAAACGCTACGAGTGTTGCAGTGCCCATCTAACACTTTAGCTCGTACTTCTTTTTGGTATGATAGGACCCAGATCTCTTTCTAGGCACCGAGTCGTCGACTCCTTCCCATATTGACCTCCTTGTCTTTTAGGCTGAAAATAACAGACACATAACAGTATGCATAGAGCAGAGACTAGGGAACCCACCTCGTCCCTCTTCTTCTCTCCTCCTGAATCGCCTCCACCATGACGCCAGTTCGCGCCTCGAAGGTGGAGATGTCGCTTGTTCCGGGGCGGACGGCATCTGCTGCGGAGGGGCAGGGACGGGCGCCGGTGCTTGAGCATTGGTGGTGGCCATGATGATGATAACGGACAGCGGGGATTTGGACTGTGGGGTGAGGCGATGAATCACAGGTAATCCTTGCTGAATGGGCCTGTTTTTCCGGAGCTGATCGACGCTGTTCCCAAAATAGATTTTGATCGTCCCAGCTTCACCTGACAAAGGCAATGGGAACGGATGGCATCCCCAGAATGCAGAAATTTAATGTCGCAGTCGACTAGTGTAGGTCAATTCGGGATATGGAGTGCGCTGCAGGCCAGCGATTGTAGTTGGGAACTGTGTCACGAGCGTGTCGCGGCGACTAGTTCTAGAACGCGCCAATGTATCTGAACCAAAGTTGTAATTTGTGGAGGATAGTAGTCGCCGTGACTTAATCTTGACTCGTGGCAGCTCGAGAACAGCCGATTTTGATATATGTCCGGTCCGTTTCAGGTGCGCAGAGAGCTGCTGGCTGACTGAGGTCAGTGGAATGCGCCAAGCTGAAGATGGGGCGGTTGCTTGCTTTATTTATCATACGTAGATGGCTGATGAGGACGACCGGCGGCTCCCACAAGGACGCGCTTGGTCAGACACCCAAATCTGATCGCAGTCGCTGGATATGCTAAGTAGAATATCGAAGAGTGGTTGCAGTAATTTATAGAGGCAGGCTCGAGCTTCTGGTAGGCACTGGACTAGCTCCGCAGCGTGTTGCAGCCTTCCAATGTGCAACCAATTTTCGCTAGCTGAACAGAGGACATTTAAGAATAGTCGACGCGATTAGATGAGTGCAAGTTCACAGTCCGATGATATGGTGAGGTATCAAACGGGATGTATGGGCGAGTATTGTGAGTGAGCGGGTGGAATGCGAAATGAGGAATTGCACAAGTTACCGATGTGACTTGCCGTACTCAAGATTGATCCTGGCGTGCCTGGAAATTATGGAGATGGATGTACTACCAGACCTTCATCGACACAGACTAATCTATCAAACAAGGCCTTCACTACAGGATTTAGCAGAACCTCGCGACAACCCTTCCTTTGGGGGCTATCGGAATGGATGGGTAAATGCTCGTCACATTGTTTGAACCCCTGCTGACTTCGTCTTGCTGGATAGGCTCAATGCATCAGAGCAGCGAGAGCTGCAAGGCCGAATGGAAAAGAAGCAGATGAAAGAATTCATGACTGTCAGTGTTTCCTGCTACTGAAATGATTTGGAAGCTATAAGAGAAAATGGTGTTGAGCGGATCCGAGGAAACCAACGGCTTACTTTCCCTACAGATGTATTCCAGGCTGGTTCAAAGATGTTTCGACGACTGCGTGAATGACTTCACAACAAAGTCCCTCCACTCGAAAGAAGAAGGTTGCGTGATGCGCTGTGTGGACAAATACCTGAAGGGATCAGAAAGGTTGGGGCAACGCTTTCAGGAACAAAATGCGGCTATGATGCAGTCAGGACAGCTACCGGGTCGATAATGTTGAACGATCTGGAACTGAAGAGGATCCTCCGGTTTATGGCTGAACGCGGTAGACCGAGCCAGCGTTGATGTTTGTGTACCAACAGCTGAAAGCCAGCGCTCGCTGGCATCGCCCATCGATGTTTGATGGATACCCTTACTACGCCGAGGCAGAACAGGTGCAGAAATATACGCCACTTAATGTATACTAGTGACCATGGAGCTGCGAAGGGAGTTTGAAGGCTGAGCTATTGATGAGTTCTTCCTTCATGGGAGAACGAAAGGTTTTAGCCTGCATACAGAACACTATCTACAACCTCGTTGAGATCTAGATCTGCGGGCACAAACCCAAGCGCGGCTGCAATTAACTATCTCATCTGTTTTGAGTCTGTGGATGAAGAGCATGCAACGTTATTCTCCTAGCATCCAGCATATCTACACATTCGCCACAGTTGCATACGGACTCAAGCATATTCTGGCATCCATCCACCCCAAAGAGACCTCAAATTGACTCTTCATCTTCTAATAATTTTTCTTTCTTTTGCTTTGAGATGACCAATTCTTCTCTGACATTATAGGTACAACTGATTCAATTCAATCTCTCAGATGGTGAAGTTGGTGTAGCACGTCAAACGAATGGGTAGAACAAGCACAGGCTTGGATTGCGGTTTGCTTACCTGGCTGCAATTCCCCTGTGCTGGGATATCTCTTCCACAGCTCACACCGGGGTTTATCTCGAAAATCAGAGCTTGAGAGAATTTCCTGCTTGTACGAGATCTGGTGATGACATTTTTGGTCCTGAGTCGCAGTACTGATGGACATCACAGGAGAACTTCGCTCAGAACGATCGCTCATTTAGTGCAGTGGTGCTGCATATCAAGTAGCAATATGAAGAACATTCGGGCTTCAACTCTGATCCGGTGAACTCTGGACTGCCTCTGATCGGCCAACCTTGGATAGAGGCTTGGAACTCAGTTCAAATTGAAGTCCGAGGATCTCCATTTCTGCAGTCTGGTTTTGCACATTTTGCACTTCGATAAGTACACGACTTGACGTTATATTGACTATCAAGCTCCTACTACAAATAGATCTCAGATTGTGCAGTAGTTCAGCACTTGGAGGTTCTGATCAGTATGAAGCATCACGTTCTTGGCTTTCGCTACGGACTAACGATTCCATTTGCCAGGTCAGCCACTCTGCTTGCGATCCAGCTCTTGGAGATCTCAAACAGTGCTTAAGTCTGAGGCTTTGGCTTTTTGCTCCTATTCAGAAGACGAAAAATGGGTTTGGCTTGCCACTGCATCGTTTCACACAGCGCAGTAATAGAACACGTTAGGCCTGTAAAGTATGCTCAGGCTTGTACTTCAGTATAGATTTATTCTTTCCAGTTGAAAGAAGCCTTAATTCGAGCCCATCTCTCTTCCTTTACACTTGACGGGTCCTGAAGGATGTAATGCAGGAATAGACGTGTGAATAATCGAGCCCGCTCAATTTAATCAAAGCTCGACCCAACATATGAGTTATGTATCTCACCGACTGTGACGTGCGAATCGGATGTACTCCAATTGTTAGTATATGCAGGTCAAGAAGCGATCCATAGAAGGGTCTCGTGGCTGACATGCTACCTTGGTTCAAACTCACCCTGCATAAGGCCGGCTGCACGTTTCGAACGAAAGGTGACACCCACATGGGTCGACCCCTTCTGGAAGGCGATACGCCAAGGATGCCACACCTTTCAGGCAGGCTTCCTATCCACCTAAGGTGCTTCTAGGGGCCTTCAGTCACCGAGAATCTCCCACCCAACCAAGATCCATGAACCCCTGCAGAGTCAGCAGTAATTATATCCAGCTCAGGTGTGACGAAGTTCGTGCTCTGACTTTCAACTTTCACGAGGATTGATTCAAGATTGGTGAGACGGCTTGAGACGGGATCTGGGTACAGTAATCATCGGCTCAAAGAGGCAGCGAGAGAGAGTCTATGCTAGATTAGGCCACAAAGGCGCAATGCCCTAATCCGCATGCAAACATGCGACTTCCCGGGGGTCATGCTAGCGTTTGTCTCTCACACCCCATTGCTTGAATGACTATCACTGCCGCAATCTAGTCATGACTGCATTGCCCTTCCACACCTCTTGTTGTTGCTGCTTCTTTCCGGTTTTCAACCCTGTCGTGCCATTTCGATCATGAGCTTAGAATACTCGTCTCTCATTTGAGCATCCATTCTCTCATTCGCAGCTTTCGGGCACTTGCTATTGGCATCCTCAACGGTTCGCCTGTTCCTACATGCAACTCTCACTTTTACAAGCCACCCAGACGACATTCATTTCCCAAGCCACTATGACAATGGCAGACGTAGCACCACTCCTGCAGAAGGTATCACCGATACCTATCCCACCCTTCATGCTCAACGAGAAATTCTACGATGCTCTTGCAGAAGACCTACCGCTAGAAAGCAATACCGTTCAATCTGTAGCTGAATTACGTGCGTCCATCTTCGCCTTTATAAGTTTCCTGCTAACAGCTGCTCTTCAGCACCATGGACCTTCGCGAGAAAACGAGCTGGCGGCGAGAAGCTACCCCAGACCATCGCCCATCGTGGGTTCAAGACAAATCACCCAGAGAACACAATGGGTGCGTTTAGGGGCGCGGCTACATCAGGGGCGCATGCCATAGAGACGGATATACACACGACGAAGGATGGTGTCCTAGTTCTCTCTCACGTGAGTGCTAAACCTTCGAATATATACAAACTCTATCTGATGGAAATTGGTACAGGACGCAACGCTTAAACGATGCTTTGGCAAAGATGAAAGGATTATAAGTTCCACGTGGGATTATATCAGCCAGCAGCGGACTCTCAGAAAGCCCCACGAGCCCATGCCCAGGTTACGCGACCTCCTTGAGTTTTTGGCTTCGCCTGGTTTGGAGAGCTTATGGCTATTACTAGACATCAAGGTACTACTAGTTCCAATCGTTTCATGAAAAGCGGATTCTGACATCGATGCCAGCTTGACAACGATCACGATACTGTAATGCGCCTCATCGCCGAAACGATCGCTTCAGTCCCTCCAAACCCCCTCGAGCCCTGGAATCAACGTCTCGTTCTTGGCTGCTGGGCCGCCAAATTTCTCCCACTCTGTTCCAAATACCTCCCAACGTTCCCCATATCCCACATCGGCTTCTCAATCCCCTACGCGCGACAATTTCTCTCGGTCCCGAACGTCTCCTTCAACATGCTGCAGAAAACTCTCCTTGTTCCCTATTTCGGAAAACGCTTTATACGAGATGCGAAGGACAAGGGTAGGCCCATCTTCGCATGGACTGTCAACGAAGAAGACATGATGCGGTGGTGCATCAGCAAAGGCCTCGACGGCGTCATCACGGACGATCCAAAGAAATTCCTCGAGGTCTGTGACGATTGGGAAAGAGGCAAACGCGACATCCACATCTCGTTGACACAGTGGATGATGGTCCTGTGGATAAATCTTATGGTTCTGGCCTTTGGCGGCATCTTCTGGTGGAGGCATGGAGGTATGGGAAAGCAAAAGAAAAGGAATGGGAGAAAGGGAAAAGAGGCTATGCCATTCCTTAGTGAGCCGGCAGAAGGGTTATAACAGCCCATGGGATCCTTGGCCGAGCATGCACGTTGATGAGACCACGGTGACAAACGATTTCCCAGTCACGATTGTATATAGAACGAGCATGGAGTTAGAGCTGTAGGGCACATGACACCCCTGTGTATCCTAGATTATTAGACTTGTGACGCACAGCAGGTACCTTTTGAACCTACTGTGCGTTCAAGAAAATACCTCAATCCATCATATACCCTAACAGCTCCTTCCTCCACACACCTGCACCCTCTCCCCATCAGCATATCCAAATCTCTCCATCTCTCCACATCTTTCCACCTAGACTAGCATTACCCATTACACAACTCAGCACCAACGGTGTGCAAACACCGGCCAAATGGGTCAGGTACCTATCCGACCTCTCATTCGGAAGTCATACATGCGACAGGAGAAGAATCTGCTGTCATAAGTTTAAGCGTGTGAGGGGCATGATATGTTGGAGTGATATGGGCGGTGAGTTTGTTGTTGGGGGAGGGCGGGAAGGGAGGGGATGGAGATGGGCGGAGGGATGGAGGGAGGTTTTATGGGAGAGGTGGATTGGTTGGAGGGGGATTTCAGATGGGGGAGGTGGATATAGCTGGTTCTGGAAGTCTACCTAGGGTTTGGATTATAGTTTAGGAAGTGGGTGGAGGTGTGGTGCTGGGTGAGGAAGTAGAGTGTGGGTGTTGCTTTTGAGAAGGGATGGTGTGGAGTAGACGTGTATGGGGAGGATGGGTGATTGAGGTGGTGGGAAGCGGTTGGGTTGGTGTAGAGGCGGTTATGTGGTTAAAGCTGATGAGGGGTTGGGTGTTGCGTTATAGGTTCGTTGTGTTTGCGTGTGATTTGGTGGTGGAGAGGTGAGATGTGACCATTTCTTTGGGTTGTTATTATGGCGTTTCTTTGCTGGGGTTGTTATGAACTGGCTTGGAGATTGCAATGCGGCTGGATGTCCTCTTGATATCTAGTTTCTTGGGGTGTGATGGTTTGGGGACTCCGCGGTGATGGTTTTCAACGGATTTGCTGAACTTTGCTGGTGGACGGAAGGCAGAAGAGGGACATAAGATTACGCTCAGGTAACGAAGACTGATCGGAGTAAAGAGAATTGGTCTCTCTTTGAACGGAATCGTTTATCTTTAATGACTTTTGCCGCAGCCAGATGTGATCCTTGAAAATGGGCCATCTTAAAACAATGGAGGGAGACTTCTTGAATCATATCAAGCAAAATACTTGGAAGGGGAAACATAGGCCACGAGGATGCGTCAGGGGCATACAAACCGTGGGGAGCACTGGTGAGATGTGAAACACTCTGCAGAAGGGCGTGCTCCGACAAAGTATCGCATACTCCGCTTTACGCAGTCGGCATTGGATCGTGACCTCGAAGCGGTGACGGTTGAAGACATCGATTTTTTCGCAAAGATTTTGTTGTCTATGTTAATCGAACTCAATCCTCTTACCTCGAAGCAAATACTCCCCCACAAATCTAAATGCAAACCAGCCCGCGTAAGCACCCGTAACGATCGTGACTGGCCACTTCTGCCAGTCGCGATCCCAGTCCAATGGTATAGGTACCTATGTACCAGTCAGCGTCTGCCAGCGCCGCAATACAGTCGTCCACGATAGAAACTTACCGCCCCAAGCCACGCTCCCAGCACCGTCCCTACCAGCGCTCCCCAAACCTCATCGAAAGGTAGGCAAGCGCCCGCTATCTCCCTCCACATTCTTGAATCAACGCCTCTAGTGTAGAACAATGGCAGGACGCCAAGAATGGACATGTGCGTTGCGCAGAGGAGGGTGTGCCACAGGTATGAATTTATGGAGGCGCCGAAAAGGATCAGCATGACGGTGAGAAGAGGCGTGGATAGTAAGAGCGAGAGGACGAGAGAGTATATCGCGGGCTGAAAAGGGACACCATAGACTGTCAGCATGGCCAATTAAAGAGGTACACGTTGCTCAAATCTTCTAGGCCAAAAGGAGCAACATACGATGAGCCTAGAAGCGATTGTAGCAGGCTTTGCCGCCGGTCCTTTTGCCGTATGAGCAAATTGCACCCTCTTCTTCTTTGGTGTTTTCGGAGCTTCTGCTTTGGGGTTCGGGCTAGCGGCGAATGGTGGTAGGCATACCACGCAGTAGATCATTTGTAGATGTGCCAATGGCGCGAGAGTTTTCTTCAGCGTTGAGACTGGGTCTGCGACGAGAGAGGGGAAGAAGACATAGTAGAGGGTTAGGACGAGGATGGGGTGGATGTGGGTGTAGACATGGGCGGTGGTTGTGGGAAGGACGGAGATGATTTGGGAGGTGGGAATTAATTTGCGACGCGGTGCCGCAGTGTCACTTGTGTTCATAATGGGTGCAGCATGTTTATACATCGTCTGGGAAGTGTAGAGGAGTTGGAGGAGAGCTTGTTGTATCAAGCTAGCGAGGCTAGCTCGAAAGGGATGCCAAGCCCAGTCGCTCGTTTCTCCTCACTCCAATCTGCCCCATCTTATATGCTCCCCCATGAGGAAGTCAATAATGGGCTAGATGCACTACACAGCAGTGTCACCACTTGCGCTCACTCATGTTTGGATTCCCGCAGCCTAACCTGTTGAGTCTCTCGCCTTTAGCCCGGAAGAATCCTTGTTATGTTCCCAATCCTGCTCTTTCGCGTGCACCCTACTTGGGCAGACTTGTAATAGCACATCAGCAGTGGCTATGTCATGCTGTGTCACCTGACCATGTTGGCACCACACAATAAATTGTGTGTGAGCAGTGGACGGGTATTTGTTGGGACGTATCAAAGCGAAGGGCATTGGCCTTGTCGTTCTGGAAGGGAGTTCCAGGCAGATGCTTGCCATGGCAATCATTACAGAATAACGTTACATCCAGGGGCCTACCATTCTCTCATTAATATAATTAGATGAAGCAACCCTTTCAAAGCGGCTCACCATGTACCGAACTACAAGGGTAAAGGTACCGTATCGAGCTCCTCTCTGCCATCACCCAATGAGACGCTCCGGATGCCTTTTGCCGGGATCACGGGGCCATAGATGGGCGACTTCGAGCTGATTTGACTATTGCGTGGGGATTCGCTGCAGAGGGAAGTCGAACGCGTCTACAAGCTTCCAGATTTACTTGGACTAATAGAAGAGATCCAGTGGAGGCAATCTCCTCTTGGGAACTATCCTTGCTGTCACTTGCAGGGTAGAAATATATAACCTCCGAGACTTGGGTTTGTTTTGATGGGGAAGGAAATTCGAACAGGCTGGGTTAATTGGGCAGACAGTCTCAGCTTCCTGCGTCGTCGTCTTGTAGAACATACTCGTTGTGTCCATTCGGATGTCTCTGCCTCCTCATCAGACCCTGATCCGATTCGATCGTAACATGAATCGGCTTATGCAGCCGCCCAGACTTCGAAGCGCCCTTAAGCAGTCTTAGAGTCTCCACCCGCACCCCAGCAAGCAGCGCTATTGTACCAAAGCCGCTATCGAGCGGAACACTGTGCAACAACACTGCAGTAGCAAAGAATAGAGTTGTGAGGATAGGATAGATGGCAAGAGTAAAGTACAGTAGATACGAAGCATTCATCGTTCGCCGACTAGACATCGCACTGTCGATAACGTGATAATACGTGTCTGAAGATGTGTTTTGATGACTGGGATTGGGGATATCCTGCTCCATAGAGCTATTTGTAGACCACAGAGTCACGGTCGTAAAAGCTGCTATACGCGACCAGTACATTCCAGCGAAGATCGTGCAAGTGGCTGGCAGTAGCCAATGACTGCCATTTCGCCCTGCCGTGGTGAAGGGGGCAAGGTATTCGGAAAGGGTGGGCATGTACCACTGGACCAAGGCTAAAGTCGAGTTGGTCAATTGCAATTGGTGATCGTCAGATAGCGGAGGTTTATTGCATGCGCCTTCGACAAGCTCAATTGAGTTATAAGTGATTCGCCAAGTCCCCGTACAACTTTCCCTACGCGTATTGTAAAGCAGGGCCCGTTGTCTGAATACGTTGGCGTGTGTTGTAACGTCGCTCAATTCAAGTTCTGTAGGAATGAAGCAGAAGAACATCCAAGAGCTGTTTGCTACGAAAAAGCTATTCATCAGAACGGAGATCCAGATGTCGTTATAGAAGTCCTGTCCACTTAATTTCGACTTCAGATACGAGTCCTTTGAATCATCACCCGAGTGGTTGGGCTGATTGAGGTACTGGTCAGGAGGGTCATGCATCTGGCTGAGATAGTAGTTCCAGAAATTGTCATCTTCGCGAAGTCCCTCAATTGAATTGTTCTTGCTTGTGACTGTTGCGAACACGTCCGCTGTAAGATAGTAAGTCTCATCAGCCATCAAGCTGTTTTGAATCTTTCGAATATACGGAGGACTTGGAGCATCAAGTTTCGCCGAGGACGTTTCTGACAGTAACAGGGTGTTGAAGCCATAAGTCCTCGGGATAGCTGGAAACGGTGGATCATCGAATATCCCAGCAGTAAATGGAACAGTGATATTGGAGAAGTATGTTAGCCCAACAAATCGATCTTGAAGGCCTGCCGGAGGCAAGAAGCCATAGAAGTTGCCTGTATCGTTGCCGACCTTGCTATGGCTTGTGCCATGACTGAATTCTTTGTAGGCCAAGCTCAAAGCAATGGGTAAGATCGTGATGATTGCAAGAAGCCCTCGCCAGAACAGGTTCGTCTTATCTTTTAAAAATGAGTTGCGTAAGATCGCATCGTAGTTCTGGAGGTATGAAGGGCCAAAGCGAGCCTCGAGGAGTATGAGAACCTTGGGGGCAATGCTTAGAAAGCAAATGTTCATAGCACTAAGTAGGAACCCGATGACCTGAAATTGACGTGTGAGAGCGAGTCTCCACGGAGTAGATGTGGATGGCGACACAGTGAAAAATGCCGCGATTAACAATACCAAAGAACCAACGAGTGCAAAGATGTCGGTCAGCTCTACCCATTTCTTCCGTCGTGGCTTTCCGTAGCTAGGAAGTAGCTCTCTTGGCCGCTGGTCACGGTCTTTGTTGATGTTGAGGCTTTCGAGAGGCAGATCATGATCATCGGACACCAATTGATATTTTCTGCCGTTGTGGTGGGTCATTCGGTCCACAGGACTGAAGTTTCTTTGATGCCCATCAGAACTTCGCCATGCTTGCTGGTAACCGGCCATTACTCTCGATACGTTAATGTTTCCTTCAGTCGACGCGCAAAGATCAATGTCAGTAATTTGTGAAGTTGCAATTCATGTAATACAAGGTTATCACATTTTGGACCCAAGCGCTACGAGCGAGATGGCGTTGCCGAATCCTTCAGCCTTGTGTTTCGCATGATATTAGAA
>JAABUK010000786.1_pt1 | contig 64091 bp, 54 predicted proteins | sample 5559141 | NCBI WGS metagenome assembly JAABUK01 (sample SAMN10711869, study PRJNA513367) | rock metagenome | isolation source: Antarctica rocks | place: Antarctica: Victoria Land, Pudding Butte nord | collected 2016-01-03
GCTGCATATTGCGATTGCATCGCTAATAGCTTGCAGTTTCGCTTTCGTTGTGATTATTTTGTCGTAAACGCTTGTCGCTTTGCTGTATCTGACGAGTTCATGCGTGAATATCACTGTCGTTTCAGTTTCTGTTTCAATCTCTGCTATCTTTTTTCGAATTTGCGATGCGTCGATATACATCACTATGTTTTTCGCCTTTTTGATAATTCTTTCTAATTTTCTGTAGTGCGAATTGATCATTTCGCAAGTTTCGCTTTTTGCAAATTCGATTTGAATTCTTGCTAAATGCTCAATTTCTTGACCTCATGATTTCTTGAAGTGAGGAATTTCGATTTCTTTTATTGAATTCAATGTTTTTTGCACTTTGTTTAATATTTGATATATCTGCGTGAGTCTGTCTTTGCACTTCTTGACTTTTCGAGGTAAGTTCTTCTTCATCTCGTTTCAGTTCAGGTATTTTGATGCGTTCAGATCTAGGTTCAATTCGGTAGAGTATTGAGATGAGTACGAAATAAATGTTCTTTTTCTGATAGAGTGTTTTTTCAATAACTCAACTATTTGAATTGCATAGTTCTTGCACTTTTGATCTAATCGCACCTTCATCGACGAGATTTCGACTTCTATTTGCATAGTCTCTATCGATGATGTTTGAAACGCACTCAGAATTTTTCGTAATGCAGCGTTTTGCAGTTTGCGAAATTTGACTAAGTAGCTTTTTTGATTATTTCACCATATTTCGACGTCATAATCGCTAATAGACGTGACGCATGTCAGATATAACTGCTTTTCTGATTTGACATTTAGTTTTCACTCGCTATTCATTAATCTAAATAACGAGTGTAGCGTTCTTGTGACTGTCACGATTTTCGTTTGCACATGAACTTTGAAGTTGAGCTTTCGATTCAGTCAGACTTTTAGTCATCGTACGCATGTCTTTGGTTTTATGACCGTGTTATTGAGTAGAATAATCATTTGATTGAGTATTGTCTTGTGACTTTCAAAGTGTATCAATTCAGATTTCGAGTCATCGAATTGCACTGCGTTGTTCTCAGCTCATGGAAAAGCGATTTTTGCTGCGTTTTCCAGTATTTTCACATTCTTGTCAATATTTCTTTCCTCAATGTATAGCGTCACGTCGTCAATATAGCTGAGTGACTGTAAATTTCCAAACTTTGCGCGAATCTTTGAAAACAGGTATCGAATATAAATTAGAAATAAAATGAGCGAGATAAATGAGTCTTGTGATATTTCTGTGCTTATTTTCTTTGATTTCTGACGTTCATCGTCAAATGCTAAGTCAATAATTCGATTTTGTAAGAAACATTTTACTCAATTAATTAAATTGATCAATATTTTCAATTTAATCAATATTTTGACCAGCTGTTTCAACGTAACATGATCAAAGACTTCTTTGACATCTAGAAGTAGATAGATAAGCGTGTTTTCTCGACTTTTCGTCATTTGCGCATCATGTACTAGGTTTAGTACTGCATCTATAGCTGATCTTTGTTTTCTGCCTCTCATTTGATCAAAATTCAGCAGCTTATCATTAATTTCAGCTGTGTAAGACAGTTGCATTGCTATTATTTTTTCTTCTACTTTGTCTAAACAGTTTAGCAGCGTAATAATTCTGTATGTCTTCGAAATTGAATAATTCGATTTGTCTGATTTTTTTAGAATAATTCTCGTGTCTTCGCGTCATATCTTCAAATGATAGTTGTTTTCAATCAAATCTGAATACATTAAATTGAAGATTTTTGATATAGTTTTGTATGCTCACTGTATGATTACGAATGACATATCGTCTGATTCAAGTGCTTTTCTGAGTGCTGAGAAGTTAATAGCGTGCTTGATTTTCCCTTCAATAACTCTTGATCACTGTATACTTTCGTTCAATAGTAATTCTTCATTGATTTGAATTTTCGAAGATGATGAGTACATTGCTTTCAGAAATGTCTCGCACTTTTCATTGAATTCAATCTTCAATTCTTTTTGCAAGTTTTGTATCGAGAGTAGCTTTTCAATTAGATGTGATTTAGTGAACTTGTATGTCTGAAACACTTCTTTCTCTTCAACTTTGTTCAAAAAATTGGTTCAGAATTGGTTTTTGATCAGCTTTATTGCATCATGATACGAATTTCGCATTTGCACTATCTCTGCTTATGCGTCGTCATTTCTGCATCTTTTTCAGATTTGCTTTTTTGACGACAGCGTCTTTTGCATTTCAATGAGCTCATTGTTTCATCAGAGTTTTGATTTTGCGCATATTCGCTGTTTAAATACGAATAATTTCACTGTATTCTTGATGCATTCAGTCAAATAAATGACTTTTACTTTTAAACTCGTGATTCTTTGCATCTTGACAATCATTTTGTCTTTCGCCTTTTGCAAATGCTCATCAAAGTCTTTTCAATTGACTTTTTGCAGATTGTATGACGCGTGCAATGAATTTTCGACCAACTTCACTTTTTTCGTAACTATTGTAAATAGAATTACTTCATGATCGAATTCTGTGTTTGCATTCTCATCTATATGTCAATTCTTGATGTGATTGCACATATTCTTTGATGCAAATACTAAATCAAGTATTGAGCTTAACTGATCTGAATAGCTGTGATATGTGTCTATATCAGAAGTGTTAATCAGGTTGCACTTATGTAAATTTACTCACTTTATTACCACTTTCGTTCTAATAGAGTTTGAAATTTTTGCGTTTCATCAGCTATGATGTGCATTAAAGTCTTCGACGATAATAACTTTTTGCTCAGAATTTAGCATAACTTTTGCTAGTTCTCGCTCAATCATGTATAATTGCTCGTCATTTGCGTTTTGTGACTTTTCGTTGTAAATATTGAACAATAAAATTTCTTCCTGAATTTTATTGTTCGCTATTGATATCGCTTGCATATCTTCGCTATTGACTATGTCTGATCTTGATGTGCATGTAAATTTCTTTGCGTTTTTTGCAACAAATATCAGTACTCTGACATGAGTATTCTGAACATTTGATTTGATGCAGATAAACAACGAATGCAAAATTGTTATATTCTCATCTTTCATTCATGATTCTTGTAGTATAACAATATCTGTCTTGTTTTTCGCAAATTTCATGCATGCATGCATAATTTGCGTTGATCTTGCGCAATTGTGCTGTAGAATTCAAATATTCAACGTGTTTGCAAAGCTTTCGTCATTTGCGTTGTTTTGTGACATTTCGAATGTAATACTCATTACAATTTCGTGACTAGATGATCTTTTTGTGAGCTAATAGACTGAGCTGCCTGATATGTTTCACACATTGCGCTATTTGCAAAGTGCGCATTTTGACAGTTGCAGCATCTAGAAATCGTGTGATTGCATGATTACTTATCTTCGCATGTAGATAATTGACATTTATGATTTCAGATCTGATGATTTCGCTCGCAGTACAAGCATCTTGATGATCTGTTACATTTGTTCTGTAAGTGCTTGAATGTTTGACATTTTTGACATTGATCATTTGATCAATAGTCTTGATATTTGACTGTTTGATATGTTGATTTCGCAGCTAAGAGTCATTTTTTCAGATGTCTTTGCACTTCTGCTTCGATTCTAAATGCTAAGATCGTTGATGCATGTTTATTTCGTGATCGATTTTCGCTCTTTAATAATCATATAGAATTGATTATTAGTTTCAATTTGAAATTGTATGACTCTAACTCAGTTTTTAGATTTTTTATTTCAGTTTTCATGTTGAAGATTTTGATTTCCAGACTGTGTATGATTATTTTGTGTCATTTCTCGTCTTTCTTAATGCTTTTAACATCAAAAACATGCTTTTATATTGCTCTTTACGCTAGTAAGGCATCTGCGATGTATTTTTTCAAGACTGTCAAAGCAATGTTGTTTCTCTTTTGCATTTTGACTATCGTGACGACTATTAGATCGATTTTCGCCTTTTTCAATGCGTTATTCATTGAATCTCGCATTTTCATCGTCTTTAAAGTTCAGTTCTCATTTTTGAAATTGATAATGAATCTTCTTTCGCGATACGATATTTCTTGTGATTTTGACGAGAATTTCTTGGTAACCAGGTTTCATTCGTCTGCATTTGCATTCACATTTGCATTTGCATTTGTGTTTGCATTTGCATTTGCGCTTGTGACTTGAGCTGCTTTTTGCGCATATGTGAGCTTCTGCGTTGATTTTTGCGAATTTTGCATGACTTGCGACGTTTGCGAAACCTGCGTCTTCTGCAAGGTTTGCGAATTCTCTGTCATTTGCTTTGCATTGATTTCCTTTTTGATGTCTTCAGCATTTTGTTGAATCAATTGTAGAATGATCTTCAGTTTGTTGTTTGTTTGACTTTGAAGTTGATCTATTTGCTTCTGAATCGAGTTTTCTATGCTTTCGTCGCATGCTCTTCGAATGTAGGTTAAGCTATGACTTATAGTCTCTTTCTGTTCTGATATTGCTTGTCTTAGCTGATTGACTGCAAATTCAATTCTTTCGCGCAGTCTCTTTATCTGCATCTCTTTAGAGGTGACATCGTAGCACTTACTCGTACCAACTTCGATGCTAGCTTCTTTTTGCGAACTTTTCATCGCTTTTCGCTTTTTCATTTCTTTGAATTTCACAATCGCTTGTGTTTGCTCTTTTTGCTGCGAGTTCGCATTTCGCAGATTGATTGTATTCTTGTCGTTATGCGCGTTTGCATGTGAATTTAGCATCAATGCATTGAGTGAACTAAACATGTATTGTGTTTTTCTATTTACTGATGTGAATGATTTTTGTTGACTGCAAAATAAATCGACAATGTCGTTCTGCAGTTGTTTGCTTGTTGATGAACTCATGCTAAGTTCATCTCATAGATCTGTTTTAATCTTTATCGTTGACTTTTTGATTTCTATCGTCGACGTTTTGAGTTCTGACGCTGAGCTATTGCTTCTACTGAGTTTCGCGTTACTATTCGCGAAACGAAGCGAGAAAAAGCGCATAAAGCGACTCTTTATATTTCTTTTCATAGAGAGTTTTTCCGAGTTTCAAGCTTCGAACTTCTAGAAAATTCACTTGACATCACTTAAATATCTCTTTAACCTCTTACTCAGAGCGTTTCACGTAGACAATAACTCTAGTGTAGAGATCTCTTAATTTCTATCTTGAAACCTGCAATAGATCATCTTCTATTATCGACTTATGTCAGATGAAAATGATATAAATTTAGTCTGCAAGAGTCTAGATTACTCTTTTTGATAGAAAATGCTTGACGCAATTGCTTTATATCTCAGATATCGAAGTAGTCGCGTTATCTCGCTCAGAATAGTAACGACTGATCTTGACTTATTGTCTTGCGCATCAAGAAAAGGTAAAACAGATAGTGATTTGATAAGAAACGCTCTACTTCTCTGAAACAACGTTGTTCTCTGCGCAATCTTCAAGCACAAAAGAGTTCGATTTCGATTTTTGCGTCAGTACACAGTCTTCTGTGTTGTTCTAAAGTTGCTTGATGACTTGTTCTTTTCATGTGAGTTTGCTCTTTGATTTATCAATCAAATTACTGTCTGAATTGATGATTCTTTCTTCTGCGTTGATGAACTTTCGTTTCGCCGTCGATTTTGGCCTGCGTAAGCGCGAAAAATTTTGATTTTCGATTTTTGACTTGCGACGCAGTCATCTGTGAAGCTATTGAGTCGAATGAGAGCTTGTTTTGATCGTACGATTGTGCTCTATAACTTGTCGATCGATTTGATATATCATATGCTTCGATAGGTCGCTGTCATCAGAACTTGCTAATTATGATTCTTGAGACTGCTTGTTGATGAACTCATGCTAAGTTCATCTTATAGATTTATTTCAATCTTTAACGTTGACTTTTTGAATTCTCTTGTTGACATTTTGAATTCTGACGTTGAGCTATTGCTTTCGCTGAGTTTCGCGTTAATGTCTGCGAAATGAGGGAAGAAGAGCGCATGAAGCGACTCTTTATATTTCTTTTCATAGAGAGTTTTTCCCGATTTTGAGCTTCAAACTTCTAGAAAATTCACTTGACATCACTTAAATATTTCTTTAATCTCTTACTCAGAGCGTTTCACGTAGACAGTAACTTTAGTGTAAAGATTTCCCAATTTCTATCTTGAAACCTGCAATAAATCGTCTTCTATTATCGACTTATGTCAAACGAAAATGATATAAATTTAGTCTGCAAGAACCTAGATTACTCTTTTTGATAGAAAATGCTTGACGCAATTGCTTTATATCTCGTGTATCAAAGTAGTCGCGTTATCTCGCTCAGAATAATAACGACTGATCTCGACTTATTGTCTTGCACATCAAGAAAAGGTAAAACAGATAGTGATTTGATAAGAAACGCTGTACTTCTCTGAAACAACGTTGTTTTCTGTGCAATCTTCAAGCGCAAAAGAGTTTAATTTCGATTTTTGCATCAGTATGCAGTCTTCTATGCTGTTCTGAATTTGATTGATGACTTGTTCTTTTCATGTGAGTTTGCTTCTTGATTTATCAATCAAATTACTATCTGAATTGATGATTCTTTCTTCTGCGTTGATGAACTCTCGTTTCGTCGCCGATTTTGGCCTGCGTGAGCGCGAAAAATTTCGATTTTCGATTTTTGACTTGCGACGCAGTCATCTGTGAAGCTATTGAGTCGAATGAGAGCTTGTTTTGATCGTACGATTGTGCTCTATAACTTGTCGATCGATTTGATATATCATATGCTTCGATAGATTGCTGTCGTCAATGCTTCATACAGACTCATTAAATGATCAATTGATGTATTATCATATTATTCTATTTATGTATTCTGTATATTTCAAAGTCTTGTTGAGCATCATCTTGTAAATGACTCTCTTAATCTTGCAATGCATCAGCAAAATGTCATTCTTAATCAAGAGTGAGTACTTGAAATCTTCTGTGTTCAGCATGAAAATTTCTGAAAATGATGAAAAGTGAGTCTGAAACATCATCTTCGTCTTATTTTGCGCTGTCATAACAATGTCAAAGCACTCTGACTTGATCAAAAGAGAAATTGTTGCTTGAGTCAGTATATCTGCAATTGCATTTCTTGCTCATTTTGCAGTTTTGAACAGTTCTCTCGAGAATTGTTCAACGTTTTGCATGATTTTTTGATATTCACTGCATTTCTGTTTTCTGATGATCTTGCTCTTCTTGTCACATGCTTGAATGTACTTTGTTCAGTCATCAACGATTCAACAGCTTCTTTTCATTCGTTGCATGTTCTTGATGATCTTCATACATTTCTTCGTTCATTCTGCTTTGATCATTTCATGTGATCTCGCTCAAAAAGTGAAAATCTCAATGATCTTCTTCAGTGCATTCAACAGTTGCTTAATGTACTCATTTATGCATCAACGTCTCATCTTATGATTCAACAATAATTTCAACATTTGTTCTTTCAGAGTATTGATGAATTTCTCTTTATTCATTGTCTTTCAGTTGCAACGCAATTTTCGCGCTGACTTTTTGCAGACTCTGAAATTTATAATTGTTTGTATCAATAAATGATCTGAGAAGTTTTTCATTTCTTCATCGATTTTGCATCGTATTAATCAATTCATAATGTCATTTGTCGTGAAAATTAAATCTATTGTCGTTTGAGATTTCTGATAATCTCTCGTAATCATGTCTTAAGATAGCATCAACAATGCATTGACATTTATGATTATTTCAATTAAATCATTTGACAATAAATGCTGTCTTGAGTAGAATGATTTCTCTCATATGAGATGATGTAGATTGAAATCTTTTACAAGAATGCATTCTCTCGACATGTGTAACGTCTTTTCAATGTTTGAAAGACTTTCTTTTTTATGAATGACTTCGTGATCTCTGAGTGACAAATTGTATGCTTCATGAATGTATATAGCTTTCTGAATCATCTGTGTATCATTTATTAATGTCTGTAATGTAATCATGTCTACATCTTTGAAGTGTCATATTGAGTGTCAAATGTTGCTGTCAATTCTCTTGTTTATGTAGAAACAGATTTTACTTTCATTATTCTTCAGTGTGAAGTCAACAGTTGCTGAGCAGTACGCTTTGAAATTCTCATCAAATAATCATAATTCTTTATCTTTTTCTCATGTAGTAATGCTATCATCATCTTTTCTCTGAACTTGTGAACGTTGTACTGTAGTATTCAAAACTTCTTTTGCTGAAACATCAAAGTTTACATTCAAAGCTGTTTGATGTTTTCTTGAGCATCTGCAATGTGTTTACTTCTCTTGTAAAATCTTCAAAAGAAAATGATACTGAAATTGATGTAATTGATGTTGACTTCAACTCATTTGTTTTTAACTTCTTGACTAGATGATTCAATATAGTGTTTTTGAATGTGATGATCATGCTGAGCAGATAACTTTCATTTGTTGAGCGTCTCTGTTTTCTCTTCAAGTCATTGTCTATCAGCAATTTTAGACTGATAGATGTTTCTGTGAACATCTTCAACATCATCGCTTGAAGTTCTTTCTGCTCTCATACGATGTGATATAAAGATTTGTGTTTCGTGACTCTCTTTATTCTCTCTTTTTCGATCTGTCGTTTATAACATTGAGAATCAAAGACTCTGTATATATCTCGACATACTTCACATTTTTACATGTCTCAAGTTTGTTTATGAAAACAATGCTTCAAGCGATGATCTAGTGCGCAGTAAATGCATCTTTGCTTATTTTTGCATTCATATGTCTTATGATTATAGTCTTGACACTTTAAACACTGATGTATTCTACAACTTAAATCATAAAACTGCGTGATTTTTATGTTGATCTTGTGACATATTTTCTCATCAATTAGCTTGTTCATCATTTCAGCACTGACTACGCGTATCATCAGCAAAATGTATCTTTTCTGTTTACTATTTTTTGTGAGTTACTCAACTTTCTTAATCATCATTTTTGAATGTATGTCTTTGTTGATCTTGATGAGTGCTTTCATTCTCTTCTTTTCTATATCTTTAAACATTTCTTCAACTTTAATTTCATGTATCACTATCTTGAAACTAACTTCATGCAAACTTGCATTCAATGAAATTTCTTTGATTTAAAAATCGTTTTTCTTCAGTATTCTCTTACTGTCTTTGATCTTGACTTGAAATATTAGTAGATTTGATCATCTCTTCATAGTTTTTATGTTCTTGCACGTCGATAGCATCTTGTCAACGTCAATTTCTTTCACTCATCTCACTATGTTCTTTGTTGTTGTCATCATAATTCTCTTGATCTTCTCTTTCTCTTTAATGAAGATCTTAATCTTGAATTTCTTACAATGATTTTGCATTGACGACGTAACATTAATGCTGAAAACAAGATGACTTTTAAACAATATTGTCGACTTCTTGTTTGCTCTTTTCGCTCAGTTGTCAACGCGTTTCTTCTTCTTCATAAACTTCTTTTCAAGTTTGCTTATTATTTTTTTCAATTTCTTCAGCTGATTCTTCATGCGTTGATTGATAGTTGATGCAGCGACGCGTTGACGCGTCAGCTTTTCTATCATCTCTGTCAATCTCTTCATCTTTCTTCAAAGCATCAGCTCGTTGTTTCTACGTTCGTTGAACTCATAAAGTACTCGCAGCTTGTTTAATTTCTCATGTATATTCTTCATCTTGATTGAATTCTTCTGCAAGATAGCAATACTCATTACTCGCTCACTCATTGACATCACATCAATGATGCTCATCATTTGTCTTTGATGATCAGAATAAAGCGCAAGCATCATGTTGATGATGTTTTATTGTTAAAACAGATTAATTTAACTGTGTTTTTTCCTGTTAATCACTTGTAACATCATGACTTTCATTGATGAATCTTTGATGTCAAAATTATGTAAACGCTTTGATATTCAGTTAATATCACTGTCAAAATCAAAGTTGATTTAATTGTATGATGAAATTTCTAATTGAAAGTCAATTACAGATGCTTTGTATACATCAATCATGATACAAGAACACAAGAATGAAATGATATTTTTATTAATAACTCATTTAAGTCAGCACAAAATAATCATTGAAAACTTCTGATTGAAAAGAAATCAAATTTTGATAAATTTTGCAAATGATTGATTAATATCATTATTAAAGATTTGAACATTAAAATCTGTTGTTTCAAAAGCAAGCAATTAATCAGCATTTTACAAATCTGAATCAAGTGAAATTTGCAAAATGAAATGAAAGAACTTGAACTTAATTGTTACATCAATGATCATCTTGAAGAGACTCATGAATCAGAAATCATTGAATTAATTCATTGAATTTGTTTAATTCATTGAATCTGTATTCAGATAAAAGCAAAGCACTTAAGTTGATCTCAATCAACTTTGATTCTTTCAATCAATGAAAGTAAAGAAAATTATTGATATTATCATGATTGAAGTCACTGTATATCAAACTTTAGTCAAGAATAAGAAGATCAAGATCTTCTTTCTGATCATTAGTGAAATTAATAAAGCACTTAGCTCAGTTGAAGATTTCGCAAAACTGAATGAAATGACATTAGTCATGTCATTGAATGAACTGAAGAAAAAGAAGCTTTCAATCGTTTATCACGACTTTCTGAATGTTTTTGATAGAGAAAAGACAACTCATTTGCCTTCACATCAATCATACAATCACAAGATTGAATTAAAAGATGAGAATCAACTCTTTAAAAGTCATAAGCTGCAGAAGATCAAAGAGTATTTAGAAAAAAATTTGAAGAAGAAGTTCATCACACTCAGCAAAGCTTCTTTTGCTTCATCAATACTATTTGTTGAAAAGAAAGACAATAGTTTTTGCTTTTGCATGAACTATTGAAAACTGAATGCTCTGATCAAAAGAAATCATTATTCAATACTCTTGATAAATGAAGTATTAACTTGAATTCAAGACAGTAAGTATCTGACTTGATTCAACATTATCATCATGTTCAATAAACTGCACATGAATTCAGAAAGCGAATATTTAACTACTTTTATTACTTTCTTTGACATCTACAAGTATAGAGTAATGCTCTTTAAATTGATTAATGAATCTGCGTTCTTTCAGCACTATATCAACAATGTATTATTCAAATATCTGCATAAATTCTGTCAGACATACTTGAATGATATTCTTATTTACAGTAAGACATTGAAAGAACATAGAACTTATGTGAAGAAAGTGTTAAACAAGCTTCGTGAAGCTGATCTACAGATAAACATTGACAAGTGTGAATTCAAGATTCAGAAAATCTCGTTTCTTAAACTACTGATATTCATTAATAATCTGCAAATGAACTCTCGAAAAGTAGATGTGATTCAAGACTGAGAAGTGTTGTAATCATTGATTCATATGCAAATCTTCATTGACTTCTGCAATTTCTATCGACAATTCATCAAGAACTTCTTAAAGATCACTCAACTTATGATGAAGCTGATTCAAAAAGATCATCTTTTTAAATGAATAAAGATCTGTCAGATGATCTTTGAAGAACTGAAGTAATAAGTGATGACAATCTTCATTCTGAAGCATTTCAACTCAATCAGAAAAATTATTCTGAAAACCGACTTTTTAAACTATGTCAACGACGAAGTATTGTCTCAGTATGATGATGAAAACATTCTACATTCAATGATCTTCTATAACAAGAATATGATTCTTGCAGAATGCAACTACGAGATTTATGATAAAAAACTGCTGATCATTATTCGCTGCTTGAAACATTGATGTTTCAAATTGAAATGTATGAATATTTCAATTAAAATCTTTATCAATCATCTGAATTTGAAGTACTTCATAATTATCAAAGAACTGATCAGATGACAAGTTAAATAAGCTGAGAAGTTATTTAAATATAACTTCAAGATCATATATCAGTCAGAAAAACAAAATCTGAAAGTCAACATGCTGATCAAAATGTCTAACGTTAAGTCAGTTGAAGTGAATGATGATTGAAAGTTATATCAGCATCAAATGCTATTGTCAGAAAGCAAATTCAATCTGCAATCAATTGAAGTTAATCAAAAATCTGATCAAGATCTGACTTAAATCTTGCTCAGATCTGACTTAAGATTTGACTCAGATTCAAAACTTAAATTGAAAGTTAATTAAAATTTGGTTGAAGAGATGATTTCTATTCAGAATCAGATTATAGTTGAAAACTGAACAAATCAACTATGTATTAATATTCAAACAGCTATTGAACAGAATTGAAAAACTTGTTAAGATATTAATTTAGACAACTGTCAAGTACTTGATGAAGTGCTCTGAAAAGACGACAGACTATAAGTTTCTCAGTCAGAAATCACTTGATTAATAAAAGAAGCATATGATCTTTCAATCAATGATCATTCTGACATGAATCAAATGTTAAACTTGCTTAAACAATCATATTGTTGATCAAAAATGAGTAGACTGATCGCGTCAAGTTGAGTACTTGAGTTCAAGTTGAGTACTCGACTTGAAAAGTGTTGAGTTAAGTTGAACTTTTTTTGAAAAAGTGTCAAATTGAATTGAGAAGTTGAACTTAAGAACTTGAGTCGAGTTGAGAAGCTTAACTCAACAATTCAACTCGACAACTCGATTCAACTCAACAAGATATTAGATAGATGTAAATAGCTTGATTGAACAGTTTTCATCATGACTTTCTATCGAACACTCTTCACGATAATGCAAAAAGATAATGCACTATGAATTTATAAGATTATGAATTATGATTAGAACTTAGAAAGTAAGATAAGCGCTGTTCGCTAGTTGAACAGCTTTATTATTTTCTTTTCACTTTCATTATTCTCTTTCTTCTCACTACTGATAATCTCATATTCATCATGTTGTAGTTTCTTTTCATTCTTCTTTGCTTCATAGCACATCTTTGCATCATCGTTTTCTACTATGATGAGATCATTTGAATTAGAATTTATTGCATGTATCAAATTCTGAATTTCTCGTTCTTTGACAGTTAAGAAAGTGATGAATTCTGTTGTAAAATTCTGAAAAGCTGTCATAGAATTAGTATCATTAGTCTGCTTTAACTTCTTCAGATCATCATGATGAAGAATTCTTTGTTAAATTAAGTGAACTATAGAAATCATAAATTTTGATATTTCTTCGCTTACGTTCAGCTCATCTGTTGTCTTTTAAAATTGATATTAGTTTCTACAACTGAAAGATAATGCATATAGATAATGCATATCTTCATTGCTTTCAAAGCAATTTTCTCTGCAGTAGTATTTGCATCTTGTGTTGCAGTAGTTATATTGAAAAGCTTTATCGTCTCAGCAACAATCTCAGCATTCACTTTGCGTCTGATTTTCAATTCAAAGCATTCAACTATAAACAGATCAACGCTTTATTTAGTATTGCATTACTAAGATGCATTATCATGAATATCTTTGTTCTTTCGCTCTTGTTTTATCTCGTCTCTTACATTGTCTTTCATTGCTGCTTTGTTGATCTCATTCACTTCTTTTCAAACATTGAATTGTCTTAGTTTGTGTAGTCGTTTAAATATGATTACACGATCATTGTTTTGTCGCTTGTAGTGTTCTTTGATCTCATCGAACCAATTTTCACCACAATTTCAACTTGTGATAGACTTTGAGTTTATGAATAGAGTGAACATTATTTGTTAGAGTCAGCATTGTTCTATTGATAATGCATTTGAATAATGCAACAGTATTAATGAAATTTAAGTAGTTCAATAGAATATGAACTTGTAAAGAATTTAAGAAAGTAAAAGATATAACATTAAGTGAGATGAATTAATTTTCACAAAGAATTATCTCTGAATTGTTGAACAAAGTGAAAAGTATCTGTTAAAGTCAGCATTGTTTTTTTGATAATGCATTTGAGTAATGCAATAGTATCGATGAAATTTGAGTAGTTCAATAGAATATGAACAGATAGAGAATTTTGAAAAGTAAGGAAAAAACTCATCAAGTGAGATGAATTTGAGTGCAACGAAAAAAATTTAATTATTATTCTTAACACTTATTTCTTAACACTTATTCAATATTTTCTTCAATTTCTTTTCTGATTTTTCAATCACTTCTTTTATCATATTTTCTTGAATCGTTTTAGTAATCAACACTTTAATAAATAATACTTTTGAAAATAATACTTTCAAAAATCAAGTTTACATAAATCAAATCAATCATTCTTGATAAACAATGACATGCAGCAAGAATGTTATTGATAATGCATACTGATAATGCAATATGACTTGTTTATTGCTGACAAGTTCATTTTTAGCATATGCATCAGCACATAAGACGTCTAAGAGCTCGATGCATTCAACTGATTATTATGCTATCAAAGAAACTTCAGTCTTTAAATCTACTACTACTACTAAAAAGATAATGCACATGAGTAATGCATTATCTACTGACATACTAATGCTTTGCAACAGAAAAGACGCTACAAATCAGGCATTGTTGCGTTGCGCGAAATTCGAAAATATCAGAAGATTGCAGAAAATCTTATTCTCAAAATGATCTTCGAAAGACTGATTAAAAAGATTATGCATAATTATGCTTGAGCGAACATGCTACAATATGATTTTCGCATTCAGCGCTCTGTCTTGAGTGCTCTTCAAGAAGTCATTGAAGACTTTATGTGCTTCTTTATGAAAAGTAAGTGCATTATTCTTTCGCATTATCACTCTTGTTGTAGAATTTTCATTGACATTTTGCTTTATGCAAACATCAACTTGACAACAATTCATGTCAAATGCATCATCATTTAAGATAAAGATATAAGATTTATGAAAAATCTCATGATGAATCTTGATGTCATGTTTTTCAAGACAGACTAGAAAATGTCTGTCTTCATCAGTTAAATAAACAATGTAATTCTTGAAATCACATTTGCATTATTCTTGTGCATTACTCTTGTGCATTGACTCAATTGTACTTCTAATAAATACTTGCTCTAAATGCAAGACTTTTAATAAATGAGATGATATTGCAAATTTATGAATAAATCTGCGTCAGAACAGTCTTCAAAGATACTTGAAATGAATTAGCAGACTCATTAATTTCTTGATCATCATTCTTCTCTCTGTAATAAATATTTCAGAGCTCAGTAATAGTTTTGTCTGAATTCAAATTCATAGTTCAATTGTAATACTTCATTAACATTATTTATTTCATCATTTTCGAACTCATCTGTGATTGATCTCATTGACATACTCTTCTAGCAAGACTGAAAGTTCGCTCAATATCTATCAAGAATATTGAGCATGAAAGAACATTTTTAGTTATTTGCGTCAATTTAGAAAAATTCAAAGCATTGTCTTTTCAAAATTGTCATGTCAAACATTTCTCATTTATAACATCAGTGCAAAAATATTGATCATCTTTGTCTTGAAAAGAATGAGCATGCTGAGATTGTTGAAGCAATGATCTTCTAACAGTTGCAACAGACTACAAGATCATTAGTAAATGATCAAATGCATTATCATAATGCATTATTTCATCAGCATCACTTCTTGCTCTTTGTGCTTCTGCTCTCAAATCGACAGCTGAATCTTCATAGTAACGATGAAAATACTCTTTAAATTCTGTCTTGTACTTGATCTTGTAGTGAACAAACTCTTCATCATGATCTGTATTTTCATTGTCTTTGTTGTTTCAAGTCTTGTAAAGATCTAGCTTCATTGTAGAATTCAGAATATTTGCAAGATTATATATTGTTTCATTGCTGTCTTCAATCTTGACATAATACTTTGCAAGTTTGATTGAGACTTTTTCGCAAGTCTTTACTATAACAGCACTCAATGAGCAAGTACTTCTTCTTATATTCTTTTCAATCTGCTCAAAATGATTGAAAAGTGCATTAAATATTTGAAATTTCAAGTGAATATCTGCATTAGTTGTTCATGATACTACTAAAGTGCATTTGTAGAAAAGATTTAATAGATTGTCAATAAGCAAAATCATGAATCACTCGCTTTCATCAAGTTTGATCTTTGTGATCTTGAAATCTTCGCAGTATTTCTTTGTTCAAAGATCAACAAATTCACGTAATTGATATATTTGATGAAGCATCAAGTATGTAAAGTTTCAATGAATGTGAATATCTTGTATCAGTTTTCTAGATCTTTTGTCATTCTGCTCTTGAAAAGCTTTGAAGTGAATCAATCGCTGAGAAGAGTTGTTGACAGCTATCGTCAGAGCACAAATCTAATTTCATGATTAATAAATGCATTACTTTTTTGCATTATCATTTGAAGCAATATCTTTTTGATTACAACAGATAATTCTCTGCTTGTTTCAATATTTTGCACTTGCTCATTCTTTAATTTAGCAATAATATTATCAGCTATTGTCTTTAATTCAAGAGCTTGAATAAAATCTTGAATCACAAGATTGATAATGTGAGTCAAGCAATTAATGAAATTCTGTGTTCTGTTTCATTGAAACTCACAATGACTCATGATCTTTTCAAGTTTCTCTTTCAAGATACTATTATTGCTTGCATTATCAATAACAATCTTGAAAAGCTTGTTCTTAATAGTGTAGTTCTTCAGAATTTTCATTAGCTTTATCATCAATTGACGATCGATATGCTCAATATTGAAAGACGTAAATTTAATAAAATGTTCATAAAACTGAAATTTGACATTGACTCAGTATATCAACACTTTCAAGTACGCTACTCTTTGAGAACTAGATCATGCGTTCAAAGCAATAAAGACACGTCGTGATTCTGTAAGATTCAATCTGATCTTATCACAAATCTTCTTATAGTGTGAGAGAATCATGATTATCATCTTTGTGCAATGTGTAATTTGCAGATCTGAACGAAGCATTTGTAGCAGCTTTCGAAATTGCTCATTATCAACGATTCAAAAGAATAGATTCAAGTTAACAAAAATCTTGCATAATTGATCTTCTCAATTCTCTTGATTGAAGACAAAGACTAACTCAATATGACTTTTCTTCTAATAATTTGTCAATTTTGCATTATCAATTTGCATTATCAGATATGACTTACTTGTTCAAAAGTCAGTTCAACTTGTGATTGCAAGTGTTCGCGTTTTCGCTCTGTTGCTGCGCAAAAGTCTGATTCAAGATGCTTTTTCATAGCAAACATGCTGAAACTATCAAAAGCTGTAGAATGATTCATAATCTTATTGCAAATTTTGCATGAGATTTTAGACAATTCTTCAACAATTGAAGTCAACTGTATAATGTGATTTCATATATCAGATTGCTTATCGTCTGTAGTCTTTTTGAATCAGAGTGAATTGTCTATCTTTTTTTGAGTCTTGTTTTGAATACTCTCAACAACAGAGGTTTGAGATCATCATTGTAGAAAAGAGCTATCTGTATTCAAAGTTCATTGAACATACTCGCTATTCTTTCTTAGCTTGAGCTGTGAAAAATTCTGCTGAATTTTATCAATTACTTCTTGTCTAGTTTTCATCTTTTCAAAATGATGTGAAGAATTCATAGATCATTGAACTTAACTTGTGAAGTTTTCAAAATGAAGACTATCTGAAGATGAACTATGTGAAACGCTTTCGTCAGACAGATTAAAAGTTGTCAATGAACTAAACATTTTATAGAATAGTTTGTATTAACAACAATAGTTGTTAATAGCTTGAAGATAGTATATAAACAATGTAATGAGTAATGCGAAAAGCTAATGCAATATATAGACGATGCAATGAGTAATGCGAAAAGATAATGCAAAGAACAAGCAAACATGTTGTTCTAAATTTCTATATTTAACTTTCTTAATATCAAGCTCAAGTTCTTGATGAGTTGAGTCGAGTTGACTCGATTTCTAGTCGAGTCGAGTCAAGTTGAGTTGAAAATATGCTCAACTCAACTCAAATCAAGTTGAAAATGTGAGCAATTTGACTTCGAGTCGAGTTCAATTCAAAATGTCAACTCGAAACTCAACTCAATGATCAGTCTAAAGATGAGAACTACAATCAAGCATTACATTCAAAACTGTTACGTTTGTCGTAAATCAAAGACATCAAGAGATAAAATCAATGATCTGCTGAAGTCATTGCTCATATTTAAGCAATGATAAAAGAACATATTCTTGAACTTCATTATTAATCTATCAGAAAGTGAAGAAAGCAATGCGATTCTGACAGTAGTGAACAGATTGTTTAAGAAGCATCACTATATTTCATGTTGATCAGATGATGAAGAAATTACAGCAGAGCAAACAGTTAAGCTGCTGTTAGTATGAATCTTTCGTAATCATGAACTATCAAGATCAATAGTATTCAATCGTGATTTGTAATTTATATCAATTGTCTGAAAGTCTTTATGTCTGAGACTTAACATCAAGATGAAACTATTCACAGACTATTATTCACAGATTGATGATCAGACAGAAAGAGTGAATCAAGATGTGAAATGATACTTATGAAGCTATTGTTCATACATGCAAGATGACTGAATCATCTGATTATTCATGACTGAATTTGTTGATAACAATGCTATCTTGTCATTAATTGAACAGTCGACATTCTTTCTGAATAAGAACTTTTACTTTTGTATGAGTTTTAACTTAAACTCAACAGAATATGAAATCATTCGCGCTAAAATTGAAGTGAGTAAAGCGAAAGATATCTTCAAGCATATGAAATGATCATTAGCATTGATTAAGCAAGCATTAGCAAGAGTCAGAATCATAATGAAGAAACAGATTAATAAGCATTAAAAGAAAATAATTTACAAGATAAATGACATGATGTTTCTGAACTCAAGAAACATCACTACTTCAAGATCTTTCAAGAAGCTCAATGATAAGATGCTGAAATCTTTTAAGATTCTCATCATGATAGAAGAAGCATATTAATTGAAATTATTATTAACAATGAAGATTCACAATGAATTCTTATTGAATCTGTTACGATTAAACTCTGAAGATTCATTGAAAGAACAATGCAATGAGTCATCAGATTTTATAGTTGTTAAAGATGAAGATGAATGAAAAGTGAAGAACATACTAAACTTCAGACATTATGAACAAGATAAACTATCATGATGAATTGACACATAAAGATTAGATCAGAGACTAAAGTCAGAAACTGAGTTGAAAATCAGATCTGAGTTAGCTTTGAGACTCTGTGACTCTGTCAAGACATTATTTAGACCACGTCATATCTTCAACTTAATATGTCATGAATTATGTCATGTTCAACTTGACAATGCTTGATAAACTCTCTATAGTCAGTTAATTCTCTTGAGTTATCGAGAGCTTCTTAATAATTAGCTCTATCATAATATATATTCATTCTGTGTCTGCTTAGAATATCACATTGTCATATCACTCTCATAGATCTCATTTATTCATTTAGTAAACTTAATTATTATAGTTTTAATTATTTTAAACTCTTCTTAGAAATGATGATTTGATATTCAAGCATGATAATAGCAATATGATTGCAACAAAGTTGCAATGATGATGTCTTGATCTTGTGAGACATTGTATCAAAAAACAAACGTTGCATAACAAAATCAGAAAGTGAAGAAGCAGAAGATGAACTCTTTCTTGATATTAATTAACAGCTGACTTAAGCAATGCTTTGACGTGATAAACTGCAAAAGAAACAGAAATTAGCAGCTATTCAATCAAAGATTGAGACTCTGAAAGTTGTTGAAATGACGAAGAAAAGTCATCAAGCTTTCACTCAAGTTCTCATGAAGAACTTGAATGATCTATGCATCATCTTCATAGTATCAACGAAGATGAAACGAAGTCATCACGAAATTATTTCACAGAAGCGAAAACTCTCAATGTCTTTAAAGAAGTATCATGACAAAATCATCAGAAAACATAGAGAGTGAATTTACAATGTTGAAATCTCATTTCAAAATATCTCTTGACATTTTGAAAAAGATGAGAAAAAGATTTTATACTGCATAATTTATCTCAAGAATGAATCAAAGAAACTTTGATTTGATCACAAAAAGACTATGTTTACAGCTCAGCAGATGTGATTCAATTTTATCAACTTTTTTCTGAACATAATTGAGAATTTGATGAATTGAGACATAAACATGATTCAGCAGTATGCAAACACATTGCAACGTTCAGATTAAATGATATAAACGTTTGCAGTTTATCTGAGCACTTTGAAACATCAACTTTCATTGTATAGTGATGAGCATAAGTGAACTCATTTATTCATTAAGTTGAGATCTGAGCTGCGTATAATTATTACTAATGTTCAGTTGATCTTTACAACATGAGATGCGTTAATCAATCTTGTTGCTTGATTAAAAACAAATTTATGAAAAAAGCACGTCTTGTCATTAAAATGATCTTAAGACAAGAACTTGCATGATTGAGATAAAATCAATAAGAAGATTCATTCAAAGCGAAAGAAATCTCATCAATCAACTAAACTCAACTCTTCATTGAAGACAAGCTCATACACTTCATCATGTTATAGCAAGAATTTGTTCAACATAATGTGTAGACTGATCATTAAGTTGAGTTTTGAGTTGACATTTTGAATTCGAATCAATATCAAGTCGAGTTGCTCACATTTTCAACTCAATTCAAGTCGAATTGCTCATATTTTCAACTTGATGCAACTCGACTTGACTGAGAATTGAGTCAACTCAACTCGACTCGCCAAGAATTCAAGCTTGGCGTCAAGAGAACTAAATATAGAAATTTTTCCGGTTTTTTGCTTTTGCATTACCTTTTTGCATTACCTTTTTGATAGAAAGTCATGACGAGAAACATGAAGACTATATGATAGAGAGTCATGAAGAAAAGTCATAGTAGAAAGTCATGATAGAGAGTCATGACGAGAAAACATGAAGATCGTTTGATGAAAAGTCATGAAGAGAAACATGAAGAGAGTCATGATGAAAAACATGAAGAAAGTCATGACAAGAAACATGAAGAGAAACATAAAGAAAAACATGAAGAAAAACATGAAGAGAAACATGAAGAGAAACATGAAGAGAAACATGAAGAGAAATATGAAGAAAAAACATGAAGATCGTTTGACTTTGATAGAAAGTCATGACGAGAAAACATGGTAGAAAGTCATGAAGAAAATTATGAAGACTGTTTGATCAAGCTATTTACATCTATCTAATATCTTGTTGAGTCGAATCGAGTTTTCGAGTCGAGTTGTTGAGTCAAGCTTCTCAACTCGACTCGATCTCTCGAGTTCAACTTCTCAACTCGACTTGACACTTTTTCAAAAAAATTTCAACTTAACTCAACACTTTTCAAGTCAAGTACTCAACTTGTACTCAAGTACTCAACTCAACGCGATCAGTCTAATAACGTGTTATATATGCAATTGAAAGAATCATTACTTTATTGATTGTAAAGATGAAAAGATCAAGAATAAATCAAAAAAATCTGATGCAAATCAAGTATTTATCGATTCAATGTTGCATATAAGTCATCTCAAGATTTCGAGAAAAGACAAGCTCTTAATGAATGCTTCAAATTATCGAGGGAAAAACAAGAAGTTCTCTTTGTAAAGACTTTTATATATAAAAAGCATGTAATTCAGAAAGATCAGAAGATAGAAACGAAGATTTACATAAATATTGATGTCAAAATGAACGTGATTAGTCAACATTTTATCATTAAGCAAAGTATATCATTGCTGAACGTTGATCTCTCAAGATTTATTTGAATGAATGATCAAAGTGTTTATTGCTATGATGTTTATGAGATGCATTATCAACTTATAAACAGCTGAGACATAGAAAAGAAAGATATAAGTATCTTCTATGCTATTGACAAGAAAGAATCTTTCTTGATCTTGAGCATGTCAAGTATGCAATTCAAGCGTGTTTAAATAAACATCATTGCAAGAACATAATGTTTCAATATGAATGAGCATGCGTTCAAGTTATTCATTGCAAAAGATTTTGCAAAAGCTCTACAAGATAAGTTTACTGTATATGCTCTTGTCATGATCAACGTCATTAAAGAATCAATCATTGAACATCAAGTGAAAGCAATGAATAACATGATGAGTTATATCATAAACGTGCTTGAAACGTAGACTTTACTTGTTGAATTGAAAGAGTATGAAGATGTATTTTCAGCAGAAAGTGCAAACAAATTGTCTTTGCATGAAGATCACAATCATGCAATTGAAATCACTGCAGAATCATCATATGAATTGTTGTATAATTTGTCAAACACAGAGTTAGCAACTCTGAGACAATATCTAGATGATGTTTTAGCGAAAGAATGAATTAAGCACTTTGTCAGCTCAACTGATGCATTTATTCTATTCATTTTCAAAAAGAATGATAATCTTCATTTATATGTGAACTATCAAGATTTGAATAAGATCACTATCAAGAATCATTACTCACTGTCTTTAATTAGTGAAACTTTAGACAGATTTAATCAAGTTAAGCAGTTCACTAAATTAAATCTGAAGAATGTGTATCATCATCTTAGAATTCAACATGAAGATGAGTGAAAAACAACGTTTTATACTCATTATGATCACTTTGAATATATGATCATGTCGTTTGATTTAATCAATGCATCTGTCATCTTTCAGACTTATATTAATAAAATCTTGACAAAGCTTTTAAATGACTTTTATATTATTTATTTGAATGACATTCTAATCTTCTTCATAAAGAAGACTGATCACATAGATCACATGAAGCAGATTCTGAAGAGACTAAGAAAGTTCAAGTTATATGCTAGCTTGAAGAAGTATGCATTCTTCATCATTAAAGTGAACTTTTTAAAGTTTATCATATTTACAGAGAGTGTTTTGATGAATTTAAGTAGAATAGACATCATCAAAACATGACTCAGATCAAAGATGTATTAAGAAATACAAGTTTTTCTGAGATTTATCAATTTCTATTGACGTTTTATACATCACTACTCTCAAATAACAGAGTCTTTAACAGAACTGCTGAGAGATAGTGTAAAAAATGTAAAAATGAGCTCATTCATATGATCAAGCAAAGTGAAACAAGCGTTTAATCAGCTTTACGACGTCTTTATGAGAGCATTTATATTGAGACACTTTGACTCAGAGTGACATATATGCATCGAGATCAATGCATTCAATTATGCAGTTGCAAATATCTTGTCTCAGTCAAATGACGAAGATTAATAACATTTGATTGCATTCTGATTCAGAATGATGATAAATGTTGAAAGAAATTATGAAACATATGATCAGAAGCTTCTAGTCATAGTAGCGATGTTTAAACACTGATGATACTATGTAGAAGACAGTTATCATACTGTTGAAGTTCTGACTGATCATAACAATTTGAAGAATTTTATGAATATTCAAGAGCTAAATAAAAGACAAGTTAAATGAGTCATGAGATTGTTGATTTGCAACTTTGAAATAGCACATAGATCAGAAAAGACAAACTCAATCAATGCATCATCAAGACAATCTGACTATAAGAATGAGAATATCTCTGCGAATCATTTGTTACTCACTTTGCAGTGAAAGCTGACTAGAATAAAAAGCTTAAATAGCTTTATATTTGTAGCAATCAGAGAACTATACTGTATACAAGTAATTAACAATGTTGAGAAGTTCATTCACAGTATAAGTATGAACAAATATTCAGCAGAACATGTCAAAAGCAGACTGCAAGATGAAATTTATTGATGAACATGAATAATAAATGATGTTGAAAAGATGTTTGTTTACAGTGTCAGTGAAAGAAGATATTCAGCAAAACATGTTAAAAGCAGATTGCAAGATAAAATCTACTGTACATGAGTGATTAATGAAGTCAAGAAGATGTCTGTTTACAATGTTAATGAAAACATGAGTACATGTTCAGCAATGCATGTCAAGAGTATGCTGCTGAGAATCATGATTCTAGCAGTGCAAAAAATGCATCTAGATGAAGTACATTTCTCAAAAGATAAAATCTCTCAACTTAAATTAACAACTTCAAGAAGAACAGACGTTGAAACGTTAACTTATAAAGATCACAACGTAGCTGAGAAACAGCTTAATTCTGTTACTGAAACTGTTGATTGCAAACAACTCATTTCACATGCAACTGTCAGAGTATTGACAATTCATGAAATGACATATGACTTTAGTAATAAATTCATAGTCAAGCTTATCAAGACTTTACAGCAAGAAGATGAATTTGCTGTAAAGTTGCAAGCGAGCGAAATGATGAGTATACAAAAGAGTGATGTCAAAGTTTAAACATTGAATAATCAAGAAATGATAAAGTACAATAAATTATTGTATGTTTCAGAAGATCTTTCTGTCAGAGAAGAGTTATTAAAACGTCATCATGATGATCTTTTAGTAAGACATTTTGATGCTGACAAGATTAATGAGCTGTTAGATTGCAAATATTACTGAAAAAGTATGATCAAGAATGTCAAAGAGTATATAAATACTTGTAACATTTGTCAGAGAGTAAAGATGAAACGTCATCTATTATATGATGAGTTGAGATCATTATCTCAACTCACAGATTTCTGAAAAGAAATCACTATGAATTTTATAACAGATCTGTCGTCTAGTAAATGAAAAAAAGTCGTGTATGACTCAATTCTTGTGATAGTCAATCACTATACAAAGATGACGCATTATTTGCTTACAAAGAAAACTCTGATCATTGTAAAGTTAACAAAGTTGTTCTTCAAGAAGATTGCTTTAAAATATGAGATTTCAAATGATATAATCATTGATAAAGATAGTTTATTTATCAATGCATTTTAGTCTCACACGTTAAACTTCTGCATATGCTGAAAATGAAAAGAACGTCAAGCTACATAATTGAATGAACATGCAGCTTTCTAGAAAATTGAGAGACGTCGCTAATATTCAACGAACAAACGAGTGACATGCGCAAGATAAACGCAGACATATCGCAGAGATTTCTCATTTCATCGATTTTCTTTCTATTCTTCAACGCAAGTTTAATTGAAAAATGCGAAGCATTGAAAATTAAAATCAAAGTGCTTGACTTCGTAAATGATATTAACATTCTAGTCTACGACAGATTCACTGAAGAAATTTGCAGAACACTGAGCAAAGCATACGATGTCTGCGCGAAATGAGCTTGCACTCATGACGCAACGTTCGCATCAGAAAAGTACAAGCTTACGCATTTCACTAGAAAATTGAAGAGATTCAACATGATGACTAGCATACAAATAGAAAGCTCAGTTATCAAATCAAAATCAGACGTATGAGTTCTAAAGATGCAACTGAACATGAAACTGCAATGAGACGCGCATCTTCGACAAATAGAGATGAATCACGTCACAAGAATGCTGACACTTAGTCATTTCAAAGTCTTCACATGAGAAGCTATCTTCACAAAAGCGAGGCAAGTATACTCAGCAGTAGTGAGATCAGAAATCGCATTTGAAGTGTCAGTCTGACATCAGCGCGACAAGAAAGATGAACTGTTGAGCAAAGAATGCAGGCTAGAAACACTTCAGAATCAGACTCTGCGTCACGTAGCAGAAGCATTCAAAAGAGTAAACATCAAAACTCTAGAGACAGAAACATACATGAGTTCGCTACATGTTCATCTGAACATGCTACAGAACAAGATCACGCTACACAGTCAAGTCAACAATTGAATGCAAGAGATCAGATAAGCATGCAAACTAATATGCATTTATTTGACGAGAGTTAATTGCGTCATTTCTCGCTCACTCGTCATCAAGAAAATAATACTTCTAAATGTCTTCATTCAAGAAGATGTGAAGATACAGTTGAGACGCAAACGATGCACTCTTTTCTTCACAATGATTTCAACAAGCGATAGCATTGCAATAACGCAGTATCACAAAGATTAATGAAATCAATGATGAGAAAAGTACAGAGAATGCGTCGCAGATGTTAATGCAATCTCAGCACAAAGATTGCACCTGAGCAATAAGATGATAAAGATGCGTGATGATTTTCAGAAAGCAGAAAGCATTCTCGCAATGCACATCAGAATCAAACGCATAGATTTGAATGCTTATCTGCACTCTAGAAACGTTTCAGACATGAATAGCTCGTGATGCAACTGCGAATGAAGTCATCAGACGACGAAGCATGTACTCATGCATTGCTTGAACTGATTGCATCTGCGATCAAGAATGCTACAAGATGCTGACTTCTTGAACTATTGAATAATCATCATCATCATGAAGAGTCTCAGAGCAGTAGCGAAGATGATGATAAAAACGAAGCTCTTGAAGCAATTTAAAGTGACTAGAACACTCGTTCTTTAACGTGCAATCAACACGAACAAATTTGATACATAGTCTCAAAACTCACTGTTTCAACTGCGTGAAACAATCATGTAGACTGCGAGTGATTTTCTATCTCAGAGAGTTTTGTTCACTCAATACAGATAGCATAAAGTTCTTCATGAGTTGATCTAATCGATGTCACAAGAATGTATGAATTTATTATTATTATTATTATTATTATTATTATCAGTGCGTTTTGATCAAAGATCTGTTTTCATGTGAAAATAAAATAATGACTAAGCATCATCTTTTATTTACAAACAGACAATCAGACAGAATGACAGAATCAAATGCTGAAACATTATTTAAGAGTGTATTGTTTCAAAAAGCAAGATGACTGAGCTACGCTTTTATTTATAGTTGAGTTCGTGTATCATCAGATTGTCAGAAACTGAGCTAGACTAAAGATACTATCAATATAGAAGACTGATATTATTATTACTTTGATAAAATTTAGATACAAGACAATACATCAGATAATGTACAAGATGAAAGACAAAGAGCAAAAGAAAAGAATGAAAACTCAACTTTTATATACATGAATTGAGCAGAATCAAGACTAGACAGTAGTTTTATAACTTAAGATTGCAAATATTCATGCACATGACTAAGATGATTAAAACAGAATTGCTGAAACTAGATTAAATTGATGATGATTAAATTGATGACTTGATTCATTAAACTGCAAAACAGATTCAATGAATTGAGATGATTTAAAACATCAACAATTTATGTTTTAAATTGAGTTGATGATCTGACATCATGACAGTAGCTTCTCTCTTCAAGACTGAGCTTTTACAAGACAACAAGAAGAAACAAGATGAAATGAGAAAGAATTAAAGATGAAGACTGAAACAAGATAAGAATTGATGTGAATGCATTTTAATGTGATGAAGCACAGATGAAACTAGAATAAATCTGAGTCACATTTGAGTCAGATCTGAGCAAGATGTCTGAAGAGCAAGATGAGATGAGACGCATTTTAATGTGATGATGCACAGAAAATTAAAACACATTTGAGTTACATCTGAATCAGATTTAAACAAGATGTCTGAATCAGATCTAGGCAAGATCTGAGTCAGATCTGAGCAAGAAAAAGACGAAATGCAGTTTAATGTAATGATGCACAGACAAGATTAAAATAGATCTGAGTCACATTTGAGTCAGATTTAAACAAGATGTTTGAGTCAGATTTGAGCTGAATTGAGATGATGAAGATTGAACTTAAAGTTCTTGACATTGACATTGAGACATCACACATGACAGTACATGTGATTCTTCGACGACAGAATTGATGAGATGATATTCATTGAATGCTTGCTCACAATTATTCAGAAGATGAAAAGACTTTCAAGTAAAGAAGTAATTTTCTCAATCAATGTAGTACTTGAGCAAAGATAAATTATAGTGTTTATCATGCTTGAAGTTTAGTATGCTGTTTACATATCAGAATCTTTTGTCATTCTTGACAATAATGAGTTTTTGAAGTTTCTGATGTTGACTTGAAAGAAAGTCACTTGCAATATAACTCAGAAGAATGACATGAAAGATTGAATGAATCTTCATGAATGCTGAAAGATTTAACTCAATGATCAGAAAATTGTTCTTAAAAACATGCTTGATCTTGAAGAAATCAACATTACAATCATTTAACTTAACAGCAAAGCGAGCGATGCTAAGATTGCAAGCATTCAATCAGACTTTATCTTCAACGAAGTATTTAGAACAAGAACAATGAGAGAGATTGACATTGAATTTGTAAATGATCTGAGTTATAAGCATCTCATCATGTAAATGCTCAGTTAGTTTCTTCATTTTCTTGATGAACTCTTTGACATTGATTAACTTGTTTCAAGCTTGAAATGTAAGATTCTTGAGCAGAAACTCAGAAGACTTGAAGTTTAAACATGAGTTCTGACTCAAATTGATCAAGAAGAGTGATGTTAAAGTGATTAATGATGATGTGTTATTGACGACAAATTTGACTTCAGAAAGTCACTTAGCTCAGTCATTCTGCATGTAGTTGACGAAGACTTGAAGATAATGCTTTATGACAGCATTGATTCTTTCGATTTGATCATCAATCTCAAAGTGATACATCATTGATAACTTAGCATCTATCTTCAGCATTTTACACATATGCTTTCAGACATTAAAGATGAATTGTGTGTCTCGATCAGACATGAAGAACTTGAGTAAATCATGATGTTTTCAAACATAAGCATAAAAGCAGTTGATAGCTTCTTCAACTTTCATAAAAGTGATGAGAACTAAATGTCTCATTTTGATAAAATGATCAATGAAGACTAGAACATATTTATATGTGATACTTATGAAGATACTGAGCGATAAAGAATCTACATAGTTCATGAAGACATCACGTCAACGACGTTTAAGAACTGAAAGAAGATGCAATCATTCTTGAGTTCATTGTTTAAAAAGTTTGAAACGTGTGCACATGTGACAGTTTTGTACAAAGCATTGAACATACTTATAAATGTTTGATCATCAGTAGACTCAACTGATCAGTTCATAGCTTTTTGCTCTTTCTGAATGATCATTGATGACACTATCATGAGCGAGCTGAATGATATGAAGACGTAGTTTATTTAAGTTGAGCACGTACTTTCTTTCTTGAAAGTACAGATGATTCTCATGTTCTTCACACTCAACTAAAAAAATCTTGTTGTGATGTCATGCTTCATTACGAAGTGCTTTGATTATTTGAACTGCGAATTTGTCATTGATTTCAACTTGCTTTCACAATGTCTGAGTGAGAATGTCAGCAGAATTTTCATCAAGATTCAGAGTGTCTTGATCTAGTTGAGATTCAACGTTTTCAACATCAAATTCTTCGATTTTTAGATTCATGAAAGCTAGAATTTGCGAAAATGCTGAGATAACTGAAAACAAATGTAACTGAACTGAATCTAAAGCGATGATTTGTGACTGAAGCTTCATGACTTTGATGTCAAAGACATTGAAGACGAGATTCTTAACAATATTGAGATCTAAAACATGAGTTTTCAAAATTGTCTGATGTTGATATTGATGTTGAGAATTGAATGTATTTCTCTTTTTAGAAAGATCTTCTGAGCGACGTGTCAGAGCATTCAACTTATCATCGATCTTGTCAAGATGATAAGCGATGCAATAGTTGAATCTAGACAGAAACTCATTTCAATGAGCTTGATGATGACTCAACTGCTTAGTTGACATAAAATACTTAAGATTTTTGTGATTCGTGATCATCTTAACAAAATAGATAGAGTCTTTGAACTCTGATCATCATTTCTCGAAAGCGCAAACAATGATCATGAGTTTTTTATCATAAATCTCGTAGTTACACTTGACTGAGTTATGCTTCTTTGAAAAGTAAGCGATTGAATGAAGAATCTCGTTCTCATCATATTGAGAGAGAATGTCTTTAAACACATAGTTCAAAGCATTGATTTCTATCACAATCTTGTGATCTGAATTATAGTGACGAAGAATAATCTTGAAAGTGAAGACTTTCTTAAGAATGTTGAATGCAATCTGACATTTCTGAAATCAGACAAAGAATACATCTTTTCTGATGAGATGAGTGAGCGAGATAGCTATTCTACTATAGTCATAGATGAATTTTCTATAAAAGTTTGTAAAATCTAAAAAACTTTGAATGTCTTTAACGTTGATCAAGATGAGTCAGTTGACAATGATGTCTATCTTAGAAGAATTCATCTTGACTTCTTTGATGATGATTATCAATTCTAAATACAAGACTTGAGTGACGTGAAACTTGCATTTGATTATATTTATCTGAAGATCTGCTTCTTGCAACCTTTGCAGAATGAGCTTGACATGAATCTCGTGCTTGAGTTCATTGTCAAAATAGATCAAGATGTCATTCAGATAAGTTGTACAGAATTTATCTAAATGTTCATGAAGAGTATTGTTGATATACTTCTGAAATGAGACAAACTCATTACATAGATTGAAGAGCATGACTAAATACTTGAATAATTCAAATCAAGTATGAAAGATGATGAGAGCTTTATCTTCTTCTTTGATTCGAAGTCGATTGAACGCAGAGATGATATTCAGCTTGATAAAGATTTTAGCTTGACTTAAATGATTCAGCGTTTCTGAGATCAGAGACAGAGAATATCAATTCTTGACTGTGATAGTGTTCAGATCTTGATAGTTCACGCAGAAGCAAAGTTCTTCTTCAAGTTTCTTGATGAAGAGAACAGAGACAATCATCTGAGAGTGACTGACTTAAATGAAATCTTTGCTCAGATTTTTATTCAGATAACGACGAAGTTCTAGAATTTCATCACGACTCATGTTGTACAAAGCGAAGACTGAGAATTGAGCATCTTCTTTAAAATGTATGACATGATCATGAGCTTGATGCAAAGACAAGATATTGACGTTCTTCTTGAAAAAGATGTCTAGAAACTCAAAATATTTGAACGATAGAATTGTGATTGAATCGACGTTCTTGCTTTGTTGATAGACTTCAAGATCTTCTTGTGTCGTGAATACAGTCAAATGAAATTTCTTTTTCATTTGATGAAAATTCAGATGATGATTCTTATTATACATACTGTCTTGAGAACAAGATGAGAACTGAGCAAGAGTTGAACTGTTCTTTGAATGAACAGTCAAAGTTGCGTGATGCGATTTTGACTCATCAGAGTCTAGACTAGAAAACGAGATTGACTTAAGATTCAAGAAAACATCGATTTTCTTTAGAATGACGCTAAACACTTCAATGTCTTTGACATGAGTAGCATGATCAAAGATTCAAACTTTTAACTCAACTATGTCAAGTTGTATAAAAGATCAATTGAATTGATCTGCTCGAGAAACAACAGAAGTTGTAAAGAGAGAAGAATTTTGACACTTGATTTTTGATGAATATTCTTTTTGAATGACTTGAAGAATACAACTAGAAACTTCTTGTTTCAAATGAAAGACAAGATTGAACGAGATTTTATATTGCTTCTTGTGAGCAGATGAGAAACTAAGTTACTTCTTGCAAGTGAATTGAGAACTGAATTGCTTCTTATAAGTGAACTGAAAACTGAATTGCTTTTTTTGAGTGAATGAGAAACTAGATTGCTTCTTGCAAGCAAACTGAGTGCTGAATTGCTTCTTGTGAGTGATCTGTAGACTGAATTGCTTCTTGTAAGTGATCTGTAGACTGAATTGCTTCTTGTGAGTGATTCATGAACTGAGTTGCTTCTTGTGAGTGAATTGAAGATGAGACTGAGAGAAAGCTACTTTGTTAACTTCGAACGAGAAATTTTCTTCTTATTGATTAAGATCATAGATCTTAACAAGAAATGAGCAACAATGATTAAGACAGAAGAAGAAAGACAAGATGAGAATATTGTGCTCAAAATTAACATCAATGACGTAATGATGAAGTCATGACAAACTCATGATGATGAGATATTGATTTAATTCAATGACATAGAAGAATAGTCTTTTGATGTGTTCATCAAGAATCATTGTGATTTCAATGACATGAATAATGTCATCAATTAAAGCGACTTGATCATCAAATTCTTGAAGTTTGTGAGAGTGAGTTAATTGATGCAAGAAAAGATGATGTTGCTGCGCGAAGAATTTATTCATAAAAACATAAGCAAAGACTTCATTATCAATCAGAGTAAGAGCGAGAACTCTAGATTGAGCTTGACGTAGAATACAAAATACTATCATGTGACTATCTTTGAATGTCGAATCAAATTCAAAGAGTTTCAAGACAGATTTAGCAGAAAACTTTCTATATGATTGAAGTGAGAGTGAAAAAATTGAGACTAGTAGACAAGATGATATGTATACAGATCTCTGAGCATGACTTAGCTCAGAAACTAAACTTTTCTTGCAAACAGCAAGACTTTTTCATCTATATTGATGACATTACTGTCATAAACATTCATGATACACAAAGTGAAGAACTTCTTATTTGAACATTCTTTAGTAATTTTGCTTGAATGTTGCAACTTGCAGTAGTAACACAGCTTTCACTTGTTGCAAATATTCTTGATTTCAGAAATGATCAAAATCTTATCTTGAACGATGACAATGATGAAGCTTAGATTCATTGACTCATCGAAAGATGAGAAAGAAAGAGATGAAGATACTGTTGAAACAACAGTCACAAAAGTGATGATCTTTGAACTTAAAAAGTTACTAGTCAACGCAGAAATGCTCTTAACTTTGATGAATAAGATAATGATGAAGATGAAGTGAGATTGATGATGCTTAAGCTGCTGAAGCTTTTCATTAATGTCAGAAAATGCTTGAATTCATTAATGAAAGATGAAAGATTGAGTTTCATTGAGATTTCATCAGAAGAAGATGATGACTTGAGTGAAATAATTGACATTGCGCTTCAGACAGTCAATCAACAAGAAATCTTTCATCAAAGAATATTCTTTCTTTTGATAAAAGAGATTGTAGTAGTCAACAAAGCTATTCATGCTTTGCTTCAAAGTTTCACAAAGATATAAATGAACATCTTCTGTCTTGAAAGAGTTGTTGCAGCAATGATGCAACTTGTGTCATCAATTTGCAAAGATGAAAATGATACAAAAATCATTGACTCGATATTGACTTATTAAATTGTGAGTCTTCTTATCTATGATGAGTCGTGACTCGACATAGATGATCTAAACTCAATGAGAAAGATAATGATCATTGATCACGTTCATGCGCTGTATCAGACTCTGCTCTCATGCATTCAATTGATCTTTGTTCTTCTCATACTCAGATATGTCAAGAAGCTTCTTGAATCTAGAAGCAATAAAGACAGTGACAGAGTTTGCAGAGAAGTGAACGACAAGAGAAAATTGATTGTTCAAGATTTGTGTGATGATCTGAGCTATCATTGCAAAAGACTGAGAATTCAATTCTATATAGACTGAAGAATTGAAAACAATGAATGAAGATGAGATGATGACATCATGTTGTTGAACTTGATTTTGAAACTCTTGCATTGCACGAAAGATCTCAACTGAATTTTCAATCATACTTTGAGTGAACTGTTCAACAGCATGCTCATCGTCGATCAAGAGATTGTGAAGTGACTTCATTTAAGCGAAAGAATAACTAGACGAGATTTCAACGTATGAAAACGTTGCAGAAAGTGTAGATCTTTCGTAATGTCAGAAACTGAGCTAAACTAAAGATACTATTAATATAAAAGATTGATATTATTATTACTTTGATAGAATCTAGATACAAGACAATACATCAGATAATGTATAAGATGAAAGACAAAGAATGAAAGAAAGAAACGAAAGCTCAACTTTTATATACATGAATTGAGCAGAATTAAGACTAGACAGTAGTTTTATGACTTAAGATTGCAAAGATTCATGCACATGACTGAGATGATTGAAACAGAATTGCTGAGACTAGATTAAAATGATGATGACTAGATTGATGACTTGATTCATTGAACTGCGAAACAGGTTTAATGAATTGAGATTATTTAAAACATCAACAATTTATGTTCTAAATTGAGTTGATGATCTGACATCATGACACAGATGAAGCATGCTTCGTTGAACTGTAGTTTCTTTAAAGTCATGTATGACTATGAATTAATCTTTGACATATGCATTAAGAACAATGCTATGAAAGAAGAAGTGTCAGCAGCAAAAAAACACATTAAAATGCTGCAAGACATGTGAAACACGTTGATGCAATGATGATAAAACGCGATCAATGCTCAGACAAAGTACTATAATTAAAAACATAAGTCTAAGTTCTTTAATGTTGATGATTTAATCATGCTATCAGCAAAAAACCTGAAGCAGAAGAAGTTGAGCAAGAAGCTATCAAATAAGATGATAGAGTTCTTTTATATACAAGAACTCATAGACAAGCAGATGTATCATCTTGATCTTTTAATTATTTATAGAATTTATTCTGTCTTTTATATATATTTTCTAATGTTGTATAATCATAGACTAAATGATGACTTTATACTTGAGTATCTCACTCTTAAGCTTATTGATGATGAGCAAGAATGAAAAGTAGAGAAGATTCTACAGAAGCAAAAAAGAAAGAAAATCTTATATTATAAGATACAATGAAAAGAGTATTCTGTGATATATAATCAATGAATATTAAGTGAAGATATGAAAAAAGTCTTGAAACTTATAGAAGCTTTCAAAATGAGGCTGAAATGAGAGCGAAAGACATAATCACTTACTTTCAAGCATAAACTCATGAGTAGAAAGAAGAAGAATCATTGCATTATGATAGTTCTCATTTCTTAGTAGAGTGATCACATATGAGTATGAACATCAAAACAAAAGAAAAAAGCGCAAAGATGCAAAGATGCGTCTGAACAGAAGATGTAACATCATTACAGCACAATCAACAGCACAACTTCATTAATTATCTCTTGCATTGAACGTGATTGCATTCTTCTTTACATTCATCTTTAGATTCACTTGAAAACGTGAAATGAGCGAAGTGAAAGGCGAAAGATTGATTTAATTATATCAGATCAGTCAAGAAACATTGACAAAGTGATATCAAATCATGACAGAACATATTGCATATTGCTAAACATTTAAAACGTCTTTTGCAATATCATTGACCATCATAATCTCTTGAAGCATGAGCTTCTGAATGTCAAAAGATCTTGATTTTCGAATTTTCTTAAGATGATTCTTTACATAAGTAACAGTCATAAGCTTCTTGCTCAAAATCTTCTGATGAGCAGTAAAAGTCACGAAAGCGACGTTCTTGTGATCTTCTGAGACAGCATTGTAAGCTGTCTTCAGTTGAAGAGATTTGTTCAACAATGCTATACAAACATCAAGAATCTAGAAATTAAAACATAAGTGTTTAGTTGATGCAGCGAATAAGTGTACTTACGAAAATGCAAGTCATCTTTTTGTCGATGCATCTTCTGCATTTACAATACATTATCTTATTGTGAAAGACTGCATTACATTAAGACGCAATATTCTCGTTATGCAGCATTTACATGCATTTGATACACATTACTTTGATGAGCATTTCAATGACGTAAGCACTACGATCGCTTATTTCAACAGTGAGCTGAAAAAGAATCAGTAACAACATTGAAATGTAGAATACTTAACTCACTGTACTTCTATTCTTAGAAGTACAAGACGAGTTGAGCAAGAGCTCTGACGTCAAGAGAGCATCAAAACTCATTTTCTCGCTTGTTTTCTCATTAAAGACGTCAAGATCATTCTCAGAATTCATGAATGTAATGAGTTCTAAAACAGAAAATTACGTTGCATGATTGCAAGAATGATGAACAGATGACTTCTTAAAAGTGATCTGCAATTGTTAAATTGCAGACTTGATCAAGAAAGTTCAGAATCAACATTGCAAATCTTGTTTATTGTTTTGATCTTGACATCAGTTGATTTCATAATCTTTGAAGCTCATTTCAACATTATTATTCTAGCGTGTGTCATTCTTAATAATTACTTTCTACAATACATGATTTAATTTGATTTAATTTAATTTAATTTAATTTAATTTGAATTCATACACTTTTGTGACATTGATTTAAGTTCAACTTATGAGAAAAACTATGTCATGTGTATTGAATGAACAAAACTCTTTGAGAGAGAAAATCACTTGTTGACTACATGATGACTTCACGTCGTTGAAACAATAAAATTGATACTATGTTATCAGTAATGAATCTATAGCTTCTATTCAGCGCGTGACGCTCAAGTAAACTCTTGATGAGAGTATCTGTGCTGTTTAATTATAATGCATCATCTTTGCTTTGCTTTTTATTGATGATATTCTATACAACGATGCTTCAATCTTTGATCTTTGATCGCGAAGTCAATTTCGTTGCACTCGTGATGCTTATGATTGTAGTGTTGAAAACTGCATTCTCTTACTCAATGATTGTCATTCATTGAGCAGAGAAATATGTGATGAAAGAGAGATGTGCACGATGAAAAGATAGAGTATGATTGTACTGAATAACTCTTTTCTTCTCTTGATTTGACTTATGTCACGTAAACGTTGAATAGATTGTTAGTATAAACATGTGATCACAATCATTCAATGTTTGACTTTGATCAATAGAAGAGAATGTGTTCTGATTGTTCTCTTGCGCTCTCAATTTTCCACGTAGTTAGATGTATGACTTGACGTCAAGTAAAGAAGATGAGTTCAAGTTCTTTCAGTATATCAGCATGATCAATGAGTCACTACTTCTTCAAGCACTGTAATCACGACTCTCAATACTTGAAACAACTATTCTATCTGATATCTTTTCATCAATTACTTAATGACATTGTCGATGTAATGAAGACGTTTCAATATCAACGCAGTCAACGAGTTGCAAATTCTTTAATCACTTGTAGTCACAACTCTCAAACTCTTCATCTGAGTTGTTTAATCACTAGTAGTATCTTTTCATCTTTTACTGACATCAATCTGTCATTAATCTTCTTCGTAGATCAATTGTGACTATTAGAAGAAGAGTTGTCACATGAGTAAAAACTCTACATGATGACTTTTCTGATCATGCAACGTTTTAACATCATTTAAACTGCGTCGAATTGAGATTTCTTGATTCTTCTGACTTTTATTTGAACATAGAATAGAATCAAAAGATTCATAGTCGACATTACGTACAAATGAATCTTGTTGTCAATTCTACAATACATGAACAATGATTATATTCATAAGATAATCAAACAATAGTATGAGTCAAGTAATGATGAATACAAAGATGAGGTTGAAAGAAGATAAGAATTAAGAAAAACTGAAAGAGTGATAAACAAAACAATGATTATTATTCACTTTTGTTTATATTTTATCATCTTAATAACACAATTTAATCGAAAGATAAACAATGTTTATGCATCATTCATACATGATTGATGCTGTCATTTACGTCAACTACACATCACATATACTATTTATAATGTTATCTACACGCATTATAATTGAAGATGAATTATCATTCAATCAGAAGTTTCTCTTTTTCTTGTTTTCTCATAGAGATTTGAAGATTTTATTGAAAGCTTCTAGAGTGAAATTATGAGTATGCATCATCATTTATCAGAGAAAACAAAGACATTAATTATTGAGATCAAGAATGAACTTACTTAAAAGAGAAAACAATTATCATGATGAATTAACATATAGAAATTAGATCAGAGACTAGAATCAAAGACTGAATTGAAGATCAGATTTGAGTTAACTCTGAGACTCTGTGACTCTGTCAAGACATTATTTAGATCACGTCATATCTTTGACTTAATATATCATGAATTATATCATGTTCAACTTGACAATGCTTGATAAACTTTCTATAGTCAATCGATTCTCTCAAGTTATCAAGAGCTTCTTAATAATTAGCTCTATCATAATATATATTCATTCTGTGTCTGCTTAGAATATCATATTGTCATATCACTTTCATAGATCTCATTTATTTATTTAGTAAACTTAATTATCATGTAAACAACTTCAGTATCATGTCAATTGAAAAGAATACAACGTCAATCTACATTGATACAACGTTAATGAAAGTGAGTTCAAAGAATGTTTGAAAGTCATGAATGACTTTCATGAATGATATTTTAACAAGTCAAGATAAATAGAAATTGACTCAAAAGAAGAAAAATTAGCTGAATTGTAGCAATGAGAACATTGTTTGATGAAGAGAAAGAGTAATGTTGCAAGCATGCATCTTAAGTTAGTCTAACATAGATTATGTTAAATTATCATAAACTAGTATAAAGCTGATGTTGACACGCTAGTAATTTAGCGCGTCTTCATAAGTATAAAACTCTTGATGTATTTCTTCTTCTTTCTTCTTTAGCTTTGAACTTTTAGTTAAAATACACTCATATGATTCACTTTATGCAGACTCATAACAGAAACAAGAGCGAAAAGCATAATCACTCACTTTCAAGCATAAACTCATAAGTAGAAAGAAGAAGAATCATTGCATTATAATAATTCTCACTCTTTAATAAAGTGATCACATATAAATGTAGAAATTACAAATAAAATAAAAAGTGCAGTGACGTGAAATGCACTTAAATTGAAGACGCAATCACAGCACAGCTTCATTAATTCTCAATTCTCTTTTGCAAAAAATGCAGTTACAATCTTCTTCTTCTTCTTTATCTTCAGATTAACGTTGAGACGTAAGATGAGCAGATTCAGAGCAGACAGACGTAATTATAATAATATCATGTCAGTTTAAAAACGTTGACAAAATGATTAAACTGATCATGTTGAGTTAAGTCATTGAGATCGAGTTGAATTCTCGATTCATCAAGACTTAATTCAAGTCAGAATTTTGAAATTGAGTATTTAAGTTGAGTCATGATGTTTGAACTGAGTATTCAAGTTAAGTTAAAGTGTTGAAACTGAGTATTGACTTGAATTCTCAATTCAACTCATTAAGACATGAAGATAAATAAATAAATAATTGTAAATAACTTGTTCATTCTTCATGACTCTCTATCAAATAGTCTTCATGACTTTTCTTCATGACTTTCTATCAAACGATTTTCATGTTTTTCCTTCATGACTCTCTATCAAATAGTCTTCATGTTTTCTTGTCATGACTCTTTATCATGACTCTCTATCATGACTTTTCTTCATGACTTCTCTTCATGACTCTTCTTCATGACTCTTTATCAAATAGTCTTCATGTTTTCTCATCATGACTCTCTATCATGACTTTCTATCATGACTTTTCTTCATGACTCTTCTTCATGACTTTCTATCAAATGATTTTCATTTTTTCCCTTCATGACTCTTTAGTATCAAATAATCTTCATGTTTCTCATCATGACTCTTTATCAAAAAGATAATGCAAAAGCAAAAAATCGGAAAAATTTCTATATTTAGTTCTCTTGATGTCATATTCAATTGCTTGACAAGTTAAGTTGAGAACTTGAATTCAATTCTGACTCAAGATCAATATTAAGTTAAGTCATGATGTTGAGATCGAGTATTCAAGTCAAGTCAGAAGATTGATATCAAGTACTTGAGTCAAGTCAGAATGTAAATATGAAAACTTAACTTAACAATCAGTCTAAAAATGATATAAAAACATGATAAAACATATGATGTAACAATATACATTAAGCATATTATAAGCAATATCATTCATCATCATCATCTTCTTTAACTAAAGTTTTTGAACGTTGAAGAGATTAAGCTTGCGCTTATCATCTCAGTGACTCTCTACTCTTGTGATGACAATGAGAAATTTGCTCAGAATTACCTGATTTCTAATGAAAGTTGCAAGAGCAATTGCATCGTGATCTTCAAATGCAGCATTATATGCTGTCTTTAAATGAAATGACTCATTCAGAATTAAACTGATCACGTTGAGACTTAAGTCAAGTACTTGAGTTTAAGTTAAGTATTTGACTTGAAAAGTATCAAGTTAAGTTGAATTTTTTTTGAAAAAGTGTTGAGTTAAGTTGAGAAGTTGAATCTGAGAACTCAAGTTGAATTGAAAAGCTTAACTCAACAACTTGACTCAAAAACTTGACTTGACTCGACAAGATATTAGATAAATGTAAATAACTTGATTAAACAGTCTTCATCATGACTTTTTATTGAACACTCTTCAAGATAATGCAAAAAGATAATGCACTATGAATTTATAAAATTATAAATTATGATTAAAACTTAAAAAGTAAGATAAGCGTTGCTCGTTAGTTGAACAGCTTAATTATTTTCTTTTCACTTTCATTATTCTCTTTCTTCTCACTATTAGTAATTTCATATTCATCATTGTGAGATAACAAGATCTCTTTACGTGAAACTGCGTAGTAGAAGATAATAAGATAACACTCTATTGATGATAGAACTAATTGCTAAGAAATGAATGCAAGAATTGATAAAGTTTTCATCTTTTGTCAAGTCACTATCTTTATTCACTCGTTAATCTCTTTCAATCTAATCTCACAAGCTAGTTTTGCAGACACGCATCGTTCATAGTTGATAAGATGCATTCTCACAATTACATTCTTTCTCAAAGACTTAATTCTTGAGTCTTCATAGTATCATATTGTTTTCTTGTAACTGATAACATAGTTATAACTTCTTCAGCGCTTTAACACTTATGTAGAAGTGTTGTGAATTAATCATGTTAATGAGCATAAACAGAGCTAGTGTGAGATTGTTGATATTAATTTCTTCATCTTTGCTTTCTTTTCTTCTTTTCTTTTTCTTCTTTTCTTTTTCTTCTTGTCTTGTCTCAGCATACTTTTCTATGAATACTGCTTTTTCAAATCTGATAAAACATGAGATTTGCTATGCATATCTTGCGTAGCTTGTAGTTCAAGATATAAGTTTCTTTTGTTGCAGCGTTGTTGCAATGCAAGTGCAGATCTTGAACTAATATAAGTGATATAACAGTATCAACATCATCATCATCAACATGATAAGTAACAGCTCTGCGCTCACTGAGATCATGCTAATCTGCTTGCAAAGTTTGCTCTTTTCATTGAGATGTATATTTCTTGTTGCTTCTTTCATGTTGTCATCACTGTCACGTCTGTCACGTCTGCTTCTTCTGCTTTCTCTACATCTTTTGCATTAAAGACTGAATTCATGATTCTTGATATGCATATTTATTTCTGCGTGTTTCAATAATTGCTGATATATGATAAATTGTAATAATCAGATGATCTGATGCTGTTGCTGCGTTCATTATCTAAGCGCAGCAATAACTCACATGTGTCATGTTCTCATTAAGTGTGCTTGCAAATGCAAATACTGCTTCAAAGAAAAGCACAATTGCATTGTGAACTCAGCTTCACATCATTTTCAGCTGTTGATGCATCGTGCTGCGTGAGCAATGATTCATTACTTCAACGCTTGCATCAAGACTTGTCTTACTCTTCGTCTTTGACAATGAGAGAGTGAGTAGCTTTTCTTTCAATCATGTAAGATTGTATTTAACAATTGAGTAAAGATTTTTACTTTCTTCATCTTCATCACTTCTTGTCATTGTTGCATCACTTCGTCTTTATCTTGTAAGTATTGACTGAAGTAAGCAATGCGTGATGAGATTCACTGATGAATAAATAGTCTCTTCTTTCACTTCAACGTTCTTGTTTGCAATCATTGATCACTATTTTTCTTCTTTTGTTTGCAACATTGCTTATCTTCTTTTCTGAAAATATATGTTGATGTGTGATTTTGTTTTGTTTATAGTTAATATCAAACTTTAAACTTGCGTCTTTGCACTTTTAATACATTCTCAAACATGATTCTTGTGTGATCTGTCTCTTTTCTTCTTCTTTGACTTCTTTGCAGTCAACTGATGTACTTGTCTTTCTGTTTTGTAGTTCTCAATGATCTTCTTTGCATTGCTAAGATTTTTCATTGATTCTCAAAAGTTTTCGTAAAAAGATGAATCAACTCATTGAACTAAATACTCAATCTTTTTTTTCTTGATTCGCTGATCAATTATCTTCTTCATCTCTCATTTCTCTTTCTTTTTTATAAGAATAATTTGCAACTTTGAATTCTCATCACATGTGTCAGAATTTCAATAAAGAAACATGAAAAATTGAATGAATTGCATTATATTTCTCAAATAGTTTAAGCTTATACGCTTGCGTGTTGATTTTTTTCAATATTCTGAATAATTTTAATTATCTGTGATTAATCTTCTTCTTTGAACGAAGCGTATGAATGTTTATACTTTGCAAAAGCATTTTGTCTTTCATTTAAAAACTCATAGTCTTATAATGAGTGTTATAATACTTTGCTTGCTGCTCTGCTACTCATTTTCATAGTCTCATTAAATGTTCTTTGATACTTCATAGTCAAAAAACGATCACAACGCGCGCAAAGCAAATTTTTGAAAAAAGCAATACAATCAAAGCAGAACAAATCTAGAAGGCGAATAAACGACAATGAATTGCATGAACTGCAGTAATGCTGATTTAAAGATGATTGCGAGCAACGTTGACTTGTTGCAACAAAACAGCAACGTGAAATCGAAAAGCTCACGCAATAATGAGAAGTATGTTGCTAACATTATTGATCTTCTAATACAGACATCAACGTTAGAGAAAAAGAAGAACAAAGATCATTTGTGAAAAGAAGTAGCAGTGAAGCTGATGCAATGTCTTCAAAACAATTCAGAAGAAAAAAAACAACGAGAATCAGAACGCGTTCATTGCAAAGAATGTACAGAAACTGAAGACATTTGTATAACTGCTTAGCAAGCAGCTACAGAAACTCGTGAGACTATTCTCAAAACTGACTCATTCAACTACGTCAATGATAAAGTTCTCTTTCAATATGATGACGAAGAAGTACTACATTCAATTGTCTTCTATATCAAGAACATGTTTTCTGCTGAATGCAATTACAAGATATATGATAAAGAACTTTTGATCATCATTTGAGCATTTGAACACTGATGACTCAAACTGAAGCTAACTGACATTTCTATCAAGATGTTCATCGATCATCAAGCGCTCATCTTGTTGATGAAAGATAAAGAGCTGAGCAGACATCAGATGCGCTGAGTTCAGAAGCTCATTGACTTCAACTTCAGAATAATGTATTGATTTGACAAACAGAACATCAAGATCGATGCATTAACTCGTCAAGCTGACGTTGTACTCAGAGATTCAGAAGATGAGTGCATTTGTTATCAATGAATCACTATTCTGACTTTGAATTGAATAAAAATTGCTGATCTAAAGAAGAACATCAGTGAATCAATCTATAAACAGATTCTTGAGACTAATGAGATCGACGAGAATTGTACGCTACTTCGCGAAGCAATAGCAAGAGACGAGACACAATATGAAGATATCAAATTAAAGAATTGTTGAACTCAGAATGAAATCTTGTATCATGATAATCAGCTATGAGTTTCGTTCAACGAGCTTCTACAAATGAATTTGATTCGTGAGATGCACAATCAACCATCAGTTGATCATTCTGATATTCTTAGAACTGTGAAAGTCATAAAGCGAAACTACTATTGATCATTCATGCGAAAAACAATAGATTGATATATTCAAAACTGCTATATCTGTCAACGTTCAAAGACATCTAGAAATAAATCAAACGACTTGCTTCAATCTCTATCGATATCTGAACAGCGATGACAAGACATAGCAATGAACTTCATTATCAATCTATCTGATTCAAGCGAGTACAACATTATTCTGACGATCATCTGCAGATTGTCAAAAGAAAGACATTATATTTCTTGTATCACTGATGATGAAGATATCACTGTCGAAAAGACAGCTGAAATGCTGACTCAATGAGTATATTGAACTCATGATTTATCAAGCTTCATAGTATTTGATCGAAGTTCGCAATTCATCTCTATACTATGAAAGTTTCTTTGCAAACAACTGAGCATTTTTCTTTGATTGTTCATCATTTATTATCTTCAGATCAATGATCAAAGCGAACGAGTTAATCAGAACGTCAAGCGATATCTTTGATTCTTCTGTTCATATATGCAAAATGACTGATTTAAGTGATTACTCATGATTGAGTTTGTTGACAATAACATCTTGTCATCAGTCATCTTCTTGATTCTCTTCTTCATGAACAAGAGCTTTCATTCTCGTATGAGCTTTGACTCTGACATCATCAAGTATGAAAGCATTCGCGAATGCTTGCAGATTAATCAAGTCAAGAATATATCTGAACAAATGAACAAGACATTGATCTTCGCTCATGAAGCTCTGATCAAAACACAAAAACAAATGATAAATCAAGCTAATAAGCATAGAAAGAAGATCAATTACAAGATTGAATCAAAGATGTTTTTGAACGAATGAAACATCATCACAGCGAGACTCTTCAAAAAATTGAATGACAAGATGCTCAACTCTTTTCAGATCATTGATTTCATTGACTCATTCTATAAATTGAAACTATCAGACACTATGCATATACATGATGTATTTCATTCAGAACTTCTTCGTCTCATCATCAATGATTCTTTGTCTGATCAGAAGAATGAATCTTCAAAGTCAATAGTAATAAACGATGAAGATAAATGAGAAATTGACAATATATTAAACTCTCGATGATATCGAAGACAGCTTCAATATTGAGTCAAATGAAAGAACTATGACAACGATCTCAACTGATATAACGCTGATGACGATGAATTTATGAACGCTCAAAAGATGATTGATGACTTTCATATCAAATATTCAAGAAAAGCACACTAAGAAATAACATTCATGCAAACATGAATAGTCAAGAAAAAGAAGTAATGTTACGATTCTAGTCTTTGCCTATTCTTCAACTAGTCTTCGCCTGATTTCATTCTAATCGAGTCTAGCAAGAATCTGACTTAGTCATGTTGTCATCGAGACTCTGCTTCATATGTGTAAGACGTCAACCCAATCGAGCCTAGCACAAAGCTGAGAAACACACATATAAGAATCGAGTTCTTTTCTGTAGATACTTTTCTTTCTTAGCATTTATCTACTAGTTAAATAACACTCATATGACTCACTTTATGCTAACTTCTAACATCAGTTTTATCATCTCGACTGCGTGCAGCAGTCGTATAAACAGCGAGCGATTTTCTATCTCAAAGAGTTTTGTTCACTCGACACACATAGCATAGAGTTTCTCATGAGTCGATCTAATTGATGTCACAAGAATGTATGAATTTATTATTATTATTATTATTATTATCATTGAACAGAGTGAAAATTATCTGTTGAAGTCAACATTGTTCTCTTGATGATGCATTTGAGTAATGCAATAGTATCAATGAAATTTAAGTAGTTTGATAGAATATAAACTTGTAAAGAATTTTGTAAAGTAAGAGAAAAACTCATCAAGTGAGATGAATTTAAGTGCAACGAGAAAAATTTAATTATTATTCTTAACACATATTTAATATTTCTTGCAATTTCTTTTTCAATTTTTCATTTACTTTTTTCACAGTATTTCTTGAATCGTTTTAGTAATCGATGCTTCAAGAAATAATACTATCAAAAATCAAGAATTAATAAATTAAAACAATTATTCTTGATAAACGTCATAAACTATGACATGCAGCAAAAATGTTATCAATAAATGTAATGTATATTGATAATGCAATATAACTTGTTTATTGTTGATAAGTTTATTTTTAGCATGTGCATCAGCATGTAAAAACTCAATAAATTTAACTAACAATTATATTATCAAAGAAACAACTTCAGTCTTTGAATTTACTAAAAAGATAATGTACATGAATAATGCATTATTTACTGACATGTTAATGCTTTGTGACAGAAAACTAAATGACGCTACAAATTAAACATGATAGCACTGCGTGAGATTTAAAAATATCAGAAGTCATTGAAAAATTTTATTCTTAAAATGATCTTCGAAAGACTCATAAGAAAGATTATACATGATTGTGCTAAAGCAAATATGCTACTTTATAACTATTGTATTTAACACTCTGTCTTGAGTGCTCTGTAAGAAGTTGTTGAAGACTTTATGTGCTTTTTTATGAAAAGTAAGTGCATTACTCTTTTGCATTATCACTCTTGTTGTAGAATTTTCATTGACATTTTGCTTTATGCAGACATTAACTTGATAACAATTCATGTCAAATGCATCATCATTCAAGATAAAAATATGAAATTTATGAAGAATATCATGATGAATTTTGATGTCATGTTTTTCAAGATAAACTAGAAAATGTCTGTCTTCATTAATTAAATAAACAGTGTAATTCTTGAAATCACATTTACATTATTCTTATGCATTACTTTTATGCATTAACTTAATTGTACTTCTAATAAGTACTTGCTTTAAATGCAAGACTTTTAATAAATATGATAATATTGCAAATTTATGAATAAATCTGTGTTAAAACAGTTTTCAAAGATACTTGAAATAAATCAGCAGACTCATTGATCTTTTGATCATCATTCTTCTCTCTGTGATAAATATCTCAGAACTCAGTAATAATCTTATCTGAATTCAAATTCATAGTTTAATTGTAATACTTCATCAGTATTATTTATTTCACTGTTTCTGAACTTATCTGTGATCAATTTCATTCATATACTCTTTTAGCAAGACTGAAAGTTCACTCAATATTTATCAAGAATATTGAGCATGAAAGAACATCTTTAGTCATTTGCATCAATCTAGAAAAATTCAAAGTATTGTTTTTTTAAAATTATCATGTTGAACATTTCTCATTTATAACATCAATGCAAAAATATTGATCATCTTCATCTTGAAAAAAATTAACATACTGAAATTGTTGAAGCAATGATTTTCTAACAGTTGCAACAGATTACAAAATCATTAGTAAATAATTAAATGCATTATCATAATGCATTATTTTATCAGCATCACTTCTTACTCTTTGTGCTTCTGCTTTCAAATTGACAGCTGAATCTTTGTAGTAATAATGAAAATACTTTTTAAACTTTGTCTTGTACTTAATCTTATAATGCATAAATTCTTCATCATGATCTGTATCTTGATTGTCTTTATCATCTCAAGTCTTGTAAAGATTTAGCTTCATTGTAGAATTCAGAATATTTGCAAGATTATATATTATTTCATTGCTGTTTTCAATCTTGAAATAATACTTTGCAAATTTGATTGAAACTTTTTTGCAAGTCTTTGTTATAACAGCACTTGATGAGCAAGTACTTCTTCTTATATTCTTTTCAATCTGCTCAAGATGATTAAAAAGTGCATTAAATATTTAAAATCTTAAGTGAATATTTACATTAATTGTTTATGACACTATTAAAGTGCATTCATAGAAGAAATTTAATAGATTGTTAACAAGTAAAATCATGAATCACTCACTTTTATTAAGTTTGATCTTTGTGATTTTTGAATCTTTGCAGTATTTCTCTGTTCAAAGATCAATAAATTCACGTAGTTAATATGCTCAATAAAGCATCAAGTATATAAAGTTTCAACGAATGCAAATATCTTGTATCAGTTTTCTAAATCTTTTGTCATTCTGCTCTTGAAAAGCTCTGAAGCGAAGCAATCGCTGAGAAAAGTCATTGATAGCTATTATCAGAGCACAAATCTAATTTCATGATTAATAAATGCATTACTTTTTTGCATTATCATTTGAAACAATATCTTTTTGATCACAACAAATAATTCTCTGCTTATTTCAATATCTTGCACTTACTCATTCTTTAATTGAGTAATAACATTATCAGTTATTATTTTCAATTCAAGAGCTTGAATAAAATCTTAAATTATAAGATTGATAATGTGAATCAAGCAATTAATGAAATTCTGTGTTTTGTTTCATTGAAACTTGCAATGATTCATAATCTTTTCAAGTTCATCTTTTAAAATACTATTATTGCTTGCATTATTGATAATAATCTCAAAAAGCTTGTTCTTAATAACGTAGTTCTTCAGAATTTTCATTAGCTTTATTGTCAATTGATGATCAATATGCTCAATATTGAGAGACATAAATTCAATAAAATGTTCATAAAACTGAAATTCAACATCAATTCAGTATATCAACATTCTTAAGTATGTTACTCTTTGAGAACTAAATCACACATTCAAAGCAATAAAGACACGTCGTGACTTTGTAAGATTCAATCTGATTCTATCATAAATCTTCTTATAGTATGAGAGAATCATGATTATCATCTTTATGCAATGCACAATCTGCAAATCTAAACAAAGCACTTGTAGCAGCTTTCGAAATTGCTCATTATCAATGATTCAAAAGAATAAATTCAAGTTAACAAAGATCTTGCATAATTAATCTTTTCAATTCTCTTGATTGAAGATAAAGATTAACTTAATATGATTTTTCTTTTAATAATACGTCAATTTTGCATTATTAATTTGCATTATTAAATATGACTTACTCATTTGAAAGTCAGTTCAATCTATGATTACGAGTGTTTGCATTTTCGCTTTGTCGTTGTGCAAAAGTCTGATTCAAGATGCTTTTTCATAGCAGATGTGCTAAAGTTATCAAAAGCTGTTGAATGATTCATAATCTTATGACAGATTATGCATAAGATTTTAAACAATTCTTTAACAATTGAAGTTAATTGTATAAAGTGATCTTATATATTAAATTGCTTATCATCTTTAATTTTTTTGAATCAGAATGAATTAACTATCTTTTTTTAAGTCTTGTATTAAATACTTTCAACAACAAAGATTTGAGATCATCATCATAGAAAAAAGTCATCTGTATTCAAAGTTCATTGAACATACTTGCTATTCTCTTTTATCTGAAGCTGTGAGAAATTCTGATGAATTTTATTCATCACTTCTTGTCTAATTTTCTTCTTTTTAAAATGATGTGAAAGTTTTATAAATCTTTAATTGAACAGATTGAACAGATTGAAAGTTGTCAGCAAACTAAACATTCTGTTATATTGTAGATTAATTTGTATTTGCAACGTGACAACAGTAGTGATAAATAGCTTGAAGATAATATATAAAGCAATGAATAATGTGAAAAGATAATGCAATTTATTGCAAGAAAACAACAAGCAAACATGTTGTTTTATGTTTCTATTCTTAATTCTCTTAACATCAAGCTTAAGTTCTTGACGAGTTGAGTTGAATTGACTTAACTGCTACTCAAGTCACGTTGAATCAAGTTAAAAATATGCTCAATTTAACTTGAAATGAGTTGAAAATGTAAGTAACTCAACTTCAAATTGAGTTGAATTTAAAATGTCAACTTGAAACTCAACTTGATGATCAGTCTAAGCTGAACTCATTAAGCAATGAAAAATGAATTTAGCATATTTTTGAAAATTTGAAAATTGTTGAGATCATGCCTAAATATTCAACCTAATTATGTCATGAATGAAATGTTTGATTCAATAAAGATAGTTATAACTAAGACTTTAAAAATACAGAAGAAAGAAGATACAAAAGACAAGAAGAACATGTTTTATATAGTAGTTACTCAGATTCGATGCTAGTTTCAAAGAGAACGTGTTGAAACATAAGAAAAATGTTGATTCAAAAAATGTTTGTGACACAAAGAAATATGTTTATCATAAACATCTGTTAACTACTTGTAACACAAAGAAGTGTGTTTGTCTAAAAGACAATAGAAGCTGATTAGAAGATGCTAAAAAAAGAAAAAGATGCTGAGTCATATTTAAGTCAAATTTGAGTCAGATTTAAATCAGATCTTGATTAAATCTTGACTAGTTCTAATTAATATGCAATCAACTCACTAATGTTAATTGTATAATGATTAAAATTAAATCTTTGATCTTATTCAATTCTGACACATTCGTAACATTACTTCTCTCTTTGAAAATTCATGTTTGCATGAATGTTGTTTCATTTCGCTTGTCTGATCAATCATGATTTCACAGACTCAGATTTGTGAAATTCTGATTGATTAATTGATAAAGCATCAACTCAAATTAGCGCTAGCGTGGTTTGTTTGAATAAAGCTTATGAAATTCGATCAAAACGTTTTCAAAGTCATCAAATTCTTCTTTATCAACATAGTATCATTCGTTGTTTCAATCTAATTCTATTCATTTAATCTTGTATTGTATTCAATCTTGATAGCATCTGTTACAAAGTGTGTCGAGATTGAATGAGATTTAGTCAATAAACTCTAGAAATTTTGATACATGATCAAGAAACAATGATGTTTCAAATTGAAATCTGCTAGAACATTTCATTTATTCAAGCACTTTCGATACAGATCTGCTCAGCTTCTTTGTTTCGTTCTACTATAAATACAGCTTGAAACTCTTTGCTTTCTTCTGTATTCTTAGTATTCTAGTTATAACTATCTCTATTGATCAAACATTCTACTCATGCACGCTCTACTGATTAAATTCTAGGCACGGTTTCAACATTATACTAAGAATTCGTTAATTCTATGATATGAGTATCAATACTCATTCAAGATACTTGATGAATAACAAAACAAGTTTAAAGAAATTTGTTTATTTAATAATTGATAACTTCAAAAGACAGAACAACGTCAGAAAGTCAATAGAATCAACGACAAGACTGTTGAATTGCTAGAAAATCTATCGCTCATTCAGTAGCATCGATTCACTTGATCAATAAAATCAACGAGAACATATGATCATTGATTGCTAGAGAATCATCAAACTTCTCTCTCTCAAAAGCTCATGAATCAGTTAAGTTAAAATAATCTGTGTCATCAAATTCAGTTCGATTCAAATTCAAGTCAGAGTCAATCTCTTCAATGAGCAAGTTGACTAGTGAGTCTGCTTCAATGACATGATCAGAATCAATCTCTTTGATGAGCAAGTCAACTAGTGAGTCTGCTACAATGATCACTCTTTCTCTTTCATAGTGAGTCTGCTACAATAGATATTTCGATAGTCTGAAAGATCAATAGAAAGATTGATAGAAAGACTGACGAAGCTCTACGTCAATGCTATGAACTACATTACAAGTCATAAAGACATGACTTTTAAAGAGAAGAAAATAATGTTACAAAGTGTGTTGAAATTAAATGAGATCTAGTCAATAGACTCTAGAAATTTCGATACATGATCAAGAAACAATAATGTTTCAAATTGAAATCTGCTAAAACATTTCATTTATTTGAGCACTTTCAATACAGATCTGCTCAGTCTCTTTGTTTCGCTCTACTATAAATACAGCTTGAAACTCTTTGCTTTCTTCTGTATTCTTAGTATTCGAGTTATAGCTATCTCTATTGATCAAACATTCTACTTATACACGCTCTACTGATTAGATTCTAGACATGATCTCAACAGCGTTTAAAGTTTAAAATGTCATCTATCTTTCAGTGCTCATCATTTTCAATAGTGAGAGATTTAAATAATTTTGAATGCTGTTCTGATAAAAAGTTGTTGAAACAAGAACGTAATAACTTTGAACTGAACATTGAATACAACTGCTTCATGTTTATTGATAGACGAAGATGATAGAAGATTTCAACTTTGACAGTGATTTGATAAAGTTTTAGCTGTTTATCTTTTAAATCTTTGCACGATCTTGTTGTTTTGATGTTTCTGAAGAATAATCAAACTCAGTCATTTACTTCATAGATGACATCTCATCTATGTTTATTGATTTGAGCTTCGATGACTTACTTCATCTTTTTCAATTGCTGACAATCAAAGATAAGAAGTTCTTTCATTTAAATGATAATATCATCAACTTTTCTAGCTTCAAGATGTTTATGAATTGTTTCATAGTTATAGACTGATTGTCAAGTCGAGTTTCGAGTTGACATTTTGAATTCAAATCGATATCGAGTCGAATTGCTCACATTTTCAACTTGATTCAAGTCGAGTTGCTCATATTTTCAACCTGACGTGACTTGATTCAACTGAGAATTGAGTCAATTCAACTCAACTCATCAAGAACTTGAGCTTGACGTCAAGAGAGCTAAATATAGAAATTTTTCCGGTTTTTTGCTTTTGCATTACCTTTTTGCATTATCTTTTTGATAGAGAGTCATGACGAGAAACATGAAGACTATATGATAGAAAGTCATGAAGGAAAGTCATAGTAGAAAGTCATGATAGAAAGTCATGACGAGAAAACATGAAGATCGTTTGGTGAGAAGTCATGAAGAGAAACATGAAGAGAGTCATAAAGAAAGTCATGACGAAGAACATGAAGAAGAACATGAAGAAGAACATGAAGAGAAACATGAAGAGAAACATGAAGAGAAACATGAAGAGAAACATGAAGAGAAACATGAAGAGAAACATGAAGAGAAACATGAAGAAAAACATGAAGGAAAAACATGAAGGTCGTTTGACTTTGGTAGAAAGTCATGACGGGAAAACATGGTAGAAAGTCATGAAGAGAATCATGAAGACTGTTTGATCAAGCTATTTACATTTATCTAATATCTTGTCGAGTCGAGTCGAGTTTTTGAGTCGAGTTGTTGAGTCAAGCTTCTCAACTCGACTCGATCTCTTGAGTTCAACTTCTCAACTCGACTCGACACTTTTTCAAAAAAATTTCAACTCAACTCAACACTTTTCGAGTCAAGTACTCGACTTGACGCAATCAGTCTACATAGTTAGTCATATCTGAATTGAAACTCATTCAAGAATAAAATTTCTTATTGAAGTAGAATGAGATCATTGAGATGATTAAGAAAATATTAGAATTTTCGCTGAATTCAATCATTGAAAGTCATTTTGTCAAATCATTCTGCATGTAATTGCAATAAATTCTTAGCTCACATTTAATCTCTTGATTGACTCACTCTGATTGATCATTGATTTCAGAATGATAAACTGTTGATAAATTAGTCGTGATTCTTAGTCACTTGCAAAGACTTTGTCACATTATTGATATGAATTGAGAATCTCTGTTTGAAACAATGAAACTGAATAAATCATGAAGTCGATAAACGTTTCATAGCATGATTCATATCGTTTCTTTGACTGAGATGTCATTGTCTTTTCAATGACAGAGAACATAGTAACGTTTCTTAATGAAATGACATATGATTATGCAAATGATGTTGTATTCTTCTGATAGAGATAGCTCAGTGATGAAGTTCATAATTATATCTTTTCAGCGTTTCTGTGAAATTGAAAGAGAATGAAGAAGTTTATTGATGCTATCTTTAGATGTCTTGCTTCGCTGACAAGCATGATAGTTTCAAATGTATCATTTAATCGTGACTCAATGATCTGATCAATAGTAGAAATGCTGAACTAGATCAACAGTTCTTTTATTGTTGAGATGAGAGATTGAGAGCTGATCGTGAATTTTCTGCAGCAATTTCGTATGCATATTCTCTGAAACTCACAATAGTTCTTTTCTGAATAAAACATTATCAACGATCTTGCAGTTCTTTAGTTCAGTGCTATGAAATCTGAGCTTGTTTTCGCTTATAGCTTGTCTATATTCATTGCAAAGCTCATTCATTTAATTGACAATGTATATTCATTGATAGAGATTAGCTTCTGATTCAACAGATAGAACATTTACTCTATCAAGAGTCAGAATAGTCTGATAGCGATCTTCAATACGTTGAGCTGATTCAAAGTTATCTGCTATGAGCATTCTGATTAAAGCATCAACTTTAGTGTTTATTTTACCTGATTGAAATATGATTTGAAAGTTGAACTCTGATAGAATGTTTAGATAGTTGACTTGATGTTGAGTTAATTGTTTGTTTTTCATGAAGATTTTTAAAGTCTGATGATCAATGAATATCTGAATGAGTAATTCAGTGCATTCAAGCTCAAGTCTTCAGTGTTCAAAACATTGAATGATGATTAGCAATTTCTTGTCATAGATGTGATAATTGCATTCAGCGAAGATCATGCTTTTGCTGTAAAAGACTATCGAGTGAAGAATATTCTCATCATTATACTGAGATAGTATTTCATCTTTTACATAGTTTGAAGCATCAATCTTCAGAATAGTCTGTCATTTGAAATCAAAATGTCGTAGTACTGAGATCAAGCTGATCTGTTTCTTTAAATTGTCAAAAGCTTGAACACAGACTTCATTTTAAACAAAAGATGTATTCTTTCTAGTCAGCTGAGTGAATGATTTAACTAGCTTCAAGAAGTCTTTAATGAAACAACGATAGAAGTTGACAAATCTTACGAAGCTCTAAACTTCTTTTAGATTGATTGACGTAGTTCAGTCAACTATGACTTTTACTTTAATAAAGTTCATACGAAGATCTTGTTCTGACACTATGACTTCTAAGAAGATGATTTCTTCTACATTGAATTCACACTTTCGAATATTCATCTGTAGATCAGCTTCTCGTAAGCGATTCAATATCATTTTGACATGTTGTTTATATTCTCATTGAGCTTTGCTGTAGATCAGAATGTTATTTAAATAGACTTGACAAAAGTCATTTAGAAAGTTTCATAAAACATTATTCATATACTGCTGAAATGAGATCAAATCATTGATAAGTTCAAAGAATAAAATCTTTGATTTGTATGCTTCTAAAGCAATAATAAAGATAGTGTAGTCTTTACTATCAGAGTGTATTCGTAGTTTGTTGAACATTGAAATGATATTTAGTTGAATCAGATGTTTGCAATCAACTATTTTGTCAATTACTTCATTTATGAGCGAAAGAAAATAGTGATTTCTTTTAATAATAGCATTGAGCTTTTGATAGTCAACGTAAAATCATAAATCTTCATTTGCTTTTAAGATGAATAGAACGAGTGAGAAATACGAAGCTTTGTGTTAGAATCATGTCTAGAGCAAGTCATAGAAATACAGGTAAACGAAGAGTAAATCAAGTAAACGAGAATTCAAAGCTAAAGAGTGAGATCTATTTAAATGTGAAGACTATATGTACAGAAGAAAAAGTGAGCGCTAGACTCGATAAAATCTAGGCTCGCTCAAAGAACACACGTTTCAGTAGAAGACTGAGCACGCTCGTAACATTACTCTTTCTTTCTTCAGCTAAGCAATGATCTCATTGCTTCAATCAGCTTCTTTCTTTCTTGTTCGTTTCGCTATCGTTCTATTTGAGCGTTTCAAGCTCATTTCATCAAGCGTTTCAAGCTCATTTCATCAGACGTTTCAAGTCTATTTCTTCTTGACATAGAGCGTTTTAAGCTCATTTCATCAGGCGTTTCAAGTCTATTTCTTCTTGTCGAATGTCATTGAAGCAGACTCACTTCTGGTTCAGACCTACTACATCGTAGAGCTTGTTCTTTTCATGCCTACTACACGCATGTAGTAGAGCTTGTTCTGTTCATGTGACAAGCTCAGTCAAGAGGTCAACTATTGACTTGTCATTGTAGCAGACTCACTATTCTTGTCATTCAAGCAGACTCTTTCTATTCAGCTTCAAATATTCAATGATGAACGAGTTTCAGCTCATATTTTTGTGATTTCAGACATATAGTATATGTTCTATTCTCTTTCTTGAGACATATAGTATACGTTCTATTCTGTCTGCAGTACATATCATCTTTGCTGTTGTTGTCAATGTCGTGAATAAATATCAATCATAGAAGATATGAATAAAAGAAGATTCATTGCTGAATCAAGTTTTGATGTCATTGTAGCAGGCTCATTTCGAGTGACAGGCTCGATAACGAGATCAATCGTTGACTTTTGATTCGTGTCTACTACATGCATATAGCAAAGCTTGTTTCGTTCGTGCCTTTGTAGCAGACTCACTATCGAGTGACGAGCTCAATCAATGAGATCAATCGTTGTCTTCTGATTCATGCCTGCAACGCGTCGCAGAGCTTGTTTTGTTCATGTCTATTGCATTCAATAGAGCTTGTTTCGTTCATGTCTATCGCATTTGATAGAACTTGTTCTGTTCATGTTTATTACACGCATGTAGCAGAGCTTGTCTTCTGATGACGAACTCAATCAAGAGATCAACTATTGACTTGTCATTGTAGCAAACTCACTTCGAGTGATGAACTCAACGACGAGGTCAATCGTTATCTGCTCTTGTAGCAGGCTCACTATTCTTGTCATTCAAGCAGACTCTTTCTATTCAGCTTCAAATATTCAACGATGAACGAGTTTCAGCTCATATTTTCGTGGTTTCAGACATGTAGTATATGTTCAATTCTCTCGAGACATATAGTACATGTTTCATTCTGTCTGCAGTACATATCATCTTGCTGTTGTCGTCAATGTTGTGAATAGAGGTAAATCGTAGAAGGTGCGAATAAAGAAAGATTCGTGACTGAATTCGATTTCGAATATCGTTCAAGCAGACTCACTATCGAGTGACGAGCTCAATGACAAGATCAATCGTTCTCTTGTTATTGTAGCAGACTCACTTCTGATTCAGGCTTATCACATTCAATAGCGCTTGTTTCGTTCGTGTCATTGAAGCAGACTCACTATTTCGATTTCTGCCTACTACATGCGTCGCATTGCTTGTTCTGTTCATTGATCATCTCAATGACGAGGTCAATATCGAACGCGCCTTTGTAGCAGGCTCACTGTCTGATCAATCGAATCTGATTAATTCAGGGTTGATTCAAGCCTGCAACGCTTGCACTCGCAGAGCTTGTTCTGATCACGTCTATCACATTTGATAAAGCTTTCTCTGTTCATGTCTATTGCATTCGATAGAGCTTGTTCTGTTCATGCCTATCGCGTTCAATAGAACTTGTTCTGTTCATTCGATGACGAGCTCAGTCAAGAGATCAGTCGAGAGGTCGATTCAACTCTGCAACGCGTCGCAGAGCTTTGCTTTCGATCGTAGCTAGAAAGCGAATCACTATCGTGTGATATGTATGAAGCTTTGAATAATGTTAGAATCATGCCTAGAGCAAGTCATAAAAATACAGGTAAACGAAGAGTAAATCAGGTAAACGAGAATTCAAAGCTAAAGAGCGAGATCTATCTAGATGCGAAGACTATATGTACAGAAGAAAGAGTGAGCGCTAGGCTCGATAGAGTCTAGGCTCGCTCAAAGAACACGCGTTTTAGTAGAAGACTGAGCACGCTCGTAACACTTTGCTAGAAGTTATAAATTCTTTGAAAAGATTCTCGTTCAAATATTTCTTTACTTTCTGAAGCTTGTAAAGAGACATTCAATATGCTTAACAGCGAGATGATGTTACGTCACTAGTAAGCTCTATCTTATGATTATATGAATGATGAGACGATAGCTTGTCTGCTTGAGCTCAATCAAAGACATTTAGAAAATTCTGATATTTCGATGATAACTTGACTTTAATATCTTTCAGAGAATCAGATTCTGAGTCATTTCATCAGTAAAGAAAACGTTTATGACATCTAGTTTGCATTGAGTATTGTAGACAATTTTCCTATCAATGTTTTCAATGAACAAAGCAAATATCTCTGTATGATTCTCTTTTCTTCTATTTATCAAAGCTTAAAAAGAAGCGACGTCTATGTTTTATATCAAGAAAGACTTTTTTTAAATGAATGAAACTGAGCATTGAAGCATTTTAAAGATCTTGCTGTGAGCTGCTGAAGAGATTAAAGTTGATCATGATCAACTTGAATGTTTCAAATTTGATGAGATTGAAAAAATCGAAATAGAAATATCTAATTAATCAGAAAATACGATAGTATCATGTTTTATGTTCAATAATATTTCATTTTTATTCATTTAAAATTTGCTCAATATAGCTTCATGATGCTCGATATCAGCTATCAGCATTGACATAGTCAATTTCTTATGACTTTCAATCATGAGATTAGATAGAATCTTATGAATAATAGCTTTTCTAGCTAGCTTTTCATCATAGTCTTATATTAACTTCTCTTTGACTAATAATATAGATTAAATTTCAAGTTTCTTGCATACTTTATTGACTAGTCTGATATGTATCAGCATGTAGACGACGAAATCACTGTTTATCAAGAATCAAAGGCTGAAAGATTCATTCTGAGAGGTGAGAAATGCATTAATCAGAAAAAACTTTTCAAAGTAGTTTTCTTTCAATAAAACTTCGATTTGACTGCACAAAAATATAATCTTTATCTTTTTAATGACTTTGAAAGAGATAACTAGTTTTTTGAATCAGAATCTGACTCAGAGTTCAATATAAATTGATCAAACTTATCATTTTCTAAGACATTGACTTTCAAAGTTCAATTAAAGCACTCTTTAAAAGAATGATTTGACTTATGATAAATGAAACAGCTTTCAGTTTGTATATCTGTCTCTTTGACGCTAGTCAAAGTCGCATTACATGATTTTGATGAGTCAACTGATACAATTACTTCAATCTTTCTATAAAGATTCAATGAATCTCATTTCTCAGCAAAGATGACTTGCTTTTAAACTGATCATTAAGTCAAGTTTTCATATTTACATTCTGACTTAATTCAAGTACTTAAGTTGAATCTTCTGACTTGATTTGAATACTCAAGTCAAATATCATGACTCGACTCAATATTAATCTCAAGCTGAGTCAGAACTCACTGACTTGATTCAACTCATCAAGCAATCAAATATGATGTCAAAAGAGCTAAATATAGAAAATTTTTCCGGTTTTATGCTTTTGCATTACCTTTTTGCATTATCTTTTTGATAGAAAGTCATGATAGAAAGCTATGATAAAGAGCTATGATAGAGAAACATAAAGATCATTTGATAGAAAATCATGAAAAGTCATGAAGAAAAGTCATGATAGAAAGTCATGATAAAAAAACATGATAGAAAGCTATGATAAAGAGTCATGATAGAAAAACATGGTAGAGAAACGTGATAGAAAGCTATGATAAAGAAACATGATAAAGAGTCATGATAGAATATTTATCTATCTATTTTACCTTCATGTCTTGATGAGTTGAGTTGAAATTTTCAAATCGATACTCAATTTCAATATTCTGACTCGACTTGAATACTCAAGTCAAATCTTCTGACTTGACTCAAATATTCAAGTCAAGAATTCTGACTTGAATTAAGTCTTGATGAGTTGAGAACTTGACTCAATCTTAATGACTCAACTTGATGCAATCAATCTACTTGCTTTCTAATCTTGATCATGAATTTCTTTTCTTTGATGTTATTCATGACTTGATGCTCATTGTTCAAATAAATCAGATAACTACGAATTTCATTGAGAGATTCTGACTGAATCAACTGACTACTTCAAGCTGCATGAAGATGATAAACTATCTTGTCTTGTAAATCAATGATTAATTGTTTTTCATGATATTCTAAATAGAAGAACAGACGTTGAAACATTGAATAAAAGTTACTGAATTTGCTTTTTTCTTGAGTGAGATTAATGTATTTTCTTTAAAAGTTTGTCTCTTTGTTGAAATCATTATATAGCTGAGCAAGTTCATTTAGTAGATCATTGATCATTGAATAGAGATTCAATAAATCTCGCTGATGTCTGACTAGAATGACTTTAATTGCATTCTCACTGATTCAAGAATGAATGTAAACTAGTATAGTTTTGTCGTTGTTGAAATGATTGACGTTGATTTCTAGCTTGTCATGAATCTTTCTTTGTTAATCATCTCAGATAAATTCTTTTTCATCAGTAAACAGAGATGAATTCAAAAGCTTTTGAGATCGCTTGAATGAACTGAATAAAATAGAAGAGAAAGATTCAAAGAAGTGATTTTTTAAATGATTGCAGTTGATGTTATGCTTCAGTCAATTTGTTTTGAAGCGTTTGATTCAATTGATCAGATCATTCTTTGACTTAATTCATTTTCTTAAAATGAGTCTTTCATATTTGTTTGCTTGATATTTTGTTTAATAGCTTACAAGCTTTCACATTTAAATCTCATTGAGTTTAAAAACTGTTTAAATCTTTTAGAAACACTTCTGAGTCTTGTTCAACTCAGTGTTGTAACTGCTTTACATTTTTTATATTTCAAAGAATAGAAGCTTTCAGAAATTCATCAAAAGTCTGAGAATGAGACAAAGATTAATGATGTTTTTGTACGAAGTCAATTCTAAGATATTTCAATATGCAAGATGATAGCTCAAGATAAATGACTGAATCTGAAGTGACAGAAGAATAAAGACTTTGATAATTCTCAGAGAAATTTTTCACAGATGATTGAGTCATAGCGAAAGATTAATGATTGAGCGAAGAGCGATGCTTGACAGTATGTAGTGAGATCATAGTTCAAGTTGTTTAGTCTTCAAAGAAGAGTGTTGCTGATTTGAGAAAAAAAATTCGTGATTCTTAAGCAATCAAAATCTTAATTTCTTGATTCTATTAATCAATTTGAACTGACGCGTACTGAATGAGCTGTAAATTCTCTAGCAATCAAGATTTTAATCTCTTAATTTTATTAATTTCTTGATGTTGTTCTGTCTTTTGATGTCATTGATCATCAAATACACAAATTTCTTTATATTTATCTTATTGTCAGCTGAGTGAATTTGAATGAGTAATGAGATCAGTATCATGTGATTAACAAATTCTTAAAGTAATGTTGAGATTATGTCTAAATATTCAATCTAATCATGCTGTGAATGAAATGTTTGATTCAATAAAAATAGCTATAACTAAGACTTTAAAAATACAGAAGAAAGAAAATATAAAAGACAAGAAGAACATACTCTATATAGTAGTTACTCAGATTTGACGCTAGTTTCAAAGAGAACGTGTTGAAACACAAGAAAGATGTTGATTCAAAAGATGTTTGCAACATAAAGAAATGTGTTTGTCATAAACATTTATTAACTACTCATAATACAAAGAAGTGTGTTTGTCTAGAAGACAATAAAAGCTGATTAGAAAATGCTAGAAAAGAAAAAAAATGCTAAGTCATATTTGAGTCAAATCTGAGTCAGATTTAAGTCAGATCTTGACTAGATCTTGACTAGCTTTAATCAATATACAATCAACTCGCTAGCGTTGATTGTATAATGATTAGAGTTAAATCTTTGATCTTATTCAATTCTGATGCATTCATAACAAAAATGATGTTGAAAATTTAAATAAAAATTAGATCATTTTGATGCAACAGATTACAGAGATTATACTCAATTATTTGCAAAACATGTATTTAAAATTTATGTCAATAAATAGAATAAATATATTAGTATTGATTGCAGTTGTTGCTATTGAAAATATATATGTATTGTGTTGATGATTGCATCTAAAAAATGAATGTTGATGATTTTTAATGAAATGTCAAAAATTTGTATGAGCGCGCATCAAAACAATTGTCGATTTAGCAAAAATACAACGCAATGCACTCAGACATGTTACTCGTAGACTGCAAAGTTAGACTGATTGCATTGAGTTAAGTCATCAAGATTGAGTCAAGTTCTCAACTCATCAAGACTTGATTCAAGTCAAAATTTTGAAATCAAGTATTTAAGTTGAGTCACAATGTTTAAACTGAGTATTCAAATTGAATTAAAGTGTTGAAATCAAGTATTGACTTGAATTCTCGATTCAACTCGTCAAAACATGAAGTGAAGTACTACTAATATTTATCTGAGTGTCTGATAATGCAACAGAGTAATGCAATTAATTGAAGGAAATTCATGCTTGTTTATTTACTACTGCTAATCTGAGATCACTATTATCTCATCATTCTTCTTCTTCTTCTTCTTCTTCTTCTTCTTCTTCTTCTTCTTCTTCTCATACTTCTTCTCGTACTTCTTCTTGTACTCATTCTCGTTCTCAATCATATCTGCATCATCATTTCTCTTGCTAAATTTCATCTTCTTGTCATCGTCATTAATCTCAATAATATCATCAGATTTATCATTTGATGAATCTAGTGAATTAACTATCTTTCAATCAATCGCATTTTTTTCATTTGAAAATGCGCTCATAAATTTATTGAATTCTTGTATGACATCTGAATCATTCATCATCTTCAATTCATTCAATTCTTCATAATGTAAAATGCGTTGCTGAATTAATTCAATAGTAGATATCATGTATCTTGACATGTTTTTTCCAAGTTCATCTTGTTGTACAATAGTTTAATGTATATGTTAGTCTTGTCTTTTACATCAAACACAGTACATACATCAATAATAGAAGTAGTATTGAACGTCGTCTTCATGACTATCGCTTTGAACTTCGCTCGCTTCGCAGTTTTCTTCTTTCTTATCTTCTTCATCAAATTCATCTTGAAGCATTGAGCTATTATACAATCAGCTTTTGAAACACATATGCATTACTTAAATGCATTATCATGCAGATTCTTTCTCACTCAATCATTCGTGATTGTATCTTGCATATTGTTCTTTATTTTCGTTTGCTTTGCTTTGATAACTTTCTGATAAATGCTGATGCTTCTCAATTTGATGAGTTGTTTATAAAGAGTCACTTGATCTGCACTTTGTTTGATATAAAGAGTTTTCTGATTTTCATTTCATTTCATTGCATAATTTCTACTTGCAATTGACTGCAACTTAATCAATAGATTGAACATTTTGCAATTTTGATTAGTCTCAATGATAATGCATATAAATAATGCTTAACAATCTTCTTATTTGATAGTGATGTTGAAGTGCTTTTTCTAATAAACTTGATCACAATAGATGAGTGCAATGAATAGATGTGAAACGTAGAAAAAGTTAGAGTTAAAATAAATGTTGAGCGTAGATAAAGTTAAAATTAGAATAAATGTGTTAGAGATCTGCCTAGAGCGAGTCAGATAGAGATGTCATTTAACTAGAAGATAAATGCTAAGAAAGAAAGATAGCTACAGAAAAGAAGCTGACTACATATGTGTGTTTCTCAGTCGACGCTAGGCTCAATAGAGACTAGTCAAGGTGACGAAGCGAGAATAGACCTGGTAAGGCTAGAATTGTGACATTATCTCTTCTCTTCGACGATTCATGTTTGCATGAATGTATTTTCTGCTCGACTCGATTGATTGCTCAATCATGATTTCACAGACTCAGACCTGTTAAATCGTGATTGGTTGAGATTAGCGCAGTTTGTTCGAGTATCAAATATGAAAATCGTCAACGATCTTCTGAGCGTTCATAAATTCGTCGTCATCAGCGTTGTATCAATTGAGATCATTGTCATAGTCATTTCATTTGACTCTATACTGAAGTCGTCTTCGATATCAACGAGAATTCAATATATCATCGATTTTTCACTCGTCTTCGTCGTTTATCACTATTGAACCTGAGGGTTCGTTCTTTTGACCATGCAAGAGATCATCGACGGCAGAGCGAAGCAGATCAGAATGAAATACATCATGAACATGCATAGACTCTGATAATTTCAGTTTATATGAAGAGTCGACAAGATTTAGATTGATGAAAGAATCAAGCATTTTGTCATCTAGCTTCTTGAAAGATCTCGCTGTAATGATGTTTCTTTCATTCAGAAACATCTTTGATTCAACCTTGTAATCAACTTCTTTTCTATGCTTATTGACTTGTTTCATCATTTGTTTCTGTGTTTTGACTAGCGACTCATGAGCAAACTTCAGTGTTTTGTTCATATGTTCAGATATATTCTCGACTTTAGCCGTCTGCAAACGTTCACGAAAACTTTCATATTCAATGACATCGAGTTCAAAGCTCATACAAGAATGAAAGTCTTTGTTTAGAAAGAAAGAGATCGAGAAGATGACTGAGAACAGAGCATTATTGTCGACGAACTCGATCATGAGTAGTAGCTTAGCTCAGTCATTCTGCATGTACAAACAGAAGAATCGAAGGTATCTTTCGACGTTCTGATTGACTCGTTCACTTTGATCATTGATCTGAAGGTGATAGACTGTGAAGAGTCGAAGGTTAATGTCTAGCCTTTTGCAAAGCGACTTTCATAGAATGAAGGTAAATTGAGAGTCTCGATTTGAAACAATGAAATTGAGTAAATCGTGTATTTGATATATTCACTGAAGCATTAGCTCAGCTGTTTTTTCTGCTGTGATCTTCTCGTCATCAGTGAAGCAAGAAATATAATGTCGTTTCTTTGTCAGTCTACATATCACTGTTAGTATGACGTTTTTGCCTTTTGAAAGAGGTAAGTCGATGACGAAATTCATGACTATGTTCTTTCATTGCTGTTCAAGTATGAGTAGAGAATGTAGTAGTTCATTGAATTTATTTCGAGAAGTCTTTGATCGCTGACAAATGTAGCAGTTTTGAATATATTGATCTATTGTCTTTCACATTGAAGATCAATAGTAGTATCTTCTTATGATCTTCATCATTCTGAGAATTTCGAAATGATCAATAGAAGGTTGATCATGAACTTCTCGAATTAACTTCATTTGAAGATGCTCATCGAAGAAAACTCATAGAAGATCATCTTGATATAGTATTTCGTTCTGAACTCGACAATTTCTTAATTTGATATCTTCATATTGTGTCTCGTCTCTTGCTATTGCTTCGCGAAGTAGCGTACAATTCTCGTCGATTCTGTTAGCTTCTAGAATCAATCAATAAATTGATTCATCGTTCTCTTTCTCTTTTAGATCAGCGATTTTCATTCGATTCAACGTGAGA
>JAABUK010000787.1_pt1 | contig 64043 bp, 61 predicted proteins | sample 5559141 | NCBI WGS metagenome assembly JAABUK01 (sample SAMN10711869, study PRJNA513367) | rock metagenome | isolation source: Antarctica rocks | place: Antarctica: Victoria Land, Pudding Butte nord | collected 2016-01-03
GTGTAAATAATCTGCTCGTTGGTAAAGTTCTTTTTCATGCTTCCTCCTGCTTGTGAAGAACCACTTTCGGAAGCCGCAAATCCTAACATACGATGTGTCCAGTTTATTGGGGATGTGTCAGTGAAATTTGCGATTGAGAATCAAGGTTACGGCAAAGTGATTCGAGAGTTGGATGAGCTGGTGTAAGCCGCCCAACGCCGGAATTGACCGGCTGCGAGCATAAAGCATCCAAGCAAACCGAAGCGAAGGTTTTTGAGAGGCACGCAGTCGAGGCGTCGCGCTGGAATGACTTGTTGGGCTGCCGCTTCGATGTAACCACGAACGTGATTTCCTTATGTCGCAGGAATTATTCAACGTGAGTTATTCAACGTCAGGTGCGCGCAACGTAGCGGGAACGCGAAGCGTCGTCACATTCATTCAAGCGACAATGTCTAAATCATTCAGCGAAGCCGCCCAACGCTGGAGCTAACCTGCTTTTTAATCGCTTCGCTCTTAAAAAGTCAGGTTCAGCAACTTGTTGGGCTTCGCGGCTACCTAGAAAAAGGTTTTAAATGCTTAATGCTTATGGGAATTAACCGGATGTGATGAGCATAAGCATAACCCATTGGATTGACATAATCGGCGTCGAAGATACCTACAACTTCAATCTCGGTCTCTAGCTTTTCGCCTTTTGGGTAAATGCGCCGGACACCTTTAAGTAGATTTTCTAATTCAGGATTCAAACCCTCAAAACTGCGAACATCAATCACTGGGTAATTATACGAATGTTGTCCGCCACACGACCAATCATAGGTATAAATTCCGTCTCTGTCAGGATAGCTTGAAACCACAGCCTTCATGCTCACGACTCTTCCATGATACGGCACTGGGTCGCGCTCAAGCTCGCAGAAAGTGACTGAGATTGGCTCGTCTTTTCAGGCTGTTTAGTTGGAGCTAACAAAAGAAAATAAGCCGCCACGCCTATAACGAATGTCAACAATGCGATGGAAACAGAAATGATGATTCGCCGCATATTATTTTACTCCGTCACAGAAAATAAGAAGCCCAACGCCGGAATTGAGCGGCTGCCCGCCCGCAACACGCAGCCTTGAAAGCACCACACAAGTTTGATAACAGGCAAGCCTGGCGGGCAGTCCGCTCGAATGACTTGTTGTGTTGCGCCGTATCTATGACGCGCATCTTCTCGCATAAGGGTGGAATACAAATTCTTTACCTTTTGCTTATCTGCTTCGTCACGAGCCTAAAAGTCACGCGACTCTACAATTCTGACAGATACAAAGACCGTTATAATTGTGATTCCAAAAAAAACGCTCAACGGCAGCCACGGAAACTCTCCGCGCAGGAGAAATGTGTTAGGGTCGAGATAGTGTTTGCCGCTCATTAAATCGAACGGATTACAGGTTTCGACTCGCAGGACATTGAAGGCAATGTATAGAACAAGGCACACGCTTAATGCTAATGTCGCTGCTGAAAATTCATTTTGCATCAGGTGTGAAAGCAATAGTCCCCAGCCGTAGAAAATTAGACCTCCTCCGACCATCAGAATCGAATGAATAACTGCTTCATAAAACGGAAAAGAATAGCCGGCGAATGGTGAAATTACCCAAATTAGAATGGAAGGAACTACCGCCAAGATAAATACTTCCACCATTCCAACCACCGCCCGTGTCAGGACGAGCTGCCGCCGCGTGACCGGCAAAGAGAGGGTAAATCCGGCGACACCGGCTGATTTTTCAAGCCACAATCCACCCAAACCGAGCATCACGGCAGACAATATCCAAAGTGACTGCAAATAACCTTTATACAACAGAATCCAGAGGTATTTAGCATACGAGAGATGCTCGGAATCAAACTGCTCGCGGGCTGGAATGATGTCTGACGCTCGAAAGACCGCGAAGATGCTAATAGCTATCAGCAAGGTCGATCCCGCCAAGAAACGCCAGCGCGTTTCAAGCCACGCTTTGTAGATAAGCATCAAGTTCTTGTCTTCCATAGCAGTAATTCCTCTCTAATAATCTCGCTTTTCCGTAACTCTCAAGGAAAGGTAAAACAGACCGAACGCGGCTAATAAACTCATCACGACCCCCGACAATGGGAAAACACCCCAAGATGTTAGTTCGGGCGCGCCGGACATCACTCTTGATACGTCAATCAGCTTCAGCCAAACAGGTTGGGTAACACCGTCGTCGGTGTAAGGTCCGAGAATAAAGTAGAAAAGAACGACTGCCGCTATCCCAATCAAAATAGGCGTATGCTCGCTTTGAATGACGGTTGAAAGAAAAATACTCAAGCTGAAAAATACGATTCCTCCCAATATCATTAAAACAGAATGCGATAAGCCCTGAAATACCGGATAAGGTTTTTCGATGAACATTGATAGAACCGGAATCATCACTGCGGGAATAATGCCGAGAACTGTTATTTCTATGAAACCTATCATTGCCCTCACGCTGACCAGTCGGCGGCGGCTGACCGGCAGCGACAGCGTAAAACCCGCCGCTCCCTGCGCGCTTTCTCTGGACAGCCCGCCGAATCCGATGAGAACGGCAAGAATCACCCAGAGTTGTTGCAACAAGGATCGAAAGACAAAATGCCAGATGAAGTAAGGATAGTCATCGGTGGCGCGAAGTATCCAAGTCAGTTCCTTTTGCTGGGGGTTAATTTGCCGATACTCCTGCCATGTCCCAAGAATAAAAGGGTTGCCCAATACGAAGAAAGCACAGGTCGCGCAAATTAGGATCACGCCGACGAGGAAGCGAAAACGAGTTTCCAACCATGATTTATACCAGAGCATCGCCGTTACCTCGCTTTAGACTTTCAAGAAAGATCTCCTTTAACGAAACCGGCAATACATCAATTGATGTAGCGCGAAGAACGCGGGCGTGATTGACGATGCGCTCAGCATTTCGGCTAGCAAAAACAGAAACCGTCCGTCCATCTACCCGCATCTGCTCAACACCGTCGAGGGCAAATGCAGGAGTTGTAATTGGATTATCGAAAACCAAGTTGATGCGCTTGTATTCTTCCTTCATCTCGTCGAGCGGGGCATCCACCAGCAAGCGACCTTTATCAATGATGAAAACGTGTTCGGCAATCTGCTCGACTTCGGCGATTTGGTGGGAGGAAAAGAAAACAGTTTTCCCTTCGGCAGCAAAGCCGACAAGCATTTCTAAAACTTTTTCAATGTTAACCGGGTCAAGTCCTTCGGTCGGTTCATCGAGAATGAGCAATTCCGCGTTGCGACAAAACGCCAGTAGCAGAGCCGTTTGCGTTCGCATCCCCTTGGAAAGTTTCTTGATTTTACGGTCGAGCGGCAGTCCGAATTCTTTTAAGATTCGTTGCTCAAGGTCGGTGCGCCAACGCGGGAAAAAAGAGCGCGTGAAACGAATTATCTGCTCGACGGTCATATAATCGTAAAGCCGCTTATCTTCGCTAACGTATGCCGCCCACTTGCGGATTTCAATGCTCTCGTCAGGTTTGTCAATCTTCAAATCAAAGATTTTGCCAGAGCCGGATGTCGGGCGCATCATACCGAGCAGCATCTTGATTGTGCTGCTTTTACCCGCCCCGTTTTGACCGAGAAAGCCGCTGATTGAGCCGGTCGGAACCGATAAACTCAGTTCGCGCACGGCTTGAAACTTACCGTAGTGTTTTGTCAGAGTATCCGTTTCTATTGCTAACATCATAATTACCTCACAAACTCTTGCTCGCGTATTAACTCTGCTTCAAACAGTCGTTTTATTTCATCCTCGCTCAACCCCTGCTTGCGAAGTTTATCAACCAGTTGTTTGACCAGTGGTTGAGCCGCTTGCACTTTCGTGGTGCGTGATCTGCTGTGTCCTTTGTCGGTTACAAAAGCTCCCATCCCGTGGCGCAAATCAAGAACGCCCTCGTGTTCTAATTCTCGATAGATTTTAGCCACCGTATTAGGATTTATCACGAGCGTTTCAGCCAAGTTCCTGATACCGGGCAGTTGGTCGCCCGGACGCATTGCTCCGGTTTCGATGGCGTGCTTAATCTGCTCCATAATCTGAACGTAGATTGGCACGCCGGAAGTTGGGTTGGGTTTATTGAGCATAACTACTGTGCTATTACTATAATACAGTAATATGAAAACAGTTAGCTGTCAAGGAAATTTCAGAGGCAATGATTTTCGGAAGAACACGCCCCAACCACCGTGTTAATTTGGGCGAGAGTTGTAACTTATGAGAAGCAACACAACGCCCGCCATCAGCCGCGCGCAGGCTGGTGGATGATAAAAGGCAACGTTGTGGCGCGTCGGCTGCATGGCGTTGTTAGATTTCGGATTACGCGATAGCGAAAGGGGAAACAATGTATTTCAAGTCTTGGGGACTTATCGTCGGTAAACTTTGTGTCACTTGGTTTGATATGTGGAAGCAAAAATGGGGGCTAGAAGTTGGCTGGAATGGCAAGACTTTTATGAGTCGAGGGTTCTAGTTAAGAAATCTAACGTCCGAATTCAGCGGGCGCGGGCGAGCGCATTCAAGCGGCGGCCAAATGAAGTTGCTTGAGAAGCACGCTATCCCGCGCTCCGCTGGAATGAGTTGTTAGATTGCGCCGATGATATGCAAACAAGCTGTAAACTTATACGCCCCAACTTTTCACCCGATAGGTAACCGACACACAACCATTTTTGAAGGTCTTGCACTCAATCAGTTCTAGATCAATCTGATGACTCATTTCGTGAAAGAGCGGGATGCCTGAACCAAGCAGAACCGGATGAATATTCACTCCAACTTCATCAATCAAGGTTGCCTCGAAAAGCGGTTTCGCCAATAAGCCGCCGCCCATTATAAAGATGTCTTTGCCTTCTTCCGATTTCAACTTGCGAACAAACTCGGCAGCATCTTCTCTTATGATTTCCACGTTCTTATCTGAGCTTTCTTTCAACGTGCGCGAAAGCACATAATTTTTCACGCCCGGATAAGTCGGGAAAGGCGTGCCGCTTTTCAGCACAGGTTCGTAAGTTTTGCGTCCTATCACCACCGTGTCAAGGGTCTTCCAAAATTCTGTCATGGTGGAAGCCGCTTCCTCGCCAGACAGAATCCAATCAATCGCACCATCTTTGCGGGCGATGTAGTTATCGAGACTGTTGGCAACGTGGAATGTTACTTTGCGCATTTTCAACTCTCCTGACTCTTACGCCGTTCCAAAGCGAAAGCAATCTAACGCTAGACTTCAGCCGCGCCGAGCGCAGGCACACAAGAAAGGAATTTATGAAAGAACTTAACAACGAAGCTGTCGAGGCGTCGGGCTGCAAGGACTTGTTCGGCGGCGACATCATTGAAACGCCGGATGGCGTCTCAACTTTCGTTTGCGAACGCTGCGGACACCATTTGCCGCGCACGGTTGAGCATGAAGAAAAACCGGGCGTCTGCGTCCTCGATTACGTTTCTGAAAAAGATCAGGAACGGATTAACCGGATCGTTCACGAGGTAATGACTGAAGCAGGCTACGCTATGCCTTCAGCGTAAGCCGCCGAACGCTGGAATTGACAGGCGCGCACACCGCGCCATTACAACACAAGTTTTCGATGAAAGGCTGCGTTATGCGCGTCCTGTCGAATGACTTGTTGTGCCGCCGAACATAGAAAGGAACGCGGATCGATGAAAGAAATTTTAGAAGGTTTGTTAATTATAGCCAAATACGACCCAGACACAGAATTTACCACAACACACGACCAAATTTTTAGCGGCGACTACGAAAAAACTTACAACCAAATGACAGACGACGAAAAAGCCAAAATGGAACAATTAGGCTGGTTCGAGAGCGAAGAATCTTGGTCGTATTCCACATAGGCGCACAACTATTATTGCACGACTACTAACCACATAATATATCAGAATTTGTGTATTATACTTTTATGCAATCACCAAAGCTACTGGATCGTGCGCGCGAGGTTGCACGATTCAAGCATCTTAGTTTGCGCACTGAGACGACGTATATCAATTGCATCAGGCATTTCATCTTATATCATGGCAAGCGTCACCCTATGGATATGGGTGCGGAAGAAATAAGGCAGTTTCTTTCATATCTTGCGGTTGAGAAGCACGTTGCGGCTTCGACGCAGAATGTCGCGTTGAGCGCGCTGCTCTTTCTGTATCGGGACGTGCTCGATATGGAATTGCAGCGCCACCTCGCCAGAATAAAACTTGCGCACGAAGATGATGTGCGCGACGGTTTCGGTGAAGTCTATTTGCCTTACGCGCTCGAGCGTAAATATACGGGCGCGGGAATGGGGATGGCAATATGTGTTCCCGGCAATTAAACGATCCGTCGATCCGCGCTCCGGCAAGGCGCGCCGTCATCATTTGTCAGAGACGGTCTTGCAGCGCGCCGTGAAAAAGGCGATCAAAGAAGCGCAGATAGACAAACCGGGAAGTTGCCACACGTTTCGCCACAGCTTTGCCACTCATTTGCTCGAAGATGGCTATGACATACGCACGATTCAGCTTTTGTTAGGCCACGCCGATGTCAGAACCACAATGATTTATACGCATGTCGCTTCTAAGAACTTTTGCGGCGTCACCAGTCCGCTCGATAGACAAGTATGATGTTCGCGCTTCGCTAATGATAACCGTAGTATTCGGATGCCTGTTTGAGATATGTTGCAGCTGGTTTTGGTGTATTGCGCGGCAGTGGTAAAGTTAAACGTATTGTGCGGCGAGAAATCGAGCAACACAAGTCTCATAAATCATTTCGCGCGGGAGTTATGAAGAACAGCAAAGGCCGCGAATATTGTGTAATCGTCGAAGGGGCATATTTTTCCGAGTCGGAAGCCGAACATGCTTTGCGCGATCCTTTTATAGAAGATTGGGTGGAAAAGACAGGCCGCTTTCGCATACACAACCTCGGTGAGATCGAGGTAACGCAGGGCGTTGCGCTCGGCTCGCTGGGAGTTGTGATGCTTGAAGAAGAAGTGTTCGAGATCGCCAGCGCAGACCCGGAGCATCCATTGACCGAGCACAAGGCGCGCGCGGTGGCGAAAGCGCTCGAGCGTCACGATATGTTTGAAGAAATCAGAGTTGAAGCGCGCGGCGAAACCTTTGATGGCGATGCAGTTTGACGAAGTTGCGCGACAAGCATTGGTGACGAGCATTTGTGACTCGGCACGGTGCAATAGTGATCCTGTGCGGTTTTGATTGACGGGTTTACAGGAAAGAAGTGACCTACGCTATCGAGCAAACAATGTCTGTGGCGGGCGCGGCGCTTGTCCTCGTCGCGTATGCGGCGCAGCATTTCGGACGTTTGTCAGCAAAGGGCGCGGCGTATTTAACGCTTAATTTCGTCGGCGGAATTTTTTTGTGCTGGGTTGCCGTCAACACAAGACAGTCGGGCTTTATACTGATGGAAGGCGCGTGGGTTTTAATCAGCCTGAGCGGTTTGTGGCGGCTCCGGCGAAACGGGAAGGCAAAAGTTTGATGAGCGCTGCGGAAGAAATCTCACAGACGTTTCTCAATGAGCGCGTGCGCATCGTCGTCGGCGACATCACGCGGCAGAACGTTGACGCTGTCGTGAACGCGGCGAATTCCACTTTGCTCGGCGGCGGCGGCGTGGACGGCGCGATTCACCGCGCAGGCGGCGTGCAGATTTTGCGCGAATGCGAGGAATTACGCCGCACAAAATTTCCCGAAGGTTTGCTGACGGGCGAAGCCGCATTAACTTCCGGCGGCAATCTTTCAGCCCGTTATGTCATTCACACAGTCGGCCCCGTTTACGGGCGACACGACGGGCGCGAAGCCGAACTGCTCGCCGATTGTTACAAAAATTCTCTTGCGTTGGCAGCCGAACATCGTTCGACGACGATTGCCTTTCCGTTTATTTCAACGGGCGCTTACGGCTATCCGCGCCACGAAGCGGCAAAAATTTCGTCCGCCGCCATTAAAGAATTTCTCGAAGGCGCGGCGGGCGATGCGCTCGAAGAAGTGCGGCTCGTCTTTTTCGGTGTCGGCGACGCGAAAAGTTTTTTGAAGAATCACAATTTCGATTAATGGAAGGAATCATAAGGGTGCAAAGCTAATGGTTGGAGTCGTCAAGGAAATTACTCCGCAGCCAGCAGAGGTAAAGCGCAGATTGCCTTTGCCTTTGCGCGCGTTGGACGATTTGTCTTGGAATTACTGGTGGAGTTGGGCGGCCGACGGCGTTGCTGTCTTTCGTGATTTAGACCCGGAAATGTGGGAGCGGTGCGAGCATAGTCCGCGCCGTTTGCTGCGCCAGACTTCGGAAGTTCGTTTGACGCAGATGGCAAGCGATCCGGGCTACAACCGCAGAGTGCAGGAGCTTGCCGAAAGATTTGATTCGTATAAAAACAGCTCATCCTCGCTCGAAGAAAACGGCATTACGAAGGAGCATCCGGCTGCATATTTTTGCGCGGAGTACGGCGTGCATAATTCTTTGCCGCTTTATTCGGGCGGGCTTGGAATGCTGGCGGGCGATCATCTGAAGTCTGCGAGCGATTTGGGGTTGCCGCTCATCGCCATCGGCTTGCTGTATCGCTTCGGGTATTTCCGGCAGCGCTTGGCTTTTGACGGCTGGCAACAGGAACACTACGGCGAAAGCGATCCGGCGCAGCTTGCAATTCACGAAGCCCTCGATGAGCAGGGCGCGCCGATTATCATCGAAGTGCTGATGCGGGAAAGAACGGTGCGCGCAAAAGTCTGGCGCGTCGATGTCGGGCGCGTGCCGCTTTATCTGCTCGACACGAACATCGAAGAGAACGAAGAAGTTGATCGCTTAATCACAGGGCATCTCTACGGCGGCGACCGTGAAACGCGCATCGTGCAGGAAATGCTGCTCGGCATCGGCGGCGTGCGCCTGCTGCGGCGTTTGGGAATCGAACCGCACGTCTATCATCTAAACGAAGGACACTCCGCGTTTCTGACGCTGGAACTCGCGCGCGAAATTATCGAAACGCAAGCAATCAGTTTTGCGGAAGCGGCGAGGCGCGCGCGCGCGCGTTGTGTGTTTACGACGCACACGCCGGTTGCCGCTGGCAATGACGAATTCGCTCCCGCGCTCATCGAAAAATGTTTCGGCTCGTCTTACGAGAACGCGCTCCATCTTTCGCACAAAGAGTTTCTGGATTTAGGGCGCGTCGATCAATCGAACGATGAAGAATGGTTCGGCATGACGCCGCTCGCCGTCAAGATGTGCCGCTCGACAAACGGCGTCAGCCGCAAGCACGGCGAAGTTTCGCGCGCTCTCTGGCATAACATGTGGCCGGAACTCTCTGACATAAAAGATGTGCCGATTACCTCTGTTACCAACGGTGTTCACGCGCCGACATGGGTTGCTCCGCTCATACGCGATCTATACGAAAAGCACATCGGCTGCGATTGGATGACAAGCGCGCGCGACATTGCCGCGTGGTCGAACGCGTTGAAAAACATCGACGGCGAAGAAGTCTGGCGCGCGCATTGTTTGCTCAAAGAGCGCCTCGTCGCTTTTATACGCCATCGCACATATCACTCGCGCCTCGCGCGCGGCGACACGCCGGAACGCACGGAACTCGCGCGCAATATGTTTGACCCTACGGCGCTTACCATCGGTTTCGCGCGTCGCGTCGCCGCCTACAAGCGTTGGAGTTTGCTGTTGACAGACCCCGAGCGTTTGCTGCGTTTAATCGACAACGCGGATCGTCCCGTGCAGTTTGTGTTCGCGGGCAAAGCGCATCCGCAGGATCAGGGCGCAAAGCTTATTTTGCAGCAAATCGCGCAGTGGAAATTCGATCCGCTGATCGTTCAGCGCGCGGTTTTTTTGCAGGACTACGATCAGGAAATCGCGCGCCAGTTAGTACAGTCCGTTGACGTGTGGCTCAACATGCCGCGCAAGCCCCTTGAAGCTTCCGGCACGAGCGGGCAAAAGGTTGCGATGAACGGCGGCTTGAATCTTTCCGTGCTTGACGGCTGGTGGATCGAAGGTTACGACGGCACGAACGGTTGGGCGATTGGCGACGAAAGCGCGGAGTTGGACGCGGCGGAAGAAGCCGACGCGCGCGACGCGGAATTGCTTTACCGCTTGCTCGAAGAACAAGTCGTGCCGCTTTATTATGACCGCGACGCCGCAACGAATATTCCGCAACGCTGGATCGAGATGATGATGCGCTCAATGGAAACGCTCACGCCCGCATTTAACAGCGACCGCATGGTTGCCGAATACGCGCGCGAGATTTATTCGTAAGCTAAACCGCGTCGGGTGCGTCGCGTTGCCGCAAGCGCGTGCGTAAGCTAATATCCCGATACATGCTGAATGTTAGTTTCGTTTTTCTAAAATTGGAGAGGGTATTTTAATGGAAACAAATTTTGAAACAATCAGTGATACGAAGGCGCTGGAAGATTCACTGGAACGCTCGCACGTTGCGCCCGTCGTGTTGTTCAAGCACAGCACGACATGCCCTATCAGCAGCGCGGCCTACAGAGAAATGTCGAAGTTCAACGCCGCGCCCGTCGCGCTCGTCGTCGTGCAGACGGCGCGCCCCGTGTCGAATGAAATTGCGTCGCGCACCGGAATTGCGCACGCGTCTCCGCAGGCCATCGTCGTCCGAAATGGCGAAGCCGTCTGGTCTGCCACGCATTATGACATTACCGCCGACGCAGTAACGCGCGCCGTCGAAGCCCACGCCGCCGGACGAAGTGCCGCGCAAGGATAAGAACGCCGTGCCGCAAAAACTTTGCGCGCGAAACTTATGAGCGACGTTATGCAGAATCGCGGAGCCGCCACCACCGCTGCCATCGAGCCGCGCGAGATAGAACAGGAAGGCGACGCGAAGCTGCGCATACGCTGGGCGGACGATCATGTTTGTTTTTACACCGCGCCCGCGCTTCGCCGCTTATGCCCGTGCGCGCAGTGCGTCAACGAATGGACAGGGCAGCGCACGCTCGAACCGAAAAACGTTTCCGATGAGTTGACGATCAAGGACATCAGCATCGTCGGACGCTATGCGCTGACTTTCAAGTGGAGCGACAATCACGAAACAGGCATTTACAGTTTTCGCCTGTTGCGTGAACTGTGCGAAATTAAAGATGAATGACGCGAAGAAAATTCTGGTGGTCGAGGACGACGATGTGACGCGCGAATTAATGCGCATGACGCTCGAACGCAAAGGCTACGTTGTGGTGACGGCGGAAGACGGCCTGCGCGGATACGACGCGGCAGTGAGCGTGCGTCCCGATCTGATTATCACGGATGTCAACATGCCTGCCGCAGACGGCGTGCATATGGTGCGGCGCGTGCGCAACACGCCGGACATCGCGGAAATCCCTGTCATCGTTACAACCGGCTACGGCACGGGCAACGCTTCACTGACGCTTTCGCAGGGCGCAACCGCATACGAGCCGAAGCCGATTGATCCGGCGAGCTTTCTTGCGACAATCAAGCGTTTATTAAGCGACAATGGAAGATGAGCGACGAAGAATAAAAGAGCGGCAAAATAAAAGCGCGCTGGTGTGAACCGGGCGCGTCTCGCCGCTCGGCAATTATTCGGACAAGGTTTTAGAACATGACGGAAGCCATCGGGTGGATTAGCTCTTTGATTTTGCTGCTGACCATCGGCAAGCAAGTTTACAAACAGTGGCAGGAAGGTTCGAGCGAAGGCGTCTCGAAATGGCTTTTCGTCGGTCAACTCGCGGCGTCGCTCGGCTTTACGATTTATAGCTGGCTCGTTCATAACTGGGTCTTCGTCGCAACCAACGCGCTGATGCTCGTCAACGCAATGGCCGGACTTTCCCTCGTGCTCTATCACCGCCGCCGCGAACACCGCGAAGGCAAAAGCGCGAAAGAGAAAAGCGGCAATCTAAAAGCCGAGAGCGCCTGACGAAAACTCGCCCGACGAAAACGCTGATGAGTCTCTGGAACATACTCGCCCGCCGCGCGCTGAAAAACATTTTTCCGTCCAACGAAATGGCTGCCGCGAAAAAAGACACGCCTATAAAGGATATGCCTGCGCTGCTTGAACGCCTCCTCGTGCTCGATGATCCGGCGTCGATACACGAAGCCATCGACAATCTTTCCAAACCCGAAATAAAGGAACTCGCGCGCGAAGTGCTGCGCAAACGCGCTGATGAAGCCATCGAAGTTTTGCGCACATGCGATTCGTGCCGTGAATTGCTGGCGGGCGGCGGCTACGATCCAATCGAACTGCTCGAAACCTTGCGCGACAGCATCGGCGAAAAATCTGCGCAAATGGACATCGACGCGAGCGGGCGCGGCGGCTCGCAAATGGGACAGGGCTACGAAACACGCATACGCTTCGGCCCCGTCGATTTTCTCGCAGGCACTTCGCTCGACGGCATGACGGTGCGCGAAAGCCAAATCCAAGTCGTCCTGCACGAACTCGCGCACGCCGCCGGAGACGTGATTCCGCCGGACGGCAACAACCCCGCCGAGAGCCAACGCAACCAGCACCGCATCACACGCGTATGTCTGCCGGAAACGTATGAAAGAATAGGGAGACAGCACTCTGGAGTCAGAAGTCAGGAGCCGGAATAAAAACGCCTCTGAACATGTGGAGCATGAGCGCCGTAAACGCGAACGAATAACATGCCGATGAAAAGTCTTCCTTTCTTCCTGCTGACTTCTGTCTCCTGACTCCTGTTTTCATGTCTTCTGTTTTCTGATTACTGCTATACTATATCTATGGACGAACGAGATTTCTTCGATGAGCGGCAGGAAACAAAACGCGCGAGCTTTGCTTGCCCGCATTGCCGCGAACGAGCCGATTATGATGTGCGTTGGTTGAAGCGCACGAAGAAAAATTCCTTGCCGCGCGGAGCAGGCGAGCAAGACCGCGCGCGCTTCCAGAAATCGCGCGATTACATGGTGCGCATAGACGATATGCTCGCCTGCAAAAACATGCGCTGCCGCCGCCGCTTCGACATTCCCAACTCGCAATCCGTCGTTTTTATTTGAACGGTATTTCGTCGCTTTAGGCGCGATGGCGAAAGAAGGCGATCAGCATGTCATCCGGGTTGAAACAACGTTACAGTCTCGAAGAATATTTCGCGCTCGAACTTACCGGCGAAGAAAAGTACGAGTATTTCAACGGCGACGTTTTTTGCATGAGCGGCGTCAGCCCAACCACTCGCTCATCTAAGTCAATCTCAATTTAGCTTTGCTTGTGGCTTTGCGTAAGCGAGATTGTCTTTACGTCCAACCTGCGCAGCAAAGTTCCCGCCGCCCCGCCGTACCGTTATCCAGATGTGACGGTGTTATGCGGCAAGCCCGTTTACGAAGAAATCGGCGGCATTGACGCACTTGTTAATCCGACGCTGATGATCGAAGTCTTGTCTTCCTCGACGGAAGCTTTTGATCGCGGCGATAAGTTCACCTACTACAAATCCATTCCGGGCTTCCGTGAATATCTGCTCATCGCACAGCACAGGCCGCACGTTACACACTTTGTCAAACAGACGGGTGGGAAATGGGAGTATGAAGAGATGAACAATCCAACTGCCGGGCTTTACTTGCCGAGTATAGATTGCAGTCTATCGCTTAGCGATGTTTACCGAGACGTGGAGTTCCGCACAAATGCGCGATGATTCATCACTCACGATTATAAATTGATTTCTAAAAGATACGCTGCCGCAACTCCCGCAAGATTCTCGATCGACAAATGTGTGTTGTCCAATCCTTTGCCGAAGTTTATCCGCATAAAGCGAGCCTCCTCTCTATTATTATATTTATGTTGCATGTGGTAAATCCTCTTTACCGTCTCCTTTTTTTCGGTTAATATCCGCGTCGTTCCACCGGCAAATAGGGCAACCGGAAGACGCTGTGACGTTTATTCGTTGCAGAAATGTCCGAGCTGAAGTCAAAGCTGAAACTATGTGCCCTCTGTGTTAAATGTGGAGTGCTGCATCGCCAAACCGGACTCAACGAATCCTAAAACGGATGAATAATTTAATGCCGTTTCCGATTACACGCGAACAGGGAATCAAGTTACCGGCCAAACGATACTGCGCCCTTAAAATAAGAAGGAGAACTGCTTAATGTCACAATCAGAAACCATTCGCGCATGGAAAGACATCGATTATCGCAATAGCCTGAGCATTGAAGATTTGGCTAAATTGCCTGCTCATCCGGCTGGCGCCGTTGAGCTTAACTCAGACGACTTGAGCGGCAACGCTGCTGCTGCTGGAAGTCTACAGTTCAGTGTCTGTATCTGCACGACAAACATTCTCTGTCCTTTCTAATTTGTTCACATCGTTTTGCGTAGGCTGACCAACGCACTATTGAGTTCAGCGTAAACGGAGAGAAAGAGCGAGTGGGCTGGAGCAGCCTGCCCGCTCTTTCTTTTTGATTGAAAACGTAAGCTTCGTCCGACGGGTGCCGTATCGCAGCCTTGAAAAACGGTGAGCAGTTCGATCACCTTAAGCCGCGCAAAAAATTGACTACCGTCTTATTGATTCGGTTCAGACGAAGAAAGCATTGAAGCGAGAGGTAGAACTTGTGTCGCAAGAAACAAAAGGTATAGCTGCCGCAGACAAATCATCATTTGATTCGGCTGCATGGTACGGCGCTGTGACTCTGCCGGAGCGTATTGCGTTATGGCGCGTTGCCCAACATAAGAAAGTAGCCGTCGAAATTGACGACAATCTTTCAGCCCGACGCCTGCAAAATTGGAAGTCGCAGCCGCCTTTCGATAAGGATACTTATTTTGCGCAGCGCCTCTTGATTGACGGAATTGCGGAGGACGATTTCCGGCGCATTCTGGGCGAGCCTCTTGAAGCAGTACGCGCGCGCTTCTCTGAAGTTCCCGCATGGCTCAGTGAAATTGCAGAAGCGTTTTCGCGCCCGCAGGATTACGGGAGCGGGACGATTTCATCCGCGACATCCGAACATGCGCGACAGTTATCAGGTTTCATGGCTGTGATCGAGCCGCTCATCAATCTGGGACGCGAACGGCTGCAAGAGGGCATTAAGGATATATCCCTAGCGCGCACCAGCCTTCCTTTCGATCTTGAAACGATTGTCGATATATTGGCTGAAAACTTATTCCGGCCATTGCTCGGCAGGCTCAACCGCACGCTCATTCTCGAGTTGAATGTGGCGCGGCTGCAAGGTCTATTAAATGGAGAAACGCCTGAGCAGCGATTTGAAAGTTTCATAGGGCGTCTTCACGAACGTGAAAATGCTCTGGCGATTCTGGAAGAATACTCTGTGCTGTCCCGGCAGATCATTACCTTCATCGATCACTGGGTCACTTCCAGTCTGGAATTCTTAAGGCATCTGTGCGCCGATTGGGACACCGTCGTACAGACTTTCTGCGAGGCGGACGATCCCGGCATTCTCACACGCATCGAGGGCGGCGCGGGAGACTCGCACAGAGGCGGCCGCTCCGTCCTTGTTGCCGCGTTCAGTTCGGGCTTCCGTGTGGTTTACAAGCCGCGTTCGCTGGCAGTCGATATCCGTTTTCAAGAGTTACTGCAGTGGCTGAACGAGCGCGGCGCAGAGCCGCCTCTGGCGACGATGAAAGTGCTGGACAAGGATACCTACGGTTGGATGGAATTTATCGCTGGCAAGTCATGCGATTCGATTGCGGAAGTCGGGCGGTTCTATCAACGGCAGGGAAGTTATCTTGCGCTCCTCTACGCTCTCGAAGCGACAGACTTTCACTTCGAGAACTTGATAGCCGCCGGTGAACATCCGTTCTTGATCGATCTCGAAGCGCTCTTTCAACCGCGCGTTGAAGGCGAAGACATTAAGCAGGCCGATTTGCTGCTCGCCGGTAATACCGCCGCTCACTCGGTTTTGCGTGTCGGGCTGCTGCCGCAGCGTATTCTATCGAAAGCCGATTACGAGGGAATCGATCTGAGCGGTCTCGGCAGCGCCGCCGGTCAGCTTTCACCGGATCGGGCCGTGCGTTGGGATCGTGCAGGAACCGACGAAATGCACGTCGTGCGCGAGCGTCTCGAAGTGCCGCAGGCGAGCCACCGCCCGACGCTCGATGGCGCGGATGTCAATGTCTTAAATTACAAGGAAGCGCTGGCAGATGGCTTTACAGGCATGTACCGGCTGCTCCTGAACCACCGCGATGAGCTTCTGTCAAAGACCGGACTGCTGGCACGCTTTGCCGATGTTGAAGTGCGCGTGATCGTGCGGCCTACGCGCACCTACGGACTACTGCTGCATGAAAGCTTTCATCCGGATTTCTTGCGCGACTCGCTTGACCGCGAGCGTTTTTTTGACCAACTCTGGATAGAGGCCGCGAATCGTCCCTTTCTGGCGAAAGTTATCGATGCCGAGCGCAGGGATTTGCTGCACGGCGACATACCGATTTTCACCACACGACCGAAAGCGCGCCATCTCTGGAACAGTTTCCAGCAACGGATCACAAACTTCTTTGACGAGCCGGGGCTGGCGCTCGTTCATCGCCGCTTGCAGCAACTCGGCGAGCGTGATTTGCAACAACAACTCTGGTTCCTCAACGCGTCGCTGACGACCCTCTCGATAGATTTATATCAAGAGGACTGGCCAAGGTATCCGCTTGTTGAACCGCAGAAAGCGGCAAGCGCGGAACGGCTTCTGACCGAGGCACAGGCCATAGGTGACCGGCTGGAGGAGCTAGCCCTTCGGTCAGAGAAGGACGTTACATGGTTTGGCGTGGCGGGCATCGATGGACGGCACTGCTCGCTGGCATCTTTGAGTTACGATTTGTATGAGGGCATTCCCGGCGTGGCGCTGTTTTTGGCGTACCTCGGCAAAGTGTCCGGCGAAGAACGCTATTCCGGGCTTGCGAAACTAGCCTTGATGACCTTGCGCCGTCAGGTGCAGCGAAGCAAATCGACAATCGAACGGATCGGCGCACACGCCGGATGGGGGGGAATCATCTACACACTGGCGCATCTCGGTTCGCTGTGGAATGATCCCGAACTTTTCGCAGAAGCCAGCGAACTCGTCGAGCAAGTTCTGCCGCTCATCGAACGCGATGAAACGTTTGACATTATCAACGGCTGCGCGGGCGCTCTCGCAAGCCTGATCGTCCTTAACGGCTGCCTGCCGACAGAGCGCACGCTCAACGCCGCGCTCAAATGCGGTGATCGTTTGATTGACGGCGCGCAAAAAATGGAATGTGGAATCGGTTGGGAAACAAAGGTTTCGGCTAAAAAGCTGCCGAGCGGATTCTCGCACGGCGCGGCTGGCATCGCATGGTCGTTAATGGAATTGTCAGCCATGAGTGGTGAAAAGCGTTTTCGCACGGCTGCTCTGGCCGGTATGGAATATGAGCGCAGCCTGTTCTCGCCGGAAGCTGGAGCATGGGTGGATTGGCGCGATCTGGGAAGCTTTGGCCGCTCACGAAAGACCCTTGACCAGCCGCTCGTCACAACGTGGTGTTATGGCGCGCCGGGAATAGGGCTGGCACGCCTTAATGCGCTGCGCCACGTCGATGACAATGCCATTCGCGCGGAAGTCGAAGCGGCGCTGGAGATTACGCTTGAGCACGGCTTTGGCCTGAATCACTCCTTATGTCATGGAGACCTCGGCAACCTTGAATTGCTGCTACAGGCCAGCCAAATATTAGATGATTCAAAGTGGCGCTTTCAGGTAGAGCGTCTGACAGCAATCGTGCTTGAAAGCATCGGCAAGTACGGTTGGTTATGCGGCATTCCGCTCGGAGTGGAATCCCCCGGCTTAATGACCGGGCTGGCGGGCATAGGCTATCAGTTATTGCGTCTGGCCGAACCGAAGCGCGTGCCTTCTGTGCTGACGCTCGCATCGCCGGTATTATAAAGACGTACAGCAATCCGCCATCTTCGTTTATCGCCGCGCAATCCGACGGGCAAACGCGTGTCGCCTTCGTCACACAGGCTGCGGCATCCATGCCACGACGTCTAATCTTTTGGCGAAGTGCAGCAGCGGTTTTGTTTGCGGCAGCTTGAATCCGAGTTGCTCCGCCATCGTGTTTGTTTCAATTTCGATTTCAGCTTGCTGCAAAGGCCAGCGCGTGTGTTGTATATCGCCGCGAAAGACCCGCCCTCTTCGATTCGCTGCGTATAAGCAATAGCGCTCCGTTAGCCATTCCTCAAGACTTCCTGCGGCGGCTTGAAAAACATTTCCGATTGGCTGATAGCACCCGCGAAAATCGGCGCACGGCGTGTGTCGATGCGTGCGCCTGCTTTCGTAAAAGATTTCGTCGGCTTTATTAATGGATAACATGCGTGCGTCGAAGTAAGGCAAACGAAAGGCACTTCGCGCGACGCGAACGGCGAGAGGATTGGCGGCGTCCAGACTAAAGAACCACACGCCGGGCTTGCCGTTCTTTCTCACATAAGTTCGGACATTGAGTTCGGGAAAGGCTGACAACCAAGGCAGCGTCGGCGTATATCTAAGGCGAACGCCGGTCATGCGAAACGGCACTACGCCGAGCCATGCTTCATTGTCAAACGTGTCAATCTCGAGCTGCGAAGGAATGAGCGGGCGCAATGATTCGGTGCGCACAGGCCAGTGCATAAACAGCAAATCATGCCAATTCATCCGCATCGCCCAACGGCTTTCAGGGACAGGCCGAGGTCTCTGATCCGTATCAATCGTTACCGAATGCTCGTCGCGCAGAAAGATTGCCATCGTCGGTTTCTTCACACCCCGTCGTAGCGTTTGAGTTTGCGGTAGAGCGTCGAGAGGTCTATGCCGAGAATGTTGGCGGCGCTCGTTTTATCTTGATTGACGGAAGCCATCGTCTCGAAAATGTAGCGGCGTTCGATTTCGGCGAGCGTCGGGCGCAGTCCTTCCGGGTCGCGCAAGGGCGCGTGTCCGGCGAGGGCAGCGGCGGCATCCTTTATTCGCGGCGGGAGGCTTAAGAGATCAATTTGTTCGTTGCTCAAAGTGAACGCGCGTTCGATGGAGTTTTGCAGTTCGCGGACGTTGCCCGGCCAATTGTAATTGATGAGCGCGTTCAAGGCTTCGGGCGCGATTGTTTTTTCATTCTGCCCCTGCTCGCGCGCGATGCTGTGTACGAAGTGGCGCACGAGCAGCGGTATGTCTTCGCGGCGTTCGCGTAAAGGCGGCAAGTGAATTTCGATAACGTTCAAACGATAAAACAAGTCTTCGCGGAAACGCCCCGCCGCGACTTCTGTTTCGAGATCGCGGTTAGTGGCACACAGGATACGCGCATCGAAGGAAACGGGCGTGCTCGATCCGACGGGCGTGACTTCATGTTCTTCGACGGCGCGCAGGAGCCGCACTTGCATCGCGGAAGTGATTTCGCCGATTTCGTCTAAAAAGATAGTGCCGCCCGTCGCGGAACGAAAAAGGCCGGGCTTGTTTGTGACGGCTCCCGTGAACGCACCTTTTGTATGTCCGAAGAGTTCCGATTCGAGCAGCGTTTCGGGCAGCGCGCCGCAGTTGATGGCGACGAAGGGATGATCTCTGCGCAAACTGTGGTGATGAATGGCGCGTGCGATTAATTCTTTGCCGGTGCCAGATTCGCCTTGAATGAATATGTTGGTGTTGGTGCCGGAAACTTTTTCGACAAGGCGAAAAACCGATTGCAGCGCTTCGGATGTGCCGATGATCTCGTTGAAGGAATAGCGGCGTTCGAGTTCGCGGCGAAGGGCGCGATTCTCGCTGAAGAGTTGGCGCTGGCGCAAAGCGTTTCTAATTGTTTGCAGCAAGTCTTCGTTGACGAAGGGTTTTGTAATGTAATCGTAAGCGCCTTTGCGAAGCGCGGCGACTGCCGAATCGACGGAAGAGTAAGCTGTCGTGACGATGACGAGCGCCTCCGCGTTGATGTCCTTAATGCGATCAAGCAAGGCGAGGCCGTCCATGCCGCTCATGCGTATGTCCGTGAGCGTCACGGCGACATCCGCCGACTCGAAAATCTCCAATGCTTCTTCGGCGCTGCGAGCCTCAGCCACGCGGTAGCCCGCATCTTCAATGAGCCGCGCCAGAATCGCGCGCATTAAATCTTCATCTTCGGCAACGAGAACGAGCGGTGATGTATTAGTCATGCTTTTAATCCGTTTTTGAAGTGCAAGCAAATCAAATCAATGCGACTTTAATTCGCGTTTATCAGACCATTCTCTCCGCGAGATTTTTAATGTAGTCGTTGTGCAAAACGAGAAAGCGTTTCATGTAGTTTTCTAGAAACAGCCAATCGACAATGTTCCCGATGACGCTGAACGGCGAGGCAAAATCGAGTTCGTCAATCAAGAATGTGCCGCCATCGCGTGCCTCAAACGTATGCTTGTGCCGTAAGTGTTTGAATGCGCCGCTTTGCATTTCATCTGTGAACATATGCGGACGCTCGAATGCAGTGATGCGTGACGTGAGCCGCTGGCGCACATAAAGGTGTGTCGCTTCCCATGTTACTTCATCGCCTAACTGCAACATGCCACACCTGACGCCTGCAACGGCGCGCTCATTTGTGATGCTTGTCGATGCCATGTGTACGTCAACGTCGCGCGAGAGATCGAAGCAGATTTCGACGGGCGCGCGAATAAAAGTTTCAAGATGAATTATCGGCATACTTCTTCAGGAATAAATGTCGGTTGCGTGGGCAAGACGACGCAGACGCATGTGCCGCGCAAGTTGTTCGGTTGAATTTCGATGCGCCCGCCGTGCGCTGTGATAATGCCGTAGCAGACGGCGAGGCCGAGACCCGTGCCGCTGCCCGCCGTCTTGGTTGTGTAGAAGGGATCGAAAACATGCGCGAGATGTTCGGGCGCGATGCCTATGCCTGTGTCCGCGATTTCGATGATGAGTCGATGCGTTGAAAAGTCATGTCGTGTCGTGATGGAAAGCTCTTTGTTGCCGTCAACGCTCTGCATCGAGTCGCGTGCGTTGAGCAGTAAATTGAGAAAGACTTGCTGAAGTTGGTTGGCGTCGGCGAAAACGTGCGGCGCGCGAGCGTCCTTTTTGACTGTGAGATGAAGCTGCTGGAATGATTTGTCGAAGCTGGCGAGGCGAATGCTGGCGTCGATGGCTTCGTTGATGTCGAGCGGGATGCGCGAGGCCGGACGCGCGCGCGCGAAGTCCATCATGTCGCGCAAGACCTGCGTGATGCGCGTGATCTGTGTCGAGATGAGGCGCAGCATTTCGGTTGTTTCGGCGTCACCCGTCGTGCGTGTTTGAAGAATCTGTATCAGTGATGAAATAGAGGCGAGCGGATTGTTGACTTCGTGCGCGACTCCGGCGGCGAGAGTTCCGGCGGCAGCGAGTTTTTCAGTGCGGATCAGTTGTTCGTTGAGCTGGCGCAGCTGCTCTATGTCGGCGGCCATTTTGCGGCTCATTTCGTTGAAGGATGCGGCGAGCAATCCGACTTCATCGTTGCTGCGCAGATCGACTTGCGCGCCGTAAGCGCCGCCCGCGACTTCAACCGCCGCTTCGGTCAAACGCCGCACGGGACGCGACAGAATGCGGACGATCAATGCGACGAGCACGAGGTTCGGCGCGAGCGCTGTGATAACACTGAAGACGAGATAGCGCCGCCACGCTTCGATTGTTTGCACGCCACTACTGCTGTCGCTGAAACTCCACCAGACAATCGGAATTTGCAGTAGAAAGAAACTAGAGACGGCGACGATGGCGATGGCGAGCGCGACTTTATAGGCGACTGGGAAAAGACGGAATTGATCGAGCGCCGATTGCAGCGAAAAGAGTTTGAAATTCGTGATCGCGTAAGCATAGATAATGACGCCGAGAAGCACGAAGACGGAGCCGACGGGCAAAAGATCGTAGATGCCGAAAAGCGGCAGGGCAATGTTAGCGAGCGTGTTGAGCGTGCCGGTGATGACGAGCGCCCAGAGAATCGCGCCGAGTTGCTGTCCCCAGAGCGTGCCGCGATTTCGCCGGTATTTTGCGTAGAGCAACACGAAGCCGTAAGCGAAAACGCCGTATGCGTAAAGCCCGAAGGCGTAGGCGAGCGGCGTTAGTCGAATGACAAACTTCGCGTCGATGAAACGCACGTCCTGCCACATCATATTCAAAAGCGCGGCGGGAACGAGCACTACGCCGGGCGCGAACAGCACGGCGGCGCGTTTGAAATTGACGGGATGGTTTTCCGGGAAGACCCATGCAAAAACCACAAGCGAGTATTGCAACAGCAGCGCGATGATAAAGCTCGTCGTCGCCCACCATGCGGCAGAGCCTTCGCGCGTTGCAAAGCCCCACAGCGCGATGTCTTTGATCGTCCACAGCGCAAGGCAGAGCACGAAGACGGCGAACGTCTGATGAATACGGCTGCGCGGCGCGGCGACGAAAACATAAAAGCCGAGCAGCACCAGCAGGAAAAGCGAAAGTAGCAGCAGGGCAAGCAGCATGGAGAGTCTTCAGCAATCGAATTCAACGGTCAGCCGAACATTTTTACCACAAAACAATCCGGCAGCGAGCCGAAACGTAACTCACTTATCAATATAACTCGCTTATTAAGCGGTCAAGCCTGCGTAAAGTTTTCGTTCGGCAGGCGGGTTGTCGAAACGGTGTGCCGCGCATGTGTCGTCAGGCATGGTTCTTCTTCGTGAGAGAAATGCGTCGATGCCTCGTTGGTTGCACTTGCTTCGTCGAGCATTCGCAGGCGTGCGCATTCCGTGTCAAGCAATGGCGCGATGCGTAGTGCCGTCTCACGGTCTTCGAGAAGCGATGCGAGGTCGATAGCGCAGGCATAAACGCGCAAAGTGCGTTCGGATAAATCATTCTCTCCGGCTTTGTCTGCGGGCAAAGGTAAAAGGCGTTCAGGAGCGCGGCAGCATAATTCGGTGAGCGATTGCAGCAATCGGGCGCGCGCTATGTTTAGATGATCGGCGAGACGTGCGTTGTTGCGCCTGTGTGTACAAAGTCCCGCGAGAAACAGATCGTCGCCGCGCCGTCCGCCGAGGCGTGCGGTTTCCATTTCACGCGCCGAAGGAGAAACGGAATTCGCAGCGGCGATGCGCGTCAGCCCGACGTACTTTTCGAGTAGCTCGCGGAATTCGTAAGCCGCGAGTTCGCTTGTTGACACTTTAATCGAGCGCAAGGATTCGTCTGCGTCGGCGAAGGCCGCGAGTAATTCACGCGAGGCACTTTCTATTCCGGCAAATGTTGCGCTTTCCATTTCGGCGAAGTCTGCTTCGTTGGTCGAGTGGTCTTCGTCTTGAAAAACGAATCGGCGGCCTATGCCTTTGCGTGCGCGTCGTAGCCACACCATCGGCCACAAAAGAGTCGCGCCAGATGCCCCGATGAGCCGCCGCGCTAGGCTTTGGGCGGAACCCGCTTGAAGAAAAAACGCGACGCCGTGAGGGGCGGCGATTGCCATATAGATAATCAAAATTTCGCTCAGGTGCATTACGCAAATGCTTTAGGGCAACGCTTGTGCCAGCCGCATCGTTCCTCTATGAAAGGAATTCCGTGACTCGCTCTTTGGGTTGTTATTCAAAGGCTTGGCGGCTTTTCGGAAGATTCCGAGCAATGTCGTTGAAGAATTAAGAAAGCATGACGATTGGCAAAGCGCAAGGCTGAAGGTTCGTCATGGCATTGTGCAAATTACAGCGCAACGGCTGAACGTGTGTTTACGATCAAATAACGTAGCGCGGCATGGCCTGATATGGCTGGCCGGTTCACGGATGAGAGCCGCTTGAAATAGAATTGTCGACACTTGTTCCGAGCTGGCTTCGTCGTTTACACGAATTGATTTTGTACGAATGAATGCTCATTCATAATTCTCGATGTATGTAATGAGGCCACCGTTATGAGCCGTCTTTTCTTTCAGGGCAAACGCCGCCCGCCATACACATTTGCAGGCCGGGAAAGAAAGTTTACTGCGCCGCCGCTCGGTGAAAATTCTTTAAGGCCGATGTTTATTGCTCTTGGCTGATGGGCGCACAGAAATCTTTTGAGACGAACAGAGCGTCTAATGCGTCTAAAGAATAATCGCGGCAGAGCAATTCGATGATGTCGGTTTCAGTAAGCTGTGTGGTCTGTCGTTTGCTATACGAATGCGCGAGGGAACGAAAGAAATCGCGCGATTGAAAGAATAATCGAACTTTACCGCGAATAAATCGTTCAAGAGTGAAAATAAAGGAATCATTCAGATAGAGAGATACGTCAAGATGACTACAAAAGCCCCGATCAAAGTGATTAAGCGCGACGAGCGAACTCGTCAGGAAGCGCTCGCCGAACAACAAACCGCGCCGAAGGCGACAACGCAGCAAGCCGCCCGCGAAATGGTCGCCAACGTCAGCACATGGGTCAGCGAGTTTCAGCAGAAACGCCGCGCCGAAACCTCGCAGGCCATCAAACAGTTATTCGCCGATACGAACGCGCAGCCAACCAAAGCGTAAGCGCATACTAATCCAAACGGCGTCGCTCAAGCGTTAAGCGGGTAATGCCGTTGCCGTCAGAGCATCTGGAAACAATTAACGGGGAGCGTGTCTTTTGCAAAAGAGGCGCTCCCTTTGTCATTTTCGCTCCCGAACGCAAATTTCGACTTTCAAAACAGGCCGCATCGTGTTTAATATATCGGCACGCAAGAAGCTTTTATACAATTAGAATAATCAGAGCAGCGTGAGATACGTTGTTCGTCGCAAAATTTCGAGGAGGAAATAGAAGTTCATGACTTACGTTGTGGTCGAGCCGTGCGTGAAATGCCGTTACACGGATTGCGCTCTGGTATGCCCGGTCGAGGCTTTTCATCTGGATGAGGAAATGCTCGTTATCAACCCGGACACATGCATTGATTGTGACGCGTGCGTGCCGGAATGCCCGGTCGAAGCGATTTTCCCGGAAGACGCAGTGCCGGAAGAGTGGAAGCACTACACGCAGATGAACGCCGACAAAGTGGCGAGCGGGCTGCCCATTATCAGCGAAAAGCTCGATCCGCTGTGCTAAGGAAAAGCAGCTAACACGCGCCGGATTTTATAAAAAACAGAAGAAGCCGTTCTCGTATGGGACTGGCTTCTTCTGTTTTTCGATTAGGGTTGCCTGTTGAAGAAGATTGACCTCGTTTGTCGTTCACGATTTACCGCGCGCAAGTTTGCGCCCGCCCGCCGTCGATAGAGTAAGTTGCGCCCGTGATCCATGCGGCTCGATCCGAAGCAAGGAAGAGAATTAAATCTGCGACTTCGCACGCTTCGCCGACGCGCCCGAGCGGATGCGTTTGCTTCGAGCGTTCGAGAAACGCCGCGTAGTCCGCTTCGTTCATGCCGCCGCGCTTGTGTATTTCAGTCACGACGACGCCCGGGTTGACCGCGTTGACGCGCACGCCCTTCGCCGCGAGTTCGAGCGCCGCGCAGCGCGTTAGCTGGTCAAGCCCCGCCTTCGACACGCAGTAGGCGAGCACGCCCGGAAAAGCGCGCAAGCCCGTCACGCTCGACACGTTGACGATGTTGCCGCGCGTTTGTTCGAGAAACGGAACGGCCTGCTGCATCAAGTAAAAGGCCGCGCGCAAATTTACATCGAGCATCGCGTCCCATGCTTCGAGCGATGTGTTTTCAATTGTGCCGTTGCTGATATGGCCTGCGGCATTAACGACGACATCCAGCTTTGTGAAGCGTTCAATCGTCGCCGCGATAATGCGCTCTGCGTCCGCTTTATTCGTGACATCCGCACAGACAGTGTGCGCTTCGCCGCCCGCCGCGCGTATTTCTTCCGCAACGCTTGCGAGACTATGTTCGTTGCGCCCGATGGCTGTCACCAGCGCGCCCGCTTCCGCGAATCGCAATGCAGTCGCGCGCCCTATGCCGGAAGTTGCGCCGGTTACGATTGCTACTTTCCCACTTAACTCATTGTTCATCTTGTCTCCCGAATGTTTGGACTATTGAACACAGTCGCCCGCGATATTCGTCGCGGCAAAGCGTGCGGGAAAGTGCGTTCAACCGATATGCTATTACACGTTGCCGTTTTCGTCGCGTCAAGACGTGAGCCGCCGACTGCCCGCGCGCTTTCTCACAGGCAGATTCGATTTGTAAATGGTAAAACAGGGAATCGTTTTTGCGAGTGTGCTACGGAACGGAGACAATCCTATATTGACAGACAAGGTTGAAAGGTTGACTATAAAGCTCTGTTTCGGCTTGCATCGCTGCGCTCTTTGAAAGTGTGGGGATCAAGTTTGTATTCGTTCGTGTTCGATGTTTGTCCGGCACGCGCCGCGAGAAACAGTTTTTCTTGTCAGAGAATCAAACTCTTGCATACTGATCCGGTTAATCAGGTATTTACACGCAGCAGCGCCGCCCATGCGCGTCCCGCCGCAAGAGCCGCGAACGCGCGTAATGTGGAGACACCGCTGCGCCTGTCGTCGATCATGCGATACATGTTTACGGCGGGCTTAATCGCGGGTACGATATTTTTCGCTTTGTGGTGGCTGTTGCAGGCGAACGGCGATGAAACGCCGTGGGTTCCGGCGGGACTCGTTGCTGGCGTCGTGATGTTGATTGCCGCCGCCGCCCGCGAAGTGCTTGTGCGCCGCGCCTCAACGCAGCATCTTCTGGAACAAGACAGGCACGTATCCGCCACAGGCCATACAAAAAAGCATAGCAGCAGCGACGGCAGCGGCGGCGGGCGCAGCGGAACCCGGATCGCGCGCTTTACTTCCGCACTACGCTCTTTGCAGCAACAATCGGCGCAGGCTAACACGGCGGCGAATACTTCGCCCGAAGCGCATTTGGAGCTTTACCATGCGTGCAAACAATTTCTTGCAGGCGTCGAGGATGCATTCGGTTCATCGAACACGCGCAACACAGGTACGCTCAATAATAGTGAGTCGCGGGCGGTGTTGCGTGCAGGGCAAGAACGTGCGCGTGCGCTTGCCAAACAGCATTTGCTCGCATGGGCGCGCGCGGCCTCGCGTGTTCTAACGCATGATGCGCAGCGGCGCGTTTTGCTCGCGGACAAAATAGAAACGGCAGCGCGCGCCTTCGATGTTATCGAATCGGCCCTCAAGCTTTATCCTGACGAGCCGGAGTTGAAATCATCCGCGCTGGCGGTGCAGGAATTAATTGCGACGATAAAAGTCGCGCACTGGGTCGAACTCGCCGAACGCGCGGCCTTCAAAGGGCAATTCGCAAAGGCGATTGACCGCTATCAAGATGCGCTGTTTTATTTGTCGCGCGGCGCGCTCAAGGAAGAATCACGCAGCGAGGCTGCTGAACGAATCAAGCTTGAGGTAGAAATTTTACATGCACATTTGCGCACCAGCGGCACTAATACTAAATCCGGCGCGCGAAGCGGCGTGCAGGAAAATGTCTGAGAAACTTAAATGATTAGCCAGCGCTGTCCGAAATGTCATAGTCGCCGCATTCGTCGCGGTTATCAACCGACGCCCATACTGCTGCGTATGTTTGGTATTTACAATCTTCTATGCGATCATTGCAATCTACTGTTTCGAGGCTTCGCTGTTCCGGGGACGGTCTCGAAGCCGGGCAGCAGCAGCAGGAAAAAGCACTCATCCAACGCGAAGCAGGAAACCAAAGACCCGGCCTGAAACACGCTTTGCCGTAATTGTGATGTCGGAGAGGCAGCTTTTCGACGGTTCGGCTCATCTCTAAATATTGTTCTCTCGCCATTCTATTTTCCGCTTTCAAGATACGAACGATTTGCAGGAGTTAGCTATGAGATTTTATAAGTTGATTTTCGGGCTTGCGCTCGGTTGCTGCGTCATTGCGACGCCGCTCGTTTACGCGCAGGAACAGAGCCAGTCGTCGCCGCAACAGCAGCAGGCGACATTGTCCACGCCTGCCAGCAGCGCGTCCAATACTGCTTCACTTGATAGTCAGGGAATCAGAATTTATCTGCTCGGCCCCGGCGACACGCTCGACATACGCGTTTTCGGGCAGCCTGATATGAACTGGACGGGCGAAGTCGATAGCGACGGCAATATTTCATCGCTGCCCTTTATCGAAACTCCCGTTCGCGCGCAGTGCCGCACGGAAAAGGCTGTGCAAAAGGATATTATCGCCGCCTACTCTCAGTATCTAAAGAATCCACAAATTAGCGTTCGCATCACGGGGCGCAATAGCCGACCACCGGCTGTTGTCTTCGGCGCGGTGAATCTGCCGTCACGCGTGCAAATGCAACGTCGCGTGCGTTTAAGCGAGTTGATAACTAATTCGGGGGGGATTACGGAGCGCGCCAATGGCACTATTCAAATTCTTCACACGGAGCCTGTAATGTGTCCCGAACCCGGCGAAATCGTTGAGCCGGTGGCAAATGAAAAGGGAATTGTTCCTTTTAAGGTTTATAAGATTGCAGATTTGATGGCGGGCAAAGAAGAGGCCAATCCCGTGATTCGTCCCGGCGACATTGTCACGGCCTCAACGTCGGAACCCGTTTACATTACGGGCAGCGTGATTGCCCCGCAGGGTATTTACCATCGCGATGGCTTAACGCTCGGGCGCGCTCTCGCGCAGGTTGGCGGTGCCAGAAAGGAAGCCAAAGCGACAGATGTGCGCATTTATCGCCAGAAGCTCGGCTCATCCGATCAGGAAGTTATTCATGTTGATTACGCCGCCATCAAAAAGCAGAAGCAAAAAGATGTGCTGCTGCAGCCTTACGATATTATCGAAGTGCCGGAAGCGGGCATCGCTTCCAAACAACGCCTGACACAAACGCTGCTTCAGGGAATACTCAATCTCGGCCCGCAGGCGATCACCGGAGTCGGTGCAAGCTTGCCGTCGCGCGTGCTTTACTAAAAGCCGGATAATGGTTTCATCGTAAGAGGTTGGCTTTAGCGGCCAGCCTCTTATTGTTTAAGCACGGGTTGTTAATACTGCCGTCGCCGCATTGTCAGTCCGCTTCCGCAGTATGGTAAAGTAAGAAACTGTCATTCCGTAAAATATTTGGAGAAACGAAAATGAGTGCAAGAGCGACAGCCCCTGCGGGCATTCGCAGCAAGCGGCGTTGGACGAGTTTCGCATGGATCGCCGGAACATCTCTGGTCATCATCGCACTGCTCTACACAGAGCAGATTGCATTGCTTTACGTGCTGGCAACGCTTGCCGTGACAGTGCTGCTAGTCGTCGTCGCGTTGGCGAATCTGGGCGGCGCGCAACAAGTCTTCACAGAGCCGCGCCCGGCGGATGATTCTGCCGCCTTAGGTGATAATTTAATCACGCCTGAAGCGCCGACGATTGCCGAAACAGCAGGCAATCTGCCTTCCAATAAACGCGCCCGAAGAAATAACCAACGCCGGTAATGCCGACTGTTCGCGGCGATGCGTGGAAGCCCCTTGCCTGCTAGCAATTTGTGGCAATTGAAGGTTTCCGCTATGCACAGTTCTTCGATGCGGTAATGTGTCGTCTTACCTCTCTGGTGCCATAGAGTTGACGCATGGCTTTTATGCGTTCCTTTAACCTTCACACAAAAACGACTGTGCTGGCGTCGGCGATTACACTGACAGTGCTCGGGGCGGCGCTTGCTCTCGTCAGCGTGCGCGTCGCCGACATCGTCGATAAAGAGCAGCGATCCCGCGCGCAGTTGCTTGTTATTAATTTCGCAGACCAAATCAGCCACATGCCGACGCCGCGCGATCCGCAGATGCTGGCGCAGTCGGCGACGCTTATGCGCGGCGCGCACCCGGATATTGTCGCCGTGCGCGTGTGGCAGCGCGTCGGCGGCGTTTATAAGGTGGCGGCGGAAGCTGCCGGAAGCGCGCCCGCCGAAAATCTGCCCGACGAAACCATCGATGCACTGCGTTCCGGCCTTGATTCACGCATTATCAAAACTCTTCCCAAGGAGGCCGACTCCTCGCTCTATCGCGTCGCCGCACCGATTACCGATTCAACAAACTCGTCTAACCTTAACGCAGAGGAAAAACGCTTTAGCGGCGCGGTTGAATTAATCGAGCGCCTCGACGATGCGCCGCTGATCGCCAGAGGCTTCGAGCGCACCGCCGTGTGGATGGCGCTCGCCGCCGTGCTGATTATCACGCTCGCCGTTTATTTGCTGTTTCGACAAATTGTTTACCGCCCGATTGAACGCTTGCTGTTTGCCATGTCGCGCGCAGAGTCAGGCGATTTAAGCGCCGCCGCGCTTTTGCCGCCGCGCCCGCCCGATGAACTCGGTCAACTAACGCGCGGCTTCAATCGCATGATCGGGCGCGTGCGCGAAATGACGGAGGAACGCGAAGCGCGCGCCGGTCTCTTGCAGGAACGCGTGCATGAAGCGACTGCGGAACTCGAACGGCGAAATAACCAACTGGAAGAAATCAATCTGGAGTTGTGGCAAACCACGCGCCGCTTAACGGAACTCGAACGCCTCGCCGCCGCAGGGCAAACCGCCGCGCAGTTCGCCCATGAAGTCGGCACTCCGCTCAATTTAATCAGCGGCCATGTTCAATTGCTGCGCGCTCATTTAATCAATGATGCGCGCGCGGATACGCGCCTTGAAACCATCAGCGCGCAGATCGAACGCATCGAACGCATCGTGCGCCGTATGCTTGACCGCACACGTCCTGAAGCAGTTTCCTTCGTTCCCGTGGACATTCACGCGCTACTGCTGCGCACCTTCGAGACGACTGCGCCGACGCTCGAAGCGCGCGGCGTGCATCTGGATACGACGCATCTCGCAACCCAATTGCCGCACGTTAAAGGCGACGCGGATCGCCTGCAGCAGGTCTTTATCAATCTCATCAACAACGCTCTCGATGCGATGCCCGAAGGCGGAGAATTGCGTGTCAGCGCTTGGGCGTTATCAGTTGAAGAGTCTAAGGGCAGAAAAGAAAAGGGCATTACGTCGAAAGAAAAATCCGTCGAAGAATTGAGCGTCTTCGTGGAATTTGCAGATACGGGCTGCGGCATAACTGCGGACGTTCGCGCGCATATTTTCGATGCCTTTTATACGACAAAGGAAAAAGGGCGCGGCACAGGCCTCGGCCTTTTCGTTGTGCGGCAGGTCATGCGTGAACACGGCGGCGAAATCGAAGCCGAAAGCGACACGCAATGCGGCGCGCGCTTTCGTCTCAAACTCCCCGCAATGGAAAACACGGATTTGCTGCCGCCGTCGCCAACGACAAAGCGTGTTGCCGCACCGCTTCAATCAATCCGCACATGAGGCCAAGACCTATCGGAAGGTTATTTAGAATGTCAGCCAAAACTTTCGCCAACATACCGGTAATAGTTCGAGAGAGTTCGTGATGAAACGAATTTTGATTGTCGATGATGACAACGCCTCTTGCGAGTTGTTGCGCGAAATTTTCGCCGCGCAAGGATGGAGCGCGGAGACTGCGCAAACGCCGCCGCAGGCGCTCGCCGCCGCCGCACGCGAAAAGTTCGATCTCGTTGTCAGCGACGTTAATTTAGAGGCGGCGGAATCCGGGCTAGACCTTCTGCGTGAGTTGCGCGACGAATGCCCCGTGATTCTCGTAACAGGCTTCGGCACGCTCGAAGCCGCCGTCGAATCTTCGAGAGAAGGCGCGTGGGATTTTATTTCAAAGCAGTTCAAGGTCGAAGAAGTCGTTGCCGCCGCGCGCCGCGCTCTCGAACAACAGGCTGCCGCTAAAGATGACGGCAACTATCAGGAAACGGACTCCGGCAATCTCAATGCGAACATTTCCGCGCGCTATGAAGACGCAGGCCTTGTCGGGCGCGCGCCGTCGATGATCGAACTTTATAAAGAGATTGCGTATGTCGCGCCGGCGCGTTCCACCGCTTTGATTATCGGCGAGAGCGGAACCGGCAAAGAACTTGTCGCGCGCGCCATTCATCACATCAGCCCGCGCCAAATTCATCCCTTTGTCGCCGTCAACTGCGGCGCGCTCACCGAAACTTTGCTTGAAGCGGAATTGTTCGGGCATGTGCGCGGAGCTTTCACGGGCGCGGTCAGTGATCGCAGAGGTTTGTGGGAAGAGGCCGAAGGCAGCACGCTTTTTTTGGACGAAATCGGCGAGACGAGCCACGCGATGCAAGTGAAATTATTGCGCGCTTTGCAGGAAGGCGAGATACGCAGAGTCGGCGCTTCGCGCACCGTGCATGTCAACGCACGCGTGGTTGCGGCAACGAATCGCAATCTGGAAGAAGACGTTAAAACAGGGAAGTTTCGTCCCGATCTTTTTTATCGTTTGAGCGTCGTTACGCTAATTGTTCCGCCCTTGCGTGAACGGCGCAGCGATATTCCTCTGCTCGCCGAACGCTTTTTGCGCGTCGCTTCTTCTGACGGTAAACGCCGCCTGCGCTTATCGGCTGAAGCACTGCGATTGCTGCTCGCTTACGATTGGCCGGGCAATGTGCGCGAACTCGAAAACGCCGTCGAGTATGCTGCTTTGCGAACGCGCGGCGCGGAAGTAGCGGCAGCAGATTTGCCCGCGAAGCTGCAATCAACTGATCTGCATAATCAAGCCCAACACTCTTCATCCGCCTTGCAATCATCGCTGCTGCTCACTGCCATACACGGTGATGAGTTGGTGTCGCTGGATGAATTGGAGCGCCGCTATCTGCTTCATGTGCTGAAGGCAACAGGCAGCAACCGCACGCGCGCCGCCGAAGTTCTGGGCATAGACCGACGCACGCTTTACCGCATGGCAGAGCGTTTCAAAATTAAATTGGAAGATTGAGTGACGATTAGAAAATCGCGTTTAAGGCAACTGCTGTTGATCGTCCGGCAAAGTTTCGGTTGTGTCCGGCGGCGGCTGCATTGCGAGGTCGTCGAGGTCTTTGTTGAGGGCTGTGAGTTGTCGCGCGGCGATTGTATCGGATGCGCCGCCGCGTTGAACGGCGCGCTCGGCGCTTTGAACGTCACGCAGGGCAGAGTGAAGCGCGCGGCTGGCGCGCTCACCGCGTGCCTTAGCGCGAAGGGCGCGGTTCATCGCCGCCTCCGCTTGTCCGAGCGCGCGCAGTGCCGCTTCGTGGCCGCCGCGCCGTGTTTTGCCCAGATGTGTAATTGCTTCGGCGATATGGTCACCGGCTGTTTCTAAATCCGCATCGCGCGCGGGCAAAGTCGGCGTCACGGCGACGGGTTGCGGGGCATTTGCCGGAAGCTGTGCCGAACGGCTGGCAGCAGTCGTCACGGTTTCCTCGACAGGGCGCGAAGTGCAGGCTGAAAACGCGCCGCCGCAAACCGTGATTGCAATCAGGCACAGGACGGCAGTCCGGCGGCGACGCTTCGATTCGTCTGTATAGGATATTTCTAAAATTGTCTTGCCGCTTCGTTTCATCCGCGCGTACCCGATCAAATCGTTCAACTGCGACTCATAGTAGAGCATTCTACCTGTCGGTTGAGTCTTGACCTTACATTATCAAATGCGAAAAGAAAATAGGAGAGGGGAAGCGCCTACCTCCTCAAATAGCCGTTTCCCCTCTCCAAAAGCGCGTGTAGCCTTTCGCCTGACGGCAAGCGGCGCGCGCTAATCGTTTGCGTTTGCCTCAGCGCCGGACTTTTAAGGTCTTGCCTGAGAGCGCAAATCGAAACTATTCAGTTGTCGAGCCGAAGCCTTAGCTACGGTTCGTGACACGATAAAGGCAGAACCGGATTAGCGATTCATGTTGCTGTTGTTCATGTTGCCCATGTTGCCGTTGTTCATGTTGCCGCCGCCCATATTGCCGTTCATGTTGCCGCCCATGCCGCCGCCACGGTGATGGCGACCATGTCTGCGGTGATTTCTACTAATCATGCGATGATTATGCATAATCATACGACGATTCTGCATAATCATACGACGATTTCTCGCCGTGCTACTACCGCTATGATGACGCGTTCGCGTCGTGGTCGTGCTGGATGTCGTGGTGGTGCTGCCGGTGTTGGCGGTGCTGCTCATGTTCGAGTTCTGAGCAATGGCAAAGCTGCTAAAGCACAAAACGAAGGTTAAAGCCAAAACGATTCCGAGTTTGTTTTTCACTGTAGATTCTCCTGTTTGGATTGCGCGCCGCGCAACATAATGATGTTTGTATTTGGTGTACGAGAGCGATGAACGGCGCGGATCGACTCAATCTATCAGCGCCCTTCATCGCTCTTAGCTTAATAGGTTCTGCAACAGACGTGCCATGCGAACGCAGCACAAAGAATCAAATTTGCTAGCGTTTCGCTTAAAGAAGGCGTGGGATATTGAAATGGTATGTGGCGATTGTGCAGAGCAAGCAAACATGCCACACAGCAGAAGTGAAGCTTTATCTTACTACGTTCAGAAATTTAAGGCTCGAAAGTGATTTTATTTCTACGTCAAGATTGCTGATGTGCGCTAATCTTAAGCAGTTTGCCGAATTTTGGCTGTCTATTGATTAAGCGACGCTAATATAGTATGATAAACATTGTTGTTGCGCAGCTTTGCAACGACTATCTTGCTGGCAAGCATCGCAGCAGTCCACACCAACGAGAATTGTTGCAATATCGTTGGCTCTCGCAAGGAACATTGCATTCGGAAGCAAATAAAGGGTTGGTCAAACTCTTTTATGGTAATGCAAGACCACTTTTGTCATCATTCCAGCTTGCCGGGTTCAAGCCATCCTTTCGCAGTTGTGCAAACATCGAAAGTCAACATTTATTGAATTGTTTTGCCGTTTGTGTGACGAGAGAATCAGGCGCAAACTGATCGACACGTTCTTAATTGAAACCGAGGATTTATAATGCATCGCTGTCTTACCGCTTTGTTTCTCACTTTCGCAATCGTGTTCGGCTCCGTCGCGCCCGCAAGCGCCTACTCGCTACAATACACGGATGCTTCGGCTAACAGACAAATCAAGTGGCCTTCAACGACTATTACCGTCGCCTTATCGTCCTCGCTTTCGTCGCCGCCGCCCAACATTAAATCCGGCAGCGACGTGATCGGAGCCGCGCGTCGCGCTATGGCACGCTGGTCAAACGCCTCCAACGTGCGCTTTGTCGAAACTTCGTCGAATGCCACTTCGATCAGCGGCAGCGGCGACGGCGTCAGCTTAATAACCGTTGCCAACACAATAGAAAACGCTTCTGTGTTTCCGGCGTGCGGCAGCGCCTCGCTGGTAACAGGGCGAACGCGCGTTTTCTACAATCCAGACACGGGCGGCATCACCGAAGCGGACATCGCCATTAATCCCTGCCTACAATTTTCCACAGACGGCACGCCCAATACATACGATCTCGAATCGACGCTGACACACGAGTTCGGGCATTTTCTCGGTCTCGAACATTCGGCTGTTATCGGCGCGACAATGCAGCCGCGACAGGGCGGCAATGGGCTTTACAGTCTTCCGGCATTGACCGCGCGCACGCTTACATATGATGACCGCGCGGGCGTGCGCGCTATTTACGGCCCACGCATCGGCGGCAGCATCAGCGGCACGGTCACTTTCGCGGGCGGCACTCCGGCCTTCGGCGCGCATGTGTGGGCGGAGGATTTGAGCACGGGAAGAATAATCGCAAGCAACGTCACTTTAGCGAGCGGCGCTTACTCTATTAACACGGGGGGGGGCAATTTTCGCTTGATGGCGGAGTATTTGAATGAGCCTATTGCGGCAAGGGAAATCGCTTCGAGCGGCGGCGCATACGGCGGTCTCGCAAATACGCAGCCGCCGTTTCGCGCGGTGGATTTAGGGCAGATCAATGTTGCTGATGCAGCCGTCAATTTTCCGATTACGCTTCAGACCACCGCGCCCGCGCTACACCCGCGCATCTTCGGCATTAACTCGCAGCTTTCGAGTATTGCCATTCCGATTAATCCGAGCCAGCGCTACACAGTTTTTGTCGGCGGCGATGGCGTCGATCAAGTGCCGGGCAGCGGCATCAGCATTACCTCACGCTTTTTCACAGTCGATCCGGCGAGCTTGCAGCAGTACGGCACAAGCTTCGGCACGCCGTACCCTATCATTAGCTTCAACGTGACGGCTGCCGACAGCACGGCGGCGGGCGAGTACAGCATTCGTTTGCAGTCGAATTCCGGCGAAGTGGCGTATGTCGCGGGCGGCCTGACCGTCGATCCCGCGCCGGGTTTGACGCTCACGAATCCTTTAGACGACACGACGTTTTTCGTGACGCAGCAGTACCACGATTTTCTCGAGCGCGAGCCTGATGCGGGCGGCCTCGCTTACTGGTCGAATCTCATTAATCAATGCAACGGCGACGCCGCGTGCATCGGCGAAGCGCGCGTTTCCGTTTCGGCGGCGTTCTTTATCGAGTTGGAGTTTCAGCAAACAGGCTCTTACGTCTATCGTCTGTACAAAGGTGCGCTTGGTCGCCAGCCTAACTTTGCCGAATTCATCGCAGACCGCAGGCAAGTCGTCGGCGGCACGAATATAGACGCCAGCAAGACTTCATTCGCCAACACTTTCACGCAGCGCGCAGAGTTTTTGGCCTTGTATCCAAATACGCTGACGTCCGCGCAGTTCGTTGATAAATTGATTGCTACGATCAAAACGACAACCGGCGGCACAGTCGATTTGACGGCGAATCGTTCGGCGTATCTGAATACTTTGCAGCAGAGCGGGCGCAGCGCAGTCGTAAGGCAAGTAGTCGAAGAGCAAGCATTTCAGCAAGCCGAATACAATCGCGCCTTTGTGTTGATGCAATACTTCGGATACCTCCCACGCGATCCAGACCCGCAGGGCTATCAGTTCTGGCTCGACGTTTTGAATAATCGCGTGCCGAATAATTACCGCTCGATGGTCAAAGCGTTCATCACGTCAACGGAGTACAGACAGCGCTTCGGCCAGCCGTAAAAGCGCCGCAGATTATTCTATTTGTGGTATGCGGTTGAAAAATCCGGTGGGTTTGTGCATAATCATTCCGCGCTCGCCTCCCCGGTGAGCGAAGTGGTCGCGTGGGGTGAGGACACGTGGCCTTAGGGTGGGAGTTGTGGGAGACTCCCGCCCGCTTATTTTTAGAGCGCCTTTCCGATTTTCACGCACCACAACAACCTTTTAGCTTCAATTTAGGCACTTTCGCTTTTGTAAAACCGTCGCAGATCAGCGTCCACGCCCGCCAAAAGTAAGGTTAGCTTTCCGGCAATGTCATCTCGCCGAGAACACAAAAAAAGGCCATTCCGAAGAATGACCTTTTAACCAAGACAAAATGAGCCGAACTGGGCTCGAACCAGTGACCCGCTGATTAAGAGTCAGCTGCTCTACCAACTGAGCTATCGGCCCAACGAGAAAAATCTAACCGCTTGCGTGCGTTGCTGTCAAGCGACACGGATACTGAAGCCCTAAAAACCTTGTTTCGATGTTGTTAAGTTCCCGTCTTTCGCACAAACCACACTGACTTGCTTTTCTGTTCGGCTAATAATATTCGGTAGCCGCTTGCTTTTAATTCGCACACGTCGGCGAAGAATCGTTTCGAGCGGACTTTGAATATATTGACCGGAAGTTTAGTCTGCTGTAGGATGTCGCGCATGTTGCGGATTGGGTAGGCAGTTGATAAGTTCGCTGCCGATTTTTCTGCGCAACATACACGGCCTTTTTCCGGCTCGTACAAACGCCCAAGCCAAACGCATACCTCGCTTAAATTTAGATTCTTTTCACACCGCACTTCTTAGACAGTGCAATCTGTTACAGGCATTCTCTGATGGTACCTGTTAATCAAAAAACCTTTGTCTCAAACGCTTTGCGCAGTTGGTACTGGGCACTGGCGCTGGCTCTCGTGCTGCTTGTCTGGCTCGGCCTCGCGCTGGCGATGCGTCCGACGAAGGATGCCAATAATTCCTATGCGACGCGGCCTTACGGCTTGACGACGGGTCTGGAAAACTACGCGCTCGACCAGCTTTTTCAATTGCGCGACGCGCTGCACCCGGACTTGCGCAAACGCGGCTTCAAAGAGCCGATCACGATTATCGGCATCGACGAAAAATCCATTCGCTCGTCGAACGTGCGTTTGCAAAAATGGCCGCGCAACTGGTATGCGCATTTGATTGACCGCGCCAGCACGGGCGGCGCGAACGTTATCGGATTAGACATGCTTTTAAGCGAAGCGGGCGGCCTCTCAGCCGAAGATAAAGCACTCGATGCGCAACTAGCAGACTCGCTTACGAACGCCGGTAACGTTGTGCTCGTTTCCAAACTCGAAGCGGGCGGCTATCCTGAAATTAAGCCGACACAGTTGTTCGCTGATGCGGCCTACGCCACAGGCTTTGCTGACGAAGTGCTCGATAACGATGGCTTCGTGCGTAGTTCGCAATTGATTAAGGTAGTTCCCAATAAAGATACGCAGTTTAGTTTTGCGACGCGAATAATTGAAGGTTATGCGGCGGCGCTCGGACAGGAAGGGCAGGAGTTGAAACCTGTGCCAGATGGCAGCGCCTACACGTTCGGTGACCGCGTGTTGCCGCTGCGCACGGATGGAATTTTGCAGCTCGATATGCGCGGGCGCACGCCTGCCTTTCAATACGTCGCGGCGGGCGATCTGTTGTGCGCGGCGGGCGACATCGAGTGCGACGCCAAACCGAATATTCCCGATGATCTTTTCCGCGATAAAATAGTGTTGATCGGCGCAAGCAACATCGACGCGCCCGATCTTTTCTCGACGGCGTTTTATGAGCTGTCCAGCCTCGCGCGGCTCTTTGACCGGAAACTACCGGAATCGCCCGCGCGCACGCCCGGAGTAGAACTGCACGCCGATGCTGCGGCGACGATTCTGTTCGGCAGCACGCCCACGCGCCCGCGCTATCTATGGCAAATTCTGCTTTTACTTGTGCCGCTGGCGCTCGGCGCGCTCGCCGTTTTTCTGTTGCGCGCTTCGTGGGGTCTCATCTCCGTGCTGGCGATTGCCGTCGTTGCGCTCGTCGTTTCGTCATGGGCGTTTAATTCGCATGGAATAATTTTGCCGCTGGCGGATGCGTGGCTCGGCATCGCTGTGCTCGCGCCGACTGGCCTTAGTTTGCGCTACGCGCGCGAGCGTGCGCTGCGCGATGAAAAGGAAGCGGAGCGGGCGCAGATTATGGACATCTTTTCGCGCTGCGTTTCATCGGAAGTCGCGGATACTTTGTGGGAGCGGCGCGAGCGTTCGATCTTCGAGGGCGAGCGCCGCGTAGTATCCATCGTCTTCACGGACATACGCAGCTTTACCACGCTGTCGGAGAAACAATCTTCAGAAGCAATCGTTAAGTGGCTCAACAATTATTTCGGGCGAATGCAAGCGGTTGTTAAAGACCACTGCGGGCATATCAACAAATTCATCGGCGACGGATTAATGATCGTCTTCGGCGCGCCCATTGCCCGCACGGACGAAGAAGAAGCGCGCGCGGCAGTCGCCTGCGGGCTGGAAATGCTGGAAGCGGTCAAACGCATGAACGCGGAGTGGCAGGCAGAGGATGCCTTGCTTCCCGAAGCAGACCGGCGGCCTGAAGTGAAAATCGGCGTCGGCGTGCATTCAGGGGAGGCGACATGCGGCGTGGTGGGAGCGGAGCAACGGCTGGAGTACACGGTGATCGGCGATACGGTTAATCTGTCCGCGCGGCTCGAATCCGAAACTAAAACATTCGGTGTCCCGATTTTAATTTCCGATGCGACGGCGCGTTTGCTCGGCGATAGGTACACGGCGCGCGCCCTCGGCGAAGTGAAGGTAAAAGGTAAGACTTCGGCGACAAAGGTTTTTACAATCGACGCTCCCGCCGGTCTCCCCGTCGAAGCTGCCGAACCCGTTTCAATTGCCGTTTAATAAGTCGAATAATTTATAGTCGTTGCGCCGCAAGGCAAAAGCGATTCGCCGTTCCATTAGTGAAGTGCCAATCAAGAGCGGCGCGCATGTTTTTAGAAATGAAAGCAAGGAGTTACATCATGTCAGGTTTTTTTCGTTCATCGACTCAATCGGATTTCAACGATCCCAAGCGAATCGGCGCGGTTTCTTGGCTGGGCATCGTGTGCTTTGTCGCCCTCACTGCGGCGCAGGTTTGGGGGCAGGGAAATCAAACAGCGCCGCGCCGCCCGCTGCCGAAGCCCGCGAATGGTTCGCGCGGATTTGAGCAGTATGCAGGTAAGGATGCGTCCAGCCGTTTGATCGCTTCCGGCGCGACGCGTAGTGTCGGTGCCAAGCCCAAGGCCGTCGCTCCGATGGAAGGATTGGCTTACGACGCGCATCCCTTTTTCAAATGGCAGGCGGTGCCGAACGCCAAGTCCTACCAGTTCACGCTGCGCGATGCAACGAACAATTCATCCGCGCAGATAATTTATCAAACGGATGTCGCCACGCCGCAAATGCTTTATCCGATGACCGCGCCCGCGCTCGAAGCAGGCAAGCTTTACTCTTGGCGCGTGTCAACGAAGACGGGCATGGAAAAGATAAACGGAACGCCGGTCAGCTTTTTTATTTTGGCGGGCGAGGATGCAGCGGAAATAAAAAGCGCGCTTGCAAAATCCAAGCTCGTTGCTCCGCAAACGACGGACGAGCGCGTGCGGCAAGCGCAAATCTTCGAGCAGTACGGCGTGTGGTATGACGCGCTGCGCGATGCCAGCGAAGCGGTCAATGCGAACCCGCAGGATACCGCCGCCAAAGCATATTACGAATCACTCCTTAACCGTTTGAAGGAAGCAGAGCAGGCGAAGGATGAAGGCGACGGAAATTAAAAGCGGTAGGGACGAATAGTAGACGTTAGATTTTGGATGTCAGCTGCTAGTTAGAAAGCTCATCACTAACATCTGGCATCCAGAATCTGGTTTCAATCTTCATTATTCAGAGGCGAAAGAAGCGTTTGATGGAAGCCAGCACTCCGGCTGTTTCTTCCTGTACGCTTTTCCCTGCGGCGGCATGGGCAGCCAGTCCTGTGCGGCGTTCGGCGACGATTTCGCCAAGGGATTCGACCAACTCCCGATTGTCGTCGAAGAGCAGTTTCATCGCTTCATGCCCGACTTCGATTACTTCCGTTTCGTCTGCGGCAACAATATCTGCGGCGCGCGGTTCGCCGGTCAAAAGAGCCATCTCGCCGAAAAAATCGCCTTCACGAAGTTGCGCGACGGTGCGCAAATCGCCGTTGTCTCCGACGCGCACTTCGACGCGCCCGCGATGCACGACGAACATCGAAGAACCTTCGTCACCTGTATGGATAACGGTTTCGCCGGGAGCGTAAACATGGCTCGCCGCAGCGCACGCGAGCTTGCCGATTTCCTCTTCGGATAAGGGAGCGAAAATGTCCACCGCCTTTAGCCGTTCTGCTACGCCATTATTGTTCGCTGGAACACTTGACGAGCCTGTGCGCCGCTCGATCTCGACAGTCAATGTCGGCGATGCGAATTGCAGCTTGGCGCGTTGGAAGGCATACCACACGCGCTGGCGCACTAACGCATCCGTATCGTTGTGGCGAACGTAGTCTTCGAGCCAGTATTTAATTTCATATTCGACGCCGCTCTCGTTCAAATTTTTAATGCGCACGACGGGCGTTAGCTTCGGCGATACATTTTCGGCTTTGCGCACGGCTTCGCGCACGACGTTGATGGTCTTGGCGGGTGAATCCGTGTACGGCGCGTTGAAGGTAACGATGCGCGCGTTCAGATTATCGCGCGGGCAGACTTCGATGGATTCTCTGGCAACGCTGCTGTTGCTGACAATCACCATGTGGTTGGTGAAGGTTCTGATCTTGACGGCGCGCCACGCAATGCTTTCGACGACGCCCGTGAATTTGCCGACCGTCACCACATCACCGACTTGGAAAGGTTTGTCGGCATGAAGCGACACACCGGCGAAGAAATTACCGAGCGTGTCCTGCAAAGCGAGGCCGAGAATAACTCCGAAAATCGCCGACGTTGTAAAGAGCGCGCCGAGCTGAATCCCCGGGTAAAATTTAGGAATGATAACAACGAAAAGTGTTGTATAAGCGACGATTGAAAAAACATTGCGAAGCAAGTTCGGCGCTTCGTAGCCTTTGCGCCAGCGAAATGCAAAAGTAAAAATGAGTTCGTTGGCGAGACGCACGAAAACAAACACGAGCGCAATGCAGAGCGCGGCTAACACAGCATCATTCACATGTTTGTAAACAACCGGAACGCCCTGCCCTGCCGTATATTGGGCGTAGACAATCGGGCGCAGAACGTAAAGAAGCACCCACGCTAAACTCGTCACGCCGGTTGCCACGAGCGGCAGCAGTAAACGTTTTTTGAGAGACGGACGGCTCACTTTTTTATTAAACGATGCGCGCGAAAGAATGCGGCGCGGCTCTGAAGAAATTTAGACCATGAACGCCATTTCAGATAAAATGGCACTGCTAAACGCGAGGTGGGTATTGACAGTCGATAGCGACTCTTATTATAAACCGCCGCGCCGCCGTCGTGAACCGTCGATTATGTTTTTGTCGCCGGACAACAGAAATCAGCGCGTTGTTTCCATAGTATAACCGCCATCCCGAATTCGTGCCGGTTATTTCACCGCAAAGCAAAACGATTGATCCCGCAAAGAGAGGTCAGAAAAAGCACCCCCCGTGAAAATCCAACTTTTGCCAAGCTCCTTCGACGCAGAAGGCCGCGTTATCCCCGATCAGCGGTTGACCACGTTTTTAATCGACGACTGCATTGCCATCGATGCGGGCAGCATCGCCATGGGCATCAATGATGTGCAGCGCCGCAACATACGCGACATCATCATCACGCACCCGCACATAGACCATGTTGCCTGTCTGCCTATCTTCATAGACGATCTTTTTGCGATGCTCAAAGAGCCTGTGCGCGTTCACGCAACCGAGGAAGTAATTCATTTGCTGGAGCGCGATATTTTTAACTGGACTGTCTATCCGCGCTTTTCACAACTCAGCAATGAGTGCTGCCACGTCATGGAATATGTTCCGTTCCGCACGAACGAAGAATTTCAAATTAAACATCTACGCATCACCGCCGAGAATGTCAATCATTTTGTGCCGTGCGTCGGCCTTGTCGTGTCGGACGCTCACACGACCGTCGCATTTACTTCCGACACCGCCGAGACCGAAGGCTTTTGGGAAATAGTCAACAGCGTGCCGCAACTCTCAGCGCTTTTTATCGAAGCAAGCTTTCCGAACGAATTCGAGAAGCTTGCCTCCGCTTCCGGCCATCTGACGCCTGCCACACTCAGCCTCGAACTCGGCAAGCTCAAGAAAGTGCCGCCCGATATTCTCGTCGTGCATCTCAAACCGAGTTACCGCGATAGAGTAATGAGTGAACTCGAAGCGCTCAACCTCGAAGGCTTAAGCGTGATGACGCCGGGCAAACTTTACGAGTGGTAAGCGATTTGTCATAAAGCCTTTCGTGCTCGATAAGTAATGCGGATTTTAACCTTGCCAAATTGATAATGGCGGCCAACTGTTTTTGCAGCTAGCCGCCATTTAATCTATCTCCGATTGACCGCTTTCATGCTGCCGCTACTACGAACGACGCAATCGTAAACGGCGACGACGCCTGCGCCAGCCGACGGCAAAGATGACTAACCCCAGCCCGCCGACGGCTGCCGTGGTCGCTTTCGCGCGCGGCGTCGAGTGTGTCGGAATCAAATTCAGCGACACGGCTTTTAGTGAGCCTGTGGCTGTTGCTGGAACACCTGTGCTTGTCGCGCTCTTTGAAGTGCGCGGCGCGTTGGGCGGCTCATCGGAGACCGTGAATAGTTCGCCGCCGATGGTGTACATGCGCTGCATTTCTTCGAGCGTGAAGGGACGCGCCCCGCGCCTGCCGAAGACCGCAAGCTGATTGCCGCTTTCATCGACGGCGCGATCTCTGTCTAGTCCTTTTGAGATGTAGAGCGCTTCGCCTTTTGTTTTGAAGTTGCTGATTAAACGCGGCTCCGGGCGCGGGCTAAAGCCTGCGTAGGTCGCCATCGTTTCGGGCGAAGTGAGTTGCAGAATGTGCATTCCGTTTTTGCCGTCGGCGACATATGCGAAGACGCTCGCGTTGGTCATGGCGACTTTCACATCGTGCGCGTCGGTAATCTTTCCGTCGGCGTTGTACATTTGATCGAGACGCGGTTTTTCCGGCTGCTCTATGTTGATGATCGCAATGCCTTCCTTGCCGTTCGCAACGTAGGCGTAAGTGCGCGCGACGTAAACGCTCTTGCCTTCGGTGAGCGGCACGCGTGCGTTTTCGACAAGGCGCGGGCGCGCGGGATTCGTCACGTCAACGACTTTCAAGCCTTCATCGTCCACGACGAAACCATAGCGGAACTGCACGGCGAAGGCGCGCGGATTCTTCAGCATCGGCGACGTAATCTGCGAAACGATTTTCGGCTCCATCGGGTTGTTAATGTCAACGACAAAGAGTCCCTTGTCGGTTGTGATGTAGGCGTGCGTGCCTGCGATGGTGATGTTGTTTGCGCCGTCGAGAGCGCCGCCCGGATTGAACGCGCCGTTCGGATACTTCGCCGGATCAAGAGCGCGCTTGAGAAAATTGTTGAGCGGATCGCCGTCGAGAAGCGTTGCGGCATTGACCAAGATCAAGCCTTCGTATTTATCCGCGACGTAGAGGAAAGCGTAGAGCAAGTGTATCGGCTGTTCTTCGTTGAGCGGGTTGTGCGAACGCGCAGGATCGACGCCAAGCGTGGTCGGCGAAGCGACGGCGGCAGCGTATTTCGTTTTGACGTAGAACCTTTGACCGAGCGGCGAGACGGGCGATTTCGTGATGCGTTCACTAAAGCCTTTATGGTCTATCTGCGCGACATCGTAGACGCGCAAGCCGCCTTCGCCCGCCGCGACATAAGCGTATTCGCCGCGCAGTTGAACTTGCAGCGCCTTCGGATTGCCAGCATGTTCGTAGGCGGTTTTTAGTTCGCGTCCTTCGTGCTCAAATTTGGCATAAGAGTCAGGATACGCGACTTTGTGCAGGGTGCTGCCGATGACGGCCTGCGGTTCTGTGTGTTCCGTGACCGGCACGGCTTCGAGCGCGTCTTCGGCGGCGATGTAGATATATCGTCCCATGAAGTTCGTGAAGTTTGTGCCTTGCAACATGAGTTGCGCCATCCATGCGTTGTTGTCGTTGTTTTTCGAGACGTGGCAATCCGTGCAGCCTTTGGTTTCCGTCGCGCGGACGGTGTGTGGCACATGCGTGTTGAAGGCTTGTCCGCTGTAGCCTTCGGCGGAAATGGTTTGCTGCTGCGAGTAAATCCACTCGCGGTTTTGATTCTGTGAACTGACGAGCACGGCGGAAGACGAACGCACGGGCGCGATGCGGTGTCCCGTCACAGTGCCGTCGCGTCCGAGCATAAATACGTCGTCGCGCAAAACTTGGAAATTGTAGGTGGTGTAATTGCGCGAATTCTCGCCTTCATTGTGGCGATTGGGCATTTTGCGGTTGGCCTGCATCGAGAGATGGCAGCCGAAACAGCTTGTCATCCAAGAGGAATGGCAAGCGTAGCAAGTCATGTCGCTGTCTTTGTGCGCGAGTTCTTTTTCGTCCTTCGGCACGTCGCCCCAAGTTTGGTTGTCAGTGCGAATGGTTTTGGCGTAGGCGGATTTCTGGTTGTAGTCGGGGTTGTCCGTGCCGTCTGCGTTCTTCGGCGTGACGGTATCAATGGTTTGCTTGACTCTCCACCACATGCCGGGTTCGACGACGGAGTTCTGGACGATCTGGCCTTCTTTAATTTGAACTTCCTTTTTCGTCGCCGGGTCGATCTTGGTTAAGGGGCCTCGTTGGAAAATAGAAACGTGTTTGCCTTTGGCGTCGAGCGCGTAATAGGTGTCGATGTCGTCGCCGCTCGCTTGCCGTTTGGTTAAGTCGCGTCCGGCTGCGCGGTTGACGACTTTGCCGTTGAAGAGTCCCTGACCTGCAGCGGGGCCGGAGGTGGTCAACTTCGCGCGGTTCTGAATCGTGCCGTGACAGTCAATACAGCCGATCTCGATGGCGGCGCGCGGTTCGTTATAAAGATTGCCGTTGCCGTGACTGTCCTGACTGAAATGGCAATCGGCGCAGTGCATTCCTTTTTCGAGATGAATGTCTTTGAGATGAACAGGCACGCCGTCTTTCATCGAATCGTTTTTGAGTTCGTGATTGTCAGCGTCGCGGAAGGCAACCGCTTCCTGCATTTTTTTGCCGTCAACTTCTTTAACGACGTTGCCTTTGGCGTCGAGCATGTCGCCCTGACGATTGCGTTTGAAGACGGTGCGGAAAAGCCAGCCGTGACCGTGAAAGTCTGCGATCTGCGTGCGCTTCATGCTCTCATTGAATTCGGGTGAGCCTGTCTTGCGAAGGAATCCTTCATCAGACCAATTGCCGCGCAAACTCGATGCTTCGGGGTTTCGGTTGAGCTTTACCTGTTCTTCATCCTGCGATGGCGTGTGCTGCTTCGCGGGGTACATCTTTTCGCCGTCGGTTTCGTTGTCCCACCAAGTCATGCCGTAGTAGGTTGCAACCATGTTGGTGCCGGGGTGCATGTGACAGACCATGCACTGCGAAGATGGAATGCGGCTGGTGAGAGAATGGCGTATCGGATGTCCCGGTTCGTCTCTGGGAATGCTCTGGTCGCCGCTTTCAGTTGTGCCTGAATTGCCGAGTTTAGCGTAGATGCTCGAATGCACCGGATCGCGGTCATTGGCATAAACAACGTGACAGGCGGTGCAGCCGGAAGATCGAAAATCGCCGGGATGATCGTTGGTTCCGAGATGGCTGAGCGCCGGGTCAAGCAGGCGCGTTTTTTGCAGACCGAGATACACGGGGTCTGTGCGATTGTTGGTGCCGAGACCGCGCGGGCTTAAGCCTTTGTCGGGCTTGCCGGGGTCTTCGTCTTTGTCGGGCAATCCGACATCGAGGCGTCGGCGGCCACCGCGTTCAAAGACACGCAGGATATTGCCGGGCTGCGAAACTTCCCAACGGGGCAACGGTTGAAGAAATGACAAAATGCCTTTGAACTTTGTTTCCTGCGCGGAGGGTTGCGGAACGCGCCAGAGTTCCTGCGGCGCGCCGGTTTCGGAATAGCTCTCGCCGAAACGAGTGTCCTTCAACGGATAGCCGCCGTTGTTGTAAAGCGCCGCGCCCCACAGCATTGCGCCGTGCGTCATCATGCTGTTGGAAACATTGGCGACTTCCTTGTTATGGCAAGCGCCGCAAGTCTCGCGCGAGGAACGCAGATCGGCAGGGTTAATGAAGCGAACGAATTCATAGCTCTCTCTTTCAAGCAGGGCGTTGGTGTTTTCAGGGTTGCCGCTCGAAGGCTTACCCTCACGCGTCCAGACTTCGGGGAAGCTCGGTTTTACGTGCGAGTCAGCGACGGTTTTGCCGAAGGGATTGCCGCCATGACAACTCGTGCAGCTAAGGCCGACGCCGTCCTTGCCCTGCGCGTCGAGTTTCGCTTTGCCTTCCTGTCCCTGCGGCACATGCATCGGTTCGATGTTTTTGTGGCAGGCGAGACAACCTTCGACTTTGGGCGCGCCGTCTTCCGTTGGTTTTGCCGCTGCCGCCGTGGTTGAGGAAGCGTCGGGCGCTATTTGCACGGGCGTTGTCGGCTTCGCCGCCGCGTCCTTTACCGGCTTAGCCTTATCTTGAATGATTGTCTCTTTCGCTTTAACGATGGTGACGGACGAGCGCGAGTTAAGAGAAGCGAGTGCGAGAGCCGTCACGACGACGGCGAAGAAGACGACGAGTTTGATGCGGTTAAGTGTGCTGTGCCGTGACGGGTGCATAAAAATTGCTTCCTCTGTGAGAGGCTTTTGGGAAAATTTAGAAAACCAATTTCATTTGCGCAAAAAGAGAATAAAGCGGCTTGCGCGGATTGATGATTTGCGGCGTGCAATAATCTATGACATTAGCAGGGCAGTTGCGCCCTTCATCCGTGAAGATGTCGCGGAATCCGCGTCCGGGAATTAATGTCGCCGCGCCGAAGGTAAATGTCACGTTGTTGATAAGAAGCGGGCGATAAGAGAGGCCGACGCTGTAATCGAATCCGATGTCCTTGCGCACCTGCGGTTGAAAAAGCACGTACTTGAGCGATTCTGTTTTGTCGAAGCGCATGTAGTTGGCATTCAAAATGACTTTGGCGCGCTGCGTCACGTCTATATCGAGGCCAGCGTTATAAATGAAGATTCCGGGATTGACGAAGTTCGCTTGGCCTTCGATTTTACTGCTGCGTAAGGACGGCAGAATGCTATTGTTTTGCACGAGGCCGACACCCGTTTGCGTTAATCTGATGCCCTGACGATTCCAGTAGGAGAATTGCCCGCCGACGAAATTCGGATCATCGAAAATCGCATCGAAGCCGCCCGCTTTGTTGTCTGTCGGATTCTTGTCGCCGGAAGCATAAAAGAACGATGTGCGAAATCGAAAGTAATCTTTATCGAGCGACGCTTCGACTGCGCCCATTTGCGCGCGAATGCTGGTGGCGCGTCCGGCAATCGGATTGTGGCTGTCGCGCCCGAGTGCGAGGTAATAAGAATTGGTTAAGTTGATGCGCCCGATGTGTCCGTCGCCGCTGAATCCGAGGTACCCGACGTTGACTGTATGCTCGCGGAAATCGCCGATCAGCGCAGGGCGAACGAGAAAGCCGTTACGGTCAAATTTTCTGCCGCCGCGATCATTGTTGTAGTGAAAAGAGAGTTGCGCAGTGTAGCCCTTCTTGATGAAGTCCTGACGAAAGATATTGGCGATGTAGATGTTTTGGCGGCGACGGTCAAAACGATTGAGGCCGCTGTTGGTGTCCTTTTCCAACTGCGAAAAGTAAGCGGCGTTGAATTGATATTGATTGTTGGCGAAGCCGCCGAAAAGACGCGCGCCCAAGTTATTGTCGGAGTAGATAAAGCCGCGAAAATCAGACACGAAGGGCTGTATGCCGACGCGCACGCTCATGAAATCGAAGTTCGCATTGGTGTCTTCGAGCTTGACTTCGCCGAAGGCTTCTTCAAGCGAAAACTGCGTGTCCGTGCGATTCGTGCCGCGCCGCACATCGACGTTAATGATGCCGTTTTCGCGCGCGTTGACGTAGTTCGGAACGCTGAAGGTCGGCGAAATTTTAATCGCCCAATTGCGCGGGCGGAAAGTCGTATCGCCGTGAAACATCTCGAACGTAAATTGCAGCGTGTTGCTCAACGCGAATTGTTCGGGACGCCCGAAGAATTCTGCGCTGCCCGGATCGGCGGTGCTTTCGTTGGAAGGCGTGGGAGCGCGGCGCTGCTCGACTGTGGTCGTCGCCGCGCCGGAGAAGATCATAAAAACTTTGTTGCCGAAGACAGGGTAATCGCCCTTGAATTTGCTTTGATTGTAAGGGTCGTACCAGTGGCCTTTTTTGAATGGCACGTCGCGCCCGCGCGCGCCTTTGTCTCCGTAACGGTCATATTCCGGGAAGCCTATGCGCCAGCGGTCGCGCACTGCGCGGCGATCTGGCGCGGTCTGCGCTTCGGATGGAACGGTCACGCCGCCGCCGTAACCGAGCGGCGCGTCGGGCGTCACAGGATTAGCCGGGGGAGTTGAAGAGGCAGTCGTCGAAGTTGCCGGAGTGTTGGCAGATGCGGCAGGAGTCGCTCCATCGCTTCCTTTTTTCGCGGTATCGTTTTTCGCCTCGCTCTTCTTATCGTCGGCCTGCGCGCCGTTCTTCGCTTCGTCGGTTTTCTTTCGTTCGACGACAATATCGAGCGTGGTGTCTTTGCCTTCGTTGACGGCGATGTTTTCGATGTACGCGCCGTTCGGCAAGGCGAGCCGCCCGTAGTTTTTTTCTTTGTCTTTATCGTCTTTGAATTTGGCGGTGTACGGCGCGGTGACCGTGACGCGGTAGGCTCCGGCAGGCAATTGCATCGTGTACCGACCGTCGGCGCGCGTGCGATTGCGCGCTTCGCGGCCTGTAATTTGATTGGTGGCGACGACGACGGCATCTGCAACTGTTGCGCCCGCAGCATCGCGGACGATGCCTGTGATGCGCCCGCGATGCTGTGCGTGTGCGTGCGGGAAAACGAAAACGATGCCGGAGACGATGCTTGCCAGCGCAAGTGTGGCTAAAAACTTCTGCAGGGGGGGCATTGAAGAAGCCTCTGACTTATTGAATATTTGCTTCAGCAGATTCTAAATCGCATCTTGTTTTATTCGGACGCGCATTAGAATTGTTAAGAAGAGCGATGCTGTGTTTCGGATAAGAAAATCCGAAATAAAGTTTCACGAGGGTTAATACTCATACGAGGAATGTGCCTTGTAACATAAAAGATGTGTTGCTGGCAACGAAAATTTTTGCGCGGGCAACACGGGATCATTGCAACACGGGATCATTAAAGACTTGCCGCCTGCCTCTTCCGGTAACCCGCCGATAATTCCGGTAACTCGGCGATAACGCGCTGCGGTTTACCCTTCGTATAAACTGCGTAAAAAAAAACTTGACTGAAACGTGCTTCCTATTGCATTGTATGCGCCTGACATTTCGGTAACCTCGCAAAGTTTTCGATCCGCTTCAATAACCTACGCCTAGCCTGCGCCGTTCGCAGCATTTCTTTTATGACTCGGATTCACAGTTACCGCACGCGCTTGCTTCTCCTTTGCGGCCTCTGCTGCGCAGCCTTTTTGTGCAGCGCGGATCGTCGCGCGCACGCGCAGGCGACGCGCCCCGTCTTGCTCAGCGAGGAAAATTCAACGCGCGCGATGGCGCTCGATTCCGTGACGCACGCGTGCGAGCCTTTTTCGCTTCGCTCGCCCGTTGCATGGAGCGCGGATAATCGCACGCGCGTGATGCTGTTTGCGATGAACCTCAATTTGTTGCCCGGCGAAACGGCGTCAGACGTTCTCGTTCTCGCCGAAGACGCGTTGCATCGAACGTATCCGCTCGAAGTCGAATACGTCGGCGCTGTGCCGCAGCAAGCGTGGATTAGTTCGATTGTCGTGCGCCTCAATGATGATCTGGGTGAAGTGGGCGATGTGCTGGTGCGCGTTAGCTATCACGGCTCGGCGAGCAATCGCGTGCGTTTGGGAATCGGGCATGTCGGCGGCGGTTTAGTTGATGATACGGATTCCGTGCCGACGCCGGGTTCTGCTTCCGCCGCCGTGCTCGCCGCGACGCCCGCGCTTGTGCCGCTGAATCCGCTCGGCATCACGGCAGGGAATTTGACGGCGGACGATGTGCGCAACGTCATCGCGCAAGCGGTTTCCGCCGCCGTCGCAGTGAATCGTCAGGTAACCGTGGCGGTGACGGATCGGGAAGGCAATACGCTCGGCGTGTTTACTATGCTCAACGCGCGTTCGACAACGCAGTTGCGCGGCGGCGGCAGTCCGGGCCAAGTGCCAAGCCCTATCACGGGATTAGTGCCGGTCGGATTAGACGGGACGCGCGTTCCTTCCGTGCTGGCGGCCATCTCGAAGGCGGCGACGGCGTCGATTTTCAGCACGGCGGGCAACGCCTTCACGACGCGCACGGCGGGCTTTATTATTCAAGAACACTTTCCGCCGGGCGTCGATTTTCAAAGCAGCGGCCCGCTTTTCGGTGTGCAGTTTTCTTCCTTGCGTTGCTCGGACATAAAGAAGCCGGGACTCCCCCTCGGCCTCTCGGCTGATCCGGGCGGCGTGCCGCTTTACAAAAACGGCGTGGCTGTCGGCGGCGTCGGCATCGAGGGCGACGGAATTTACGGCATCGATAAAGACCCGACGGATTTCGATCAGCCTTACGAGGAAGTAATCGCCGTCGCGGGCGAGCGCGGGTACGAACCTCCATCGCTTATTCGCGGCGATAATATTCTCGTCAACGGCATTCGCCTGCCTTTCACTAATGTCACGGACACGCCGAATGCGGCGACGATTGCCTTTGCGAGCCTGCCCGGACAAGTCGATAACTTTTTCCCGATTCGCGGCGCGCAGCCGTCGCAGTTCGTTCCGGCAACGATAGGTAACCTGAGCGGCGAAGCCGATCTGCGCTTTTTCCCTGCTATCGCAAGCCCGTCCGCTTCAGCTAATGCGCTGACGGCTGACGATGTCACCAGAATTCTCGCGCAGGGCATACAGCAGGCATACACAACTCGTGCGGCTATTCGTCAACCGCTCGGAAGTTCGGCGCGCGCTACGGTTTCAGTCGTTGACACGGAAGGCCGCGTGCTCGGCATCTTCCGCACGACGGATGCGCCCGTGTTCGGTTACGACGTGGCAGTGCAGAAGGCACGCACCGCCGCCTTTTATACTAACGCCAATGCCTCTGGCTTGCTGCGCGGCGCGGGCTTCGGTTCCTATGTTGATCGCGCCGCCGCCGATGGCATCGCGCTCAATGGCTCAGTCGCGTTTTCAGACCGCGCGGTGGGTTTTCTCTCGCGCCCGTTTTTCCCGGACGGCATCAACAACACGCCGCCCGGCCCCTTCAGCAGGCCAATCGGCGAGTGGAGCATTTTCAACGTCGGATTGCAGCTCGATTTGATTAAGAATAATTTCGAGGCGACGGTGGTCGGCGTTGACGTGCGCTGCAGCTCGATTCCGAATCTGGCAAACGGCCTCCAAATATTTCCGGGCAGCGTGCCGCTTTATAAGAACGGTGTGTTCGTCGGAGCAATTGGCATCAGCGGCGACGGTGTGGATCAGGACGATTTGATTTCCGCCGCCGGAAGCAACGGCTTTGTCTCGCCCGCCGGTGTTCGCGCCGATCAAATTTTGGTGCGCGGCGTGCGGTTGCCCTTCGTGAAATTCCCGCGCAACCCGAATCTTCCGTAACGGGTTTCGCTTGAAAAGTATGTGACAGTCCTTAGCCTAGTGCTTGTCTGACGCCGTTGCCGATAAACACTATGCCCTACCATTTAACTGTTATTCAACTGCTATACATAAATACGATCCGCGAGTGTAATCCAGTCCGTAGCTTGTTATTAAAGATCGCTTAGGAGACATGTCGATGAAACAATTACATACCGCACGCCGTTTGAGCGCAGTGGCGATGATTTTCCTGTTCTGCTCGCTCTGCATGATGAGCGCCGCCGCTTTGCCGTCGTCAACGGTACCCGCATCGACTCTTTTCATTCAATCGCAAACGCTTGCTGCAGGCAGCACGAGAATCGCTTTTGCGACAGACCGCGACGGCAGCTTTCAGATTTACACGATGAATTCGGACGGCTCGAATCAAATCAATGTCTCGAACAGCGCGGCGGACGACATTAGCCCGGCATGGTCACCCGACGGATCGAAGCTTGCCTTTGTGAGTGACCGCGACGGCAACAACGAGATTTATACGATGAACGCCGACGGCTCGAACCAACAGCGTTTGACCAACAATGCGGCGAACGATTTAAGCCCCGCATGGTCGCCCGACAACACGCGCATCGCCTTCGTCAGCGCGCGCAACGGTAACGACGAAATTTATGTGATGAAGGCAGACGGCACAGGCCAAACTGATTTAAGCAATAACTTAGGCGACGATTTCGGCGTTGCGTGGTCGCCCGACGGCGCGCGCCTCGCCTTCGCCTCGAACCGCGACGGCGTTTATCAAATTTATTCGATGTATGCGGACGGAAGCGGGCAATTTAATCTTTCGCGCAGCGCGGGCGACGACGTCGCGCCGAATTGGACGCAATCTAGAATTACCTTTCAAAGCAACCGCGACGGCAACGACGAGATTTATACGATGGACGCGAATGGTTCCGGTCAATCGCGTTTGACCAATGATGCGGCGTTCGATTTGTCTCCGGCGCGCACGTCCGACAATTCGTCGATTGTTTTTGTCAGCACGCGCGGCGGCAGCCTCAAACTTTATGCGCTAAATGCAAGCAACGGGAATGTCAGCCAACTCACTTCCGCCAATGCCGACACCACAGACTTTCAGCCCGCCGTGCAATCGCAAACGAGCACGCCGCAAACGAACCCAATTGATGACACGAACTTTTTCGTGCGCCAGCAATATCTGGACTTCCTCAACCGCGAGCCGGATGCGGGCGGCTTCGCTTACTGGACTGGACAAATCAACCAGTGCCGCGACGCCGCGTGCGTTAGCGCCAAGCGCACGGATGTCTCCGCCGCGTTCTTTATCGAACAGGAATTTCAGCAAACGGGCTATTACGTGTATCGCGTTTTCAAGGCGAGCAACGACGGACGCCAGATAAGTTTTGCGCAGTATCTCAGCGCGCGCAATTCTGTCATCGGCGGCTCGAATCTGGCGAGCGCGCAGGCCAACTATGCCGCGCAGCAAGTCAATCCGGCATACGCGTCCTTGAGCAACGATGCTTATATTGATCGCTTGTACACCAATGCTGGAGTTGCAGCAGCCAATCGCACGGAACGCACTACGCTTCTCAACGGCTTGAATTCCGGCTCGGAAACCCGCGCCACCGTGCTGCAAAAAATCGCTAACAATTCAACCTTTGTCAGCCAAGATTACAATCCGGCCTTTGTGCTGGCGGAATACTTCAGCTATCTCAGGCGCGATCCCGATGCGGCTGGCTATCAATTCTGGCTCGACGTTCTCAACAATAAAGTGCCGAACAATTACCGAAGCATGGTTTGCGCATTTATTAATTCGGCTGAATATCAATTACGCTTTGGCTCTGCGCAGACACGTACAGATGCCGACTGCGCCGCGCGGTAGTGACAGCGCCGCTGCGGGAGTTTGAAATTCCGGCAGCGGCGCACTTCGATTAGTGGAGAAATTATGACTCTTAAAAATAAAAAGACGCCCGTTTTCATCGCCCTTCTTTTGACAGTGGCGATGGCCTTACTGTTGACTCCGCCAAAGCAGACAAGCGCCGCCGATCATGGTGACGCGCCTCTTGTCGATCAGGATCAGGGAGCGGACATCGCCGACTGCTATTTTTTTCTTGACCCGAACGACAATTCAAGAATCATTTTGATCGGCACCGTTCACGGCTTTATCGTGCCGGGCGAGGCGCGCAACTTCGGCGAATTCGATCATAACGTTCGCTTCCGCTTCGACCTTGAAAACACCGGCGACGCAAGGCCTGACGGCACGATTGACGTTACCTTCTCGCCGAAGACCGCCGCCACGTCACCGCAGACCGCCACCATTACGCTCCCGAACGGTCAAACATTTACCGCGCTGTCCACCCCTGCGACAATTGATCCTGCGCCGCCTAATCCGGTTATTACGACTAACGCCGCGACAGGTATGACCTTCTTTGCGGGCTTGGTTGACGATCCGTTTTTCTTCGACATTCCCGGCTTCCTTCGCTTTACCGATTCGGTCGATGCTGGCGCGCCTAATCCAGCAGTGTTCAATCGCGGGCGTGACACCTTCGCCGGTTACAATATTTTGTCGATGGCGTTCAGCATCCCCGCATCATTGATTAGAGGAAACAGCAATGTCGTCGGCGTGGACTTCAAAACGCAGCGCCGCCTTCCGCAGCTTCGCACCAAAGACGGTGATGTGTCCGGCTTCGGACAGTATGTGACCATTGACCGAACGGCGACGCCTGCCGTCAACGTCGCGCTCATACCCTTCTTGCGCAAGAACGAATACAACGCGACGACGACGATTGAGGATGCGAACGGAAAATTTACTCCAACCATCAATAACCGTCTGAAACAGTTCGGCACAGACGACACTAGCATCGCTATTCTCGACACCGTCGCCATTATGCGCGGCGATTTTCTGCATCTTGATTTGACGGTGCCGAACAGAGGGCCGGGGGGCGGTAACAATCCCGAAGCGGGTTTCCCGAACGGGCGTCGCCTGGGAGACGATGTGATCGATACGATTCTGTTCTTAATGAATAACCGTAAGCCGCTCAGTGATAATGCGAATGCTAACGATGAGCCGTTGCGCAACAGTTTTCCGTTTATCGGTGTGCCGCATCAGCCGCTCGACAGCGGGGTCGATGACTCGACACGCAACTAGAGCTTGAACAAAATACGTAGAGGATGGATAACCGATCATGCAAGTTTGAAAGGTTGTTCATCCTCTCTTCATATAATTCCTTCAATAAACTCCTGTCCGAACGAGCGCTTTTCCGAATAAATGTCCGCCGCCAAAAAACGTCTCGCCTATCTGCTGCTTCTTTGCATCAGTTTGCTGGCGCTTAATAATTGCGGCGACGTGTGGCTCTCGTCTAAAACATCCCCGAACTCACAGCCGACTAATAACGTTCCTCCTGCTTCGCCGCGGCCTGCCGACGACGCTTCAAAGAGCAATGAAATTCGATTTCTCGAAAACCGTGTCAAAGGCGACCCTGATGATTTCGTCGCCTACAATAAACTCGCCGCAGATTATCTTCAGCGGCTGCGCGAAACAGGAAGTATAGATTATCTGGGTCTCGCAACTCGCGCCGCGCAAGCTTCGCTGAAGGCGATTCCAGCGGAGCAGAATCCGGGCGGGCTGACCGCGCTTGCCCAAGCCGAATATGCCTCGCACAACTTCACAGCCGCGCGCGACGATGCGCTCAAGTTAAAGGAATTGGCTCCCGGCAAAAGTTACCCTTACGAAATACTCTTTGATGCGCTGCTCGAACTTGGGGCTTACGACGAAGCGGAAGCAGCCTTCGCGCAGATGGAAAAGTTAGGGCGCGGCAGCATCGGCACAGAGACGCGGCTCGCGCGCCTGTCCGTGCTGCGCGGGCATGTCAATGACGCACAGAAGCATCTTAGCCAAGCGCTCGCGCTCGCCGTCAGTTCGTCGTTTCCCTCGCGCGAGACGGCGGCGTGGTGTCGCTGGCAGTTGGGCGAAACATTTTTTTCGATTGGCGACTACGAAAGCGCCGAGCGCTCTTACCGCGATTCTCTCACAACCTTTCCAGACTACTATCGCGCGCTCGCTTCGATGGCGCGCGTGCGGATTGCCCGCAATGACCTGCAAGGCGGAATGGAATTTTACGAGCAGGCCATCAAGCGCTTGCCCGATCCGACATTCGTCGCGGCCTTGGGCGATGCATACAAACTTGCGGGACGTGAACGGGAAGCTTCTGCACAGTATGCACTTGTCGAGAAGATAGGGCATTTGAGCGCGGCAAGCGGCGCGCTTTATAATCGCCAGCTCGCGCTTTTTTACGCAGACCATGACATCGAGCCGGAAGACGCCTACGCGAACGTGACAAAAGAATACGAAGCGCGTAAGGATGTTTACGGAGCGGATGCGTTGGCGTGGACGGCGCTCAAGGCGGGCAAAATCAGTGAAGCGCAGACGGCTATGAAGGATGCGCTGCGGCTCGGCACACAGGATGCGAAGCTTTTTTACCACGCCGGAATGATTGCGCGCGTTGCCGGTGATAAAGCACAAGCGCGTGATTATCTAAGACGCGCGCTTTCCCTTAATCCGCAGTTCGATCCGCTTCAATCTACAATTGCCCGACAATCTCTTACCGAACTTTCTTGAAGCAGTAAAGCAGGACAAACCGATAATGTTTATAGCGGCCTGCGATTGCGCATGTGCTCATAAAATGTAGGGGCAGCGGCTTGTCCCTGCCCGTTGGATTGAATGCCGTTCAAACTGCGGGCAATCCATTTGCGGTTGCCCCTACATTTTCTTCGGCGTCGATCACTTCCATTTGCAAGTCGCTATAAGCGATGTTGCCAAGATGTATGAAACACCTTAAACGATTGTGTAAAACTGCTTATTCCAGCTTGAAGTTGTAGGTAATAATGCCGGAGACCTTCACGGGCTGATGTGAAAGCAGCGTCGGCGAAAATCTTGCCTGATAAGCAGCCTTGACTGCCGCTTCGCGCAGCAGCGGAGGGCCGCTTAAAGCCTGCGCCGAAATAACCCTTCCTTCTTCGTTCAAAAGCATCTGCACATTAACAGTGCCTGCGGTGTGCGTCGTCTTGGCGATTGACGGATAAACAGGCACTGGATTGTGCAGCGCCCTGCCGTTGATAACACCGAGCGACACCATGACGGGCGGCGCTTTTTTGATTGGCGCGACATGCGGCACATCCGGCGGCGCTTCATGTTCAATTGTTTCGACGGCGCTGCGTTTGCCGCTCCCGTATTCCTTCGCCGAGCCGCCTATAAACGCGGGCGCGCCCGCATCGTTGCCGATTGAATAAGAGGAAACCGTGCCGATTCTGGCATTCGGTAAAGCGGGCAATTCCTTGCTGCCGACTGTGCCGACGTTGTCCGGTGCTTTCATTGATTTGCGAATGTCTTCGATCATGTGCTGCCTGACTGGTGGCGAGCTGACGGCATTCGTTTCTGTCATCATGGGCGCGGTGTCCCGGCGTTGTCGCGTATCCGCTGGAGTGCGTGGTGGTATCAATTCTGCCGTAAAGGGCGTGACGAGAAAAGCCGTGTCTAGATTTTGTTGTCCGAGTTGCGCATCGTAAGCGTAGATGCTGGCGACGCCTGCGCCCGCGATGAGCAGCGCATACGCCGCGATAGTGCCGAGAAAAAATGTGCCTCTGCGCTCGAACTCCTTTTTGTGTGAACTCGATTCGATGAGATGTGTGAACATGCTTGTCTCCTTCTAATGGTGCGCCGGTGCCACGCGGGTCTTCACATGAAGCGAAGAGAACAACCGCATCTTTAGACTCCGCGCAATGGATTCTGTTCCCGCAAAATTTAGTTGCCCTTTATCTTTAATATTCAACAGCGTGGGTTATCATGCTTAACCATAGTGAATCGTGCGGCGCATACGCCTATCGCGTCTGTACACTCACCTTTCTTTCTTTTAGGATTGAGCGAGCCGGAATTTCAGCAACAGCAGGAAAGAATTTTTTACGGCACTGCGCGCTGGATTAATTGTCGGCGGCGACGCATATGTTTCGCCTTCGCCGTTTACGCACATGATTACCGCACGCAAAGAGCGCCTGTTCGAGAGTGTATTCGCGCTCTATAATCGCAATTTGATAAGGCGTCGCTTCGACGGCCTGCGCGTCGCCGGTCTCGAACATTTGCGAGGGCGCACAACAAACACGCCGCAACTGCTTTACGCGAATCATTCGAGTTGGTGGGACGGGCTTGTAGTGTTTCAGTTAGCATACGAATGCAAGCTCGATCTCTACGCGATGATGGAAGAAAAGCAATTGCGGCAATATCCGTTTCACCGCAAGCTAGGCGCTTTTTCGGTTGTGCGCGCGCGCCCGCGCGAAGCTCTCGAGAGCATCGAATACGCTGCCAATCTATTGCGCCGCTCATCGCGCACGCTGCTGATTTTTCCGCAGGGGGAGACAGCGCCGAACGATACGCGCCCGCTCAAGTTTTACAACGGCGCGGCGCGCATCATCGAGCGCGTCGGCGAGATTGACGCAGTGCCTGTTGCCTTGCGCTATGAATTTATGGACGAGTTTCGCCCGGAGATTTTCGCGCGCGTCGGCGCGGCGGAGCGCATCGAAGCGGCTTCAGATTTTAATGCGAAACAAATGACGAACTGCATGGAGGAGAAGCTAACCGTCGCGCTCGATAAAGTGCGCGTGGATATAATCACGCGGAACTGCGATGAGTACGTTCCGCTTGTCGCGCGGCGCGGCAGTCGTCAAACGAAAAGCCTGCGATAGACAAAAGCGTTTTGTAGAGAACTTGTCAGGAATTATTGTGAGGAACTAAAGCAAAGTGGCAAAAGCACCTTCGACAGTTTATGTGTGCCAGAAATGCGGCAACCAATCCCGCAAGTGGCTCGGCAAATGCCCGGACTGCGGCGAGTGGAATTCGTTTGTCGAAGAGCGCACGCGCGACGCCCGCAAAGAATCTGCGACGATGGGACGCGGTGGCTTCGGCTTGCGTTTGCGCGAAGTCTCGCCCGTCGCTTACAACGAAATCGAATCGCAGGACGACACGCGCGTTTCTTCCGGCGTCACGGAGTTTGACCGCGTGCTCGGCGGCGGCATCGTTCCCGGCTCGCTCATTCTCATCGGCGGCGATCCGGGCATCGGCAAATCGACTTTGCTGCTACAAGTCGCGGATAAATTAAGCGCGGGCGGAACGTCGGTGCTATATGTTTCGGGCGAGGAATCCGAGCGGCAGATTAAATTGCGCGGCGAGCGTTTGGGCGTTGAAGCGACGAATCTTTTTTTGTTGCCGGAAACGAATCTCGAACGAATCTTCGATGAAATCGAGCGCATGACGCCGGGCGCGATTATTGTGGATTCGATTCAGACAGTGTTTTCGTCGAAGATCGAATCCGCGCCGGGCAGCGTGTCGCAGGTGAGGGAAGTCGCAGGGCAGTTTTTGATGCTCGCAAAGAATCACACGATACCTGTTTTTCTAATCGGTCATGTCACGAAGGACGGTTCAATCGCGGGGCCGAAAGCGCTTGAGCATATCGTGGACACGGTGCTTTATTTCGAGGGCGAGCGGCATCACAATCATCGCATCGTGCGCGCGACGAAAAACCGTTTCGGCGCGGCCAACGAACTCGGCATTTTCGAGATGACCGGGACGGGCTTGATTGCGGTGGCGAATCCGTCGGAGATGTTTTTGCAGGAGCGTCCCGTCGGCGCTGCCGGTTCAGTCGTCACCGCTTGCATGGAAGGCACGCGGCCTGTTCTCGTGGAGATTCAGGCGCTCGTATCAGGCTCGAAATACGGAACGGGACGGCGCATGGCGCAGGGCGTGGATCAAAACCGCGTTTCTCTGTTGATTGCAATGCTGGAAAAAAGGGTCGGGCTGCAACTCTTGGGCGATGATGTGTTCGTCAACGTCGCGGGCGGATTGGAAATCGACGAGCCTGCCGTCGATCTCGGATTGGTGGCGAGCATCGCATCCAGCTTTAAGAACGCGCCGATTGATCCGCAAGTGGCAGTGTTCGGCGAAGTCGGTTTGACGGGCGAAGTGCGCGGCGCGATGCAGGCAGAGGCGCGCGCCAGAGAAGCCCAAACGCTCGGCTTCAAGAAAATCATTATCCCCGCGTCGAACACCGTCGGGCTTGAGCGCCTGCTCGGACTGCGCGTCGTCGGCGTAAAGTCGGTTGACGAAGCGCTCGATGAATTGTTTTAACTGAGCTGCTTTCTTCGCTCTTGGGAATTAACTATTAGACCTCTTTCATAAGTGCTGTTTGACAACTAAGCCTCCAATAGTTCATCAAATTACCGATGAGCTACGAGAACATTAATCGCTTTCGCCAACACACTTCAAACGATACTGCGGTCTGAAACCCGAAACTTTCAACCGCATCTGTCACTTTATCCGTGCCGAACTGCAGCGCACACAGAAGAAACCCGGCAGACCACCGAAACTCTCAATCGAAGGCCAGATGTTGCTAATGCTTGAGTATTGGCGCGAATACCGCACACAGTTCCACATTGCTAAATCATGGAACTTGAGTGAGCCGACAGTGTGTCGCATCATCACGAAGATTGAAAACATTTTGAAACGTTCGCCGGATTTCGCCCTGCTTGGCAAGAAAGCCTTGCGCGAAAGCGAAAACATTATCGAAGTCATTGTCGTGGATGCGACCGAAACCGAGATTGAACGTCCGAAAAAAAACAGCGCCGGTATTATTCGGGGAAAAAGAAGCGACACACGATAAAGACGCAAGTCATCATCAACAAGCGGACGCGAGAAGTGATTTGCACCAAGCAAACGCGCGGCAGCACACATGATTTTGAAGTCTTCAAACAAACAGGTTGCGCGATTGCCGCCGCGACGTGCGTGCTGGCAGATAGCGGTTATCAAGGTTTGTCTAAGGAACATGAGAACTCGCAAACACCGATTAAGAAACCAAGAGGCAACGAGTTGACAGGCGAACAGAAAGCAGAGAATCGGAAGTTATCGCGCGAACGAATTGTAGTTGAGAATGTGATTCGGTACTTGAAGGTTTTCCGCATTGTGTCGGAGCGGTATCGCAATCGTCGTCGCCGTTTCGGGCTGCGGTTCAATTTGATAGCCGGGTTGTACAACTACGAGTTGACTCATTAACACTTATGAAAGAGGTCTAGTGTCTCCGCCAGCACATCTTCCGGCGGCTGGCGGAGACACTCGATAGTTAACGCTTGCGTGTCGAGTGGTGTAGTCAAACCGGCTGATACTCTTCGAGCTATTGAGCCAGCCGCTTAACTTCAAACTGTTACCGCGTAATGTTAAAGACACGCGCCATGCCGACGGGTGAGCCATTCGGCCCGTCCATCATCGAGTTGCTGGTATGGTGCGGAACGTGGCAGTGAAAGAGCCACTTGCCCGGCTTGTCCACCATGAATTCGACCTCGTAGAAGTTGCCGGGGCCGATGTCCACCGTCGTCACTTTGAACTGCGCCGCGCGCGGGCGTTCATGTCCGTTCTGCGACATGATCGTCATATCGAATCCGTGCTCGTGCATCGAGTGAAAGAGGTTGCCGACGTTGTAGAGGCGTATGCGCACCCGTTCTCCGACGCGCGCCGTGAGTTCGCTAGCGGCATCGCGTGTCTTGCCGTTCATCGTATGCGTGTTGAACTCTCCGCCCGGAGGAAAGACAACAACCGGCTGCCCTTCGCCCGGAATAAAGAATGATTGCAGCGTAAAGGCGTAGTCACGATCAACGTGATCGCGTGCTTTCTCCCGTCGCGGCAGAACGATGAAGATACCGTCGAGTCCCTTCAACTCCTGTTTCGCCGAGTTGGTATGCGCGTGATAGGCGAAAGTGCCGACGTGGGTGGGCGTAAACTCGTAGGTAAAACTCGTGCCGGGCGGGATGGGATTAGGTTGACTGATTCCGGCCACGCCGTCGAACTCGTTGGGTGCGCCCATCCCATGAAAATGCACCGTAGTCGGTTCGGGCAAGTCGTTCTTAATGATGAAACGAATCCGCTCGCCTTCGTATGAAATGGCCGTCGGGCCGGGCGTTGAGCCGTTATAGCCCCAGACCTCTGCGAACTGATTGGGGAAGGTCTCAATCTGTTGCTGGAAAACGTAGGCGCGAACGTGAAATTCACGCGCGCCGTTAACGATCTGCGACGGCAGATTAGGCACGTCGGGCGTGACGGGCATCGTCGGGCGAACCATTTGGCCTCCGCCATCACCATGTCTGTCGTCATCTTGGCCTTGAGCGGATTGAGCCAATACGCCCGGCGCGACAACCGTCATGGTGAGTACTAAAGCTGAGAGCAACCGAAAGGCTATGCCGGCGGTTGATTGCGTTTTGTTGTGTAGCATCCTGATTATCTCCTGTGAGTTGCCTTGATCGTTGGCTGATGTGGGTTTGGTGACAGCAAGCTCGGTACTAAGCAGTGGCACTACCACGCTCGCTGCAACTTTGCTTCTTGTTAGGCTGCCATCGAAGCCATTTGACGGCATGACTCGGCGCACCGGCGACAGGTTTCAGCGCAACGTCTCATCAAATCGCTTGCCGCGCCACTGTGAGTGCCCGCCATGCGTTCGCACTCCGCCGCGCACGCTTCGCAGACGCTGGCGCAGACGGCGCAGGTCTGGAAATGGAAAGGCGAGTTGCGGCTCATGAACTGTGCATCGAGCAGGCAGATGTCGGCGCAGTCGCGGCAAGTTGCGATGCACTTCGCCATCCCCGCCATGTCCATGCGGTTGCACTCCGCGCCGCATTGTTCGCAAGTTTTCGCGCACTCGAAACAAAGACGGATGCATTCTTCGAGATGTTGTTGCATATCACCGCTCATTTGGTGTGTTGCATGTGTTGTCATTACTTTTTCTCCTTAGTTGTTAAACTCAACCGCGAACTGATGCCCTTTTCTCCGTGGTAAAAGATGAAGACGCGGGAAGCGAAGACTTGTCTTCACCGCCCGCGCTCGTTTATGCCCCGCTCTTGCCTGACTGACCGGCATACTGTTTCGGATTCTCGTCGAATTTGCGTTTACAGCCCGGACTACAAAAATAGTAGGTCTGCCCTTGATGCTCGGATTGCCCGGCGGCCTTTTGTTCGTCCACCTGCATTCCGCAGACAGGATCGGTGTGCATTGCCATGATAATTCCTCCTCGTTAGTGAATCGTTTACTGCCTTGCACATGAATCCGCGATGCGACTTCTCTTCCGTAAAGCAAGAAGCGACCGAGAACTCATGCGCGTGAAACTTGACTGCCAGCCCGTCTCGCAATGACAACTCGGCTGTTACCATTTTCTGCCGCTCGTCGCCGCAAGAATGGTTCAACCGTTCGCTTCCGTACATAGCCAGCGGCGAACAATCATCCGACTTATTTCTGTCAATTTATTGTCGGAACGCTAACATACCTGTAGGGGGTAATGTATCGCGCGTTGTATCTGTTTCTTCAAATGAAGATAAGCGTCCGCCAAATGTTTCTTCAAATGAAGATAAGCGTCCGCCAAATAGTTGCGCGTAGTAGGAAGCGATGCGGTTAGAGTCTCGGTAAAGGAAGTCATACAATGCGCCCGTTTGTTCTTCTGCTTCCACGATTCATTCTCCCTTGCATTTCCTGTCGCTCTTTATTGAACGCCGCGATATTATCAGCCATGCGCCCGATATGTTCAGTAACGGCACGAAACGCGCTGTCAATCGCAGCTTTAGCTTTTTCCTGCGACTCTTCGGAGATGAATGGCGAAACGGGCTTGTCGTTGTTTTCTTGCATAACGAAACCTCCGA
>JAABUK010000788.1_pt1 | contig 63995 bp, 50 predicted proteins | sample 5559141 | NCBI WGS metagenome assembly JAABUK01 (sample SAMN10711869, study PRJNA513367) | rock metagenome | isolation source: Antarctica rocks | place: Antarctica: Victoria Land, Pudding Butte nord | collected 2016-01-03
GCAGGCGGTGCGCCTCGGCTTGAGGCAGGCAGTGCGCGGCGAAGCGGCTGATGCCCTTCTTGACCGCCACGGTCGAGACGCCCTCGAAAGTACTTGCGGCCTCCTTGCAAGCCGCCTCGTCGCCCGAAACCAGCGCGATGGGCACGCCCATGCTGCCGGCCAGCATCCCGAAGATGGCCTGCTCGCCCGCAGGCGCTCCGTTGAGGAAGACCTGGAACAGGCCGCGCGAGATGTAAGCGTGGTTCATGATGCCCTCGGGCGTGCCGCAGCGCGTGTGGTAGCCGACCATCAAGACCGCGCTGAAGGTCGAGTCCAGCCCGTGCAGCATCGACAGAGGCCGCCCGCCGCCCGAGATCAGGCTGGCGTCCGGGTGCAGCTCGTTGAGCCGCAGGTTCCTCATGCCGTCGTGCGCGTCGGCCACCACGATCTCGCTGGCGCCGCCTTCAAGCGCGCCCTCGACAGCGGCGTTGGCGTCGAGGGCCATCATGGTGCGCGCCCACTCGTAGTCGCGCGCGCCTGGACTGGCCTGGCTCGAATGCACCAGGCCGCTGATGCCCTCCATGTCCACCGAAATCAAAACTTTCATGCTTGTTTCTCTTCAGCCCAGCTCAGCCGAGCCGCTCCACCACGAAGGCAGCGGCAGGTCGCGCATTGTTTTGAGGCCCGGCGTGGCCCCAAGTACTTGCGGGATCGAGTTGACGATGACCGAAGCCGTCGCCACGTCGCCGGGGAAGCCGCCGGGAATCATCATCTCGATGGGCGGCGTGCCCGCGATGCGCACGCGCTCGAAGGAGTCGGGCGCGCCCAGATACGCCTCCATGTGCAGCTCGATGAGCCGCTGGCCGCCGCTCCAGCCCACGCCGTCCTGGATCAAGCCGCACACCTGGCCCGCCTGCACCGAGATAAATTCCGAGCGCACATCTTGCGTCGCGATCTTGGGCTCGATGTCGTCGCTGATGCGCTCCAGAGCCCAGCCCAGGGCGCTTGCGATCATCGAAATCGACTCGCTCAGCCCGACGTGGCGCACGCCGCCACTCGCGACGCGCGCCGCGAACTCCTGGCGCGAGAGCCCCGCCCCAATCTTGCGCTGGAACGGCTCGCGCCGCGCCCTGGCGTCCTGCACGCGCTCGACGCGGATGCCCTCGACGCGCTCGCAAGCGGCTGTGAGCGCGATCGGCAGCGCGTCCATCGCGAAGCCGGGGTTGATGCCCGTGGCCAGCAACGCCACGCCAGCCTGACGAGCCACGGCATCCAGCTCGCGCGCGATGGCCTGGTTGGGGCCGACGGGAAACGCCATTTCCTCGGTCGTGGTGACGATGGGCAGGCCGGCGCGCAGAATCTCCTCGAAGCTGCCCCGCACGCGCGCCAGCGACGAGCTGGTGCACACGATGGCGATGTGCGGCCTGAGCTCAGGCGAGGCCAGGGCCTCAGCCAGCGAGCCGCTGACCTGGGCTCCTGTGAGCGGCCCGGCTCCAAGTACTTGCCCGAGGTCGCGCCCGATTTTGGCAGCGTCCACGTCCACGGCCCCAACGATGCGCAGGGCCGGGCGCGTGGCGGCCTGGCGCGCCACGGCGATGCCAATCGGCCCCAGCCCCACGTGCAGCGTGCGAATTTCCATATTTCCCAGTGTGCGCTGCGCCCGGAAATCGTGCGGAGTCGCGACAGCGCCCGGCCCACGGCGGCACGAGCTGGCACGGCATCTCAGCGGCAAGAGGAGGCGTGAATCAGCGGATGCCGGTGTCGTAGTGGACATCGGCGACGGTGAAGCGGTCGGGCTGCACCAGCAGGCTCTGCGGCGCGGCGCGCGGCAGGAAGGCTCCCGGCTGCGGCGGCAGCGGCACGATGCGGTAGCTTCCCGGCGCGAGCACGATCTCAAAGCGCCCCTGCGCATCGGCCACGCGGCGCTCGATCTCCCGCCCGCCCGCCGCAGGCTGCACTGTGATGACGGCTCCGGGCAGCGGCGCTTCGTTAGGCTGGCCCGCCTGCTCGACGGGGTGGATAGGCCCCTGCAGCGCCCTGCCGCGAACACCGGATCGAAGCGCGACCGGAATGCCTGGCCCTCCCAAGCCCGAACCCGAACCCGAACCCGAACCCGAACCCGACGCCGCGCCGCCCGCGCTCAACGCCACGCAAGACAGCGCCCACCACGAACTTCGGCTCATGTGGCCTCCTTTTTCGCCTGCTGTTTTTAGCGGCCCGGCCAGACTTGGCTTCCAGCGCAGCCGCATCAAGCGCAGCCGGACGAACTTTCTCGCCCTGGACTCGCGGATTGCATATTACGCGACCGGCCCCATCGCCTTCCAGGGCCTCATCCGCGAGCGCCGGCGGGTCGAGAGCAGGCAAAGCGCGGCGCTGTAAGTACTTGACACGAGGCGCAGCGCATTCTGCCCGAGGCGAGAGGCCCGGCCCGTTGACACCACGGAAACCCCGACGTTATAATCACGCCCATTCCATTGGCGAGGCGTGTCTCCAGACGCTTGTTGGCGGCGAGAGCGGCGCAGGCACGAGCAGGCATGACGAGAAATTTGAGGCGCGGGCGGGCTCAGGCCAGCACTCTGCAGGACGTGGCGCGGCGGGCGGGCGTTGCTTCCTCGACGGCTTCTTACGTGCTCAACAACAAGCCCAAGGCCATCGGCGCGGCCACTCGCGAGCGCGTGCTGCAGGCGGCCCACGACATCGGCTACCGGCCCAACATGGCGGCCCGCTCGCTGGTGACCAGGCAGACCAACATCATCGCGCTGTGGGTGCCCAACGTCGCGACGGCGTTTTCCGCGCGCGTGATCGCCGAGATTCAGCAGCAGGCGCGGCCCAGAGGCTACGAAGTTTTAATCTGCGACGCCCACTGGAACGAGCGGGCCGACAGCGACGCCGCGCCCGAGCCGCCCTCGCCCGAGCCGCCCTCGCCCGAGCCGCCCTCGCCCGGAGCTGGGGCATCGCCTACTGCCACGCTGAGGATGCCGCTGTGGAACGTGGACGGCATCATCGCTTTCTTCGGCTCGTCCTCGCTCACCGTGCGGCTCGACTCGCTCAGCGGCCACCGCATCCCGACCGTCAGCATGGGCGCGTTCCCCATCGAAGGCACCGACTTCGTGGGCCTGAACCTGCTGGGCGCGGCTCAGGACGCGGTGCGCTGGCTGATGGCCTCGGGGCGCCGCCGCATCGGGTTCCTGGTGCCCGCCAACGCGAACTTCGCGGGCGACGAGCGCCACGAAGCCTACGCCTGCGCCATGCGCGAGGCGGGGCGCGAGGCCATCGTCATCCGCATGAGCCAGAACTCGCGGGCCGCAGCGTGCGAGGCCATGAGCAAGTACTTGCAGGAGCACGAGCCCGTGGACGGCCTGTTCTGCTACAACGACTACGCCGCCATCGGTGCCTGCCGCGCCCTGCGAGGCGCGGGCCTCTCGGTGCCGCGCGACATCCTGCTCGTGGGCTGCGACGGCATCGAGGACATCGATTACCTGGACTGGCCCCTGAGCACCATTGCCCTGCCCGTCCCCGAGATGTGCGCGGCGGCCTGGCGCTTCCTCGAAGAGCGCCTGCACGACAACGACCTGCCACCGCAGAAAATCATGCTCTCGGGCCAGCTCCAAACCCGAACCTGAAGATCGCCGCGCCCGATAGGTTAATTTTAAAGCCATTTCGGTTAGCCTTGAAGTGAAGCGTTTCACCTGAAGCCGGAGGTGAGATTAGCCGAGCGGAATCCAGCTGAGGAGGTGCGATAAGAAGAGCAGGGCCGCAGCTGCGAGACGGCTGAGCCGATGGCGGCTGAGCCGATGAACGAGCATTGCATTTGTGGCCACGCTGCGTGGCGGTGAATGCGAGCCAAGTCCTCCACGCCGCGACGCGCGTGGATACAAACCGAGAGGAGAATCACCATGCGCCACACCTTTGGCGGCCAGCGCCAGCATCCCGCGCGCCGCGCCAACTTCGCGAAGCTCAAGGGCTTCACGCTCATCGAGCTGCTTGTTGTCATAGCCATCCTCGCCGCCATCTTGTTCCCGGTGTTTGCGCGGGCGCGCGAGAACGCGCGGCGTGCCAGCTGCCAGTCGAACCTGAAGCAGACCGGCCTGGGCATCCTCCAGTACCAGCAGGATTACGACGAGAAGTTTCCGCTCCTGCGCAACAACGGCGCCGCTGGCGGCGGCGGCGGCAACGGCTACGGTGGGGTTTTCGTGGCCATCCAGCCCTACCTTAAGAGCACGCAGATCCTTCAGTGCCCCAGCGAACCGACCGCGCCCCAAGACTGCGCGACTTCCCCTACGGCTGGCTGCTCGGACTACGCCTACAACCTGGGCATGGGCTACGATGTCGCTGCCAATGTCAATCGCGGCCTGGCGATTTCGGCCCTGACGCAGACGGTTTTGACCGCTATGATGTGCGACGGCCAGGGCCGCTATGGCGACGAGTGGTCCGCAGGCTGCGGCATCGACGCCGGCGTGACCTGCACCGCCGGAATCGCGACCTTCCCGTCCCCGGTGCCTCAGCGCCACCTGGAAACCCAGAACTACCTCTTCGCCGACGGTCACGTCAAAGCCTACAAGGGCCAGACCGATACACAGAGCGCGGTCGTATACAACACCGCGACTCCCGGTTCGGCTTCGGGCACCAACCCGACCTTCAACACGGCTCCGTAACCGGGAGGCCCTGGCCGCTTCAAGGATAGAAGCCGCGCGGTTGAGCGCCTTTCAACTCAACGCTTCAGCATCGGGAAGATGCTCAACCGCGCAGCTTCTAAGCAGGTGCGCTCCACCCACACCAGGGGGCTTTAACATCGAGCGAAGCGGTTCATGCGCCTGGCACATAGATTCAAATCGAGAGGAAAATAACAAGCCTTGCACCTGCCGGCGCGCCCCATCCGCTGAGCCGCCGCCCCTTCACCTTGATTAAACTACTGGGATTAAACTACTGGTCGAAGCCGCAAGCGAACCCAACGGCCCGCAGCACGCAGCGCAAGTACTTGTAGCCGAGCCAGGTTCGCCAACACTGCCATGAAGCTCACAGCCAACCCGATCCCGACGCCGCTGCGCCTTCTGCTCGCGGGCACTCTGCTGGCGTGTGCTCCGCTCCAGGCTCAGCCGCCCAAGCCAAAGGCAGCAGCCAATCCAAAGGCAGCAGCCAATCCAAAGGCCGCGACACGAATGAAGATGCCGGAAATTTCCCCTTCGCTTGGCCAAGTTCCTGAGCAGGCTCCTGACAAAGTGCGGCCCAGGGTGCTTGCCCGAGTCGAGCCGTTTGCCTTGAGCTCGGTTCGCCTGCTCGATGGCCCGTTCAGGGACGCGATGCAGCGCGACCTCAAGTACTTGCTGTCGCTGGAGCCCGACCGCTTCCTGCACAACTTCCGCAAGAACGCCGGGCTGGAGCCCAAAGCGCCTATCTACGGCGGCTGGGAGTCGGGCGGCGTGGCGGGATTTTCGCTGGGCCACTACCTCTCGGCCTGCGCTATGGCCTTCGCCACCACCGGAGACGTGCGCTTCAAGCAGCGCGTGGACTATATCGTGGCCGAGCTCGCGCTGTGCCAGAGCAAGCGCGCCGACGGCTACGTGGCCGCCATTCCCGACGGCGACCGCATCTGGAAGGAAGTGGCCGCGGGCGACATCCGCTCGCAGGGCTTCGACCTCAACGGCGGCTGGGTGCCCTGGTACACGATGCACAAGCTCTTCGCGGGCCTCATCGACGCCTACCAACAGGCAGGCAGCGCCGAGGCCAAGGCCGTCGCGCTCAAGCTGGCGGACTGGGCCATCAACGAGACCTCGCAGCTGAGCCAGGCGCAGTGGCAGAAGATGCTCGACTGCGAGCAGGGCGGCATGAACGAGTCGATGGCCAACCTGTACGCCATCACAGGCGAGCCCAAGTACTTGCAGCTGAGCGAGAAGTTCAACCACCACGCCATCCTGGACCCGCTGTCGCGCGGCGACGCCAGCCAGCTGCCGGGACACCACGCCAACACCCAGATCCCAAAAGTCATCGGCAGTGCGCGGCAGTATGAGATGACAGGAGACGACAGCGACCGCCAGATCGCCGAGACTTTCTGGAAGGCCGTGGTGCACGATCACAGCTACGTCATCGGCGGCAACTCCTCGGGCGAGCACTTCGGGCCACCCGACAAGCTCAGCGACCGCCTCACCTCAAGTACTTGCGAGACCTGCAACACCTACAACATGTTGAAGCTCTCGCGCCACCTCTTCGAGTGGAGCCCAAGCGCGGCTTACATGGACTTCACCGAGCGCGCTTTGTATAACCACATCCTGGCCTCGCAGAACCCCAGGACGGGCATGATGTGCTACTACGTGCCGCTGGAGCAGGGCGGCTTCAAGACCTACTCGACGCCGACCGACTCGTTCTGGTGCTGCGTGGGCACGGGCATGGAGAACCACGTCAAATACGGCGAGAGCATCTACTTCCACGACGCCGGCAGCTTGTATGTCAACCTCTTCATCCCTTCGGAGCTGAGCTGGAAGGAGAAGGGCCTCACCGTCCGCCAGGAAAACCACTTCCCGCAGCAGAGCGCGACGCGGCTCACCTTCACGGCCCAGCAGCCGGTTGAGCTGACGCTGCGGGTGCGCTGCCCGTCGTGGATCGCGGGCGCGATGAGCCTGAGCATCAACGGGAAGGCGCAGAAAATCGCGAGCCGGCCCAGCAGCTACGTGCCGATCACGCGGGTGTGGAAGAGCGGCGACGTGGTGCAAATCGGCCTGCCCATGAAGCTGCACCAGGAAGCGATGCCTGACGATGCGCGGCGCGTGGCCATGCTGTACGGCCCGCTTGTGCTGGCCGGCGGCCTGGGCTCGCAGGAGCAGCCCAAGCCCAGGATCCCGGTGTTCGTGGACGATGGCAAGCCGCTGAGCCAGTGGCTAAAGCCGGTCGCGGGCCAGGCTCTGGCCTTCAGGAGCCAGGGGCCGGGGCGTCCGCAGGATGTGTCGTTCATCCCGTTCTACCAGATGCACGACGAGCGGTACTCGGTCTATTTCGATTTGTTCTCGCCCTCGGCGTGGCAGGCGCGCCAGGCGCAGTATCGAGCCGAGGAAGCGCAGCTCAAGGCGCTCGAAGCGCGCACGGTGGACTTCTTCCAGCCCGGCGAGATGCAGCCCGAGCGCGACCACAACCTGCAAAGCGAGAAGAGCGGCGCGGGCGAGGCCCTGGGCCGCAAGTGGCGCGATGCCTCCGACGGCGGCTGGTTCGCCTTCGATTTGCAAGTACTTGGCGACGCGCCCCAGGACTTGGTGCTCACCTACTGGGGCGGCGAAGTCGGCAACCGCGCCTTCGACGTGCTCATCGACGGCCAGAAAATCGCCGCCCAAACGCTGCTCAACAACCAGCCCGGCAAGTTCTTCGACGTGACGCACCCGCTGCCAGCCGAGATGACGCGCGGCAAGAAGAAGATCACCGTGCGCCTGCAGGCGCAGCCCGGCAGCATGGCCGGAGGGCTCTTCGGCGCGCGCCTGCTGCGCCCAATTAATTCAGAAGGAAACACACCAGGAAACACACCATGACAACCGCCACCCCGAACCCAACCGCCACCCCGAACCCAGCCGCGCTTCCCGAGCTGAGCAGCGACTACGCGCTGTCGCCCGAAGCCATCCAGGAGCTGCGGCGCGATGGCCACGTGCTGCTGCGCCATGTGTGCTCGCCGGACGAGCTGGCGGCCTACCGCGGGGCCATCAACAGCGCCGCTGAGCGGTTCAATACGGAGACGCGGCCTCTCGAAGAGCGCGACACCTACGGCAAGGCGTTCTTGCAGATCATGAACCTGTGGGCGCAGGACGAGGCCGTGAAGAGGTTCACCATGGCGCGCCGCTTCGCCAAGATCGCCGCCGAGCTGCTGGGCGTGGACGGCGTGCGGCTGTACCACGACCAGGCCCTGTTCAAGGAGCCGGGCGGCGGGCCGACGCCGTGGCACCAGGATCAGTACTACTGGCCCCTTGACACCGACAACACCATCACGATGTGGATGCCTCTGGTTGACGTGCCCCAGGAAGTCGGCTCGATGACCTTCGGCACGCGCACGCACGAGATCGGCTACCTGGGCGAGTTCGCCATCAGCGACAAGTCGGATCAGGTCTTCCAGCAGATGATCGAGGACAAGAAGATCGGGCTCAAGAACTACGGCGCGCTGCAGGCTGGCGACGCCACCTTCCACTACGGCTGGACTCTGCACGGCGCTCCCGGCAACCCGACGCCCCGCGTGCGTGAGGTGATGACCATCATCTACATCGCCGACGGCGCGCGCATCATCGACCCCGCAGGCAACACCAACCGCCAGGACGACATCGAGCGTTGGATGCCCGGCCTCGGGCCCGGCGACCTGGCCGCCAGCGAACTCAACCCGCTCGTCTACAGCAGCCGCCAGCCCAACTAAAGCCGCCAGCCCAACTAAGCCCAAGTCCGCAATCTGCGCCGCCCCAGCGGTTCGCTCGCGACGCCTCAAGTACTGGTCGCAAGTACTTGAGGCGTCGCGCGCTCTGTGCCCGCGTGGAGAATGCCGCCATGAAAACACGCGCTCTGAACGGGCCTGCCGGGGCTGCTCTGATGTTCCTCTTGGCTCTAACGTCCGCCGCGCGGCCAGGGGGTGCCCAGAATGCCACGCCGCGCGCAGATTCCGCCGCCGATTTCTCGCGGGTGCCGGGCGTGGTCATCGCGCACGCGCCGGCCAGCTCGAAGGTGTACCTGGGCTCGCCGGGCATCGCGATCCTGGCAAACGGCAGCTACGTCGCCAAGTGCGATGAGTTCGGGCACGGCATCGAGCAGACACGCGCCCTCACGCGCGTCTTCGGCTCGACCGACAAGGGCCGCACCTGGCGCGCGCTGAGCGTGGTCAGCGGCTCGTTCTGGTCCACGATCTTCGTGCATCACGGCGCGCTGTACCTGCTGGGAACCGACAGGGAATATGGCCGCGTCGTCATCCACCGCTCGGACGATGGCGGAAGTACTTGGAGCACGCCCCGCGACGGCAGCAGCGGCGTGCTGCGCTCAGACGGCAAGTTTCACTGCGCGCCGGTCCCGGTCGTCGAGCACGCCGGGCGGCTGTGGCGTGCCATGGAAGACGCCGAGGGGCCGGGCGGCTGGGGCAGCCACTTCCGCGCCTTCATGATGTCGGCTCCGCTGGGCTCCGACCTGCTCAAGGCCGGCTCGTGGACCAGCAGCAACCCGCTGCAGCGCGACGCCAGGTGGAACGGCGGCGACTTCGGCGGCTGGCTCGAAGGCAACGCCGTCGTGACGCCCCAGGGCAAGCTCGTCGACATCCTGCGCGTGGACACCGTCTCGCCCGATGAAAAAGCCGCCGTGGTTCAGCTCAGCGCCGATGGCAGGACGGCATCTTTCGACCCCGGCAACGGCCTGATTCCCTTTCCCGGCGGCGCCAAGAAGTTCACCATCCGCTTCGACCCCAGGAGCCGCAAGTACTGGTCGCTGGCGACCATTGTCCCGCAGCGGCACCGCGCTCAAGCGCCGGGCGGCATCCGCAACACGCTGGCCCTGACCTGCTCATCGGACTTGAAAACCTGGGCCGTGCGCTCGATTGTGCTGTATCATCCTGACACGGCGCGCCACGGCTTCCAGTATGTGGACTGGCTCTTCGAGGGCGACGACATCATCGCCGCCTGCCGCACCGCCTACGACGACGCAGAGGGCGGCGCGCACAACAACCACGACGCCAACTTCCTGACGTTCCACCGCCTCAAAAACTTCCGCGCCCTGACAATGGCCGACTCGGTCGCGATGCCCGAGCCCGCCGCCTCGCGCGTGGAAACGCCCGCCTTCATCCTGACAGGGCGCGCCTTCGAGCTGGCGCGCCTGGAGGCGGGCGCGCGCTCGTTCTCGAACCGCGATTACGTGTGGGCCGAGGTGCCAGCCGCCTTTGCGGGCGGGCGCTTCACGCGGCTGAGCGGAGGCGAAGGGGCGCAGATTGTGCTCAAGGCCAAGCGCGACGCCACGCTTTTCATCGCCACCGCCCTCGCGCTGCCCGGCGTCAAGCTGGACGGCTGGAAGCAGACGGGCGCGGCCCTGAGCTACAATGACGCGGGCAATACCTCGCTCGCCGTGCTCAGCCGCGAGCTGAAGGCAGGCCAGGAAGTGGCCGTGCCCCAGGGCAACTGGACGGGCACCCTGGTGCTGCTGCCCACAAACGAAAAGTGAGGCCCGCAAGTACTTGCAGCTCCTTGCGGGCCGCCCAACGCCCGGCTGCACTCGGCTTACTCAGCCCCGGCTGGCGGTAAAGCGCCGCGAAAACACACGCTTCACGGCAGCTGCGCTTCGCCTGATGCCTCAACTCTTTGCGCCTGCAAGTACTTGTATGCTCAACCGATTCATGCCCAACCCTTTCCTCGATCGCGAGCCGCGAGCCTCGCTGCGCGACCCCGCCGCCTTCTTGCACGAGGGGATTTTCCACTGCTTCCACACGGCGGTCGAGGGGAGCGGCGAGGACTTCAGGCTCTTCGTCGAGGTGTCCACGAGCCGCGACCTGGCCGCCTGGTCGCCTCCGCGACGGCTGACGCAGCCGGGGCTCAACTTCTCCTCGCCGGGCAACGTGCTGCGCGTTGGAGGCCGCTGGGTTCTGTGCCTGCAGTCGTATCCGACGAGCCGGGGCAAGCCCTACGGCAGCGACGCCTCGCGGCTGTGGCTGATGGAAAGCGCCGACCTGGAGCATTGGAGCGAGCCGCATCTGCTGCAGCCGGCGGGCTGCCAGGCCGCCTGGTGCCCGTCGCGCCGCCAGATCGACCCCTATCTCGTCGAGCACGCGGGCCAGTTCTGGTGCTTCTACAAGAGCGACGGCAAGCTCGGCCTGCTCGTGTCGCCTGACCTCATCTCGTGGCGCGAGGCCAGCCCGCAGCGCCCCGTGCTGAGCGCCGCGCAGACGCCCGACGGCGCCAGCGTCGAGAACCCGTGCGTGGTGCGTCAGGGCGACGAGTTCGTGCTCTTCTTCGCGCCGTGTCGGGCCGGGCGCGGCATCGGGACGGCACGCTCGCGCGATTTGCTGAGCTGGAGCGAGGTGCGCTACCTCGATTTTCCGGCCTTGCCCTGGGCTGCGGGCGGCCCGACGGCGGCGATGGTGCTCGACACCCGGCGCGAGCTGAGCCGCTGGACCATGTTCTTCCACGGCGACCGCGCAGGCCCGCACGGAGCCGCCCTTGGCCTGGCCTGGAGCCACGATCTGGAAACCTGGCACTGCTCCTGACACCGCGCGCCGCGAAAACAGCCTGCCCTTCGCCGCCGCCGACCGCGCAGCTAACAGTTAAAATGGCTGCAAGTACTTGAGCCGTATTCTTGAAGCCGAAAAGTTCCCCATGAAGCAACACCTCGCGATCATCGCGCCTGTTTCGACCCTGGTGCTCGCGCTTTGCGCCGCCAGTGCGCGCGCCGATGTGCGGCCTTCGGCTCTCTTCAGCGACAACATGGTGCTGCAGCGCCAGGCTCCCATTCCGGTGTGGGGCACGGCGGACGCGGGCGAGAACGTCGCGGTTGCGCTGGGCGAGGCCAAAGCCCAGACCGTGGCCGGGGCCGACGGCAAGTGGATGCTGCGCCTGCCCGCGCAGCCCGCCGCCAGCGCGCTGGAGATGACCATCCGCGGCAAGAACACGCTGCGCATCGCGAACGTGGCGGTCGGCGAGGTGTGGCTGGCCTCGGGGCAGTCGAACATGGAGTTCCGCCTGCCGCGCGCGCTCAACGCGCAGGCCGAAATCGCAGCCGCCAACTTTCCGCTCATCCGCCAGTTCCGCGTCGGGCGCAGCATCGCCGCCACGCCCCAAGGCGAGCTGAAGGGCCAGTGGGAAGCCGCCTCGCCCCAGACCGCGAGCGACTTCACGGCTGTGGGCTACTTCTTCGCGCGCGAGCTGCAGCGCAGGCTGGGCGTGCCAATCGGCATCATCCACGCCTCCTACGGCGGCACGGTCGCCCAGGCGTGGGCCAGCGACGAGGCGCTCAAGTCGAACCCGGCTCTGGCCGTCGTGTTCCAGAACTGGCAGCAGGCCCTGGCCGCCTACTCGCAGGAGAAAACCAAATACGATAGTCAAATGGCGCGCTGGCAGCAGCGCGCCGCTGAAGTCAGAGCCGCCGGCAAGCCCGTACCCGAGGCGCCTTTTGCCCCCGCCGGGCCGGGCGGCAAGGCCACGCCCTCGGGCCTTTACAACGGCATGATCGCGCCCCTGGTGCCTTACGCAATCAAGGGCGTCCTCTGGTATCAAGGCGAGTCGAACTCGCGCGAGCCCGAGCTGTATCGCACGCTGTTCCCCGCGCTGATCCGGGGCTGGCGCAGCGACTGGAAGGCCGAGCTGCCCTTCCTCTTCCTGCAGCTGGCCAACTTCCACAAGCAGCAAACCGAGCCGTCCGAGGGCGGCTGGGCCTTGATTCGCGAGGCGCAGGCCGCCGCCCTTTCGCTGCCGCAGACTGGCATGGCGGTGGCCATCGACGTGGGCGAGGCGCGCGACATCCACTACGCCAACAAGCAGGCCGTCGGGCTGAGGCTGGCCTTGATCGCGCTGGCCCAGCAATACGGCCAGGCCATCGAGTATTCCGGCCCGCAATACGTCGGGATGAAGGCCGCCAACGGCACGCTGCGGCTGGACTTTGCGCACGCCGAGGGCCTGAAGGCTCAGGGCAACGGGGCGCTCAAGGGCTTCGCCATCGCGGGCCAGGATGGGCGCTTCGTGTGGGCCCAGGCCAGGATCGAAGGCCAGTCCGTGCTGCTGTCAAGCCCTCAAGTACTTGCGCCGCTCGCGGCCCGCTACGACTGGGCCGACAACCCTATCGGCAACCTGGCCAACGCCGCCAACCTGCCCGCCGCCCCCTTTCGCACCGACATGGAAGCCCCCGACACCAAACAAACCGCTGCCCCCACCACGCCAGCCGTGACGACGCCAGTTGCGGCGGGTGATGGTGCTGAAGCGCCCGCGACTCAGGTCGTCGGGGCTCAGCCGACGCGCAGCGTGCTTTTCAAGACGACCACGGATGCTGCGGGCAACAAGGTCGAGCTGCTGCTGCACATCTTCGAGCCCAGGGGCCACAAGGCGAGCGATAAGTCGCCCGCGATGGTGTTCTTCTTCGGCGGCGGCTGGAACGACGGTGTGCCGCGCTCCTTCTTCCCGCACTGCGCCTACTTCGCCGGGCGCGGCCTGGTGGCGATGGCGCCCGAGTACCGCGTCAGGAACCGCCAGCGCACCACGCCCTTCGAGAGCGTGGCCGATGGCAAGTCGGCCATCCGCTGGATACGCGCCAACGCTGCGGCTCTGGGCGTGGACCCGGCTCGCATCGCGGCTGGGGGCAGCTCGGCGGGTGGCCACGTCGCGGCTTGCACCGCCCTCATTCCGGGCCTGGAGCAGCCGGGCGAAGACGCCGCGGTGTCCTCGGCTCCCAACGCTCTGGTGCTTTTTAATCCCGTGATCGACACCTCGGCTGCGGGCTACGGGCACGCGCGGCTGGGCGCGCGCTGGCAGGAAATTTCGCCGCTGCAGCACGTGCGTCCGGGCCTGCCGCCAACGATTCTCTTCCACGGCACCGCCGACAAGGTCGTGCCGTACGCCAACGCCGTGGCCTTCGAGGAGGCTATGAAGCGGGCGGGCAACCGCTGCGAGCTGGTCACCATTCCAGGCGAAGGGCACGGCTTCGCTTATCAAATCGAGAAAGCATCGGCCAACCTCGCCCTGCGCCGGAGCGATGTTTTCCTGGCCTCGCTCGGCTACTTGCAGGGCGAGCCCACGCTGCCTGCGCCCACGAAGTAAACGAAATGAAGGCGCCGCAAGTACTTGCACGCGGCCCAGGCCTTCGGTTGAGCATCCATGATGAACCCTTCAGCTCGCTGCTTTCTTCTCGCCGCCACTCTGTTTTCGCTGGCGCGCACCGCTTCGGCTCAGCCCGTGGCTCAAGAGGTGGCTCAGGCTTCGGTTAAGGTTTCGGCTCAGGTGGTGGGGCGCACGCCGGCGCGCATCGGCTTTGTGCTGGGCGACGATTTGCCCGGCAGCAACGTGTCGAGCTGGCTGCGCTACTCCGAGATGAACGCGGCCCGCTTCTGGTGGCCTTACGGCGTGTGGCCCGCGCCGCCCGCGCCGTGGGCGGGCGCTGGGGGGCTTGAGCGGTTCGGCTCGGAGCGCGCGGCTCTGCGCCGCGACGGGGCCGCGCAGATCGACTGGAAGAGCTACCGAGCGAAGGTGGCCAGCACCTTTGGAGGCGCGCCTGCGGGCACTCTGGGCGACGCCTTCGTGCTGTCCGAGCTGCACAAGATGGGAGCGGCTCCGCTGTTGGTGCTCTCGCACGCGCGCTCCGCGATGCCCTTCGTCACGGCTGGAGGCGCGCCCGACTGGTTCGGGCGCTGGACGTTCTGGCGCGGCGTCTACTGCAACGCTTTGTATCTGGCGCGCAGCTACGGCATCGAGCGGTTCCAGCTCTTCAACGAGCCCGACCACAGCCAGAGCAAGGGCTTCGAGCAGGCCGATTTTCTCGCTCGCCTTCAGCTGGGCTCGGACGCGATTCAGGCCGCCATCGCCGACGCCAACCGGCTCGACGGCACGCGCCTCACGCCGCGCGTCTCGGCTCCCGTGACGGCGGGCATGATGGTTTACGGCGCGCGCCAGGGCCGCCCCGACACCCGCGACGCCGCCACAGGCTGGGGCGAGCTGGTGACGCGCGCCATGCACAGCAGCTTCGAGGGGCGCAGCGCGGGCAATCGCGGGCTGTTCCAGGCGTATGCCTTCCAGAATTATGGCCGCAACCCGCTCGCCATCTCGTCGCGGCTGCCCGGTTTGATCGCGCGCATCGCCGGGGACAACGGAGGGCAGCCGCTGCCGGTCATCGCCTCGGAGATGAACGTCAGCACGGCCTTCGACTTCTCCAAGACCCCGGCCACCCTCGACACGCCCGCCTACTACGCGGCCCTGGGAGCCATCGCAGCCGCCTACACCAACTCCGGGCTGGACGAGGCTTACGTCTTTCGCCTGAGCCAGGCCAACAATCCGGGGCTGGCGACCAAGAAGAACGGCGTCTACTTCATCGACAACAACGACGCGCAAAGGAACATCGTGAGCAGCACCAAGAGCGCCGAGGCCGCGCGCCTGTGGATGCGCGGCTTCAACGGCGGGCGCGCTCGCTTCGCCGCTCCAGCCGCGCCCGATGGCGTCCAGGCCACCGCTGCGCGCGAGCAGGCCGAGGGCGCTTACACGCTCTTGATTTCCAATCTGGGAGCCGCGCGCACCCTTGAGCTCGACCTCTCGGCGTGGCAGCTGCCTGCGGGCGCGCTCGCTACAGTCGAGGAAGTCAACGAGTCGCACCACGGCGATGTGAGCCGGGTCTTCGGGCTGCCCGCAGGCGGCAAGGTGCCGCTGCCGATGAGCCCGGACTCGGTTGCGCTCCTCACGGTGCGGCCTGGCTTGGCGAGCGCGCCGCGCGTGCGGCAAGTACTTGCCGATGCCGCCGGGCCGGGCCTGCTGCGCGCCGCGAAGCCGCTGCCGAGCAGCCCGAGCAGCCCGAGCAGCGAGCGCGTGTTGCTGGCGCTGCGGATGAAGGCGCTGCGGCTGCCCTTGCGTGTGCGCGTGTATGGCGGCGCGGGCGATGTTGCGCAGGCCGAGCTGCTGGGCCAGATCACGCCCGCAGCCGAGCCGTCCGAGCTGGTCGTGGACGCCACGCGCTACGTTCGGGCAGCCGAGGGCAAGCCTCTCACTTTTCAGCTCGTGCCCGAGAACGCTGCTGCGTCTTCGTATCAGCTGAGCCGAGCTGAGCTGCGCGTGTTCGAGCCGAAGGGCCTTCAGGCCGCGCCGCACAGCTTGCCCGCCGCGAAGTAGCAAGTACTTGCAGGCGCTGCGGGGCCTGACTGCGGAGGGCGTGCGGCGCGGCGTGGAGCAGCGCGAGCCTGCGTGATAACCTGTGGTGCAACCCCATGAAACGACCCCTCGTGGAAGACATCCAGAACTTCGCCCAGAACATCGTGGACACCGTGCGCGAGCCTCTGCTGATGCTCGACACCACCCTGCGCGTGCGCAGCGCCAACCGCGCCTTCTACCAGACCTTCCAGGTCTCGGCTGAGGAAACCGAAGGCCAGCTCATCTACGAGTTGGGCAACGGGCAGTGGGACATCCCGGCCCTGCGCACGCTGCTCGAAGACATCATCCCGCAGAAGTCGGTCTTCAACGATTTCGAGCTGGAGCACGACTTTCCGGCCATCGGGCGGCGCGTCATGCTGCTCAACGCGCGCAAGCTGCGCTCCGGCGATCACACCGAGTTCCTCGTCCTGGCCATTGAGGACGTGACCGAGCGCCGCCGCGCCGAGCGCCTGCTGGCCGACATCGAAACCTACGCGCAGAACATCGTGGACACCGTGCGCGAGCCTCTGCTGATGCTCGACACCACCCTGCGCGTGCGCAGCGCCAACCGCGCCTTCTACCAGACCTTCCACGTCGCGCCCGAGGAAACCGAAGGCCAGCTCATCTACGAGTTGGGCAACGGGCAGTGGGACATCCCGGCCCTGCGCACGCTGCTCGAAGACATCATCCCGCAGAAGTCGGTCTTTAACGGCTTCGAGCTGGAGCACGACTTTCCGGCCATCGGGCGGCGCGTCATGCTGCTCAACGCGCGCGAGCTAAGGGCCGGCAACCACACCGAGATGCTGGTGCTGGCTCTGGAGGACGTGACCGAGCGCCGCCGCGCCGAGCGCCTGCTGGCCGACATCGAAACCTACGCGCAGAACATCGTGGACACCGTGCGCGAGCCTCTGCTGATGCTCGACACCACCCTGCGCGTGCGCAGCGCCAACCGCGCCTTCTACCAGACCTTCCACGTCGCGCCCGAGGAAACCGAAGGCCAGCTCATCTACGAGTTGGGCAACGGGCAGTGGGACATCCCGGCCCTGCGCACGCTGCTCGAAGACATCATCCCGCAGAAGTCGGTCTTTAACGGCTTCGAGCTGGAGCACGACTTTCCGGCCATCGGGCGGCGCGTCATGCTGCTCAACGCGCGCGAGCTAAGGGCCGGCAACCACACCGAGATGCTGGTGCTGGCTCTGGAGGACGTGACCGAGCGGCGGCGCGTGCACGACCTGGAGACCCGCTTCACCTCCGAGCTGCAGGAAAGCTACCGGCGCTTGCAGGAGCTGGAAAAGCTGCGCGACGACCTGACGCACATGATCATCCACGACCTGCGCACGCCCCTGACCTCGGTGATTGCGGGCATGCAGACGCTGGACATCGTGGGCGATTTGAACCCCGATCAGCACGAGATGATGGGCATCGCCGTCGCGGGCGGCCAGACGCTGCTGGGCATGATCAACGACCTGCTCGATGTCGAGAAGCTCGAATCCGGCACCCTTCAGCTCGACTACGCCGCGCTGTCGGCGGGCGACCTGGTGGCCTCGGCTGTGGCCCAGGTCGCTGCGCTGGCTCAGGGCCAGGGGCTTCAGCTGGTGCAGCACGTGGAGCCCGCCCTGCCACCGCTGCGAGGTGACGAGGGCAAGCTGCGCCGCACGCTGGTCAACCTGCTGGGCAACGCGCTCAAGTTCACGCCCCGAGGCGGCACCGTGACGGTCGGGGCGCGCGCGGGCCAGGAGCCGCAGTCGGTGCTGTTCTGGGTGAGCGATACGGGCGAGGGCATCCCGGCTGAGTCATTCGAGTGCATCTTCGAGAAGTTCGGCCAGGTGCAGTCGCGCCAGGGCGGGCGCCTGATGAGCACGGGCCTGGGCCTGACCTTTTGCAAGCTGGCTGTCGAAGCGCACGGCGGGCACATCACCGTCGAGAGCGCGCCCGGCCAGGGCAGCACCTTCCGCTTCACCATCTCGCACTCGCCAGATTGAGCGCGTTGGAGCAGCGGGCAAAGCCTACCCAACTCCTTGAGCCGCCAGTCCGTCGAGGCTCGCAACCGAGCCGAAACGCGGCTGGTGGCGCGGCGGGTGAGGCCGTGAGCGCCGGCAACTCACATCGAGTGCATGGGAAGCGGCACGTCAGGTTCTACTTTTTGGCTCCACTGGTGCCCAGCCCTCACTCGTCCAGCTCTTCGATCGCGGCGGGCCTCACCTGGGCGGCTCTGATGCGGCTCATGTCGAACTTAGCCGAGCGGTCGAAGGTGAAGATGCCGTTGACTTCCTGGTACACATCTGTCAGCTGGGTGTAGCAGTAGCCGAACATATGCGGGTCGTCCAGCAAGACTCCGCACAGGCCCTCGAAGCGAGTGTAGAACTGCTCCAGAGTCGTCACGGCCTGGCCGTAGCCCCACGATTCGCTGCTGTTGCCCATGTTCATCACCGATCCGTCCTTGAGCTCGATGGGCTGCCACTTGATGCCGCCGAACTCGCTCACGAAGAACGGCTGGCCCGCATACGAGGTGTTCATCTTGCGCGTGACGCCGTAGTAGTGCGTGTTTTCATACGGCTTGCCTCCGGCGAGCCCGGCCTGGTTCTTCTTGAATTTGGCCGGGTCCTGCTCGTAGTCGTGGCAGTCGTAGATGTCGGTCTCGGGCACGCGGTGCGAGTAGCCGGAGGTGTCCAGCACAGGCCGAGTCTTGTCGGCCAGCTTGGTGCACTGCCACAGCGCGCGCGTGGCCTCGTCCAGCGAGTTGATGTTGTCGTTGAGCGTCTCCCACGTCTCGTTGAGCGGGCACCAGCCCACGATGCTTGGCTTCGAGTAGTCGCGCTCAAGTACTTCGGCCCACTGCGCGGCCCAGGTGATGCCGTAATACTGGCTGCTTTCCTCGGGCCCGTCGATGTGGCGCGCGCCCCAGTCGGCGAACTCGCCCCAGCACAGGTAGCCCAGCCGATCCGCGTGGTAGAAAAACCGCTCCTCGAACACCTTCTGGTGCAGCCGCGCGCCGTTGAACCCGGCCTCAATCGAAAGCTCGATGTCGCGCTTCAAGTCCTCGTCGCTGGGCGCGGTCAGGATGCCTTCCTCGTAAAATCCCTGATCCAGAACCAAACGCTGGAAGACAGGCTGGCCGTTGATCTTGATCGCCATGCCGTCGATGGAAACCGAGCGCAGCCCGGCGTAGCTGAGGGCGCAGTCGAGCACCTGTCCCGAGGCGTCGAGCAGCTCAAGCTGAAGGCCATACAAGAAGCCGGCGCCCGGAGCCCACAGGTGCACGCGCTCGGGCGGGATGTTGAAGGTGACGCGCGGTGCCATCGAGACATCGGCCCGCGCCTCAAGTACTTGCACCTCGCCCGCCGTGTCCGAAAGCGTCACGCGCAGCCTGTAGCCCCGGCGCGTGTTCGAGAGCGGCACTTCGACCGCGATGGAGCTGCTCGACACATCAGGCGTGATGCGCGGGCGCTTCATGTGCACCTCGGGCACCGCTTCGAGCCACACCGTCTGCCAGATGCCCGTCGTGCGGTAGTAGAGGCAGCCGTGGTTCTCAAACTTTTGCGACTGCTTGCCGCGCGGCTTGGGGTCGCCGATGAGGTCGCGGGCGCGCACCGAGATCACGATTTCCTCGCCCGCCTTCGCTTTAATCGGAACCGAAAACGGTGAGAAGCCGCCGCGATGACGGCCCGCCTCGGCTCCGTTGATGTAGACGGTGGCGTCGTAGTCCACCGCCCCGAAGTGCAGCACGACCTGCTTGCCCGCCCAGCCCGTGGGCATGGTGACGGCCTTGCGATACCACACCGCGTTCATCTGGTCCACATAATGCACGCCCGAAAGCGGCGACTCGGGCGCAAAGGGCACGATGATGTGGCCGCTCAGCTCGGCCTGGTGCAGCTTGCGGCTGAGCCCGGTGTCGCCGGCGTCGATCTCGAACTGCCACGGGCCGTTGAGGTTGAGCCACTCGGAAGCGGCGCGCTCGAACTGAGGGCGCGGGTGCTCGGGACGCGGCACCTCGCCCTTGAAGGGATCCTGGAAATCGGCGGTGGCAACGGCAACGGGAACCGGTGTTGAGTTCAGCATAAAAAATCCTCTTTGAACGAGCTTGAGTGAGATGAAGGCTTGAATTGTGAAGCGGCGCGAGGACTTGTGCGGAGCGGAAGCGGCGGCTTGAAGAGCCTTTAGCTCAGCTCGACGACGGCAATCGACTTGGCCGGAAGCAGCAGCGAAAGCGCGCCGTCTGAGCCCAGCGTGGCTTCCAGAGGTTGGGGCGCCAGGGTCTCGGGCGCCTCGAAGGTGTTGTGAGCGTTGAGCTCGGCGTGACTGAGGACGCGCGCCGTGGCCTGCGAGACCTGAGCGCCGCGCACGTCCACAAGTACTTGCAGCGGCTCGTTGGGGTGCGTGTTGGCCAGCGAGAGCGTGATGAGGCCGTCCTTGCGCGTGGCCGAGGCGCTGCCGCGCGGGATTTCGTGCTTGGCGTCCTCGCCTGAGATGAGGTCGAAGTCGGCGTGCAGCGGCAGGAACTCGCCGTCCTGGTGCGCCTTGAGCATCTCGAAGGCGTGGTAGGTCGGCGTCAGCAGCATCTTCTCGCCGTCCGTGAGGATCATGGCCTGCAGCACGTTGATGGTCTGGGCAATGTTGGCCATGTGCACGCGCTCGCGGTGCCTGGCGAAGACGTGCAGGTTCAGCACGGCGACCAAGGCGTCGCGCAGCGTGTTCTGCTGATACAGAAAGCCCGCGTTGGTGCCGGGCTCGACATCGAACCAGGTGCCCCACTCGTCCACGATGAGCTGCACTCGCTTGAGCGGGTCGTGCTGATCCATGATGGCCGAGTGGCGCGTCAGCAGCTCGTCCATCTTGAGCGTGGCGTGCATCGTCGCGAACCACTCGGGCTCGCTGAACTCAAGGGCCGAGCCCTTGTTGCCCCAGGTGTGCGGCACCGTGTAGTAGTGCAGGCTCAGGCCGTCCATGAAGCCGCCCGCGCGCCGCATCAAGACCTCGGTCCACTCGTAATCCGCCGAGTTGGGCCCGCACGCGATCTTGTAGACCTTGTTGCCGCCGAAGTTGCGCACGTAGGTCGCGTAGCGGCGATACAAATCGGCGTAATATTCGGGCCTCATGTTGCCGCCGCAGCCCCAGTTCTCGTTGCCCACGCCCCAGTATTCGACCTTCCACGGCTGCTGCGCTCCGTTGGAGATGCGCGCCGAGCTCATCGGCGAGCCGCCGGGGTGCGTGGTGTACTCGACCCACTGCGCCAGCTCCTGCACCGTGCCGCTCCCGACGTTGCCGCAGATGTAGGGCTCGCAGCCCAGCTGAGAGCACAGGTCCAAAAACTCGTGGGTGCCGAAGTGGTTGTTCTCGGTGACGCCGCCCCAGTGCGTGTTGACAATCGAAGGCCGCCCCTCGCGCGGCCCGATGCCGTCGCGCCAGTGGTACTCGTCCGCGAAGCAGCCGCCTGGCCAGCGCAGGTTGGGGATGTTGAGCTTCTTGAGGGCCGCCACGGTGTCGTTGCGGATGCCGCGCGTGTTGGGAATCGGCGAGCCCTCGCCGACCCAGTAGCCCTCGTAGATGCAGCGCCCCAGGTGCTCGGAGAAGTGGCCGTAGATGTGGCGCGAAACGGTTCCGGACGCGCGGTCGGCGTCGATGACGATGCGTTGCATGATGAGAAAAACGAGAAAAACCAGGACAATTCAAGACTCTGCAAGTACTTGCAGCCGCTTTAACGGCTGCTACGGCTGGCTGCAGTCGGCCACGGAGCGCCGTTCGATCAGGGGCGCTTCCAGGCGGCGCGAGACCTCTGCGGGCCGCGCGCCTTCGATGATGGCGAGGACCGCCTGTACCGCGGCACGGCCCGCAGCCTCGAAGTCCAGGCGCAGCGTGCTCAGGCCGCGCGCCGCAGCTTCGGGCAGGTCGTCCATCCCAACAATCGACAGCTCGCGCGGCACATCGAGCCCGCGCGCGCGAGCCGCCTCGTCCAGCAAGAGCGCGCGGTAATCGTTGTGGCACACCACAGCCGAGGGCTTGAGCGCGAGCAGCTTTTTAGCCGAGGCGATGTGGCGCGCGGTCTCGCCCTGCGAGCTCTCGACCCAGCCTGAGCAGGCTTGCAGCCCGGCCTCGCCCATGGCCTGAGCCCACGCCTCGCGCCGCTCGCGGGCGTCCGAGTGCCAGTCGGGGCCGCCGAAAAACGCGATGCGCCGGTGCCCGCGCCCGTGCAAGTACCTGACAGCGCGCTGCATCGCCCCGAAGTTGTCGGGCGCGATGGTCGCCACACCCGAGGGCACGTCCGAGGAGAAGCACGACACCACGGGAAAGCCGTGGCGCACCAGGATTTCGAGCAGGGCGCGGCGCTCGCGCGGCGAGATGAAGATCACGCCGTCGCTGCGCCGGTCCAGAAACGCGGCCTCCTCGCGCCCCAGGCCGCTGCCGCCCGCAGCGCCCGGCTGAGCGTGCAGCAGCAGGTCGAAGCCGCGCCTCATCGCCTCGTCGCGCAGCCCCTCGAAGGTGTGCGAGCCCACGAAGCTCTTCACCGAGTCCACGCCATCGAAGACAACCCCGACCACCCGCGTGGCCAGGTGCGTGTTCTGCAGCGCGGGCCGCACCGCGATGTAGCTCAGCTCGCGCGCCACCTCCAGCACGCGCCGCGAGGTCACTTCCGACGCGCCCGTGCCCTGCCCGCGCAGCACGCGCGACACCGTCATCGCCGAAACCCCGGCCCGCGCCGCGATGTCGCGGATCGTCGTCCTCGACCCCTTCGATGATCTGTTCGCCATGAAGCAAAGTGCAGCGCGTTACTGTAACAGCCCGGAGATTGGCGAGTATTCTAACAGGCGCGGCGGCCAGGTCAAGCGGGCGCGCCAGGTCTTTTGCCGCGCCCTGTCAAGTACTTGCAGCCTGACGATGCCCCAGGCTGAGTGCCGAGCTGAAGGCCAGGAGCGACGGCTTAGCTCACTTCAGTTGGCTCTGATCACGCGTCGGGCGAGCTCGACTCCGGCGCCAAGAGGAGGATGTGCTTGGGCTCGGGCCTGTGATGCGCCAGGCGCACGACCATCAACAGCGCGGCCTGGTGCGCGCCCTGGCTCGACTGCATCGAGTCGGCACGGACTTGAGCCAGGCGCGCGGCAAAATCTTCGTCGGCCAGGCGGATCATCAGGCGCGCGGCCTGGCGTGTCTCGCGGCGATAGCTCTGGCCCAGGCACAGCTTGAGCGCGACCTTCTGTAACCGCTTGGCTTGAGCTGGGCTCAGCTGCACATCCTTGAGGCGGTGCAGCAGCGATTCGCGGAAGTAGCCCCAGCCTCTGCCGAGCTTGTGGCCGGGCACCTCCGCTTCGAGAAAGGCGATGGCCTCTTCGATGGCCTGCGGTTGCCCGAGCCTCAACTCGTCCAGGCCCAGCGAGCCAGAAAGCGCCTGGCTGCATCGGACAAGCTCCCGCCTCGCCGCTTCGAGCGCCTGCCCGGCTTTGATCCTGCTGCCTTGCTGCCGATTCTTGTCAGGGCCGCCTTTTCGGAAGCCGCGCGGCTGAGGCTGAGGCGCGCGAGCCTCGCGCACCGCCTGCATGACTGCCTCACGCGAGCGCGCCACGTCCTCCATCATCCGGCGGCAGTCGCGGCTCATAAACGGATTTTACCCGGCAAAAGGCCTGAGCCAGCAAGTACGCGGGCTCAGGCCACGCCGCCGTTGGCCAGTAGATTCTGCGCCGTGAGCCAGCGCGCCTGATCCGAGCACAGGAAGGCCACCACGTCCGCGATGTCGGCGGGCTCGCCCAGGCGTCCCAGGGCTGTCTGCTGCTTCATCGCTTCGAGGGCCTCGGGGGGCGTGACCTGAAGCAGCAGGTCGGTCTGCGTCATGCCCGGCGAGACGGTGTTGACGGTGATGTGGCGCGAGCCCAGCTCAGCCGCCCAGCAGCGCGTGAAGGCTTCGACCGCCGCTTTGGAGGCCGCGTACACGCCGCCTCCAGCCGCATTGACGCGCGTGATGCCGCTCGAAATGTTCACGATGCGCCCACCGTCGCGCATCATCGAAGCCGCCGCCTGCGTTCCAAACAGCAGCCCGCGCACGTTCAGGCTGAACATCGAGTCGAACGCAGCCGGCGTGACCTCGGCCATCGGCGCGAACTCGGCTGCCCCGGCGTTGTTGATGAGCCAGTCGAGGTGGCTGCAATTGCTTGACAGGGCCTTGAAGAATTTCTCGCGCGAGCCGTCCTCGCTCCAGTCGCCCTGCAGCGCGAGAGCGTCGCCCTTTGCCTCTTGGATCAGGCGCACCGTCTCCTGGGCGGCCTGCTGGTTCAAGTTGTAGTTGACGATGAGGTGCGCGCCGCTGCGAGCTAAGCTCAAGGCGATGGCGCGGCCTATGCCGCGGCTGGCTCCCGTGACGAGGGCGATTTTCTGGTGGCTCATGGTGCTCCCTGAGTGATTCCTGGCAAGTACTTGAACGGCGGGTCAGGAGGTAATGATACACTTGGCGCGACGCCGGATGCTAAGAGCATCGAGCACCATTTGATTCGGCGCCGCTGCGCACCTCACTTCCAGATTCGCCCCTCCTCGCCCTGAGCCGCTGCTCCCACGCCGCAAGCCCGTAAGTACTTGCGGCGTGGTCACGGGCGCTTGGAGAACCGAACTCGAAGCCGAGCGTGCGCGCACGGCCAGCGCAACTCCACTGGCCCGAGGCGCTTCTTCTGCTCGACTCCGACTTCCGTTTTGCGGCCTCGCGCGAAAATTACTGCGCGAAGCAGCTGAGCTCGACAGTGAAGGCCCTTGCCCCGGCGTTAGAAACGGATTGCAAGGATGGAATAGTGGATTCCTCATCCCAAAGCGCGCTGTTCAAGCAGAAAATCGCGCTGCTGATTGACTTCGACAACATGATCCTGGGCATCGAAGACCCAGGCTTCGACATCGAGATTGTGGTCAACGCCCTGCGCGAGCGCGGCGTGATGGTTCTGGGCCGCGCTTACGGCGACTGGTATCGCCACTCGCGCCACCGCCGCCGTCTGATGGAGCAGGGCATCGACCTCATCGAAACGCCCGTTTTTGGCCCCATCATCAAGAACTCGGCGGATATGCACATGGCGCTCGACGCCTTTGAAATCGCCCACACCCAGAGCCACATCGACACCTTCTGCATCGTCTCGGGCGACTCAGACTTCCTGCCGCTTATCAAAAGGCTGCAGACACGAGACAAGAACGTCATCGTCATCGCGGGCACCAAATTCACTTCGGAATTGGTGCGGCGCAACTGCAACGAGTACATTTCCTATGAGAATTTGCTCGCCGAAATGATGGGCGCGCACGAGGATGTCTCGGTTATCGAAGGCGCCTACCAGCTGCTGGAGCGCGCGATGGAGACGATGCACGAGCGCGGCGTCGAGGTGCGTTCGAGCACGCTCAAGCAGATGATGGTGCAGCTGAACCCGATGTTTTCCGAGCGCACCTTCGGCTGCTCTCAGTTCCGCCAGTTCCTGGAGCGCGCCGCGCGAGCCAACGTGGTGCGCACCGAGCGCGACCCTCGCTCGGGCGAGCAGCTCGTCTCGCTCACCGAAGAAGCCGAGGCCCGCGCCAACAATCGTCCCGAAACCCGAAGCGATTCGCGCTCCGATTCGCGAAGCGACACCCGAAGCGACACGCGGGCCTTCCGTTCGGATGCGCGAGCTGAGCCGCGCTCGGAAGCGCGCGATTCGCGGATGGAGCCGCGCGACCGTTTCGATCGCTTCGACCGCTTTGAGCCGCGCGACAGCCGTCTCGAAAACCGCAGCGAGCGCGGCGACAGGCGCGAGCCCAGCCGAGCCGAAGCCCGTTCGGAAGCGCCTCGTTCGGAAGCGCCTCGTTCGGAAGCGCCTCGTTCGGAAGCGCCGCGCGTGGAAAATCGCGCTGAGTTGCGAGCTGAACCGCGCGCTGAGCCGGCTTCGGCTCCCGAAGAGGCTGCTGTGGAAGAAGTTGTGGCGAGCCCAGCCGAAGCCGTGGCGGTCGAGGCGCGCGAAGGGCAGGGCCGCCGCCGTCGCGGAGGCCGTGGCCGCAGCAAGGCCGAGGCGCGCGAGGACGAGGGCGCCGCAACTTCCGAAACCGAAGCCGCAAGCCCCGAAGCCGCAAGCCCCGAAGCCGCAAGCCCCGAAGCCGCAAGCCCCGAAGCCGCAAGCCCCGAAGCCGCAAGTTCGCAAGCGGCTGAAGCTGCGCCCGAAGCGGCTCAGGCCACGCAAGTACTTGAGGACGCGCCTGCGCCTGAAGACGCGAGCGACGACGCTGCCGACGAGCCGAGCCGAGCCGAGGGCGCGCCGTTTGTCGATCACAATTCGCAGCTTGGCCGCGTGCCTCTGCGCCGGGGCCGCCTGCGCTTCTCGGCGCGCCTGGGCCGCACGGTCTCGGCAGATGAAGCAGGCGCGCCAGCCGAGCCGCCAGCCGCCGCTGCCTCCGAAGCCACCTCACAAGCCACGCCAGCCGAGGCCAGCTCAGCCGAGGAGCCGCAGCTGTTCGAGCTGCCTTCGGTTGAGCCGAGCGCGGTTGAGCCGGGCGCGGAGCCTGCGCTCGACTCGCCGGATTCGCCAGCCGCCGCGCTGAAGTCCGCGCCTGAAGCTCAAGCCGAGGCTCAGGCTGCAGCCGAGGCGGACGCCGCAGCCGAGGCGGACGCCGAAGCTAAGCCCAAGCGCCGCGCGCCCCGCCGCCGCGCCCCGCGCAAGAAGGACGAAGCCTCAGCCTCAGCCGAAGCCTCGGAAGCTGTGGACGCGCTGTCGCTGAGCGTCACGCCCGGAGCGCCCGAAGCCAGCGTCGAGGAGGCCGGCGCCTCTGCTCAAGAGGCTGCGCCTGCTGCCAGCGTGGAGCCTGCCCAAGCTCTGGCTGAAGCTCCAACTGAAGCCGCCGCGCCTTTGGATGAGGCGAGCGCCAAGCCCAAGCGCCCGGCCCGCCGCCGCCCGCGCAAGAAGGCCGATGCTGCCTCTGAGTCCGAGCCCGCGAGCGAGGCGGCTGGCAGCGAGTAGAACCCAGTCCAGGCCAGCCAAAGCCGCCAGTACTTGGAGCTTCCAAGTCCTGGCGGCGTAGTCTGGCGTCCCGATTCTCAAGCCACTTGAAGCGGCAAGATTCGGCTCCTTCGCGCTACTTCAAGGCGAAGGTGACAAAGGCATCGCGCGGCGATCCTGTCACAATGTGATCGGCCCTGAGCGCCTTGACGTGGCCGTCGGTGAAGAGGATGTTCATCGTGTCCAGGTGCCTCCGCGCCGGGCTGCTCTCATCGCCGCGCCACTCGCGAGGCAGCGCGTTGTGATTGTAGCGCGCGCTTGTATTCTCGCGGCCATCGTTGCCCTCGCCGCACAGAACCGTCTGCGCGGCGTTCCACACGTTCTTCATCTCGGCGCGGCTGAGGTTGGCGTTCATCCAATAATCGGTGAAGCCGTTCTGCGCGGCGTCCGCGCCCGGCTCCGTTGTCGCTTCGGATGGGCACTGCAAGAGCTGCACTGATTTGCAATACGGCTGGATGGCATCGGCCCAGCCATAAGGATGATCGAATGGAGCCACGCTGCTATCCACGTCCAGAGCCACAGTTGGCGCGAGTTTCTCGCTGTTGTCCTGCGTGTATTGCATGAAGGCCAGGCCGATCTGCTTCAGGTTGCTCATGCAACTGCTGCGGTGGGGGCGCTCGTGGCGCGCTACTACAGGAAACAGGATCGCGGCCAACACTGCCAAGATGACCACCACGACCAGCAACTCAATTAGGGTAAACCCACGCCTTCGTGTTCGCATAAACCGATTATGCCCGCAATCGCCGCCTGCAAGTACTTGAGGCGCAACTTCCACGGCCCGCGAGCGTGAGCAAGCGCGATGTCTGAGAAAATCAACGCTCAAGTGCTCAAGGAGGCCATCAAGTCCAGGGCGCGCGAGCTGGGCTTCGAGGCGTGCGGCGTCACCTCCGCCGAGCCTCCGGCTTCGCACTCCAAGTACCTGGGCTGGCTGCTCAGCAATCGCAACGCGAGCATGGCGTGGATGGCGCGGCCCGAGGGCGTCGCGAAGCGCGGCGACTTGGAGCAAGTACTTGCCGGCGCCAAATCCGTCATTTGCGTGGCTTTGCTCTATCGCACGCGAGAGGAAGAGGCGCCGTGGGATGACGAGGCGCAGGGCAAAGTCGCTCGTTACGCGCGCGGCACCGACTACCACGAGACCATGCCGCCGCGACTGCGCGAGCTGCTGAGCTGGATTCAAGGGCAAGTCAAGTGTCAGGGCCGCGTTTACTCGGACACCGGGCCGCTTCTCGAACGCGACCTGGCGCAGCGCGCGGGCCTGGGCTGGATCGGCAAGAACACGCTCTTGATGTCGCGCGAGCTGGGCTCCTACTTCCTGCTCGGCGAGATCATCTTGGACCTCGAACTGCCGCCCGACGAGCCTCATCTGCAAAGTTTCTGCGGCACTTGCACGCGCTGCCTGGACGCCTGCCCGACCGATGCTCTGGTCGCGCCGCGCGAGCTGGACGCCAGCAAGTGCATCTCCTTCCACACCATCGAGAACCGCCTGCGGCTGCCGCAGAGCGTCAAGGATCAAGTGGGCGACTGGCTCTTCGGCTGCGACATCTGCCAGGAAGTGTGCCCGTGGAACGAGCGCATCGAGCGGGCGCCCCAGGCGCATCCCGAGGCGTTTTCGGGCGAGCCGCAGCTGTGGCGGCGCGAAGAGTTCCCGCGTTTGGACGAGTGGCTCGCGATGCCCCAGGCGGAGTTCTCGGCCCGGCTGAGCAAGAGCCCGCTCAAGCGCCCCAAGAGGCGCGGGCTTAAGAGGAACGCGCTCGCGGTCTTGAAGAGCCGCCGTCGCAGGCGGCGCTTTTGAGTTCGCGGCTGGCCTCAAGTACTTGACTTGGCGGCGGGCCGGGCGTAGAATTCTTTCATGCTCTGGTGCCGCCGGAGCCTTCAGGCTCAAGAGGCTCAAGCCGCTGTGGCGGAATTGGCAGACGCGCTGGATTCAAAATCCAGTTCCCGTAAGGGAGTATCGGTTCGACCCCGATCAGCGGTATCCAAACACAAGACGCCCGCAAGTACTTCAAAGTACTTGCGGGCGTCTTTGCTTGCGCGGGCGTCTTGCTGCCTGCCTTGCTGCCTGCCTTGCGCCGCCTCAGCCGGGCGCTTTGTCGCCTGCCACGCTGGCCACGCCGTTGATTGGCTCGGGCTCGCTGCTGCGCTCAGGCAGCAGATGGATGTTGCTGGCGGCGGCTTTGTTTTCCCAGTCGCCGAAGTCGCGAAAACGCCGGTAACGCTGCTCGACTAATTCCTCAGCAGACAGGCATTCGAGCTGCTGCAAGTACTTCTCGATGGCGTCGCCGACGTTGCGCGCGGCCTCGCCCAGGTTGCGGTGCGCGCCGCCCAGGGGCTCGCGGATGACTTCCTCGACCACGCCCAGCTTGAGGGCATCGGGAGCGGTGATTTTTAAGTCCTGGGTGACGCGCGTCTTGTTTTCCTCGGGCGCGTCGCGATACAGGATCGAGGCGCAGCCTTCGGGCGAGATGACCGAGTAATACGAGTATTCGAGCATCAGCACGCGGTCGCCCAGGGCGGTGGCGATGGCGCCGCCCGAGCAGCCTTCGCCGATGATGACCACGATGATCGGCACCGGCAGCGTGCTCATCATCCACTGTGAGTGCGCGATGGCTTCCGAGATGCCGCGCTCCTCGGCCTGGGGCGTGCAGGCCGCGCCGGGCGTGTCGATCAGCGAGATGATGGGGCGGCCAAAGCGCGCGGCGAGCTGCATGACGCGCTCGGCCTTGCGGAAGCCTTCGGGCGAGGGATAGCCGAAGTTGCGCTCCTGGCGCTCCTTGAAATCGCGGCCCTTCTCGCTGCCCACGATGGCCACGGCCCGCCCGCGGAAGCGGCCAAAGCCCGCCACGATGGCGCCGTCGTCACCAAAGGCGCGGTCGCCGTGCATCTCGAACCACTGCGAGCACAGCGCCCCAGCGTAGTCGAGGGTGTAAGGCCGCTTGGGGTGGCGCGCGAGCAGGACTTTTTCCCACGGCGTCAGCCGCGCGAAGCGAGCCAGCGTCAGGGCGCGCAGGTGCTCTTCCAGGCTCGCGATCTTGTCGTTCAAGTCCAGGTGCTCCTGCAGCGCGAGGCGCTTGAGCTCCTCGATCTGCTCCTCGACCGCCACCAGAGGTTCTTCAAAGGGAAGCCAACGCGAAAGCATAATGGGAAAGCCGAGGCCTGGAGTCTGAGCTGCTGCAAGTACTTGCAGCACCGCATCAGTCTGTGAGGGCTCAGTCAAGCAGCAAACTCAAAATCAGGGCCAGGGTATCCTTGAGGCGCGCGCGCTGCACGATCTCGTCGAGCTGCCCGTGCTGTTTCTGGAACTCAGCGGACTGGAAATCCTTGGGCAGCTTGATCTTCAAGGTCTGCTCGATGACGCGCGCGCCGGTGAACCCGATCAAAGCCCCCGGCTCGGCCAGCGTGACATCGCCCAAGGAGGCGAACGAAGCCTGCACCCCGGCCATCGAAGGGTCGGTGAGCACGACGATGTAGGGCGTCCTGGTCTGGTTGAGGCGCGCGACGGCGGCTGAGGTTTTGGCCATCTGCATCAGCGACATCAGGCCCTCCTGCATCCGCGCGCCGCCGGTCGAGATGCAGGCGATGGCGGGCAGCTGCTGCTCGCGGGCGCGCTCGAAGAGGCGCGTCACTTTCTCGCCGAAGACCGAGCCCATCGAGCCGCCCATGAAGCGGAAGTCCGAGGCGCAGATGGCGACCGGCTGCCCGCTGAGCTGCCCGCTGCCGGTGAGCATCGAGTCCTTGAGGCCGGTTGTGGCCTGCGACTGCGAGCGTTTGGCCTCGTAGGTCGGGAAGGCGAGCGGGTCGCGCGGGGCAAGCTCGACGTCCCATTCTTCAAAGGTGCCCTCGTCGATGAGCAGGCCGATGCGCTCGCGGGCCGCGAGGCGCGCGTGGTAGTTGCAGCGCGAGCAGACCTTGAGGTCGCGCTCCCAGTCCTTGGTGACCAGCACCGTGCCGCAGCGCGGGCACTTGGTCATCAGGCCCTCGGGAACATCGACTTCGCGCGCCGAATCTTTGGATCGCAAAAACATCGTGGCTTCTTGGTGGCTTCTCCAACGGGCTTTTCTAAGCCATGTTATCTTCTCGCATTTGCCGGGGCACAACAAGAAGGCCCCCGGAAGGCCCCGAGAAGGCCCCAAGTACTTGAGGCGCGCTTGATGAGCCCAGGCCCGCTTCGGGGCATCCTGTGAGCCAGGGCGCGTGAGCCAGCGCGCGGCGTATGGAAGAGCTTGTGGAAGGGCTCGGGGCTCAGGCTGGGCTCAAGCTGGGCCGGAACGCCGCGCGGGGAACAGGCGTTAAGCGGTTGAACGCGCGCCGACAGACGGTGTTTTTCGCTCAGGCCAACACAGGCCAACAGAAGCAGGGCGCGCGGAAGAAGTGAAGACGCTATGGATCGCCGTGAAGCATTGAATAAGCTGCCTGAGCTCTCAGCAGGCTGCCTGGACACCGAGACCGAGGCCGCCGTGCGACGCTGGGTCGAGGAGTGCCCGCGCTGCAAGGCCGAGTGGCAGTCGCTGCAGAAGTTCCTGGGCACGTTGCAGGCGGTGCCTTCGGCTGAGCTGACGCCTGAGCAGTCGCGCCGGATGTGGTCGCGCTGCAGCGAGGCGCTCTTCGACAAGATCGAGCAGCAGCGCATCCAGGAGCAGAACCCCTCGCTGTGGCGCTGGATGAAGTCGCAGCCGCGCTGGGGCTGGGCCATGCTCGGCGGCGCGGTCGTCGTGCTGGGAGCCACCATTCTGGCTCCTGACAACTCGCCCGTTGCGCCCGCCGCTGCCGGCGGCGCTCCCGTCACGCTGGCAAGCGCCCACGGCAACGCGGCGGACCCCGGCGAGCTGCAGACGTTGGGGCGCCCGCCGCTGTACGCGGCCACCATGGTCGATCACCACGCGCAGCTGGCCGCCGATCCGTTTTCCGACCGCGTGGGTTCGAGCCTGGTTTCGTACACGGCTTCGTATTCTTCGGCTGAGGGCGCGTCGAGGTGAGCAGGTTCCTGGACTCCGCGAGCGAGAACAGGCCCGGCTCGCGCTACGGGCTGGCCCTGGCCTCGGCTCTTGTGCTGACCGTGGCCGGAGCGGTGTGGGAAATCCGTTCGCAGAAGGCCCTGCTGCGAGCCGAGCAGACGCAGCAGATCGCGAGGCAAGCCGAGCTCAGGGGCCAGGAGAAGCGCGATTCGCAGCACGCGGTTTCGCTTTTGATCCGCGCTTTCATGGCCGAGCGTCTGATTTCCTACTCGGCCCTGGCTGAGACCCGAGCCACCTACGCGGGCAAGGCGATGCAGTCGACCGCTCGCCTGACGCGCACGCCCACCGCGATGGCCATCTCCTACGTCAAGGGCGACAAGCAGGGGCTGACCGCAGGCTACAACCAGCGTTGGATGTGGCGCCAGCAAAACGGCGCTCCCATGGAGGCTTACGCCGAGCTGATGCCCGAGCCCGCTTTGGTCCTGGCGCGCCGCCTGACGCTGATGCTGGACAACTACTCGGTCTCGCGCGTGCGCTCGGGCACCGTCGGCGGGCGCGCGGTGGAAGTACTTGAGATCAAGCCGCTGCGTGCCATCGACGGCGCGAGCGGGCCGGGCAAGAACCTGAGCGTGGATGCCCAGACCGGCCTGGCGCTCGAAACCGAAACCTTCGACCACCAGTGGCAGAGCATGATGAAGTCGAGCCTGTCGCAGATCAACTTCGCGCCGCGCATCACGCCCGGCACCTTCGCCTCGCCCGGAGCCATGAGCGCAGCCGCCAGGCGCAAGCCGTGGATGGCGCGCGACATGGGAACCGACCGCGTCGATGTCGCCCGCGAAACCGGCTGGCAGCCGCCCGCCCCCAAGTACTTGCCGCCCGGCTTTGCCTTCGACTCGGTTGGCGTGCACCACTGCAACCAGCCCGGCGCGCCCGTTGACAAAGGCGGCGCGGTCGCAGCGATGGCGCGCTACACCGACGGCCTGAACACGCTCTCGGTCTTCGCGATGCCCGAGCCCAGGGGTTCGAGCGCAGCTCCCGAGCAAGTGTGCGACTTCGGGCCCGGAACGTTGATTTCCAAGCGCGACCACGGCGGCTTCGTCGTCGCCGTCGCCGACCTGCCCGAAGCCACCCTGCGCCGCGTCGTGGAATCGACTTCGCTGCAAAAAGCCTCACGCTGAACCCGCAGCCGCCCGCAAGCCTCAAGTACTTGCGGGCGGCTTCGTCGCTGCAGCCGCGCCGTTTTGAACCGCCATCTTGAAACAGCCTGGGCTTCCCCTGGCATCCAACGAAGCGGGCCGGTTTCGATGAAACTGCGCCTCAAGTGCTTGCCTTCGACTTGCCTTGTGCTTGCCTCGCGAGGTTGCTATGAACTCACGCCGCCTGCTGCTGCCTCTGCTGCTTGCCTCGCTGCCGCTGGCGAGCGCCCACGCCGTGCCCGCGCCTGCTCCTGTTGAGGTGAAGGGCCTTCGACCGCTCAAGGAAGTGGTGCCGCCTGGCGCGACGCGGCGCGAGATCGAGATGGGCGACAAGGCCCAGTCCGAGCTGGAGAAGAGCCCCGGACTCAAGCTGCTCGATGCCAGGTCGGGCCCGACGGCGCGCGCCCTGCTCGACAAGCTGAACGAGATGGTGCACGAGCTGGGCTCGCACTCGGCGCGGCCCGAAATCGCCTACGAGGTCAAGGTCATCGACGACAGCGACCTCAACGCCTTCACGCTGCCCAACGGCAAAATCTACGTGTACCGTGGCCTGCTCGACTTCGCGGCTTCGGACGACGAGATCGCGGGCGTGCTGTCGCACGAGATCGGGCACAACGCGCGGATGCACGCCCTGCGCGGCGCGGCCAAGTCCAAGAAGCTGTCGTGGGTCGGGCTGGCGGCGATGGCGGCCATGCTCGCGGGCCGCGACGGGGCCAACGTGGGCCAGTTCTCGCAGTACTTGCTGGCCGGAATTATGTCGGGCTACTCGGTGAGCTACGAAAAAGAAGCCGACGCCGCCGCCATCGAGCAGATGAAGGCCACGCGCTGGAACCCTTCGGCGCTCGTCTCCTTCATGGAGCGCCTGGAGCAGTCGGAGAAGTCGCGCCCCGAGTTCGAGCCCGGCATCTTCCGCACCCACCCGCCTTCGCAGGAGCGCGCCACAGCTGCCATCGCGCAGATCAAGGCCGACGGCCTGACCTACGCGCCGCGCGATGTGCAGGGCGCGCGCCGCGCTCAGGCCCTGGCCTCGGCTGACCGCGTGCGCGTCCTCTTTGGCAACGACGTGCTGCTCGAACTGGCCGCCACGCCCCAGACCCTGCCCTCGGTTCAGGCCCGCGCCCAGAGCATCGCCAGCCGCGTGGACGCCCTGCTCAAGGACAACCTCAAGCTGCACGAGATCACCGTCGCGGGCGATGCCAGAGGCGCCACGGTTCTGGCGCGCGGCCTGCCGCTGGCGCAGATTTCGCCCGCCGACGCCGCGCTGCAAAAGATGTCTCCGCTGGACGCCGCCGCGCACGCGCGCGACAACTTCCGCAAGCTCTTCTGGCGCGAGACCATCCACGGCGCGCTGTGAACCCCCGCTGCGAGCGATGTTGAGCTGAGCTGCTTCAAACCCAAGCCGGCTGTGCCGGCCTTTCGCTTCCACCACCATTCGAGCGCCGTAAGTACTTGCACGCGCAGCCAGGGGCAGTGGGTTCAAGCTCAAACAGACCTTGCCGAGCGGCTTCAATAAATCCAGGTCATGCCGTGCAGCGTGATGTCGTTGGGGCCGGCCAGGCTTTTTTGCGCGCCGATGTCCTGCAGCGAGACGGCCACGATGCGGTCTAAATCGATGTGGCCGTTGGCGTCGCGGCGCGTGGGCGCGTTGGTGAAGTCGGCCAGGCGCACGATGGGCACGTAGGTCTGGCGGCGCACATCGACGGGAACCGGGGCGATCCACACCGCGCCGTCGCTTTCGTACAGCGCCACTTGCAGCAGCGTGGGCCTGGCCGTCGCGACGCCAATAGCAAGGCGCAGCAGGCGCTCGCTGCTATTCTGGATGACCACGCCCGCGCCGCGCGGCTTCCTGCGCACGCTCTCGGGCGGGAAGAGGCGCAGCGTCTCGGGGTTGACGGGCGAGATCAGCAGCGCGTCGCGGTTGGCCAGGCGCACCACGCTCCACTTCAGCCCCGCCCGCTCGCCTTCCAAAGCCGCCGTGCTGCCGTTGATGGGAATCCAGCTCTCCAGAGCGCCCCAGGCATCCTGCACGATGGCCTGCACCGCCACCTCAGCCGGAGCCGCCGCCTCACCCTGAGCTTGGCCTTGAGCTTGGCCTTGAGCTGCGCCCTGAGCTTGGTTCGCCTCGTCCGCGCCATCTTGAGCGTCCGTCAGGCGCAAGTCGTCGCGAGCCACGGCCTGGCCGCCTGCAGGAGCGGCCTCTTCATAACGCTGCCCGCGACGAGCGCCTATCGGCCCGCCGGGTGCCGCGCCTCCGTCGAAGTTGTTCGCCTCGCCTCCGTTGGGCTCAGCGCCATCTGGCTGCTGGCCTTCGTTGGGCGCGGGCTGTGGCCTGGGCGCGGCGGGAGCGGGCGCCGCCGGGTTGAGCGAGGGCGCGGTCGAGATTTTGAGGTCGTCCAGCCACAGCGTGCGCGGGCCGCTTTCGCGCGTCTGCCCGGCGAAGAGTCGCCAGGCGTTGGTCGCGTCGGCCACGCCCCAGCGCGCGATGTGGCTCCAGCCCGCCTCCCACAGCGCGCTTGGGATCGGCTCCTGCGGCAGCACGCCGCCCTTGATCTCACGGCCCGCGAAGCGCGCGCGATCCAGGCTCAGCTGCTGCCACGAGCCGCCCGCGCTCCACACCGTCGTCGAGTAGCGGGCGCTCAGCTGAGCCGCTCCGGTGCCCTGGGGCTGGGTCTCGAACCAGACTTCGATGGCAGCGGGCGCATCGCTCTTGACCTTGAGTTCGACTGAGTTCGCCGTCGAGAGATCCAGCTCAGCCCGAGCCCAGCTCAGGCGCGGCTCGTCGCGGCCCAGCACGTACTTCCAGGCCAGGGCGCGCGCGCCCGAAGCCCCGGCGTCGGGCACGATGGCCGCGCTCGAAGGCGTCCGGGGCGTCCCAGGCGAAGGCTGCGGCGCGTTGGCGGCCTCGGGCGCGACATCGAAGCCGTCTTCGAGCAGCGTCAGCGAGGAAGTACTTGCACCGGCTGGAGCCTCCAGAACCGGAGCCGTCTGCGCCCGCAGCGCGCCTCCCTGAACGCCCAGGGACGCCAGCAGCACGGCAGGAAGAGAACGAAGAACAAGCGTCCGCGCGGCAAAATGCACCGGCGCGTCGAGAAAACGAGATCGAGTCATGCAAAACTCCTTGCTTTGGCCGCTGAACGCGCCCGACTCCAACAGCTTCAGGCGCTCATGGTTCGCTTATTAATAAGTCGCCGGAATTTCGGTTACAATGCCGGCATGATTTCCAAAGGCGCGGGCGCTGCAAGCACTCGCAAGTACTTGAGGCCGCCTTTGAAATGACGCTCCGTGCTCGCGACGCTGCTTTTGCAGTTGCAAAGGGCGGCGCGCACAGCGACAGTGGAAATTTGACGATGACATCCTTCGACATTTCTTTACCCGGCACGTTCCGGCGCGCCGGGCGCAGCCTCGGGCGCAGCCTCCAGCTGAGCATCGTGAGCGGAGCCGCAGCGATGGCGCTCGTGGCCCTGAGCTCTGCGGCTCAGGCCAAGCCGCTGCGCGGTTTCTCAAGCGTTCAGGCCGGCTCAGGGGCGAGCGGCTCCAGAAGCTCAGGCGGCTCGTCGATTTCGGGACGGCTCACCTCGCAGGTTCTGGCTGAGCTGCGCTCGAACCGAGGCGAGTCGAAGAGCATCCTGGTGCGCAACCGCATCGAGTGGTGCGGCACCACGCGCAGCTACTACCGCCGCCACCCTCAAGAGGCGCTGCTGAGCGCGATGAGCGGGACGTGCGTCGTGCAGGGGCTGCCCGACACGCCCGCGATCCGCAACGCCGCCATCCCGACCGCGAGCGCGCCCTGGAAGACCATCCGCGTGCTGTTCCACATCTTCACCAAAGACGACGGCTCGGCTCCCACCAGCACGGCTGCCGATGTTCAGGGCGCGCTCAACCAGCTCAACGCCGACTACGCGCCGGGCCGCATCCGCTTCGTCTCCACTGGCCTGCTCACGCACGCCTCGACGCGCTTCCGCCAGCCGCCCAAGTTCGCCAACGACGACGCGCAGGGCGCCTTCATCAACGCCATGAAGACGTCCTACGCCGTCGCTCCCGCCCGCCAGCTCAACACCTTCGTCATCGAGGCCGAGACCATGGACCCCACGCTGCTCGGCGAAGGCACCCTGCCCTGGGACTCGGACGCGCTCACCGCGACCGGCGGCTTCTTCTGCGACAACAACGCCTTCGGAGCCGGCAAGCGCACCGCAACCCACGAGTTCGGCCACTGCCTGGGCCTGTGGCACCCCTTCCACGGCACTGAGGAAGTGCAGCTCGATGGCTGCGGCGGCTGCCGCGAAGTGGTGGGCCGCACGCCAGCCGAGGGCGATGTGACGGGCGACTTCTGCTCGGACACGCCGCCGACTTCGCGCAACTTCAACTGCGGCGCTCCGGTTGACAACCCCGACACCCCGGCCAACGAAGCCGTCGATTCGTGCACGGGCAAACCCTTTGGCGCGACCGACTTCTCCAACTACATGGGCTACGCCGACGACAGCTGCATCAACCACTTCACGGCTCAGCAGAGCGGGCGGATGCGCGCCTGGATCGACTACAAGCTCAAGAGCTGGCAGATTGGCCTGAGCCCAAACGAGCCGCCGGTGGTCGAGTCCACGGCTCCTGCTGGCCGCGTGCTGTCGCGCCTGCCGCTCATCGGCGCTTCGTTCACGCAGCCGATGAACAAGGCCACGGTGCAGGCTGCCCTGCGCATCGTCCCAGCCGTGCGCGGCAGCTTCGTGTGGGCGGCTGACGCGAAGAGCTTCAGCTTGCGCCCTTCGGCTGCGCTGAGCACGGGCACAACTTACCGCGTGCAGATTTTGCCTTCGGCTAAGGATATCAAGGGGCGCGCGCTGGACGGCAACTACAATGGGCGCGCTGAGAGCGCGGCCATCGACACCGTGAGCTGGAGCTTCCGCGTCGCGGGCGCGCCCGCCAACGATAGGTTTTCCAACGCTCAAGTACTTGGGGCCTCGGGCGCGCTCGAAGGCAGCAACGAGGAGGCGACCAAAGAGCCTGGCGAGCCCAACCACGCCAGCGAGCGAGGCGGCGCTTCGGTGTGGTATCGCTACGTGGCTCCGGCGGCGGGCATCGCGGCCTTCAGCACGCAGGGCTCGGGCTTCGACACACTGCTGGCGGCTTACCAGGGCACCGCTGTGGGCGCTCTGACCGAACTGGCGAGCAACGACGACCTCGGCGATGGAGATTTGGCCAGTGCGATCCGCTTCCACGTGAGCCGGGGCGATGTGGTCTGGGTTGCTGTGGACGGCGTGCGCGACGACAGCGGCACGCCGGCTCAGGGCCGCATCGCGCTGGGCTGGGGCCTGACGATAGCTCCCGCCAACGACCTCTTCGCCAACGCTGCCACGATCGGAGGCGCGCGCGGCAGCGCGGTTGGCAACAACGAGGGCGCCTGGAGCGAGGAGGGCGAAGTCGGCCCGGCCTTCAACTCGCCTCAATCCTCGATCTGGTACCGCTGGACGGCTCCCGCTTCGGGCCTGGCGACCTTCGACACCGAGGGCTCGGCCTTCGACACCGCCATCGGCGTTTACGTGGGCACCAGCGTGGGCGCGCTCACCGCCATCGCCTCGGACGAAGACTCGGGCTCGGGCAGCCTGTCCCGTGTCTCGTTCACGGCTGTGGCCGGAGCGACGTACTCGATCTCGATTGTGGGCCAGGGCCCAGGCGTGGGCGCGCCGCGCGGAGCCGCCAAGCTGAGCTGGAGCTTGCTGGCCGCGCCATCCAACGACCTCTTCGCCAACGCCCAGGTCTTGGCGGGCCCAAGCGGCAGCGTGTCGGGCACCAACGTTGGAGCCAACGTCGAGGACGGCGAGCCCAGCCACGCCTTCTCACGCTACGCCTCGGTCTGGTACCGCTACCAGGCTCCCGCGAACGGGACCCTGGCCTTCTCGACCCAGAACAGTGCCCTCGACACCGTGCTGGCGGTTTACAGCGGCCCAAGCGTAAACGCCCTGGCCAAGATCGCCGAGAACGACGACGCCGGCAGCGGCGTGACGTGGAGCTACGTCAGCTTCCAGGCCACTGCGGGCCAGGTTTATTCGATTGCCGTGGACTCGTCCTCGTCCAGCGACCGGGGCGCTCTGGCCTTGAACTGGGGCTTTACACCTGCGCCGCCCAACGATCTGTTTGCGCTGCGCCAGGTTCTCGAAGGCGCTTCGGGCCAGGTCGTGGGCACCAACAACGGGGCCGGAGCCGAGCCCAACGAAGCCGGCCCGGTCAACTACACCGCGGTCGCTTCGGTGTGGTATCAGTGGACGGCTCCGGCCACGGGCAGCGCGACCTTCAGCACAGCCGGCAGCAGCTTCGACACCACGCTGGGCGCCTACATCGCCGCAGGCGATGGCGTGGAGAAGGTCGCGGCCAACGATGACGACGGCGCGCTCAAGACCTCGGCCATCACCTTCGATGCGGTCGCGGGCACGGCCTACTTCATCACGGTTGACAGCTACAACAACGGCTCGCAAACCGTGCGCGGCGGCATCGTGCTGTCGTGGTCGCTCGCGGCCTCGGCCCCAGCCACGCGGCTCCAGCCCGCGCCGCCTTCTGTTCGCCGCTCAGACGCGAGCCCGGCCCGTCTGCAGCCCGGCTTGCTGCGGCCCGTCGTGCTGCGAGCAGGCGGCTGAGCTAAAGGCAGCTCAAGACCAAGGCACAGGCGCGGCTGAGGGGCGCTTGGACGCACGGCGAAGCCCGCTGCAAGTACTTGCAGCCGCAACAGAAGAGCCCGCCTCAAGTGTTTGAGGCGGGCTCTTGGGTTGTGCTGGGTTCGGCTCGGCTGCACTCAGAGGTGCGAGGGGCCTTGCGCGACCTAATCAACCGACCGAATCAACCGACCGAATCAACCGACCTAATCGGTCGAGCGGGTCTGGCTTTTTTCGTCCACGCCCGAGCCGCTGCCCACGACTGGCCCGTCCACATCCGGGCGCTGAGCCGAGGATGCGGTGTTGGTGTAGGAGCCTTCGCCAACGGCTGGCGTGCCGCTGGTGGCCTTGCCGAAGTCCTCACTCTCGGCCACGTTGCGGAAACGCTTGAGGTCGTCCTCCAGTTGCTGCTCGGGGTTCGAGGTCAGCTTGGCCACCACCTCGCCGATGACGCCAGCCGGGGGCGTGAACTCAAGGCCCACGGTGACTTTGGTCTGGTTGGGCGAGACTTCCTCGAAAGTCACCGAGCCGTGCGTCTCGATGTGGCCTTCTGTGCTCTGCCAGGAAATCTTCTTGTTCTCCTGGACTGAGGTCGTCTTGGCGTCCCACTCGATGGTCTTGCCCAGCGGCCCCTTCATCTTCCAGTGCGACTCGTCCGGCCCGATCATCGAGATGCTCTCGATGTTGTCCATGAAGCGCGGGAAGTTCTCGAAGTTGCGCCAGTAGTCGTACACCTTCTGCACCGGCGCGTTCACCAGGACTTCTTTGATAACGGTTGCCATTTGCTCTCCTCAAAACTGTGCTGCCAGGCCCTTCCGCAACTCCTATGCCGAGCAAGCGCCGCCCAAAGGCCGCGCCCGCCTTTCTGAGTTATCAGAGTTGTGCGCCAGAGCTTGTGCAAGTACTTGCAGCTGGCTGCAGCAGGATGGCAGGAAAATTAGAAGCCGGGGAAGCCGGGAGCGCGCTGTTATACTGAAGCGGCATTTTCGCCTTGATCAAGGAGTTTGCGTTGACATGAGCTCGCACGACGGCCACCCCAATGGCCTCCAGGCCAACGGCCACCAGGCCAACGGCCACTCGAAGGGTTCCACGCCCCAGATTTCCAAGGCAGGCTTCGACATCGAAGCCATTCCTGAGATCAAGATTCCCTCGCGCGTGCTGATGGGCGCCGGGCCCTCGGCCTCGTATCCCGAGGCTTTGCGGGCGATGGGAGCCAACACGCTGGGGCACCTGGACCCTGAGTTCATCGGCATCATGAACAACGTGAACGCCATGCTGCGCCGCGTGTTCCGCACCAAGAACCCCATCACCGGGGCCATTTCGGGAACCGGAACCGCGGGCATGGAGGCGGCCCTGTGCAACCTGATCGAGCCGGGCGACCAAGTACTTGTGTGCGTCTCGGGCTACTTTTCCAACCGCATGAAGCAGATGGCCGAGCGCATGGGCGCTCGCGTTTGCGTGCTCGAAAGTCCGTGGGGCACGCCGTTTTTGCCCGCGCAAATCGAGACCGCGCTGCAGCAGATGGAAGCGCCCAAAGTGCTGGCCATCGTGCACGCCGAGACTTCGACCGGCACGCTCAACCCGCTCGAAGGGCTGGCCGAAATCGCGCACCGTTACGGCGCGCTGATCGTGGTGGACGCGGTGACTTCGTTGGCCGGCTGCCCGCTTCCGGTTGACGAGTGGGAGCTCGACGTGTGCTTTTCGGGCACCCAGAAGTGCATCGGCGCGCCTCCTGGCCTGTCGCCGATCACCTTCTCGCCGCGCGCCATGGATCGCATCCACGCGCGCAAGGTGCCGGTTCAGTCGTGGTACCTGGATATGTCGCTCGTCGAGACCTACTGGGGCGACACCGGCGGCGGGCGGGCCTACCACCACACCGCGCCCTCGAACGCGCTCTTTGGCCTGCACGAAGCCCTGCGCTTGACTCTGCTCGAAGGGCTGGAAAATCGCTGGGCACGCCACGAGCTGCACTCGCGCGCGCTGATGGCCGGGCTCGAAAAGCTCAACCTGAAGCCCTTCGCGCAGCAAGGCTACCGCCTGTGGCAGCTCAACGCGGTGTGGATTCCCGAAGGCATCGACGACATGGCGGTGCGCGGGCGCCTGCTGCGCGACTTCAGCATCGAAATCGGCGGCGGGCTGGGCGAGTTCAAGGGCCGCATCTGGCGCATCGGAGTCATGGGCTACTCGGCTCAGCGCGGCAACATCCGCCTGCTGCTTTCGGCTCTGGAAGACATCCTCGAAGACCTGGGCCACACCATCCAGAAGGGCGCGGCCACCGACGCGGCTCAGGAAGTCTACGAAGCCCACGACCACGAGCAGTCGCGCCAGCAGGCGATCGACACCCACGGCAGCGTGCTCGTCGCCGCCTCGGACGAAGGCGACGATGAGGCCGGCATGGGCGAAACCATCGGGGCAGAGAAAGCCGCTCAAGGCATCGCGCACCGCGACTGAGCCCAGCTCAGCCAAGCCCAGCGTGCGCGGTTCGAGGCGCTGCAAGTACTTGCAGCGCCTTGACACGCCTTGAAAGGAACACGATGCAAAGCACAAACACCACGATCCAGGGCTGCGGCTTCCACCACATCGCGATTCGCGTGGCCGACTGGGACAAGACGATCCGCTTCTACTGCGGCGGCCTGGGCTTCAAGGTCAAGCTCGAATGGGGCCAGGCTCCGGCGCGGGCGGCCATGCTCGACACCGGCGACGGCAACTACCTCGAAATCTTCGAGCGCGAGCCGGCTCCCGAGCCGAGCTCAGCCGGCGGCGCGGAGCCTAACATTTTGCACCTTTGCTTCCGTGCTGAGAACTGCGCCCAGGCCATCGAAAAGGCGCGCGCGGCCGGCGCGGAAGTCACCGTGGAGCCCAAGCAGCCCGAGACCTTCGAGAAGATCGGGCTCAAGGCCATCATCGCCTTCGTTAAGGGGCCCGACGGCGAGATCGTCGAGTTCTTCCAGTCGCCCGCGCTGTGAGCCAAGCCTAACACAAGACGATCACCAGAAGCGGCCAGTACTTGCATCTCAAGTACTGGCCGCTTTTTGTTTGGCGACAGATTTACCAGACCGAAGTCAAAATGATGCATAATGAGGGTGCGCCGGGAGATACAATAAATTAATGCGTGTGGCAACGTGAAGGAGACAGCTTGAGCAACGAAGATCACCAGGCGCGGCTTGCGGGCGGGCAGGGCCAGACGGAGCAGGAAACGAAGTGGGAGGAGGCGCGGCTGGAGGCGTTGGATCGGTATGGCGTGCTGGGCACGCCGCCCGAGCCGTCTTTCGACCGGCTGACGAAGCTGGCGGCGCGGCTGCTCGGGGTGCCGATGGCGTTGCTGAACTTCATCGGCAGCGATCACCAGTGGACCAAGTCGGCGTATGTGCGCGGCTGGGACCTTGAGGTGCCTACGCTGCTGGATCGCGAGGTTTCGTTTTGCTCGCGCTGGATAGACAGCGCGGCTGAGATCGCCGAGGTGCCCGACGCGCGCGAGGACGAGCGATTTGTTGAGAATCCCCTGGTCACGATGGATGGCGGCATTCGCTTTTACGCCGGGGCGTTGCTGCGCTCGCCTGAGGGCCACGCGCTGGGCACGCTGTGCGTGGCGGGGCACGAGCCACGGCACCTGAACGAGGATGAGCGCGAGACGCTGCGCGAGCTGGCGCAGGTCGTGATGGACGAGATGGCGCTGCGTGTCCGGGTGCGCGAGTGGGGCCGCGATGTCTCGCGCGAGGGCCTCAAGCAAGGCGAGGCGAAGGGCGCGGCCCACTCGGAAAAGATGTGGCGGGCCATGATCGAGAACGGCTCGGACATCATCTCGCTGGTCGGGCACGACGGGCGCATCTTGTATCAGAGACCGTCCACCGAGCGCGTGCTGGGCTTTGCGCCCGAGGAGTTCACGGGCACCTTCGGCCACCGGTGGCTGCACCCCGACGACCGGCCTCATATGCGTGAGGCCGGCGCCAGAGTCGTGGGCAGCGAGTTCCCCGCTCGAATGCCCGAGCCGGTTTCGCCGGGCGAAGACACGCATTTTGTCGATGATTCTCTGGCTGAGCGGGTGCCGGAGCCGCTGTGGTTGCCCGCCGGCTCCTTGCCTCTGGAGGAGGTCGAGCCAGGCGTGGTGCGCGCCTTCTACAGGCACCGGCACCGGGACGGCTCGTGGCGTATTCTCGAAGCGGTCGGGCGTGCGATGCCTGCCGGCAACGGCATCGCGGGCATCGTGGTCAGCTCGCGCGACATCACGCAGCGCCACGAGGCCGAGCAGCGGCTGGCCCTGAGCGAGGAGCGCCTCAAGTCGCTGCTGGAGCACCACGCCGACTCCATCGCCGTCGTCTGCGCGCAGGGCAAGTACTTGCGCGTCAACCCGGCCTTCGAGACGCTGACCGGCTACACCTCGGCGATGGTGCAGGGCCAAGAGTTCGGCTTCTCGATGCCCGAAGAGCAGCGCCTCCAGGCGCGCGCCCTCTTCGACAGGACGCTGAGCGGCGGCCCGCAGCGCATGGAGTTGCGGCTGCGCCGCCTGGACGGTGGCGTGATCGACCTGGCGCTCACGGCGGTGCCCATCGTGGTGAGCGGCGAAATCGTGGGCGCTTACCTCATCGGGCGCGACATCACGGCGGCCAAGAAAGCCGAGGCCGAGCTGTGGGCGGCCAAGCTCGAAGCCGAGCGTGCCAACCTCGCCAAGAGCGAGTTCCTCAGCCGCATGAGCCACGAGCTGCGCACCCCGCTCAACGCCATCCTGGGCTTTGGCCAGCTGCTCGAAATGGCGCGCCTGCCCAAGCGCGAAAGCGAGAGCGTGGCCCAGATCACCAAGGCCGGGCACCACCTGCTCGGCCTCATCAACGAGGTGCTCGACATCTCGCGCATCGAAACCGGCAGCCTCGACCTGCACCTGGAGCCTGTCCAGCTGTGCACCCTGCTGCGCGAAGCCGCCTCCCTGGTGGCTCCCCTGGCCGCCAAACGTGGCATCACGCTGCGCCAGGCGCAAACCGGTCGTGCTGGTTCTGAGGAGGTGTGGGCGCGGCCGACCCGCAGCGTCTGCGCCAGGTGCTGATCAACCTCTTCTCGAACGCGGTCAAGTACAACCGCGAGGGCGGCTGGGTTGAGTTCGGGGCTGCTCAAAGCGGCTCCGAGCTTGAGCTGCTCGTGAGCGACGGCGGGCACGGCATCGCCGAGGACAAGCTGCACCGGCTGTTCAGGCCCTTCGAGCGGCTGGGAGCCGAGTCCTCGGGCGTCGAGGGCATCGGGCTGGGGCTGGCGGTTTCCAAGCGCCTCATCGAAGCCATGAGCGGCAGCATCCAGGCGAGCAGCACGCAGGGAGAAGGCACGACCTTCACGCTGCGCCTGCCGCCGGCCGGCCTGCTCTGCCAGCAGCAAGCCGCCGGTTCCCAAGCCGCCGGTTCCCAAGCCGCCGGTTCCCAAGCCGCCGGTTCCCAAGCCGCCGGTTCCCAAGCCGCCGGTTCCCAAGCCGCCGGTTCAGGCCCGGCGCCACAAGTACTTGAGGCGCCGGTCGAGGAGCCCGCCGCGCGGCTGGTGCTGTACATCGAGGACAACACGGCCAACGCGATCTTGATGGAGCACCTGGTCGAGAACCTGCCCGGCCTGAGCCTGCTGGTTGCGCCCGACGGCGCACGGGGCGTGGCAGCCGCGCGAGGCGAGCAGCCGGACGTGATTCTGCTCGACCTCAACCTGCCGGACGCGCACGGGCTCAGCCTCGTCGATGAGCTGAGGCGAAGCTGCCCCCAGGCCTGCCTCGCCATCGTTAGCGCCGATGCCACGCGCGAGCAGATCGTGCGCGCGCAGGCCGTTGGAGTCAGCCGCTACTTCACCAAGCCCCTCGATGTGGGCGCGCTGTGCGAGTTCCTCAGCGCGGGCTGCTGAAGTACTTGTGAGCAAACGAGCGCAGCTCAAGGCCTTTGGCTCCTCTAAACTGAGGCGCATGAAATCCCGCACCTTTCCAGGCACCGATTTAACAGTGAGCGAGGTGGGTTTTGGCGTGTGGACCGTCGCGACCTCGTGGTGGGGCGACAAGACCGACGCCGAGTCCATCGCCCTGCTGCGCCGCGCCCGCGACCGTGGCATCACCTTCTTCGACACCGCCGACACCTACGGCAACGGGCGCGGCGAGACGCTCCTGCGCGATGCCTTCGGGCGCGGCCCCGAGGGGCTCGTGTACGCCACCAAGTTCGGCTACGACATCTACTCAACCGAGGACGAGCGGCCCGAAAGCCTGCGCGGGCAGCGCGAGCTGCCGCAGAAATTCGACCGCGAATTCATCCGCTTCGCCTGCGAGCAGAGCATCCGGCGGCTCGGAGTCGAGGCCATCGACCTGTGGCAGATCCACAACGCGCGCTTCGACTCGGTTCAGCGCGACGACCTGTGGGCCACGCTCGAAGAGCTGCGCGACGAGGGCAAAATCCGCTGCTTCGGGGTCGCGCTGGGCCCGGCCAACGGCTGGCTGCACGAAGGCATCGGGGCCCTCAAGCACCGGCCCATCGCCTCGCTGCAGATCATCAACAATATGCTGGAGCCGCATCCGGGCAGCGATTTCTACCCCAGCGCGCGCGAGAAAAACGTCGGCCTGCTCATCCGCGTGCCGCACTCGTCCGGGATGCTCGAAGGCAAATACACGCGCGACACCCAGTTCCCGCCCAACGACCACCGCCGCCACCGCCCGCGCTCGTGGCTCATCAACGGGCTGCAAAAGCTCGAATCCCTGAAGTTCCTCACCCAGAACCGCGAGCAGACGCTGGGGCAGGCCGCCATCAAGTGGCTGCTCAGCGATCCTCTGGTGTGCTCGGTGCTGCCCAACATCTACGAGGCCGAGCAGCTCGATGAGTTCGCGCAGGCCCCCGACCTGCCGGACTTAACAGAAGACGATGTGAGGCAAATCGAGGCGCTGCAGGCGGCCAACTTCGGCGTCGAGGAAGAAGAAACCAGGCTGAAGGGCGAAGGCCCGGAGGCTCTGGCGGCCTGGGAAGCGCAGCTGGGCGCGGCGGTTTAGGCCGCGCTCGCCAGGGCCTGCCCCAAGTACTTGCAGCCTTGATTGGGCGCTTGGGCTTCGCGCTTGGCTTCCGCAGCTGTTACAATCGGCGCATCGTCTCGCAGGTGAGCTTCTTTTTGAGCTTCTTTTTATGCCCGAACCCTCCAATCTCTCGCGCCGCGCTCTGCTGGCCAACGGGCTGGCTGTGGCCGCCGCCTCCGCGCTGCCCAGGTCGGTGCGTGCTCAGGCGCGCGTCGCTCCGTATTACACGCCGCCCGCGAACCCGCAGGCGGTGGCTCCGGCCCGTGGGCTGGCCGCGATCAACGCGGTGCTCTCGGGCGTGGGCGTCTACGTGGGCAACGAGTGGTTCAACTGGGACGAGCGAGCGCGGCGCTTCGCGATGGCTCAGGTGCGCGCCTGGGGCTTTAGCTTCATCGCGCCCAAGGTCGGCGGCTACGGGCGCACCTACTACAGGGACGACGCGCACCTGAGGCAGTGGGTTGAGGACGCGGCGGCCATCGGGCTGGGCTTCGCTCCGTTCATCTACACCATCCCCGAGAATACGGTGGCCGACGCCAAGATCGCGGCTCAAATCGGGCGCGTGGTCGGGTTGGCCAACGTGGACATGGAAGACGAGTGGGGCGCGCGCGAGAAGGGCGCCGTCCAGGGCTACAAAGGCGCGCAGATGGCCGAGTTCGGGCGCGTCTATCGCGACGAGGCGGGCCAGGCCCCGGTCATCGTCAACGGCTACGGCGACCCCATCACGCGCTTCGGGCGTGGCGCGGACGGCTTTCCCAACGAGGAAATGATGCTGTGGGCCGACGCCTACTCGCCCCAGTGGTACATCGGCGTCTACGGGCGCTACAAAAAAGCCGGGCTGGGAGCCGCCGGCGTCCAGGCCGCGCTCGACTGGGGCCGCGACGAGTGCAGGCAAGTATTGGGCGGCTTCCCGCTCATCCCCAGCATCAGCACGGGCTCAAGCTACTGGCCCGACGGCCTGCTCTCGGTCCCCGACACCCGGCTGCTGGCCAACGAGATGAGGACGCTGAACGCGCCGGTCTTCGTGTGGGAATACGGCCAGATGACCTCGGCTCACGCCCAGGCGCTGCTGGGCCCGCCTCGCGTCGAGAACGTGCGCATCGAGCGGCTGCGCCCCACTTCCTTCGAGCTGAGCTGGGACACCAGCGTCCCCGCCCGCTCGATCTTCGCGCTCAACGGAGCTAAGGCCGCTACAGGCAGCGCCCTGGAGCTGACGCACACCGAAGGCACCGGCGGCTTAGCCGCAGGCAGCACGACTCTGGTTCACGTGGCAGCCAGCAGCGCGGGCGGCGAGGCGAGCCCGGTTCTGCTCACGGTGGCCACGGCTCCGGCGACGCCCGGCGTCTACGTGGCCTCGGCCTCCGCCGCTCGCGCCGCCGGGAGCCACGTCGTCGTCTCGCTGACGCTGGCCAACACCGGGGAGCGCGCGGCTCAGCAAGTCAAGCTGAGCTCGCTGAGCGTCCAGGGCGGCACCCTGATCTCGCCGACCGCGCTGCCTCTTGAGCTGAGCGACCTGGGCGAAGCCGACTGGGCCTCGCGCACCGCCAACCGGGGCGAGCTGTCGGTTGTCGTGGACAAGATCGCGGCTGAGACGAAGACGCTCACCCTCAAGCTGGCCGGAAGCTCGTCGCTGGGCGCGTGGAGCGCGGCCCTGCCCGTCGAGCTGCCTGCAAGTACTTGAGGGCCGCGCCGCTCGCTTAACACTCTCTTAACACAAGCTTCACTATGCTTTAAGCCCGCCGCCGAACGCTGTCTCCAGCCGCACCTCTTCCGCGCGCCAGGCGTGGCACGACCCTGCAAGATGGGGCGCCGCTCCAAGCCGAGGAAGCGCGTGGATCGCTGGGCAGCAGGCGAGCTTTTTCCCAGGCCGCGCCCAGGCGAGGCCATGCAGGAGGCATTGTGAACCGTATTTTTATCGTGAAGGCCGCGTCGTTGAGTGCTTTGTCGCTGGCCCTGCTGTCGAGCGCGCCGGCTCAGGCGCAGCAGACCGAGACGCAGGTGCTGCGAACCCAGATCGAAGAGCTGCAGAAGCGCCTGGACGCCATCGAAGCGGCTCAGAAGAAAAGCGCCGCCCCGTCCTCGACGCCCAACCCCGTCTCCTCTAAAGAGAAGGTCGTGCTGTCGGGCCTGCTGCAAGTGCACTCGCTCAACTTCCCGTCCGAGAGCGCGCGAGCCGGCGGCACGCGCGGCATCGACACCTTCCGCCTGCGCCGCGGCGAGCTGCGCCTGACGGCTCCGAGCATCACGCCGCGCATCTCGGGCACGATTTCGCTGGACCCGGCCAAGGCGGTCTCGGGCCGCACCAACATCCAGAACGGCACCAACCTCAACATCCGCGCCCGCGACAACGTGCTGCAGGAAATCCAGATTTCCTACCTGCTCAACCAGAACGCCACCAAGACCACCAGCAGCTTCGTCGATGTGGGCCAGTTCAAAATTCCGCTCGGCTACGAGGGCGACCAGGTTTCTTCCTCGGCCCTGACCTTCGTCGAGCGCGCGCTGATGTTCACCCAGCGCGACACCCAGGACGCCGGCTACGGCGACGTGCGCGACACCGGCGTCCAGCTGCGCGGCTTGGCGGGCGGGCAGCCGGCTTACAACCTGGGCCTCTTCAACGGCATCGGCGACTTGCAGAACACGCAGGCCCTGAGCGACCAGAAGGCGGTCATCGGGCGCCTGACCTTCAAGCCCAGCGGCTTGAAGGGCCTTCAGCTGGGCGTCTCGGGCGCGACTTCACGCGCGGCGACGCTGGCCAGCGGCACCAATCGCTTCAACCGCGACTTGTATAACGGCTTCGTCGCGTACAAGAAGGACAAGGTCGGCGTGCAGGCCGAGTATCTGAGCGGGCGCACCCAGGTGCGCGACATGGCTTCGAGCCTCAACAACGTGCGCGGCTACTACGGCTCGCTGAGCTACCTGTTCGCGCCCAGGCTCGAAGGCGCGTTCCGCTACGACTACTTCGACGCCAACCGCTCCGCCGCCGCCGCCGGAGTGCGCGACTACACGCTGGGCCTCAACTACTACATCAAGGGCAACAACGCCAAGATTCAGACCAACATCGTGCGGCGCAACGGCAACGCCAACGCCCCCGCCGGCCTGCGCGACAGCCGCACCGAGCTGCGCACCAACTTCCAGATCGCGTTCTAAAGCAGTTTAAAAACTCGCCACAGATGAGACACCGAGAAGGCCAGGGCATCAGTGGAGAGGGGCGGCTGCAAGTACTTGCAGCCTGCTCTTCAGCTTCCCGTGCCCCTTCGTGGTGCTCCGTGCCCATCTGCGGCGAGTTTTTAAGGTTGCCGGGCACGTTGCTTTAGCATTCGGGCGCGTGAAATTGACATCCGGGCACGTTACTTTAGTTGCCGGGCACGTAAGATCGGCATATTGATTAGTGATTTTCATGAATAGACAGACATTCATTACGAAAACTCTTTAACACTGGCTTGATCGGCTGATCAAGCGGGCTTAAAGGATGCGGCCTAATCTGGACCTACATCTTGCTGTATAAGAACCAGTCCAAGAACGCGGCCATGAAGCAGTTCCTCAACTGGGCGCTCGGGCCAGGCTTACGCGCGGCCCCTGTTGTATGCTCCGCTGCCGCGCTCAGTCGTCGCGCTGGACCGCAAGATTCTGGCAAGCATCCGCTAATCACTTTCGCCCCAACAACTTGAGAAAAAGAGCGCAAGTACTTGCCCGCAAGTACTTGCGCTCCTATCTTTCAAGCCACGCCTGGTCAGTATTCTGCTACAAACCTGAGCCTGCACAGGCCAGTTTTCTGGCACAGAACTTGACGCCATGAACGTTAAATCGTATATTTACGATAGACGATGAGAAAGCAACTTTGCGACACGAGCGAGGCGAAGCTTGGGCTGCGGGCTGAGGATAGTGAGTTGGCTCAGCTGGCGCAGGCGCTGGGTCATCCGGCGCGGGTGGCGATTGTGCGCTTGCTGCAGGAGCGCCAGACCTGCATCTGCGGCGAGATCGTGGATGTGCTGCCGCTGGCGCAGAGCACGGTGTCGCAGCACTTGAAAGTTCTCAAGCAGGCCGGGTGGGTGCAGGGCGAGGTCGATGGCCCGCGCGTTTGCTACTGCCTTAACCCGCTGGCGTTGGCAAAGTTCAAGAGCCTCATCGAAATTTTGTTGGGAGATACCACGCATGAAGCTCAGTGAGTTCAAGACATTGCTCGAAGCTAACCGCCACAAGCAGTTTCTGCTGCTGTTGCCAAACCAGAACACGGTTCCACAATCATTTCACATCACCGAAGTCGGCTTGGTCAGCAAGGCCTTTATCGACTGCGGCGGCAAGGTGCATTCAACCCAAACCTGCCAGCTTCAGGCCTGGGTGGGCGAGGACGAAGACCACAGGCTCAACGCGGGCAAGCTGGCCGACATCCTCAAGCTGTCGCGCTCGGTTGTGCCGGGAGACGACATTGATCTGGAAGTTGAGTATGAGGACGCGCTGATCTCGCAGTATCCCGTGGCGGATTACGCGGTCACCGATGAGGCGGTGGTGCTTCACCTTTCCACGAAGCACACCGATTGTCTGGCCAAGGAGCTTTGCCTGGTGCCTTCGGCGAGCGGCGCGTCGTGCTGCGGCCCGTCCGTTTGCTGCTGATGAAAAAGCTCACGGCGGAGTTCCTGGGCACTTTCTGCCTGGTGTTCGCGGGCACCGGGGCGATCATCATTAACGACGCGAGCGGCGGCGCGGTGTCCCACGTCGGCGTCGCGCTGACCTTTGGCCTCATCGTGCTGGCAATGATTTACACGCTGGGCGATGTGTCGGGCGCGCACCTGAACCCAGCCGTGACGCTGGGATTCTGCTTGGCCCGCCGCTTCGAGCTGCGTTTGGCTGCGCCCTATATTCTCAGTCAGTGCGCGGGCGCGCTGGCGGCCAGTCTCGTTTTACGCGTGCTCTTTCCGCAGCATTCCAACCTGGGCAGCACGCTTCCAGCCGGCTCAGCCTTGCAGTCGTTCGTTTTAGAATTCGTCCTGACCTGGATGTTGATGTTTGTGATTCTGGGCGTCTCGACAGGAGCGAAAGAAAAGGGCATCACGGCGGGCATCGCGGTCGGCGCGGTCATCGGCCTGGAAGCGCTTTTCGCTGGCCCGATTTGCGGGGCCTCGATGAATCCGGCGCGGTCGCTGGCCCCGGCTCTGGTGTCGGCTCACCTTGGCAGCCTGTGGATTTACCTTGTGGCCCCAACACTGGGCGCTTTGGCTGCGGTTGGGGCCTGCCGGTGCGTGCGCGAGGAAGGCTGCTGCGGCGCGCCGCCCGCTCTTGAGGCGCGGTCTTGAACGAGGAAATCATGCGAAAGAAGAAGGTTTTGTTTGTGTGCGTCCACAACAGCGCGCGCAGCCAGATTGCACAGGAGTTGCTCAACCGGATGTGCGGCGAGGAGTTCGAGGCCCAGAGCGCCGGTTTGGAGCCAGGCACGCTCAACCCGCTCGTAGTGGAAGTACTTGCGGAGATGGGAATTGACATCAGCGGCAGAGAAACCCGCAGCGTGTTCGACGCGGTGAAGTCGGGCCAGATGTTCGCCTATGTCATTGCCGTGTGCGACGGAGCCAACGCGCAGCGCTGCCCGATCTTTCCTGGCATCACCACGCGCCTCAACTGGAGCTTCCCTGACCCGTCGGCCTTCGAGGGCACCTGGGAGGAGAAGTTAGCGCAGACACGCCAAGTGCGCGACCTGATCCAAGCCGAGATCGAAGGGTTCTGCGCTTCAAACTGCCTCGCCCAAGCGGCCTGAGATGGCACGGCAAGAACGCTGTCTCAGCCGAGACTGCCACGGTAATTGGAGCGATTGAAGCGTTTATTAAGATGGGTTTGGTGGGCATTTAAAATTCTCTTAATGTGCGGACTCGAATACTGCTGCTGATTCCAACTCAACTCAACTCAACTCAACGGAGACAAGATTCTGATGGCAGCAAGCAAATCAGCCAGGTGGAGCCTGGCCTTGATCGCGGTGGCCGGCGCCGCTGTCGTGACAGGCTGCGGCGGCGGTTCCAGCGACAACGCTTCGTCCGGCACGAGCGGAGCCGGTGGCACGAGCGGAGCCGGTGGCACGAGCGGAGCCGGTGGCACGAGCGCAAGTTCGGGCGGCGCGGGCGGCGCAACCAAGCTGACCGGAGCCGGAGCGACCTTCCCGTTCCCGCTGTACTCGCAGTGGTTCAGCACCTACAACAAGGCCAGGGGCGTTCAGATCAACTACCAGTCGATCGGGTCGGGCGCGGGCATCAAGCAGCTGGCGGCCCAGACGGTGGATTTTGGCGCTTCGGACGCTCCCGTGGACGACGCGGGCATCGCCAAGATGCCTTCGCCCATCGTGCACATCCCGACGGTTGGCGGCGCGGTGGTGCTGGCTTACAACCTGCCCGACGCGCCCAAGAGCCTCAAGATGACCGGCGCGGACGCGGCCAACCTGTTCCTGGGCAAGATCACCAAGTGGAACGACCCGGCGCTGGCCAAGTCCAACCCCGGCGTCGCCCTGCCCGACAAGGCCGTGACCATCGCGCACCGCTCGGACGGCTCGGGCACCACCAACATCTTCACCAATTACCTGGCCGCGGTGTCGCCCGAGTGGAAGTCCAAGCCGGGCGCGGGCAAGAGCGTGGCCTGGCCGGTCGGCATTGGCGGCAAGGGCAACGATGGCGTGGCCGGCATCATCAAGCAGACTCCGGGCGCTATCGGCTACGTTGAGCTGGCCTACGCTAAGAAGAACAACATCTCCTACGCCCTGGTGCAAAACAAGGCCGGGCAGTTCGTCGAGCCCGGCCCGGCCTCGGTGACAGCCGCCGCCCAAGCCTCGGCCTCGGCTCTGGCCTCGGATGTGCGAGCGCCCATCGCCAACGCCAGCGCGCCGGGCGCTTACCCGATCGCGGGCTTCACCTACATCCTGGCCTACAAGAAGCAAAGGGACGCGGCCAAAGGCGCGGCTCTCAAGAGCTTCTTGAAGTGGGCCATGACCGACGGGCAGAAGGACGCCGAGGGCCTGCTTTATGCTCCTCTGCCCGCGTCTGTCGTGGCGCAGAACCAGAAGACAATCGATTCGATTTCCTGACGCCGCCGCTTAGGTGAGCGATGGGCTGCAAGTACTTGCGGCCCATCGCTCAAACGAAGTGAGCAGGACGAAGCGACTATGGCTTCACAAAACGCAGTTCCGCCCAGCCCCACGCCCGGCCTCGCCCCGGCTGCTGCCGAAGCGCGCGGCTCGGGCTCGAACCTTTCGGGTTCGAGCCTGGCCAGCGGCAGCTTCGCCGGGGCGGGCGACAAGATTTTCTACTGGGGCACCGCAGCCTTCGCGGGCGTGGCCTTGCTCTTGTGCGTGCTGATCGGGCTCAACTTGTATCGCGCGGCGTGGCCCGCAATCCACGAATACGGCCCCAGCTTCCTCAAGAACTCGACCTGGGACCCCAACACCGATGTCTACGGCGCCTGGCCTTACATCTACGGCACGCTGGTTTCGTCGCTGCTGGCCCTCGTCATCGCGGTTCCCATCTCGATTGGCACGGCGGTTTTCCTGACCGAGCTGGCCCCGCGCTGGATGCGCACGCCGGTCGGCTTCATGGTCGAGCTGCTGGCGGCGGTGCCTTCGGTTGTGTATGGCTTGTGGGGCATCTTCGTGATGATCCCGGCCCTGCGCTCGGTTCAGGAAGTGCTCAAGGCCCGGCTCGGCTTCCTGCCCTTCTTTCAGGGCCCGGCTCAGGGCTACTCGATGATGGCCGGGGCGCTCATCCTGGCCATTATGATCTTGCCCTTCATCACTTCGGTCTCGCGCGAGGTGATCAAGGCCGTGCCGCGCACGCAGCGCGAGGCGGCCTTCGGGCTGGGCGCGACGCACTGGGAGGCCATCAAGGGCCCGGTCTTGCGCTACGCCCGCTCGGGGATCATGGGCGCGGTGGTGCTGGGCCTGGCGCGCGCCGTGGGCGAGACGATGGCCATCACGATGGTGATCGGCAACGGCAACAAGGCTTCGCTTTCGCTCTTGGAGCCGGGCAACACGCTGGCTTCGGCGCTGGCCAACCAGTTCGCCGAGGCCGGAGGCAAGCAGCTGCCGGCCCTGATGTACCTGGCCCTGACGCTGTTCGGCGTGACGATCATCATCAACGCCATCGCGCGCCTGATGATCGTGAATATGTCGCGCGGCATGGCCGGGATGGTGCGCGAGTAACGCGATTATGGCCACAGCTCCCGCGAGCATCTCGAAAGCTCCCCGCCCCAACGCTCCGGGCCCAAACCCCGCGCCTGCAAGTACTTTGATGGCCGGCGACGCCTCGCTGAAGTGGCGCAAGGCGGCCAACATCGCGATGTGGGGCTTCTGCGTGGTGTCCACCATCTGCGCGCTGATTCCGCTGGCCCTGGTGCTGTTCTACGTGGCGATGAAGGGCTTCCCGGTCTTGAACTGGGCCTTCTTCACGCAGGAGCCCGCGCCTCCGGGCGACCCCGGCGGCGGCGTGGGACACGCCATCGTGGGCACGCTGATGCTCATCGCCATCGCCTCGTGCATCGGCCTGCCCGTGGGCTTGCTGGGCGGCATTTACTTAGCTGAGTTCGGCAACAACCGCTTCGGCTTCATCGTGCGCTTCGCGGCGGACGTGCTCAACGGCGTGCCTTCGATTGTGGTCGGCATCTTCGTGTACGCGATCGCGATTTTGCCTTTGCCCGACGACCACCGCCACTTTTCGGCCTGGGCGGGCGGCTTAGCGTTGGGCCTGATGATGATCCCGACCGTGATGCGCACCACCGAAGAGATGGTGCGTTTGGTGCCGATGAGCCTGCGCGAAGCCTCGCTCGCTCTGGGCTCGACGCGCTGGCGCACCGTCTTCAAGGTCGTGCTGAGCTCAGCTAAGGGCGGCGTGATAACAGGCATACTGCTGGCCATCGCGCGCGTGGCGGGCGAGACGGCTCCGCTTTTGTTCACGGCTCTGGGCAACAACTACTTCTCGCACAACCCGAACGAGCCCATCGCCTCGCTGCCCGTGACCTTGTACACCTTCGCCACGGCTGCCGACGAGCGTTGGAACTCGCTGGCCTGGGGCGGCGCGCTCGTCCTGGTCTCGATGGTGTGCGTGCTCTCGCTCGCCGCCCGCTACGCCACGCGCGGGCGATCAGGAAGCTGAAGCTGAAGCGCCCGCAGCTGAGCCCAGCCCAGCCCAGCCGCCTCTGCAAGTACTTGTATGACCACTCCCACACCCTCCAAGCCTCAGCCCGACGCGCCCCAGGCTCAGCTCAGCTCAGCTGCGGCCTCAGCCAACGGGCGCGTGCCGGCGCGCGCTGCGGCTCCGGCGCTCGATGTCTCGGCCACGGCGCGCGCTTACGCCGCGGATGCCCCGCTGAGCCTGGACGAAGCGCCGGCTGCGATGGAAGCGCGCAACCTGAACCTGCACTACGGCACCAAGCAAGCCCTGAAAAACGTCTCGGCCCGGCTGAGCCGGGGCTCGATCACGGCCCTGATCGGGCCTTCGGGCTGCGGCAAGAGCACGTTCCTGCGCTGCCTGAACCGCATGAACGACCTCATCGAAGGCTGCAAAATCGAGGGCGAAGTCTTCCTGGAAGAGCAGAACATCTACGCGCGCGGCGTCGATGTGGTCAAGCTGAGGCAAAGGGTCGGCATGGTCTTCCAGAAGCCCAACCCCTTCCCGATGTCGATCTTCGATAACATCGCCTACGGCCCCCGGCTGCGCGGCATCAAGAAGCGCGAGCAGCTGGCCGAGATCGTCGAGCACTCGCTGCAGGGCGCCGCGCTGTGGAACGAAGTGAAAGATGACCTCAAGAAGAGCGCCCTGGCGCTCTCGGGCGGGCAGCAGCAGCGGCTGTGCATCGCGCGCGCCCTGGCCACCAGGCCCGAGGTCATCTTGATGGACGAGCCCGCCTCGGCCCTGGACCCGATCTCAACGCTCAAGATCGAGGAGCTGATGCGCGAGCTGCGCCAAGAATACACCATCGTCATCGTGACGCACAATATGCAGCAGGCCGCGCGCTGCTCGGACTTCACCGGCTTCTTCCTGCTCGGCGAGCTGGTCGAGGTGGGCGCCAGCTCCAAGATTTTCACCGATCCCGGCGACAAGCGGACCGAGGACTACATTACCGGGCGATTCGGCTAAGCCACAAGTACTTGTGGAGCGAGATTTATGATTATCCGCCGCACCTTTGAGGAGCAGCTTTCCGAGCTGCAGAACGATCTGCTGCGCCTGGGCCGCTTCGTCGAGGAGGCGCTGGACAAGAGCATCGATGCCCTGGTTCGTCAGGACTTGGCGCTGGCCAAGCAGGTCGTGGCCGAGGACGACTTCGCCGACGACATGACAACCGGCATCCAGACGCGCACCATGCAGCTGCTCGCCCTGCAGCAGCCGATGGCGCGCGACCTCCGCTTCGTCGGCGCCTCGATGCGCATCACGGTCGATCTGGAGCGCATCGGCGACCACGCCACGGCCATCGCCAAAGTCACGCGCCGCCTGGCGGGGCAGAGCTACTTCAAGCCTTTAGTTGATGTGCCTCGGCTGGGCGAGATGGCGCGCCAGATGGTGGGCGACGCGCTGCGGGCCTTCATCAACCACGACACCACGCTGGCTTACCAGGTCGCGGGCGACGACGACGCGGTGGACGACCTGTGCGATGTCTTGCAGCGCGAGCTGATGGACAAGATGCGCGAGGACCCGACTCTGGTTGAGCAGGCCACACAGCTCTTGCTGGTGGCGCGCGCGCTGGAGCGCGTGGGCGACCACGCGACCAACATCGTGGAGAACATCTACTACGTCGAAACCGGCGTCATGCGGCCCCTGGCGCGCGAGGCGCACGCCGAGCACAAAGCCGCGCACAAGGCCGCCCGCGAAGAGCAGGAGAAGCGCCAGCAAGCCGGCGAGGAAGCGGACGGCCTCTCGGTGCGCGAGCTGGAAGAAAAGCAGCTCGAACACACCACGCGCCGCTCGCCTCTGCACCCGGACCTGCCCGCCATCGCCGAACCGCTTCACGAGCCGCTTCACGAACCCGACGGCCACAACCCGCCGCCCAGCGGCCACTAACCAGCGGCCACTAACAGGAGACAGACGCCGGCAAAAAGCCCGCAAGTACTTGTGCTTGCGGGCTCTCTGGCGGCGCTGGCTTTGCTGGCAGAGGCGAGCTGATGACAACTGAACTCAAGGTCCAAGGCATGAGCTGCCAGATGTGCGTGCAGCACGTCGCCAACGCGCTGCGCCAGGTGCCGGGCGTCTCGGCTTCCAGCGTCCATTTGCAAGCCGGAACCGCCACCGTGCAGCACCAAAACGCCGCCGTCGCGCAGATGATCGCGGCTGTCGAAGAAGCAGGCTACCACGCCGGCGCGCAGAGCTGAACCATCGCAGAGCTGAACCATCCTCAAGTACTTGCGGCGGGCCTCCGCGGGGGCGGCGCTGCGAGCGGTTAAAGCTCCTCGATGCGCGCCTGGGCGCTGCGGCAGAGCGCGTGGAACCACCTGGCATCCGGCGAGAGCAACGGGAACCACCACGATGTGGGGCGCAAGTTCGTGTAGCGCAGGCCCGAGGCGGCCATGAACCCGTCGCGCACGCGGCGCAGGCGAGCTAACTCAGCCTCGTATTCCAGCGCGCGCACCGTCTCGCGGGCGGCCTTCATCTCCTCGGATCGCTCAATGGACAGCTTCTGCTCCACCTTCGCGCGCCCCGATGAGCGAGCCGCCCTCGCCTCGCCAAGCGCCTCCCGAATCGCCTCATCGAAGCGGGCACGATCCTTGGCGAGCCAGGCCAGCTCTTGCTTCAAGCGCGACAGCTCTTCTTCTTCCTGCTGCTCGGCAAGTACTTGCCGCGCTCGCTCGTCCTTGCTCAGCTTGCGCGGATTGCCTGACGCATCAGCTGAGATCAGGCGCGCGGTTTGGGCCTCGCGGATGCCGAAGATGCGCTCGCGCAGCGGCTGCACGCGCGCCCGGAAGTCCGCGCCCTTCTGCGCCTCCAGCTGCGGCAGGCGCGCCTTGAGCTCGCGCACCCGCAGCTTCAGCTCGTCGATGTCGCGCCCAAGTACTTGCACGGCTGTCCGCGAAGCCACGAACCGCTCGCGAGCCTGCGCGTATCGCTCGATTTTTTCGCTCCACGAGCTGTCGCGAAGTGAGAGGAAGGCCATCAGGTCGCGCGGCGACTGCAGGGCCTTGAGCCTGTCGAGGACGGCGTCTTCGCTGGCACAGGCTTCTTTCCAGCGCGCGGAGAATTCCTGAGCCGAGATCGTCTCCTGGTCGAAGGCCTGGGCCAGGTGCGCAGGCAGCGACAGCCTGGCCTCAACCGAGCTCAGCGCGTCCCAGGACGAGTAGCGCAGGCGCAGCATGGGCTTGAGTTGGAGGGCGATGCCGTGCTCGCGCAGGCAGGCGTTGAGCTTCTGGGTGCGGTCGGTGTAGCTCGAAGCCTTCTCGTGGAAGACGAAGATGAACTCAGCCGAGAGCATCGAGATCAGCGACACCGCCTTGCCCACCAGGGCCACTTCGGGCCCGAACTCGGCTTCGAGCAAGTCGGCGAGCTGGTGCACGTCCTGGCAGTCGCAGGACGAGCAGATTTCAATGGGCGTTTCGGTCTGTATCCACACGCTGCCCTCGTGCAGGCGCAGCGTGCCGCGCCCGCGCCCCGGCACCACGACATCGAAGGGCACGGCGCCCTCGCCAAAGCCATCGAGCGTGTAGATGCCGCTGCCCGCGACGGCTTCGTTGTAGCAATCGTGCGCTGCCTGGCGCGTTTTGGGCTTGAGGAAGGCGTCCACGATGCCGAAGCGCGCCCGGCCAGCGGTCTCGCGGTTGAAGCGGAACAGCTCCATCGAGGTCGAGGTTTGCAGGTTGCAGCCGCCGCCCCCGCGCGCTAAGCACCACAGCTTGGGCGTCAGCCAGCGGTATAAATCCGACAGCGTCGAGCCGCCCTGGTTCGCTGAGGCGAACTCGTCGATCCAGCCCAGAATCCGCGCGCCGACATCGTTTTGAGCACGCAGCGCGGGCGCGATGCGATAGCTTTGCTCGAAGGCCCACGCGACCTGCTCCTTGAGCGCCCCAAGTACTTGCGCGAGCCGCACTTCGGCGGCGATGAGCGGGTGGTGCCCGGTGTGAACCAGGGCGCGCCAGCCCCAGGCCGCGGTTTCCTGGTTGAGCAGGGCGCGCTCGCCGCCGGGATAACGCTTGGCCACGCGGTCGAAGGCCACGCCGTGTTGGGTCAAGAAGGCGCGCGTGGGGACGGTTTCGGCGCCCAGCAGAGCCGAGATTTCGCCGGCTGCGCTCCACAGGGCGCGGGTGTCGCCGTCGTTATGGGGCAACAGCACGAAGGGCGCGTCGGTGCCGGGCGGCAGCGCCGAGGCGTCGGGCAGCTTGGCGAAGTAGTCGGTGTCGTGCACGGCGGCGAGCATGGTCGCGCCGCCGCCAGCCTCGTCCAGGAGGCAGCAGAAGGCGGCTTTGGTCGGCTCGTCCCACAGCACGGTCTGCCCCAGCGTGAGGAAGGGCGCGTCCGGGAACCGCTCGCGCAGCACGCGCACGGATTCAAGGGCCGAAGGGTCGAAGGCGGTGGGCTCAGTGGCAGCTTGAGAGGCGGGCTGGGGGTTTTGGTCTTGGCTCATAAAGCGAATTGAGTTTAGCGCGGCAGAGGCTGAATCGAAGCGGGCCGCAAGTACTTCCAATGCGCCAGGCGATTTTCCTCATGCACCGCAGCTTCTTCATTGAAACGGCCCGCAAGACGTTCGAGTTTCTCGTCACCGACTTCGGCGCGTCGTGCTCGCAAAGCTCCGGGCCACACGAGGAAGTGCGCTATGACTGGCGCTTCCTGTCCTTCGTGATCTTGAAGGGGCGCGAGGGAATCGATGCCTACTTCCACGTCAAGGACAGCTCGTTCCGCTACTTCTACCTGATGTTCGACCTCAGCGAGATCTGCCATTACCTCAACTACCTGGACAACGCGAGCCGGCCACGCCAGACGCACATTACCTCTCCACTCGTGCGCGCCTTGCGCCAGGCGCAGACCGCGGAAGAGCGCGACGAGATCGAGCTGCGCATGATGAAAAACGCGGTGCTGAAGCGTTGCATCCCCATCCTCGAAGGCGACTTGACCATCCTGGAACTGGTTGGCATCGACAGGCTTGAGCGCAGCAGTTAGCAGCTCCGCCGCGCTAAAATTCAGCGCATGAAACTGCACGGCGTCGAGTGGAGCGAGCGCGAGGCCAGGAGGCGCTGCGGGCGGCCACAAGTACTTGCGGGGCTGACGCGCTTCACGCTCTCGGAGGGCTTCGAGGCCGGCGTCGAGATCATCGAGGTCAAGACGGGGAGCGGCTTTCGCTTCTGGGCCTGCCCTTCGCGCGGGCTCGACATCGTCTTCGCCGAGCACGCGGGCCGCCCGCTGTGCTGGCAGTCGCCCACGGGATTTGCGCACCCGGCCTACTTTCGCGACGGCAACCTGGGCTGGCTGCGCGGCTTCGGCGGCGGACTGCTCACCACCTGCGGCCTGCAGTCGCTTGGCCCACCTTGCCAGGACGAAGGCGAGCGGTTCGGCCTGCACGACCGCGCCTCCTACATCCCGGCCACAGGTGTTTGCGCCCGCGAAACCTGGGTCTCGGACGAAGCCTGCGAGTGGACAATCCAAGGCCAGCTGCGCCAGACCCGCGTCTTCGGGCCCAACCTGCTGCTCACGCGCGCCATCACCGCCCGCCTGGGCGAGCCGAGCCTGACGATCCGCGACACCGTCCGCAACGAAGGCTTCCGCCCCGAAGGGCTGGCCATCCTCTACCACTGCAACTGGGGCTTCCCGGTCGTCTCCGAGCACTCGATTTTGCGCGCGCCCTCGAACAAATGCGAGCCGCGCGATGAGGAAGCGGCGCGCGGTCTAAGCAACTGGAGCCGCCTGGAAGAGCCCCAGGATGAGTTCGGCGAGCAGGTCTTCTTCCACCAGATGCAGGCGGATGCCCAGGGCCTCGTGCGGGCCGAAATCTGGAACCCCGCGCTGAGCTGGGGCGGCTTCGTGAGCTACCAGGCCGGGGCTCTGGGGCACTTCACGCAGTGGAAGATGATGGGCGCGGGCGCTTACGTCTGCGGCCTGGAACCCTCGAACGTGCCGCTGCTGCCCCGAGACCAGCTCAAGGCGCGCGGCCTGCTGCCGATGCTGGAGCCGGGCCACAGCGTGCAGTTCGAACTGGAGCTGGGCGCGCTGGAGCCGGGCAGCTCAGGCGGCGCTTGAAGCGAACTCAGCAGTGAACTCAAGAGCCCAAAGCCCAGCAGCTCGTGCAAGTACTTGCACGAGCTTCCTAACTCGATGCAGCAGCTTAAGCCTTAGCTTAAGCCTCGGCGTCCATTTGCTGCGGCTTGTCGTCTTGTGTTGGGAGCGGCTGGACTGTGATGACGGCTTTGTCGCCCTTCATCTCGACCGGGTAAACCGCGACGTCGCAGCTGGCGACGCTGAGGCACTCGCCGCTTTTGGTGTCGAACTGCCAGCAGTGCCACGGGCAGGCGACCACGCCGTCCTCGACCCAGCCGTCCGAGAGCGAGGCACCGTTGTGCGGGCACCTATTGTCGATGGCGCGCAGCTCGTCCCCGACCCGAAACAGCGCGATGTCGTGCGCGCCCTGGCTCACGCGCAGCGAGTCGCCATCCTGCTGCGGCAGCTCAGCCGCTTCCACTTCGATCTGGTTCATAACTTTTTGCTGCAGCTAAGCTGAGCTGAGGAGAACGGTTCAAGTACTTGACAAAGCCTCTTGAGCGACCGTGTTGCGCGACCGGCTCAGTGAACGTGCGGCGTGACGCCCGGAACGGTGTTGCCGGTGCCGCCTGCGGGCATGGCGGCCTGGATGTCGCGGGCGAAGCCAACCACGCGGGCAACCAGGGCCGAGATCGCGGGCTCGGCCTCGGCTGGCGTGTGGGCGAGCATGAAGGCCGCCGTCGAGACGATCTTGTTGGCGCTGTCGACGTGGATTTCGTCCACGTTTGTCGGGGCGTGGGTGGCTCCCAGGGCGGCGAGATTCTCGCTGGTGGCGGCGTCCTGCCCGACCGTGACCGAGATGTTTTTGTCTCGCAGGGCCAGCGCGACCAAAATCGGCCCGGTGCACATAGCCCCGATGGGCTTGCCCAGCGCGTGCAGCTCGGTGATGAGCCGCTCGGCGTCCGGGTTGATGCGGGCCTGCGCGCCGTCCACGAAGTACGAGCACAAATTCTTGACCGCGCCCCAGCCGCCGATGACGACCAGGGCGTCCAGCGAGTGCGAGGAGACTTCGCGCGTCGAGATGATCTGGCCGCGCACGATGCGCGCCGATTCGACGAGCATATTGCGCACCTCGCGCCGCTCCTCCTCGCCCGAGTAGTGGTTGACCACAACCGCCTGCTCGATGTCGGGCGCCATCGCCTGCACAGTAGCCCCGGCTTTTTCCAGAGCCAAAATCGTCAGCACGGCCTCATACACTTCCGAGCCGTCGTTGAAGCCGCAGCCCGACAGCAAAACGCCTACTTTCAACATAATCGCTCCTCCAGCTTTGGGTGCCTCGCGCCGCAAGTGCTTTCGCAAGTGCTTTCGCAAGTACTTGCACGGGCCACAGCAGTCACGAGACAAACTCGACGCGCACGTTCTCGGGGATCAGCCCGGCGCGGGCAGCGCGGCCCAGGAACTCCTCGACCGCGCGCCGCCCGTCGTCGCCGTAGTCCAGCGTGCGCTCGTTGACATACATACCCACAAACTGGTCCGCCAACTGCCTCTTCTCTTCCATGCCGCGCGCGAACTGCAGCGCATACGTCAGCGCCTCGTCACGGTGCTTCAGGGCGTAGGCGATGCTTTCGCGCAGCACCGCCGAGACTTCGCGCGTCACGTCGGGGCCCAGGTCGCGGCGTATGGCGTTCGAGCCCAGTGGAAGGGGCAGCCCGCCGGTGTCCTGCGCCCACCAGCGGGCGAGGTTGATGACCTCGTGCAGCCCGAAGTCGGAAAACGTCAGCTGGCCTTCGTGGATCAGCAGCCCGGCCTCGACCTCGCCGCGCTCGACGGCGGGCAGGATTTCATCGAAGGGCATCACGACGGTCTCGATGGCGGGGCACCACAGCTTGAGCGCGAGGTAAGCCGAGGTCATCAGGCCCGGCACGGCCACGGCCTTGAGCTTGACCTGCTCGGTTGAGAGCGGCTCGCGCGCCACGATCATGGGGCCGTAGCCCGCTTCGCCCATGCCCTCGCCCATCGAAGCGCCGTGCGGCAGCAGGATGTACTTGTCCGAGACGTAGGCGAAGGCGTGGGTCGAGATGGCGGTGACTTCAAAGAGGCCCTGGCGCGCGTTCTCGTTGAGGGTCTGGATGTCGCGCAGGACGTGGCCGAACTCGAAGCCGCGCGCGTCGATCTTGTGCTCGGCCAGAGCGTAGTGCATGAAGGCGTCGTCCGAATCGGGCGAGTGCGCGACTGTGATTTTCATGGTCGCGCTTCATATTAACCACACGCGGCGCGCGCAGCTCGCACACGATGCGCTCGGCGCTCCACTGGCCGT